>Ga0209829_10004237_pt1 | contig 10197 bp, 8 predicted proteins | sample C_140205_EF_Meta_FD_187311 | JGI IMG/M metagenome (GOLD analysis project Ga0209829, IMG submission 187311) | Freshwater microbial communities from Lake Croche, Canada to study carbon cycling - C_140205_EF_MetaG (SPAdes) (version 2) | ecosystem: Environmental > Aquatic > Freshwater > Lake... | reverse complement strand
AGCAGGTGCTGCAGATGTCCGACACGGACCGGCGGAAGCTGGAGAAATCGGCGGAGACATTCAAACGCCTGTCCGGGGCCGACCGCCGTGAACTGGCGGCCGTAGGCAGCGCGTTGGCCGACCCCAGCCGCGAACAGCTGCTCAAGGCAGCCCGACTCTGGCATCTATGGGTGCAGCTTCGTGATCCGGCAGACCGCCGCGACGTGATTGAACTCACCAGCGATGAACGCCTCGAAGCGCTCGACCGTTGGACGAGGATCAATGCCCGGATGGACCCGCGGCAGGACGGCCGCGATGGCATGCGGCCGCCCTTCGACCGCGACTGGGACAATCGCCGCCGGGCACCCGGCCAGTTTGGACCGCCGGACTTTCCGGGCGGCCCACCGCCGCCGGGCGCGCCGCCACGCCCGCGTGGCCCCGGACAGCGGCCCGGATCCGGTGGGCCCGGCAGAGGACCTGGACCCGGCGGTGGGCCAGGTGGTGGACCAGGCGGCGGCATGGGGCAGGATCGCCCTTCGTTCAATGATCGAGGGCCGCAGCCTCCCGTAGAAACTCCAGCACAGCCGCGTTGAACACATCGGGCGCCTCCAGTGGCGTCATGTGGCCGGCGTGGGGCACGATCAGCAGTCGGCTATTCGGGATGATCTCCTCCGCGCGGTGCATGCAATCGGGCGGCGTGATCGTGTCTTCCTCGCCCACCACCAGCAGCGTCGGCATGCTGGCCGCCCGCATGGCCGGGCTCATGTCGGGCCGTGCGGCGAGTGCTGCCAGCGCGGCGACAATCGTTTCCACCGACTGCTCGAGGATCATGCGTGTGAGGATTGTCTCCACCTCGGCGCGGCGGGGCGGAGCGTGTGCTTCCGGTGACGTCGCCAGCAGGCGGGGGACCATTGCCTGGGCGAGGATCTCCTGGCCGAGCCGTTTCACCTTGGCGGCGAGGTCGGCCCGCGCCGCCCGAGCGTCGGGCGTGTCGGATTCCAGCTTCGTGTCGACGAGCACGAGCGACCAAACGCGCGAGGGGTGGCGGGTTGCGATGTGCTGTGCCACGTAGCCGCCCATCGAACAGCCGCAGACGGTGGCCGGCTCATCGATATGGAGCGCGTCGAGGATCGCCACGGCGTCGTCGGCCAGCTGTTCGATGCTGTGTGGGCCCGGGGTGGCCCGGCTGCCGCCGAAGCCGCGCTGATCGGGAATGATCAGCCGCAGATGCTCGGCCAGCGGGGCCTGCGCGGCCCACATGCGGTGGTCGAGTGGAAATGCGTGGAGGAGCAGCAGGGGACGGCCATTGCCAATGGTGTGGACGGCGAGGCGGGCGTCGGGCAGCGAGATGTAGTGGGTGTGCATGGAGACGATGATACGCGAGTGTTTTTGAATTGTGGCAGCACGTTTTTAACGTGCCGATTGGGCACGATGGAATCTCGTCACCACAAGAGGGAGAGGAGAGGAAAAAAGAGGATGAAGATGGGGACGAGCCAGGGTTTTTGAATTGTTGCAGCACGTTTTTACTACGGGGAGCATTCAAGAGTTGATACTTGGCCCTCACGAGTTGGCCGCGGTTCGGGGCTGACCGGACCCCATCGCCGGACGTTCGCTCCGGCCATCCTGGCCTCCACTCACTCGATGCTGACTGCGCTTCGGCATCCTGCCTGCGCTAGTCAGCAACGCCGGCTCTTGGGGCCCGGCCAGCCCCTCACGGATTCTGCATGCGAAAGAAGTCAACTCCAACGTGCTCGGGGTTGCAACGTGCTGAGTCCGACACGATGGAATCTCGTGGCAGCAAGTTTTCAACTTGCTGAGTTCGACAAGATGAAATCTCGTCGCCACAAGAGGGAGGGGAGAGGGAAAGAAGGGGACGAAGATGGGGACGATCCAGGGTTTTTGAATTGTGGCAGCAAGTTTTCAACTTGCTGAGTCCGACAAGATGGAATCTCGTCGCCACAAGAGGGAGGGGAGTCCGACAAGATGGAATCTTGTCGCCACAAGAGGGAGGGGAGAGGGAAAGAAGGGGACGAAGATGGGGACGAGCCAGGGTTTTTGAATTGTGGAGGCGAGTTTTCAACTTGCCTTTTTTAGACAAGATGAAATCTCGTCGCCACAAGAGGGAGGGATTCAACACGATGGAATCTTGTCGCCACAAAGAAAAGAGAAGAGAGGACAGGCCTTTGGGTCCTGAGGAGATGGGCCTCTGGATTTGTGGAGGCGAGTTTTCAACTTGCCTTTTTTAGACAAGATGAAATCTTGTCGCCACAAGAGGGAGGGATTCAACACGATGGAATCTTGTCGCCACAAAGAGAAGAGAAGAGAAGAGAGGACAGGCCTTTGGGTCCTGAGGAGATGGGCCTCTGGATTTGTGGAGGCGAGTTTTCAACTTGCCTTTTTCAGACAAGATGAAATCTCGTCGCCACAAGAGGGAGGGGAGAGGGCAAGAAGGGGACGAAGATGGGCCTCTGGATTTGTGGAGGCGAGTTTTCAACTTGCCTTTTTAAACACGATGGAATCGTGTCGCCGCCGGGCGGCGTGCAACCAAGGCTCACTTCGACTGGAAGCGATCGAGATTTTTCCGGATCGTACGGTTGTGCGGCTCCTGCCGCAGGGCCAGCGATTGCGTTCGCACCGCCGCGGCCACGTTTCCCGACGCGGCCTGACAGTGTGCCAGCGTGTCGAGATAGCTCGAACTGTCGAACGACTTTATCAGCGACAGCCTGGAATACCGCATGGCCTTCTGGATGTCACCCTCCGTGTTCGCCACCAGCCACGCATACTCGTTGTAGCCGTTGGTGTCGTCAGGAACCGCCTGGATCTCGCTCTCGATCTGCTCCAGCGCCCGCCTGATCCGCGCCACGGCGTCGGTTCGCTGCTCGGGCGTGTTGTCGGGCAACGTGTAGATTCCGATCAGGGCATCGACATCCTTCGGGTATGCCCGCAACGAGTCTTCAATCGCCTTGCGGCGGATGGCCGCATCGCCACGCAGAGCGGCTGCACACGATTGGAAATAGTGCATCCGAGAGCGGATCGATCGGGGCTCCCGGCCAATCTGCTGCAGGATCGGATCGCCGCCGTCGCCAGCCGCCTTGCCCTTTTCCTTCTCCTTGCGGCCATCAAGCAGCCGCCGGAGGCAATCAGCGGCATCGTCCTCGCGCTCCTGGTCGTGCAGAAACTCCGAAAACATGATCGACGCCAGCGCAAACTGTGCCGCCGGCGTGCGCGGATCCTCGACCAGCGAGGTGTATTCACGCGAGGCCCAGTCGGTTGCGCCCCACTTCGTCAACAGGATCGCAGTCTGCAGCCGGTCGACGAATTCCGCATTCGTGCCGGTGGGCTTCGCGAAGCCCGCTGCCGCCAACTGATCCGCCTCGGCCGCCGCACCACGGGCCCGCTCAGCCACCGCGGCAGCGTAGGCCACCAGCGGATCGGCGAGCAGGAGTTCGGGATGCTCCGCTGTGATCAGGTCGACCGATTCGGGCAGGCCGCGTTCGACCAACCAGATGAGCGTGCTGGCCGTCTCCTCGCCGATGGTGTCGGCATCCTTCTCAGGTGAGAAGCATGCCTGGAGCAACTGCTTCGACGCACGAATCGCCTCCTCACGGTCGCCTGCCGCGATCAGCATCTGGATTCTGCATCGCTCGAAGATGCGGAGCGTGGTCTCGCCGATGCCGCCCGTTGCAGCATCATCGCTGAGCGGCGCCTGGCCCCCGGCTGCGCCGGCTTGCGGCGGCGCAGGGCCTTCCGGGATCGACCGTTGCATCAGGGAGATCGCCGCGGCTGAGTCGGCAAGATCCTGCTGCCGCGCAGCGGCGGAGTCGGTTGCCGAAAAACTGACGAGCGACTGGAGAAATTGCGCCGCGGGCCGCGAACTGGCCCCGAGCCCCGGAGCAATGCGGTCGCGCATGCCGTTCCAGTAGGGATCGCCCGGCTGCCACTCGCGGGCCAGCAGTGCGGCAGCCACCCGGGAGGCGAGCGGCGAGCGGTCGAGCCGCACGATCCTCGCGAGGGCCTCAATGCCACCGTCGTCGTCCACCCGCAGCAGCCGATGCATCACCTGCACCCGATCCGCGAAGCCCTTGCGCTTGAATTTCTCGAGCAGCTTCGCAACCTCGGGCGGATCTCGCTGGGTGTCGAGAGGTATCGTGTCGACGAGCCACCGCGCCCGGAGCGACACTTCGAGATCGGCGCTGAGCTCCGCTGCGGCCAGCAGCGGATCGACCGCCGCGGCGCCGATGGCATTGAGCCGCATCGCGGCGGCCTCGCGTTGGGAGTAGTCGTCGGCACCGAGGCTTTCGACGAGCGCCGCGATGTCGGCGGCCGATGGCTCTGCGGCGGCCCAAGCCGCCGTGGAGGCGAAGCAGGGCAGTAAGCCCGCCAGGATGCGAAGAATCAGTGACTGCGTCGCAACTCTCATCAATGCAGGTCTCCCGTTCGCCAGTCATTTATAGGATGGGCGAACGGCGGAGGGCAAATGCCCAGAGAAAAGGCGCGAACCAGGGGATTCGCCACGTCACTCCGGCTCGAGACCGAGGTCGCGGATCGTTACCAGCGACTCCAGCGGAATGCCACGGGCCGCGAAGGCCGCCTGGGCACCCGCAAGCCGGTCGATCACCGTCACCACCCGCTCCACCACGAGTCCAAACTCCTGCACGCGATCGATCGCCAGCAGCGAAGAACCGCCCGTCGTGGTCACGTCCTCGACGATCACCACCCGCTGGCCCGGCTCCACAGGGCCCTCGACATACCGCTTCGTGCCGTGGTCCTTCGGTTCCTTGCGGACCATGAATCCCTTGAGCGAGAGGCCCTCGACGCCGGCCATGGTCACGACGGCGCTGGTGATGGGATCGGCGCCGATCGACATGCCACCCACCGCCGCGGGTAGGGGGCCGTGGCCCCGAAGCAGTTCCAGAATCGCCCTGCCGACGAGCATCGCTCCGTGCGAGTCGAGCACCACCTGCTTGGCGTCGAGGTAGAAGCTCGCCTCGCGGCCGGAGGCTAGGCGAAACGTGCCGCGGCGGAGTGCCTTCGAGGCAACGAGGCCGATCAGTTCTTGGATCACAGGCGAGGCGGATGTGGGGGTGTTCATGGCGAGACACTATACATGAGAACGTCGCGGGCGCAAGCCGGAGGCTTGCGCCGCGACGGCAGCCCCGGCGCTGCGATGGCGAACTAGGCCGGGGATGGCTCATTCGGCACACAGATAGCCCTTTTTTTTGACTCCCACTGCCACGGTCTTAGAATTAGGGCCTGTTTGTCACGTTGTCACGCCCAGCGATCCCCGAGGCTTGCGATGCGTCACCGCCGGGCTGATTTCACCACCCATGCCGTTCCTCTCGTCGCCCCGCTCGTGACGCTGCTCGCGCTCGCGGTGGCGACCGTCTGCCTGCCCGCCAGCGAAGCCATCGCCACAGAGGCGGTTGCCGTCTCGCTGCGGCTGCCGATCACCGGCACCCGCGACACGCAGGTGGAGGCCGTCATCCTCCGGCAGCTCGACCGGCTCAAGCGTGGCCCCGAGCGGGGCGTGCTCGTGCTGCGGTTCGATCCGCCCGAGGACGGCGGCACCGGTGGCAGCGACTTCGGACGGTCGCTGGAGCTGGCCCGTTTTCTCTGCAGCGACCGGCTGACCGGCGTCAAAACAGTGGCCTTCCTGCCGGTTGGCGTCACCGGCCATGCCGTGCTCGTGGCGCTGGCCTGCGAGGAGATCGTGATGGCGGCCGATGCCGTGCTCGGTCCGGCCAACGCCGACGAGCCGGCGGTCGACGACGCGATGCGGGCGGCCTACCCGCAGATCGCGGCGCGGCGGCGGACGGTGCCGCCGGCGGTGGCGCTGGCGCTGGTGGATCCGGCGGCTACTGTCGTGCGCGTCTCCACCGACGATGGCGCGCAGTTCGTGGCCGCAGGCGACGTGGAGGCGTTGCGACGGAAGTCGGCGGTGCTCGATGTCGAGGAGATCAAGCCCGTGCCCATCGCGCTCACGGGCCGCCGCGCGCGAGAGTATGGTTTCGTGCGCACGCTCGCCCGCACCCCGGCCGAACTGGCCCGGAGCCTCGACATTGACGAACGCGTGCTCGCCATCGACCCGTCGAGCGAGGGCGGTTGGAAGGCGGCCCAGATCGTGCTCGCCGGGCCGATCACAGCCGACTCGGTGGCGCGGGCTCGGCTTCAGATCGAACGCGCCGTCGCCGACGGGGCAAACTTCCTCTGCATCCGCGTCGACTCGGCTGGCGGCAGCCCCGAGCAGAGCCTCGTGTTGGCCGGCAGGCTGGCGATGTTTGATCCGGCGCGCGTGCGAACGGTGGCCTACGTGCCGCGGCAGGCCCGTGGCGATGCGGCGCTGGTGGCGATGGCCTGCGACGAGCTCGTGATGCATCCCGATGCCGTGCTCGGAGGCGAGGGGGATGCGGCGATCCGCGGGCGGCAGGCGACCGCGGTCGTGGCGGCCTGGCGGGAGGGTGTGGCAAAAAAACGCGAGCGTTCGTGGTCGTTGCCCGTGGCGTTGGTGGTGCCCGGAATCGAGGTCGCGCAGGCGATCCAGAAGGAGACAGGGCGGGTTGACTACTTCTCGCCAGAGGAGCTGGCGGCACGCGACGATCGCGACACCTGGAAGCCCGGCGCCACGGTGGGCACGGGGCCGTTGCCGCTCACCGGCCGCTCAGCCGAACCGCTCGGACTGGTGACCCACATGGTGGAGGGCTTCGCTGGCCTCGTGCAGGCCTATGGACTCACCGGCGACATCGCCACTGCCGAGCCGGGATGGGCCGATCGTCTGCTCGACGCGCTGGCCAGTCCGGGCCTCGCCTGGCTGCTGCTGCTGATCGGAGGCGTCGGGCTCTACATCGAACTGCACACGCCGGGCTTCGGCCTGGGCGGTTTCGTGTCGATGGTGGCGTTTATCGTTTATTTCTGGAGCCAGCACCTGCACGGCACGTCGGGCTGGCTGGAGGTGATGCTCTTCCTCGCTGGCCTCTTCTGCCTCGCGGCCGAGATCTTCGTGCTGCCGGGCTTCGGAGTGCTGGGCCTCGGCGGCGGTGTGCTGGTGATCGTATCGCTGGTGCTCGCCAGCCAGTCCTTCGTGCTGCCCGCCAACGATTACCAGATCCGGCAGCTGCGATGGTCGCTGTTGGGCATCCTGGGCGCGGCGGTGGGCGTGGCGGGAATGGGAGTGCTGCTGCGCCGCTGGCTCCCCGCGACACCCGGGCTGCGAAACGTATTGCTCGAACCGCCGTCGGCGGACATCGATACGGTTGACGACGAGCAGCTCGAGCGACTGCTGGGGCTGGAGGGCACGACCACCACGCGGCTGGCTCCGGCGGGCAAGGCGCGGCTGGGCGGCCGCATCCACGAGGTGACAAGCGACGGGCCGCTCGTGGAACCAGGCACACCCGTGCGCGTGGTCGAGGTGCGCGGAAGCCGGGTTTTCGTCACCGCCTCGCCGGAAGCATTTGAGGCGCACGGCCGGGGATGAATACGCTGCTGTGGGTTGTCTTGATGTTGCTGGTGGGCCTGGGCGTGATGGTGCTTGAGGTGTTCGTGCCCTCTGGCGGCATTCTGGGGTTTGTGAGCATCGCCGCGCTCGTGGCGGCCATCGCAACGGCGTTCCTTGAGCAGGGTCCTGTGGCCGGGCTGGCCGTCGTGGCGGTGGTCGTGGCGGCGGTGCCGGTGGCGCTGGGCTTGGCGTTTCGCTGGTTTCCCGAGACACCCTTGGGGCGGCGAGTGTTGCCTCCGCCACCGGAGGCCGACGACCTCGTGCCCGATCCGGGCCGCCGCCAACGGATGCGCGATCTGGTGGGCCGCAGCGGTCGCGCCGTCAGCGAGCTCCTGCCGTGGGGCATGGTTGCGATCGACGGCATCGAGGTCGACGCATTGAGTGAAAGCGGCGCAATCGAGGTGGGGGCGGCGATCGAGGTGGTGGCCGCCCAGGGCACCGCCCTCGTCGTCCGCCGGAGGGAGGCAGACGGCAGCAAGCCCACAGGCGGGCACACACCAGAGTTCCGGCGGCCGGCGCCGGCGGAATCGGCACCAGCGGAAAATGCGGCTTCAGAAGGCGATTCCGCGCTGTCGCCGACCCTTGAAGCGTTTGAATTCGACGGCCTCGAACCACCCGAGGCTTGACCGGCGCCCGCCCCCGAACCATATGTATGGGTGGGCGTTCCCCGGGCCCTGTCCGCGTTTCCCGACGCAGCATGCGTTGTGGAGCGTTCGCGGAGCACAAGGCAACTGTCCGCCCCGGCAGCCCGCCATCGCCGTTTCTCGTGGCCAACCCTGGAGCCTGCAATGCCGACACTGATCGCGATCAGTCTGGGAATCTTCGCCCTCTTGTTCGTGTTTGCGATGCTCGCGCAGTATCTGCGGCTCTGGCTGCAGTCGTATGCGTCGAGCGCGGGGATCGGCCTCTTTGACCTGGTCGCGATGAGCTTCAAGAAGGTCAGCCCGGCCGTGATCGTGCGGAGCAAGATCATGGCCGTGCAGGCGGGGCTCGGCGATTCCACCGGCATCACCAAGCAGGCGCTGGAGGCCCACTATCTCGCCGGCGGCCGCGTGCCACTGGTCATCCAGGCGCTGATCGCTGCCCACAAGGCGAAGATCAAAGAGCTCGACTGGAAGCTCGCCACCGCCATCGACCTGGCCGGCCGCAACGTCCGCGAGGCAGTGCAGACGAGCGTCTACCCCAAGGTGATCGACTGCCCGGGCAAAAACAGCGGTCGTGAATCGCTCGACGCTGTCGCCAAAAACGGCGTGCAGTTGAAGGTGAGGGCCCGAGTGACCGTCCGCACCAATCTCAATCAGCTCATCGGCGGTGCGATGGAGGAGACGATCATCGCCCGCGTTGGCGAGGGGATCGTGTCGGCCATCGGAGCGGCGGAGCGGCACAACGACGTGCTTGAAAACCCCGACATGATCTCGAAGACCGTGCTGGCACGGCGGCTCGATTCCAACACCGCGTTTGAGATCGTCTCAATCGACATCGCCGACATCGACGTGGGCGCCAACATCGGCGCCCGCCTGCAGGCCGATCAGGCCGAGGCCGACACTCGCGTGGCCCGGGCCAACGCCGAGGGCCGCCGCGCGATGGCCGTTGCGAGGGAGCAGGAGATGATCGCCAGCATCGAGGAGAGCAGGGCGGCGCTCGTCGACGCGGAGGCGGCCGTGCCCAGAGCCATCGCCACGTCGCTCAGTTCCGGTCAGCTCGGCATCTTCGACTATTACAAGCTCCGAAACCTCCAGGCCGACACCGACATGCGGCGCACGATCGCGACCGGCACCGCTCCGGGCACCGCATCGGTACAGTGATGAACACTTCCCCTCTTTCAAGCGTACTGTTCGCCGCTGGCTTCGACTGGCTCGAGGCGTTGTTGCCGTTTTTGTTCGTGCTGTTTTGGATTGTGTCGCAGGTGTTTGCGGTGTTTCGACGGCTGCAGGGGGGCGGAGGGAAGCCGATGCCACTCCCGCAAGACCCGCGCCGACCGCCGCGTTTGCCTGCCGGAGATGCCCAGGCCCCTCGCAGCGAATTAGAGAAGCAGATCGCCGATTTTCTGCGCGATGCAACTGGCGAGCCACGGCGGCTTCCTGAAGCAGTTGAGGCCAGACCGCCCGGCGTCAGGCCCGCTCAGCGAGTGGCTCCCGCGACGTCCACGCCGGCCACGAAGACGATCGTGCGCAAAGCAGCCGCGCCGGTGCCGCAACAGAGCGGGCGGCTCACGGCCCCGGCCGCATCCCAGCGACGTGCTCCCCAGGGCAGGCTTGCGCAGCGCGACAGCGTGGAGAAGCTGCCCAGCCCCGTCGCACGCGAAAGAGACCGCACGCCGCTGTCGCAGCAGGCAACGCCCGATCGTCCCGTGGGGCCGCTGGGCACGGGCGAGACGGATGTGTCGCGGCACGTGCACGACGCCTTCTCGCGGGAGTTGACGCATCTGCGGGGAGGTCTCGCGCACGATGAAGCGGCTGCCGCGCCGGCCAGCGTGGCTGCCACGCAGGCGGCGCATCTGGTGCAGCTGCTGCGCAGCCCGGCCACGATCCGCCAGGTGATTCTCCTCCGCGAAGTGCTCGACCGGCCTGTGGACAGATGGTGAAGGCCGCGGGCCCGCTCGTCATCCGGCGGCCCTTGTGTGGCAGCACGTTTTCTAGCGTGCTGATTCCGACACGATGGAATCTTGTGGCAGCAAGTTTTCAACGTGCTGAATTCGACACGATGGAATCTTGTGGCAGCAAGTT
>Ga0209829_10004236_pt1 | contig 10198 bp, 9 predicted proteins | sample C_140205_EF_Meta_FD_187311 | JGI IMG/M metagenome (GOLD analysis project Ga0209829, IMG submission 187311) | Freshwater microbial communities from Lake Croche, Canada to study carbon cycling - C_140205_EF_MetaG (SPAdes) (version 2) | ecosystem: Environmental > Aquatic > Freshwater > Lake... | reverse complement strand
GGAAATATCTCAGAGATGGGCTTGCGAATTTAGAGGAATACTTTCATCTGCCACGTGCCACCGAAAAGAGTGATCCGTCGTGGTTTGGATTTGCGCTCACAGTTAGAAGGAATTCGCCAATATCAAGAAATCAAATAGTTCAATCTTTGAACGAAAAGAAGATCGGTACCCGTCTACTTTTCGGTGGAAATCTATTGCGCCAGCCAGCCTTTGCAGGTACACCAAGAAGGATTCAGGGTGAATTAACCAATACTGACATTGTCATGAACGACACTTTTTGGATAGGAGTCTGGCCAGGTCTAACGATCCCTATGCTTGACTACATGATCGAGAATATCTACGATTTAGTGGTACGCAAGTCATGAAAGTCATAATTCTCGCTGGTGGGCTTGGTACTCGAATCGCAGAAGAGACAGAGAATAAACCAAAGCCAATGGTTTTGATCGACGATAAACCAATCCTTTGGCACCTGATGAAGATTTTTAGCTTGCAAGGTTTTAATGAATTTACTCTTGCTCTTGGGTACCGGAGCGATGTCATCAAGAGGTGGCTCTTGGATCTCAATGACCTCGATGGATCGATAACTATCGACACACTTAAGAAGGAAGTTGAACACATAAAAAAGAATTCCATCTTCTCCTGGAAAGTAACTGCATTGGAGACTGGACTTAATACCCAAACAGGTGGACGAATTGCTCAATGTATGAAGGCCGCTCCTGGAGAGCAAGTAATTGCTACTTATGGCGATGGCTTGGCAAACATTTCAATCGCAAAATTACTTGCCTTCCATAAATCTCATGGAAAACTTGCCACTGTTACGGCCGTTAGACCTCCTGCTCGGTTTGGCCACTTAGTGATTGAAGATGGTCGCGTGGCGCATTTTGGGGAAAAGAATCAGGCTGATGCCGGCTGGATCAATGGCGGATTTTTTGTACTCGAACCCGAGGTTGCCAATTTCGTTGCATCGGACATGGAACCATTCGAGTCAGGCGCACTTACCAAACTTGCGGAAGCAAATGAACTTATGGCTTATCAACATGATGGATTTTGGCAACCTATGGATACCTTGAGGGAGAAGCAAGACTTAGCCCGTTTAGCTCAGCAGCCCACTCCTCCTTGGCTACAGAACCTCCCAACGGGGAAATAGAGGGGCAAAATGAAGTCAGTCGACATTGTCACTTCGGCATTTAACGAAGAAGAGTGCCTTCCAGAATTATTTCGACGGATCGACGAGGTCTTTAAATCTGAATCTGAATACGATTATAGAATTATTGTTGCGGATAACGCATCTAGTGACAACACCTGGAAAATAATTACAGAAGCTGCAAAAAGTAATTCCAAGATCACTGCTAATCGAATGTCAAGAACGTTCTCATTTGATGCGGCTCTTCGTTCTGGTATTGATAATTGCACTGGGGATGTTGCTGTTGTAATGACCTCTGATCTACAAGATCCACCTGAAGTTATTCCCCAGTTGCTTCGTAAATATGAAGCAGGCTTCGAGCAAGTCTTAGTAAAGATAACTTCACGTGAAACTGTGCCGTTTGTAAGAAGAATACTTTCTAAGATTTTTTACAAACTTGCTCACCGAATGACTGATGGACTCCTACCTGAGTCCGTAAGCGATTTTAGGCTCCTCTCAAGAAGTGCCTATAGGGGCATGTCTGAAATGCGCGAAAATCACAGCTTTGTTCGAGGTTTAGGTGCTTGGGTAGGTTTCAAAACTACAACTGTAGAAATAGAGCGTCCACCTAGGTTTGCGGGGGAATCTAAATTTATGGGCTTTTCTTTGCTTACTGCAATCACATTGGCGTTCAGAAGTTTACTTGCTTACAGCGCAACGCCATTAATGTGGATTTCATTCTTAGGTATTTTTTTGAGTGTCTTTTTCTTCTTAACTGTTATTGTTTTATCAATAGTTTGGTTTACCGTAGGAGTTCCATTTGCCGGGTTTGGTTCAATTGTGGGATTAATTGGATTAGGATTTTCTCTAATTATGCTCTCGCTAGGAATAATCGCTCAGTATATTGGCCTCATTTATGAGGAAGTAAAAAGACGGCCTCTCTATGTCGTTGCAGAGTCAATCAATTCTTTGCAATAATCCCTCGATAAGATTCTTCTACTTGTCCGACTAAGGACTTTGGCAATTGAGCAAAATACTTATTGATTAGCTCTTCGTACTTGTTGCTTTTTGAAACATAGGAATTTACTGGTAACTTCCAGTCAATTTGTTCTCCATTTATGGTGACATCTTTCCCAACAATGTCCTTCACAATTTCGGCAAGTTCTCGTAGTTCAATTTCGTAACCTCCAGAATCAAAATCAGTTACAAAATTATCTCGATGCATTGCAAATACCAATGCGATCAATTCTTTGTCGTTGCAGTACCTTCGAATGACTGCATTTCGTGATTGTAAGGTTATCTGTCGCTGATTATGAGCGGTTGTTATAAAATTTGCCAGCGCAAAGGTCTCAGATTTAGTAATAAATTCCCCAGAAATATTGAAAATTCTGCAAATCGAAAGCATCGAACTTGCACTTCGGCAGATTTTTCTTATTCTTTCCTCTTGCTCAAGTTTTAAATCTCCATAGATACTCGAAGTTTGATTCTTTTCTATTGAATAATACACTGCACCACTGCTTGATAGTAAGACAGTTCTTGGCTTTAGAAGATCTATGAGGCTTTCAGAGGAAGTAATTATCTGTCTATTCTTTTCTGCATAGTCTTTTACTCCCAATTGTTCTTCAAAGTCTTTCGTTAGGAATGCAAAATCAAAATAAATACTTGGACGCAAATCTTTGGGAATTGACTCAAAAGTGTGTATTGGGATTTTTATTTCACCAAAAGTTTCGATACGCTCTCGCGAACCAATTGCAAAAATATCTGTTTGGCCAATACTTTCATGGTTCAGAAGGTAGTCAATCGTTGCCCTACCAAGCCATCCCGTAGCGCCACTAATCAGAAAAATAGGTCCCTCACAATTTCGAAGTTATACCGAAGATTAGTGTTAGATTACCTTCAACATAGGGAGATCCGAGGCCAAGAGTTGTCAGTTGATAGATACAGCGACCAGTTTATGGGTTGGCTTAAGGAGTTTGGCTACACCCATTGCTTTTATGTTTCTGGTGGAAATGTAATGCACATGCTAGAGGCTGCTAGTCATGTCTTTACCTGCATCCCTTTTATGCATGAAGTAGGAGCGGGAATTGCCACAGATTATTTTAATGAATCACATAGGGATGGTCAGAAGGCATTTCTCCTTGTGACTGCGGGCCCTGGGCTCACTAATGCAATCACAGCAATTGCTGGGGCTTGGACCGAGAGTCGTGAAATGTTAATTATTGGCGGGCAGGCAAAATCATCTGAAGTGAGTCGAGGAAAGTATCGTCAAATTGGCTTTCAGGAAATTGACGGTGAAACTCTTTGCTCATCTATCACAAAGTACAGTAAGCGAATCGAAGAAAGAATCTCAAAAGCTGAATTGCTTTATGCAGTGAAGGAAACTTGGTCAGACAGAAAAGGTCCTGTTTTTTTGGAAATTTGTTTAGATGTTTCGACTGATTCAGCAATTAGCAACTCAGAAATAGATTACGAATTAATCCCTAGAGTCACGCCTGTTCCAAGTAATGAAGACATCGCGTTCATCATAAAAGAACTCAGGAGCTCAATGCGGCCTATCATTCTTGTAGGTGGTGGTATTTCTAGAAAGACAAGTCTGGGCGGACTAGTTGAACTTGAAATACCTATAGCTACAACATTTAATGGCGCAGATAGGATCGGGTTTGACTATAAGTTTTTTGCTGGGCGCCCAAATTGGTACGGATCTAGGTGGGCAAATCTATTGATCCAGCAAAGTGATCTCATTATTGCCTTTGGAACAAGGCTAGGAATTCAGCAAGTTGGTTATAATTGGAAAGAGTTTGCTCCCAATGCCAAAATAATTCAGATAGACATCGATGAATTAGAACTCGCCAAAGGCTTTCCGCGGGTACATAAAGCTGTTCATGCCGAGGCAAATGTTACTTTAAAGGAAGTCGTGCATTTAATGAAGGGAGAAAAATTGAACATAAGCGAATGGCAAGATTTTATTCAGCTAGTACGAGGAGATCTTGCGCATCCGGAAGCTGTAAATGTTGCGCAAGAACCATATTTAGAAGCAATGGCCTTTGTGCATTCAATTTCTTCCATGGCTAACTCTGACGATATTTTACTTCCTTGCAGTTCGGGTGCTGCGGGATATGAAGGGGCCATGCGCGTACTTATAAACCAGACCGGACAAATAATTGTTACAAGCCATGCCTTAGCGAGTATGGGCTATGGGTTGTCTGGAGCAATAGGGGCAAGTATTGCGAATCCTCTCTCTCGCACAATCCTTTTTGAGGGAGACGGGGGATTTGCTCAGAACTTACAAGAACTTGGAACAGCTAAAGCTAATGAGCTTAATTTAAAGATATTCATTATGGATAATCAGGGTTACCAATCAATCCGAGGAAATCAAAAATCGACTTTTAATAGCCACTACGTGGGTTGTGATCGAGACACTGGTTTATACCTGCCTGACTGGAATACTATTTCGAAATCATTTGGATTAGAAGTCATGGAGCTCACTTCAACAACTTTCCCAAGTTCACGATTCACTGAGCTTTTCGAAGGTAGTGGGCCGGTGGTATTTGTAGTAAAAATTGATCCTGATCAAACATATTGGCCAAGGATTCTTAGTCAGAAAAACCATGATGGGTCAATCGCTTCAAACCCTCTCCACAAAATGGAACCGCCGATGACACAGGACCAAAAGCGTCGGTACCTTCCCTACTTGATCCATTAGTTTTTTTCTAAAAGCACCTGGATCACCTCTGCTACTGAACCATCAGGTGTCGGAATAAGTGTTATTGCCGTTTGTACATTCAAGTTTAACATTTTAGCAATAACCTTAAAACTATCTTCGGAAAAGAAATTTATGTGCTCACTTTGTTTAAGCACTTGCTTTACGTGCCCTCTTCCAGCAGCAGGTTTAGTAAGTAACCTCCATCCGTGCGGATTTAAACTTATAAAATTAAAAATGTGAAATCTCAAAAAATTGCGGCGTGCCCTAGAGCTTGTCGGAATCCCATTTGGCACCTCGACGTAGAGTAAATTGGTGTGCCTGAGAAGTGTTTTGATTTCTACTAATGGCTCTGTCACGTGCTCAAGCACGTGACAATATTGAATTAAATCAAACCGATCAGAATCAAATAGTTTTTCCTTTCTAATAACTCCCTTTTCCAAAGAATGATGTGACATTTCCAAAACTACCTTTTTTTCAGCCTTATATTCTGCAAGAAACTGACCGCGATCTCCACCTACGTCTAGAATTGACTGTAAGTTCTCAACTCCGGCATCGTCCAAAAAAGTCTTTACAAGTTGATTTCGTTTCGAAATTGACTCAATATCTCCATGGCCAAGGGCATACTCTAACGAATACCACTTTTCCCAACGATTTCTAATCCCGTTATAGAGCTCACTACGATAATTGGAATAAATGAGGTAAAGCTGGGGGGGGGTATACCTATAACTAAAAAAGGCACACTTACAGTTTGTGCAATAAAAAAGTCTCGATCGATTCTTGAACGACAGTCCTGCTAATTCTCTAATCCAGGGAGATATAACACCGAAGCCTATGAACCGTAGAGAAGAGTTTAATTTGCATATTTCGCAAGCCAGAGGCTTCTTTTCTTTCATAACCAGAAACCCTTCTTGGATTTGATACTCTAAAAATATTTTTCAGCAAAAGCCGTTGAGCTGTACTCTCTTTTCGTCTTTTCACTTAGGTGTATGCCTAAATCATTCCAGTTTTTCCAGTTTTCAACCGCTTCCAAGCAGGACTCGCTCAAAGATGCCTCACTGGTTTCGATAAATTCGGATTTTTCAAACCAATCCTGTGCCAAGTTCCATGGATCGCTCATGACAATTGGAATGGTTCCACATGCAGCGGCTTCAAATAGTCTAGATTTCAACTGAGGGGCTCGAAAGTCTTTCTCTTTGGCCATCTTGAAGCGACTTAATTTTGGCAAGTGCGAAAACGCACCGTGTTCGTGATAATTCGGTAAATTTGCTTGGAGCTGGAGAATCTGTTTTCTATCTAAAAAAAGTTGATTATGAACAATAGCAAATTTTGATTCAGAAATTAACCTCATTTTTTCTACATAATTAACTCCCCTATGTGTGATTAGTCCGTTATCAGAATTTCCTATTACGCAAATGTTTAGGCCTTTAAGAGATTTTAGGAATTTTATAATTGACTTAGAATGCAAATTGCCAGAATAGACAAAGTCATATATTTTTTTACTTGGTTTCGGTACGTGATCAAAATTTGTAGGAAAGAACACATATTTTCCTTTGTTGAGCTCATCTCGTTGAAAAAATTTGGTACTAAACGGACAAATAGAAAAAACTTTTTTGAAATTACTGTCTGATTCTTTGCCCCCTCTGTTCTGTGAAGACGAGTATGGAGTCAAGAACCTATTTGGCTCTTCAAGCTCTAGAAAGTACTTATCGCCGCTTATATCCCTTACGGCTTCCATCCGTGAAACACTTATTACCAAGGTTCCAGAAAACTTGGTAATAAGTCCTTCAAATCCAAGGTTTAGTGCTGGATCATATTCATAGTTCAATCTATGACTATTTGAGATAACCTTCAATTGATAAAGGCTTTCGCAATTGTTTTATAAAGCTCGAAGGCTCTCCATGAATCAGATGGAACATACCTTTTTAACGATTCAGGATTACCAATGATTTCTGCAAGGATTTTGTGATTATTAACATATCCCAGTACTTCTTTTTCAAAATCAATTGTTAGATCATGGTCATTTCTTTTTTGGGTGACAGTTGCTTCAGTGAAGATAACTTGTCTACCTAAAGCCTGTAAATAGAAAGCCGCCCAAATATCGTCCATTCGGCCGACTCCTGGAAACATAAAATATTCAGATAGGGCACTCGCGGTCAGAAATGTATTTTGGCTATTAAAAGGGGCAATTGACCTGCTGAAAAAAGGGAATGGATCAGCGTCGAATGTACAGTTCGGAGCGTGTTCCATTCTGCAGATTGCATCAATGTCTGGGTCGCCATTCCAGAAAGCTGCCTCGATATCCACGGTGACAAGTTGTGATCCCAAGTCTTCGTAGGTTCGTTCATTAAGTTTTTGGATGGGGAATCCTCGGTGCCAAAGGAATGGGTAGTTTGTAACCGCTACAGGGTCAAAAATTCCATTTTTTGATTTAAATTCATTTGCAGAAGTTGTTTTACCAACCACAATATTCTTACCCCAATTATTGTTTGGGATATTGTCATCGTCTACCGATGCAACTATCGTCGCGCCACTCTTAAGGGCGTAAAGAAAGCCAATATTTCTCCTTTGAATACAATTCCAACCGATCAAAGAACTTATTTCAGGGAATAGCCGCTCTTGGTCTTGTGTGTTGAGAAAAATGCCATTTTTAAGAGAATAGTTTTTGGGAGACTTTAAGTCTCCTACAACAATTAGATTCCAGTCGTCAAGGGTGTCATATTTTTCAATCGCTTCGGTAACTTCATAAATTGAAGTACAGACAATCATCTTTGTCATTTTTGGCCGCTCTCCCTATTTAGAAATCTGTCCTTGCAGGACTTGGTCATAGATCCAAGCGTAAGTTTTTTCAAGTCCTTTTTCTAGCTCTATAGAAGGAGCCCACCCTAGCTCCTTTTTAATTAGAGAATTATCTGAGTTTCTTCCACGCACACCAAGGGGCGCATCAAGGTTATATCTTCTTTCAACTCTTATTCCAGCTATTTGCTCGACGATGCTTACCATTTCATTAACTGAGATCAAACGATCTGAACCTAGATTTATCGGTTCTGTAAAATCGGATGCCATCAGTTTTTGAATGCCTAGAATCGTATCGTCGATGTATGTAAAGGATCGTGTTTGGTTTCCGTCTCCCCAAATTTCAATTTCCTTTATGCCGGAAATCTTGGCTTGTGCTAGTTTGCGACAAATTGCTGCCGGCGCTTTTTCTCTTCCACCGTCCCAAGTACCAAGCGGACCATAAACATTATGAAATCGGGCCACCCGCGCACTAATTCCAAAGTCCTCTTGAAAGTGTCTAGTCATTCTCTCGCTAAACAATTTCTCCCATCCGTATCCATCTTCAGGATCAGCGGGGTACGCATCACTTTCGATAAGCCCAAAATTTTCTATTTGACTTTGTAGGGATTGATTATAGACGCATGCGGAAGAAGCAAAAAAATATTTCTCTACGTTGTTTTGGTCCGCCCCCATTAGTAAGTGCGTATTTATTAATACAGAAAGCATGCACAGTGCCTTATTATTTTCTATAAAACCCATACCTCCCATATCCGCTGCTAGATTATATACATTTTTTGTATTTTTTGTAACCGTAATACAATTTTCAATTTTAGATAGGTCCAGTGAAAGATTTTCGGCTTGATCAAAGACTTGATACCACTCACTCGTAGGTTTCTTATCGACTGCTCTAACTGCAAAGTTGGTTTTCTCTAAAAGATGTTTGACAAGCCATCCTCCAATAAAACCACCAGCACCTGCAACTAGTACTAGCTCTTTTCTGGTCATCAGAACTTATTCCTTAACTTTCTAATTGGTTTCAAAATTTTAACTTTAATTGTGTGTTTCAAGGAAGGTAGAAATTTGGGAAGATAGAACTTAAACACTTCATTAAGTAGATTCTGCAATCTCCAGTTCACCGTATACCGGAACGACACTCTACAATAGAGAGCATCTCCCCATCCCTGTCCGATTATCCAGCGTGTCGTAAGTCTTTGAAATCCAAAATTTTTTAAATACTTATCTATGTCTTTCACCTGGTCGCAACCCACATACACCTCTTTTTTATTAACCTCAGTATAAATGTAATCGATCTCCTTTATTCGACTTCCAAGACTTTTGAGGGCGCGTAATTCAACTCCTTGAATATCAACGTTAAGAAAATTTGGCATAGATTTATTTAGAAAAAGCGTGTCAAGACGATTAGTAAGTACAACTTGTTGGTCTACAGTTCTAATATCAGCGTAGTCAATTTTGTGGGTACCAAATTCTAATAACGAGCTTGATTCACTATTACTAGAAATATTGAGTTTCATTTCGCAATCGTCAACGTCATAGATAGCTGATTGAATAATAATGTTTGACTCGTTTGCTACATTTTTTTGTAGTTCTGCTGCTAGATGAGACTGTGCTTCAACCCAGTAGATAGGCGTCCAGCCAAGCTTATTGTAAATTGTGCGTTCTTCTGCTTTATGTGCCCCAACATGAAGGACACCATTAGGTTTGATTTGTAACTCTTTTGACAGAGTTTCCAAATCTAGGATCATTCCGAAAATCTATACTAAATTTCCGCCATATTCTTCATAAGCAAAACTATTTTTGCGATTTTGTTGGTCTGATTGAAACTGGCAGCTACTTCGGTACCCTTCAAATTGCAAATTATTGTCGTATATTGAGCCGCTTCCAGGATTTGAACCTGGCGACCCTTCGCCCTACGAGAACGTCACCTTGCCCTCGAGCCAAGCCATCGAGCAAAGCTAATTAGTCGAGGCGAACAACTCCAGCAGGTGTCTCAAGGTGCACGGCAACAATTCCATTATCACCATCTGCGGCACTTGCAGGTACCCACTCAATTGCAATGTCATCGCCAACAGCGCGAGCAAGATCTGAGCCAACCCATGATTCAATTGTTTTTACATCTCCTGCAATTTCAATCGTAACAATCTTTGCAACAGCTTTGCCATCAGTTGATGGATGGTTCTTTGATGTCCACTGCACGAAGAATGGAAGTTGACGATCTTCGAGCGTTCCGAGTACACCAAGTTGTTTCCAATTCAAATCAGTTCCATCAGGCTTGGTGCGGTGGCCATCAACTGCAGCGCGGCCTAAACGAGTTTCAATTGGTGCGAGATCTTTGACTGCAACAACCCAAGTTAGCCATCCACCACCCTCATTTGCACGTTGTGTTACAGCGCGACCAAATGGTGATGCATCAGATGCTGGGTGATCGAGTGGGCAGACAACTTCGATGTAATGTCCATTGAGTAATGGAAGCGTGAAGTTGCGAGTACCAAAGCGTGGGTGAATACCGCCATCGACGAAGGTGGAACCTAAACGTGATCCGAGTCGTTGTACTGTGTCGGCAAGTTGGTCATGGGTAG
>Ga0209829_10004234_pt1 | contig 10202 bp, 7 predicted proteins | sample C_140205_EF_Meta_FD_187311 | JGI IMG/M metagenome (GOLD analysis project Ga0209829, IMG submission 187311) | Freshwater microbial communities from Lake Croche, Canada to study carbon cycling - C_140205_EF_MetaG (SPAdes) (version 2) | ecosystem: Environmental > Aquatic > Freshwater > Lake... | reverse complement strand
GCCAGACTCACGATAGATGTGCATTCATTCGAGGAGGCGCTGCTGATCGCACGGGCCGATCAGATTGACAAGGCACGCAGCCAAATGACCGGTAAGGAACTGACCAGTCTCCAATGCCGCAGCGGGCGTATCTTCGAACAGGTCAAGATCATCGCAATTGATGATTCAGGCGTTCGTATCCTGCACACCGTAGGAAGTGCACGGCTGAGGTTTGAAGATCTAACCGACAACCAGCGGGAACAGTTCGGCATGGACGAAGGCCTGGCCTTGGCAGCGATCTCCGCCGAGTCACAGGAACTCCAAGCCTATGAGCAATCGCTCGACGAGGAACTAGCCGCTATTGCCTCGAGGGCTCCAGCCATCGACGAGAGGCCGCTCCAGAAGTCTGCCGCTCGGAACACGGAGTCCGCATTCGACCGGCGCGTCTCACTGGGCTCAACAAGCCGCACGCCCAACCAAGCTGTCGCCCGCTACAACACCGGGAACCGGAGAACCACCTACTCCTACACACCCTACTATTCTTCCTACTATCAGTCGAGTTCGGCGGCACATTGCAGACCGATGCCGACCACAGCAGCAGGAACCTTTTGGCCAGCCGATATTCCTGTGACCCCGACTCCGAATCCATCCCCAAAGCCCTGAGCCCCACTCAAGCCCCATGATCCTGAAATTAATCCGAACTGCTGCCACCGGCTGTCTCCTGATCGCCATTTGCTCCTGCAAGGAGAATCCCGAACTCGTTCGGAAGCGCGAAGAGCAGCGCACAGAAATCAAACGACTTGAGGGTGAGCTTTCGCTGATTGAGGAAAAGCTCAAGGATATCCCGGAGGATCGCACCAAGGAGCTCGTCATCGCCAAAGGAGAAGCAGACTCACAGGCGGTCGAAATCGAGAAACTCGAAAAGGAAGTCGCGATACTTGACGCACGGAAGAAGGAGCTCGAGAGCAAGTTCGCCGACTATCGGCGCAGGTTTCCCGTCAAAAGCAATTGACCCCTAACAACCATGGCAATTTTCGATGATCTAATCACCAGCAGCCGCGGACCGGGCGTGATCGGCACGTTGATCGCACTCGTCGTCCTGGCGGGCTTTGGCACGCTTTTTATGTTCGCCTTTGATGAGGGCATGGGAGGTGGGGAAAAATCGATCGAATCCGTCATCCGTGACCAAGCAGTGGAAGTAGATTCATTGAAAACGACGATTTCAGAGAGTTCCAAACCCCTGGAAATCGCCCCAGAGCGAAAGAAGACTGCTTCGGAGGCCGATGAAATAGCCCGCCAAACCCGCTTGAACAAAGGTAAGGTCGACGCCGCCTCGCGCATCATTGAAAAAGTCAAGTTAGAGATAGTGGGTGTTCAGAAGAGCCTCGAGGACTACAAGCAGAGCTACCGTGAACAGATCCGGGGCGAGGCAGTTGGATTGAAGTACCCGGAACTAAAAACACTAACAGGTAAAACCTTCGTGAACGTATCGATCAACAAGGTCGACGCGGTCGGAATCTCTTTCAGGCATGCCGATGGATCGACCCGCGTCGCCTTCGATATTCTGCCGGCGGACATCAAGGAGTATTTTCATTACGATGTCGCGGAGAAGGACCGCGCCAAGGCAGCAGAAAACCTCATCGCTGGCCAACATGCCCAGGACGTCGAAACCGCGCTCGACCAGGCAGACCGGGCCAAGAGGACCGAGACGATAAAACTTGCCGATGCAGAAAAGCTCCAAGCGAAGGCCGACCAAACGGCGATGATCGCACGCATCGCCGATCTCGACCTTCAGATCAAAAACGTCCAGCTTGAGTGGGATAATGAACGCATGCGAGTCCACGCTAGAGGTTCTGGAGTGGTGAACTCCGCCACCTTCCAGGCCCGAATCAGCAGCCTGAACAACGCACGTTCCGCTGCAAACCAAAAGCTCCAGCAAGCCACCTCGGTGCTTCAGCGCTAGTCATGTTTGCTAACGAAAACTCCGGAGTCTTCGGCTGGCTGATCGGCCTCGTTGTCATCGTGATGGTCGGCGTCGGACTATCAACGATGGTGGACCGCCGCTTCCAGTTCTCCAGCAACAACAAGGAAATCATAGAGGTCATTAGCAATGAGGCCGAGCACCTCGCCGACCTTCTCTCAAGCCTACCCAAGCAGCAGGAGCGGTATGATCAACTGGAGCGCCCGCGAATGCTCGCCTCCCGAGAGGCGGACGAACTGAAACTGCGCATTCCGATCTCCCGCACCAGGATCGAGGAACTCACGGCGACCCTCTCCGGCCTGAAAGCGGCGATCAGCTCGCAGGAAGATGCCATGGATGGCTACCGGAAGTTATACCGTGATCAAACCTGGCAGCAAGCCATCGGCGAACAGCACGCTGAGATCGTGCTACGAAACGGTCGACGCTTTGAGGCCGTGAGCATCCTGCGGGTGACAGCGGTTGGACTCGAAATCTCCCACAAGGATGGGCGAGCTCGCATCGGCTTCCCGGATCTCAATAGTACCTGGCAGGAGCGTTTTCAATGGAGCCTCACTGAACGACAGTCGACCATTGATAGCGAAAACGTGCACGAAGCTGTTGTGAATCCTTTAGGAAAACACGTCGAAGAAGATGAAAGCGCCGAAGTGAGTCCCACACCTGTGGATGGAAGAGTGGAAAAGCTAAGAAGTGACCTTCTGCTCTGGAACAGCAAAGTTAGCATCCTCAAGGGCAAATACAACGAGGCGTCGTCAAAGGCCAGATCCGGACAGAACTCCGTTCCTGGAGCACTTGAAACTTGGGCGAAAAAGGCCGATCGGCTCTCCAACGAACTAAGCAATGCTAAACTTCAGCGTGAACGCGCACGCGCTGAACTGAAAGTGGCGGCCCCGGGCGACCCACACGCAAACGCTCCAACAGAGCGCTGAGGGACCAGCTTCACAATTGATCGAATACCTCGATTTTATCAGCTGCCTGCTCACGGAGCCGAACACGGAGCTTGGTCATCGCTGCGGCCCTTTTCGTCCCCTCCAAGGCGGCAATAATCTCCGGCTTGAGTGGATCAAACTCGGCGGCTGAGGCTGGCTTTCTGGCGGTGACTTCTACCAGGTGCCAACCAAGTTTGGAGCGGATCAGTGCTGGCTTCCCCTGCTCCAACGCGAAGACCGGAAGAATGAAATCCGCGGGCAGGCGCTCGCGCGTCATCCAACCAAGATCGCCTCCCCTCCCCTTCGAGCCCTCGTCCTCGCTGAGTTCGGCGACCAGGGTCGCAAACTCCTTTTTGCCGGCTGTTAGATCGCCGAGTGCGGTATCGAGTTTCTGCTTCGCCTCAGCCGGTTCGCGATCAAGCGTTGCCAGGAATACGTGGCGGGCCTGGACCCGTTCCGGCGTGGCGAGTTCGGCGGCGTGCTTGCCAAACCACTCACGCGCCTCATCCTCGCTGACACGACAGTCGCCCTCGATGCGGGAGAGGATGAACTTCTCCAGGAAAAGCGTGCTTTTCAGTCGTTGACGGAGCGCCCCTTCGCCCGCGAATCCTTCCGCCTTGAGTGCGCTCGCCATCGCCTCCTGGCTCTCGAATTTCATGCGGAAGCGCCGCAGAGCCTCATCCGCTTCGGCGCTCGTCACTGGGATCTTCCCCGCATCTCCCGACTCGCGCAGTTCATGCCGCAAAAGCTCGTCGTCGATCAGTGCTTCGAGCGCCTGCTGTGGCGGACAAGAGTTTTCAAGGACGGCCCGATCCAGTTGCGATCGATCAATCGGTTGGTAGTAAACCCGCGCAATGACGCCGGCCGCGCGTGCCTTCGCGATCGAATCGGCGCTGCCAGGCCTGAGCAGGGCCAGGCGATGGCCCACCGGCCCATGCAGGGCGACGTCTCCGATCAGATAGACGGCGAACACCGCGATGACACTGAGAGGTGGATGGATTCGACGGGATCGCGACATAACTGGTGGCATCGGACTTCAGCATTACAGGCCGCGATCGGCGACTTTGTCACCGGGGCATTGCTCAGCGGATCTCCACCGAGGCACCTGGACGGATCACGTTCGGGAGCCGGATCGCATCCCAGTTCGCCAGACGGATGCAGCCGTGACTGCGTGCACGTCCGATGGTGTCGGGCGTGCCGGTGCCGTGCATACCGATTCCCGGCTTGCTAAGGCCGGCCCATAGGATGCCAACGGGGCTGTTTGGGCCGGGCGGAATGTTGAGGGACTCGCTTCCCCGCTTACCGGTTTCAAGAAGTGATTTGTCATAACGCCAGTAGGGAAGCTCCATGCAGCTCTTGAGCTCCCAGATGCCATACTTGATGAATTTCGGCTGGCCGGGCGTGATGGGAAAGGTGGCCACCAACCCGCGGTTGGGCCGCATGATCTTGACGCTGCCATCAGCCCCAGGCTCGCTGACGATGAGCGCGGCCGGAGCCGCTTCGAAGATGCGCGCCTGATTCATCTTGGTGTCCACCACCACGTGACGAGCGCTCAACTTCGGATCGGCCTCATACTTTTTCCCGGTCAGAGCCTCGACCGCGAAGGGCTCGACGTTCGGCACGATGACCGTGTCCCGCGCCTTGAGTGCCGATGTCTTTTTGGGGGCATTAAGTGCGTCCAGGCAGTCATCACTGGTGTGATAGCGCTCCGCCATGAACTCGGTGACACTGCGGTAGCTCATGCGCTTTCTGGTTGCCTGCCCCTCGACCCCTGTCGGCAGCGTTTCATCAATCCAGTCCTTGCAGAAATCCGGCACCACCGCGATCGCGAAAGGGCTCGGCACGGCCTTGCGGGCGGCGGCCATCACTTCCGTCCAATCGTCCTCCGGGTGGCCATGCACTTCGTTCCAAGCCTTCACCGCGAGCACCGTGAACAGGCCGGGTTTGCCGTCGATGACACCAGGACCAAACATCGACTCATCTAGAAAAATTTGCAGGCGAAAGGCGTCATCGCCGGTCGGCTTTCCATCGGCCGCCGGTGGAGTCTGCGGAACCGTCGGGCCCTCGATCGGTTTCGCGGCGGCAGGGGCAGGCACGGCAGGGGCCAGCGCCACGGGCGAGGCGACCGGATCCTGCCCAAGCGGAATTTCATCAGACTCCACCGGAAGCGCCTTCAGCACCGGGCGGTCAGCGTCCTGAGCGGTCAAAATTACGGGACAAGCCAGGAAGAGGCAGACAAGGAGACGTCGAAGCATAACAGAGGCCACTAGGCAGGTTGGGAAAGGTAGGGTTCGAGGCGGCCCGCAATCGCAGCGGGCACCACCGCGGTCACGAGAATGTCGTTACCTTCATAGGCGGTGGAAAGCACCTTGGCGTCGCGATGGAGCTGACTCACAAGATCCGCCCGTTCCTGAGGAATGCGATAGTGACAGCGACGAATGCGGTCGGCGAGAATGTCACAGCAGCAGCGAAGAAGCGCATCGAAGCCGGTGTGGGCCACCGCCGAGATCCGCAGCGCTTCGGGAAACACCCGATCAAGCATCATCAGGACTTCAGGGTCGGTGACGAGGTCGATCTTGTTTAGCACCGTGATGACCCGCTTGTCGTCGGCCCCGAGCTCCTTGAGCACCTCCAGAGTGGTTTGGTGAAAGCGTTCAATCTCGATCGCCGTGGCATCGAGCACGTGAATGAGGAAATCGGCAAGCACCGCTTCCTCCAAGGTCGCCTTGAAGGCCTCCACGAGACGGTGCGGGAGATTGCGGACAAACCCGACGGTGTCGGTCAGCAGCATCGGCTGGCCATCCGGGAGTTCGATGCGCCGCGTCGTGGTGTCGAGCGTCGCGAAAAGCATGTCTTTTACCAGCACGTCGGAACCGCTGAGAGCATTGAGCAGGGTCGATTTCCCGGCATTGGTGTAGCCAACGATCGCGGCGTGGGGCGTCTCCATCTTCTCACGCTCCTTGCGTTGGGTGGCGCGCTGCTTGCGGACGTCGTCGAGCTCGCGACGCGCCCGATCAATGCGGACGCGCGCCATCCGGCGGTCCACTTCGATTTGCTTTTCACCCATGCCACGCGCCGCGCCGCCGCCGGAGCCGCCGGTGCTGCCGCCGCCCTCGCGGTCGAGGTGGCCCCACATCCGCGCCATGCGCGGCAGTGCATACTGCATGCGAGCCAGTTCGACCTGGAGTCGCGCCTCCTTGGTCTGCGCCCGCTTCGCGAAAATATCGAGAATCACCTCCTCGCGATCGATGACACAGATGTTGCCTTCCTTTTCCCAGGCCCGCTGCTGGGAAGGCGCGAGCATGTTGTCGAACACGATCACATCGCACTCGTGGGCCCTCGCCAGATCGACGATCTCGGTGGCCTTGCCAGTGCCGCAGATGAAGCGCTTGTGCTGCTCGCGCGTGCGGACCAGCACCGAGTCCACAATGCCGATGCCTAGCGTATCGACCAGTTCGGCCAACTCTTCCAGCAACGAAGCCGCCTCCGCTTCCTCGCGCGGATCACAGTAAATCCTGACAAGCAGCGCGCGTTCGACGACTTCCGGTTTCTCGCGGACTTCAAACATTCCGGCGGATGGGTAGCATCGCAAACCCGTCGGCGCGATGGGAAAAAACCGGAGTTTCGGAATGCCGCTTCTTCAACGGCTCTCCTGCATCCAGCGGGAGTGCCCCCAGAGTCCCAAAACCACTCCGGCGAGGCCGAACGAAAGGAGGATTAAAAGGGGTCACCCATTAGGACAAGGAGGACCCCTTTCATGGCCTGACACATTGTTCCACAATCAACCACATTCCACTCGCGATTGCCCCGAGAGGCGGATAGTGTCCTCCCTCAATGAGTTGGCCGATCCCCACTGACCCCCTTCCCGATATCAACCAACCCACCAAGTGGGACCGCTGGATGCGACCGCTTTACTGGATGGCAGGTGCCCGCTGGGAAACGCTGCGCCATTGTCCGCACAGCGAGCGCGAACGGATTGCGGTGCTGGGCAGCACGGTGCTGATCCCGACAGTGATGTCGTTTCTGGGCATGATCTTTTATGCGAAGAGCCGCTTCGCCAGTCCGCCATGGATGTCGGTGATGGGCATCGCCCTGGCCTGGGCCCTCGTGATCATGAATACCGACCGCATCCTGCTGGCGACCTACCGGCCGTTCCAGCCGTGGTGGCGGCGCTGCATGCAGGTGATTTTCCGTTTCGCCCTCTCGGCCGTAGTCAGCGTGGCAATCAGTTTTCCGTTCTGCCTCGATCAATATCGCCCGGCGATCACCTATCGCATGCAAACCGAGTTGCAGGGGAAACTCAACGTCCTGCGCGAGGATGAGTCGGCGAAGCGGACGACGCTCTCCGCGGCATTGCAGAAAATCCATGAGGATGAAACCGCCGCGCGCAAGGAGATCGTGGACACTTACACCACGGAACACAACGCGCTGCTCGCCCAGCTTCCCACCCTGGAAAAGGGGATACTCAATCCCGAAGATTACGCGGACAAGCGGATCGAGGACGAGCGGAGGAAAGCCAGCGAGGCGGATTTCGTCGCACCCGCGAGCGGAGCCACCCGCAATGTGCTTGCCAGCATCGAGGCACAGAAGGAAACCATCGCCAAGACCAAGGCGAGTCTTGACGAAAAACAGGACCTGCACCGCCGCCTCGTCGAGGCCATTGCCCGCGAAAGCTCCGGCCTGCCGAACGAATTCTATCCGGAACCCAAGAAGGCTGGCAGCGGACCAAGGACCAAGGACATGACGGCGCGGGACAGGGCGGTGAGAGCGGATGTCACCAACCTGAACGCCTCACTAACAGCCCTGCAGGATGCCTTGGTCGCAAGCGACAAGAAACTCTCCGACGCGCGGCTTGCGGACCGCAACTCGTTTCTCGACGGACTCATCACGAAACGCGAGGCCTTCATCGAGGAGGCCAAGGAAACCGAGCGCATCCGCAAGCAGCGTCTCGCGAAGTTGAACGCCGACATCGCCGCCTTGGAAACCGCCCACCCGCCTCGGCTCGCCCGGCTCGCCGAACAAACGGTCGCCCAGGAAGTCACCCACGCCAGCAACGTGAAACTTCACGAGGATCGTTATCTCCCCCACATCAAGCGCATCGAGGGCAAGATCAACGGCGTGCTCGATCCGATGGAGGAAACCATCGGCCTCTATCGCGTGATTTTCCTGCCAGCGCCCGATGCCGATATCACGGAACAGGGCGAACAGGGCCAGAAATGGATCGCCGGTTTATTCCAGTTCCTCGTCATCTTCGGCACGCTCTTCGTGCTCGATCTGGTGCCGATCATGACCAAAATCTTCAGCCGCGCCGGACCTTACGATGTGCTCGTTGAGCATCCCGAGTTCATCGCCAATGCCAACCTCCGCGTGTTCCATGCGGAATACGGCAAACGTTCGGGGGATTGGGGCATCACTGGCATGGCCGACCAACCCAGCGGTCCCGACCTCGTCAAAGGCAACCCGCGCAATTCCCCGCCGTCGTCGGATGAGTAGGTGAGTGAACTCCACTGGCGAAGGAGTCTGGCGGAGGGCTCGGTCCTCGCGGATTCACATCTGTAAGCCGTGTTGCTTCATGACGATTCTTTGCCTGTTCCTTCGATGAAACGCCGGTGGAGTGAAGGGATGGAGGCAATTGGGATTGATGAATGACGATTGTTGGTTGCTGATTTTTGGGGGGAATTTTGTGAAGCACTTCGATGTCGTAGGACTACCCTTGGATGAGTTGGACGCCCCGGCCGCACTGCGAGGGAAATTCGTCCAAGTCATGCTGCTTGTTTGGCTAGCCGAGTTACTCGTCGAGATCACGGACAAGCTTGCCTGGATGTTCATGAATGCCGGAGACGGTTGCCCGCCTCCGACTGAATCAGCCTGTTTATCTGGATTACCAGTCGATCTTGATTCCTGAAAAAATTCCAAATCCAGGAGCTTTGACCGGAGATGAGAACGGAAAGCGGGAGTATTCCCAGTTGGTGTCGGTCGCGTTTTCGATGCGTGCGGTCAGCCTGACGTTTTTTGAAATACGATATTCACCGTAGATCCGCGCCACCCAGGCCTCGTCGAGTTGGAAACCACCCCAGCTGCGGCGATCCAGATAGGACACACCCGCCCCGATCAGCGTCTTGTCGTTCGGCCGCCAATCAATCGAGGCGGTTCCGCTGTTCTGCGGCTGGTCCGCCAGCGAGCGATCGAGGTAGGTCCATGCCAGTCGATACGTCCACTCGCCGTCACCCCATGATCCATCCAGTGAAGCTTCGAGGCCCTCGGTGCGGGTGGTTCCCGGAGTATTGACCGGAGGAGTCGGAAACGAGCGGATGCGGTCCTCGATGGAATTCGTGAACCAGGTCACTCCGACCCGATGTCCCCGCAGCCATTCCTTTTCCAATCCGATGTCCCAACCGATCGACGACTCAGCGCTGAGGCCGGGGTTCCCTGCGCCGTAGGAGCTGCCGAAGAGATCCAGATACGTGGGCGTGCGGAATGCCCGCCCCACCCCGCTGCGCACGATGGTTTCGATCACCGGAACCTTCCACGCCATGCCCGTCCGCCAGGTGACTTCATCGCCATAGGCCGCGTAGTCCTCCCAGCGACCGACGGCATTGGCGGTGAATCGTTCGAGCGGCGTCCATTCCCAACCGACATAACTGCCATAGCGATCGCGGGTTTCCGCCGTGCCGATGGTATTGGCGAAATCGCTCTGCTCGTAGAATGCGCCCCATAGCAGCTTGTGATGCTCGTTGAGGGTGAAGACGTGGTCCGTCGAGACGCTTGTGCGGGTCAGATCAGTGCCGTAGTTTCCGAAGGCGCTGTCGCTGTCATAACTCTCGCTGTAAATGCCCGCATGGAACCTGGCGCTCCAGGCGTCATTGAAACGCACGTCGGCGTAGATCGTCCCGAGCGCGGCATCCAGGTGGTCGAGCGAGCCGCCGTCATAAGGATTTTCGTAACGCGAATCGGTCGCCCGGAAGGTCGTGCCAAGCTTGATCTCCGGCGTCGCCCGCCACTCGACACGAAATGCCGCGCGACCCTGGCCCCAGTCGTTGTTGCGGACGTCGTTGGCGGTCGAGTCGTAGCCTGCCCCGGCGAACCAGGAGAAATTTCCCGCAGTTCCCTCGGTCGAAAGGTAAGCACTCAACGAGTCGAACGAGCCACCTTCCAATCGCAACGATCCACCGGGATCGCCTTCACCACGGGCGGTTTCGAGCCAGATCACCCCACCGATCGCCTCGCCGCCATAGAGCGCTGACTGCGGGCCGCGCAGGACCTCGATCCGGCCGAGATCATCCAACCGTGAGCCACCGAGGAAATTTCCCAAGGGC
>Ga0209829_10004231_pt1 | contig 10207 bp, 5 predicted proteins | sample C_140205_EF_Meta_FD_187311 | JGI IMG/M metagenome (GOLD analysis project Ga0209829, IMG submission 187311) | Freshwater microbial communities from Lake Croche, Canada to study carbon cycling - C_140205_EF_MetaG (SPAdes) (version 2) | ecosystem: Environmental > Aquatic > Freshwater > Lake... | reverse complement strand
CTCCGGGTTTTACACGCAGGAAGACGCCGTCTCCGCCCGCGAGATCGCCCGCAGAACGGTCGCCACCGTCGAGCCGCATGTGCCTGGCATCGGGTGAGCGGCTGTCGCTGCGACGAAGTCGACCCAGCATGGCGGACGGCTCACCATTCGCCACGCGGCTTCCCTCAGTTCGCGCTTCGGGCTTGCACGGAGAGTTTTGGCGGCGAGGACTAGACCGTCCTCGGCATCCATCTCGACATCCGCCCGATCAGCATCGCGGGGCCGCTCTCCAGCGACCGCCGTGGTCAGCCCGCAAAGCCGCAGCAGAGGCGGCACCCGAAGGCGACGCGCCATCCGTCGGCGACGAAGGAAAGATGAGCGACTGACGTCGCCACGGTGGCCAAAAGACCGCATTCGCCTCGCTTTTCCACTTGTCCCGTAGCCGGCCTTGTGTGATAAAATGTCGGTCTTTATTCACAAGAGCCGACAAATCGTCACATCCATGAGCCGCCCCACCCAGGCTGAACGCATTCTTGAATTGGTTCGCCGCAAGCGACTCGTGCGCGGCGTCGAACTCGATCGGCTCGGTATCCACCGCATGCATCTGAAGCGCCTGGTGGACAGAGGCCTGCTCGTCCAGAGGTCGCGGGGCGTCTACGAGGCCATCAAGCCCCGCATGAGTGGCAACGACAGCGTCGTGGAGGTGGTCACCCGCGTGCCCAAGGCCACGCTGTGCCTGCTCACCGCGCTGCGACTGCACGGCCTGACCACCCAAAACCCGTTCGATGTCTGGATCATGATCGACCGAAAGGCCCGAAAGCCGTCGATCGACTATCCGCCGATCCGGGTCGTTTGGGCGTCCGGTTCAGCACTCTCCGACGGCGTCGAGACGTTTGTCGTTGATGGCGTCGATGTGCGTGTCACCACCGTTGCCAAGACCATCGTCGACTGCTTCAAGTACCGAAACACTGTCGGCACCGACGTGGCCATCGAGGCACTTCGCGATGCCTGGCGTCACAAGAAGATTCGCATGAACGACGTCGTCGCGGCGGCCAAGACGAACCGGGTGGCCACCATCATGCGGCCCTATCTGGAATCCCTCGTATGACCGGCGTCCCGCCGCCCATTGACAACCCCGCCGCTGTCCATCGCGGCCTGCTCGCCATTGCTCGCCGGCGCAAAGCCGATTTCAACGCGATCCTGGTGCAGTATGCCATCGAGCGACTCCTCGACCGCCTCTCGCGTTCCCCTCACGCAGACCGCTTCGTACTGAAAGGCGCCATGCTCTTCCGGGTATGGACTGGTGAACTCCAGCGCCCGACGAAGGACGTGGATTTCCTCGGTCATGGTGACCCATCACCTGCCGCGGTCGCCGAGGCCGTGACAGCCATCGTCTCGATCGACGCGAAAGACGGTCTCCGGTTCGATGCCGCCAGCATCGACGCCCAGGAGATCCGCGAGGAGCATGACTATGACGGAGTGCGGGTCACCGTCACGGCCTACTTGGCCCACGTTCCGATCACGGTCCGCATGGACATCGGCTTCGGTGACGCGGTCACGCCCCCGGCGTTAGCTTTGCCTTTTCCGACGCTCCTGGGGCACGATCCGCCTTTGATCCGCGCGTACCCACCGGAAACGGCTGTCGCCGAGAAAGTGGAGGCGATGTGCACATTGGGCATCATCAACAGCCGCATGAAGGATTACTGCGATCTGATTGCCATCAGCCATGGGTTTGAGATCGATGGGCACAGTCTCACCGAGGCGATTCGGGCGACGTTTCAGCGACGGGGCACGCCGCTCCCGGATGGCATACCCACGGGGCTGTCGGAGGAGTTCGCGGAAGACGCCGGGAAGCAAAGACAGTGGATCGGATACCTTGGCCGCACGAAGCTCGAGACGGTGCCACGGTCACTCACCGACGCGATCGCGGTCGTTAGGCGATTCGTCCTCCCGGCTTTGGCGGCTGCATCAGGAGTCGGATCGCCGCCAGATCGATGGAGGCCCTCAACGGGCTGGGGTAAACACTGACGTTCAAACGTCCGCGCACAGCCGCACGAAACGCCAGAACCCGCGGCCACCACCTGGGTGAGCGCGGGTTCTTCGGGAATCACGCCAGTTCTTGAGACGGGGCAAGTGGGCAGCACAGGATTCGAAGCACCACAGTTTTTCTCAAAGAAAACTTTCTCCCGGATTCTCTCTCTCGAAGCGGTGCCGTTTCAGGGGGGCAGGTCGTGCGAGGAAAGTGGCATCAATCTGACTGGCCGGGGCCTCCGCGTTCATGCGAAGCGCGTTATATTCCTGGTTCCTCCATCAGGAGCTAGTTTCATGCGAGTGCCTGTTCTTTTGTGCAAATCATTCGTCCTTCCGCCCGCGATCTGCGGAGCGGTCGCCTGCATCGTGCTGAATGCAGCGACCGCGTGGGCCCAGCCGGCGGCGGCTGCGCTGTCGGTCGAACAGCTCGCCAAGATGGTGCGGCCGTCGGTTGTCGTGGTGATGTTCGAAGGCCGCGAGGGCCAGCAGCAGGGCCTGGGCACGGGGTTCGTTATCGATGCCGACGGGTTGATCGCAACCAATCTGCACGTGGCGGGCGAGGCGCGGCCGCTGTCGGTGCAGTTGGCCGATGGGTCGCGGCATGCGGTCACGGAAGTCACGGCCTCGGATCGCGCGATGGATCTGGCCATTCTGCGAATCAAGCCGCCCGCCCAGCCGCTGGTGCCGCTCCTGTTGGGCGACTCTGACAACTTGCCCGATGGGTTGCCTGTGGTCACCGTCGGCAACCCACATGGGCTTGAGTTCAGCGTTGTCAACGGCGTGGTGTCGGGCGTGCGCGAGGTGGACGGACGCCGCATGATCCAACTGGCGATCCCCATCGAACCGGGCAACAGCGGCGGGCCCGTCGTCGATCCCGCCGGCCGCGTGATCGGCATCGTCACGATCAAGTCGCTGGTCACGAGGAACCTGGGCTTCGCGGTCGGCGTCAATGCGCTCAAGCCGCTGCTGGAAAAGCCGAATCCCATTCCGATGTCGCGGTGGCTGACAATCGGCACGCTCGACGCCGCACAATGGACGACGCCTTTCGGCGGTCGTTGGCAGCAGCGTGGCGGGCGGATCGGCGTGACCGGTGCGGGCAGCGGGTTCGGCGGGCGGTCGCTCTGTCTGTCGCGACGTGAGCCCCCCGACGTGCCCTTCGAACTGGCGGTGCACGTGAAGCTGAACGACGAATCGGGGGCCGCCGGGCTCGTCTTTCATTCCGACGGCGAGAACCGTCATTACGGTTTTTATCCGACGGCCGGCAAGCTGCGGATCACGCGGTTTGACGGGCCGACGGTTTTCGAGTGGAAGGTGCTGCACGAGATGGCCTCGCCACACTACCGTTCCGGCGACTGGAACCGGCTGAAGGTGCGGGTCGAGAACGATCGCTTCAGCTGCTTTGTCAACGACGAGCTGATCGCCACAGTGGACGACAGTCGCCTGCCCTCGGGCCGGGTGGGCCTGGCGAAGTTTCGCGACACCGAGGCTGAGTTCAAGCTGTTTCGTGTCGGGAAGACGCTGCCTGATGAACGGCCTGACGCCGAATTGGCGATGCGCCTGCAGGAGGCAATCGGCCGATTGCCCTCCCTCGAGCGAATCACGCCCGAGGGGATCGCCGTGCTGGCGGGCGATGCACGTCCTGCCGCCGCAGCGATGCGGGAACGCTCGACAGACCTGGAGAAGCGGGCGGCGGAGCTTCGCTTGGTGGCCGCCGACCTGCACACGTCGCATGTCAGCGACCAGCTCGCGAGGATGTGTGCCCAAGGGGAGGAATGCGACCTGCTCAAGGCGACGTTATTGGTCGCGCAGCTCGACGACGAGGATCTCGATATCGACGCCTATGTGCAGCAGGTCGAGCGCATGGCCCAGGAGATCGGGCAGTCGCTGCCCGAGGCTGCCGATGAGGCAGCCCGCCTCGCGGCGCTCGATAAATACATGTTCGTCGACAACGGCTTTCACGGCAGTCGGACCGACTACTACCACCGCGCCAATAGCCATCTCAGCCGGGTGATCGATGATCGCGAAGGGCTGCCAATCACGCTGTCGATCCTCTACATGGAGCTCGGCAGGCGGCTGGGTCTGGATATCGTCGGCGTCGGATTGCCGGGGCACTTCGTGGTGAAGCACATCCCGAAAGAGGGCGAAGAACAGATGATCGATGTCTTCGAAGGCGGCGTGAGACTGTCGCGAGACGACGCCGCATCCCGGGTGAAGGCGATCACGGATGCCGAGCTGAGCGAGGAGCAGCTGCGACCGATTGGCAAGCCACAGATCGTGCGGCGCGTGCTGCGGAATCTGCTGGGGATCGCGCAGGAGTCAAAGGATCGTGAGGCGATGCTGCGTTCTCTGGAGGCCCTGGTCGCCATCGAGCCCGATGACGCCGCGGATCGCGGCCTGCTGGCGGTGGTGCGATTTGAAACCGGCCGTCGCGACGCGGCCATCGCCGAACTGGACTGGTTCCTGGAGCACCGTCCCCCTGGCATCGACATGGACGTCATCCTCTCGCTGCAACAACGTTTTCGTACTACCACGCCCCCGCAATAGGTTCATGCATGCGACTGATCTCTGCCGTGAGCGTTGTTCTCGCCGGTGCACTGGCCGCGCAGGCTGAATGGCCACAATTCCGTGGACCGGATGGAGGCGGACAGTCGTCCGCTTCCGGCCTGCCGATCCACTGGAACGGTTCTGAAAATGTCGCGTGGAAGACCGCGATCGAGGGGCTGGGCTGGTCGTCGCCCGTCGTCCATCAGAATCGCATCTACGTGACCACGGCCAAGCAGGCGGTGGAAGGCGAGGAGTCGCTTTGCCTGGTCTGCCTAGACAGTCGCACCGGCGCAGAGCTCTGGAGCAAGGAAATATTTCGACAGTCCGGCGCCGTGGCGATGCACAAGAAAAACAGCCACGCCAGCCCGACACCCCTGATCGATGGCGGGAACGTGTTTTTACATTTCGGTCCGCACGGCACCGCGTGCGTCACGCTCGACGGCGACGTGGTCTGGAAGCGAACCCTCGACTACAAGCCGGTTCATGGCAACGGTGGCTCACCCGCGCTGGCCGGGGAGGTGCTCGTGATCTGCTGCGACGGAGGGGATGTGCAGTACGTGGTGGGGCTCGACACAAAAACGGGAGACACCCGCTGGAAAACCGATCGCCAGACAACGCCCAAGAAGGGATTTTCGTTTTCAACGCCGCTCGTGCTCGAGGCTGCTGGCGGCCAGCAGGTGGTCTGTCCGGGAAGCGACGCCGTCTTCTCATACGATCCCCAGACCGGTCGGGAGATCTGGCGGATGGACTATCCCAATGGCTATTCCGTGACCCCCCGCCCGGTGTTTGGGGCGGGCCTCGTGTTCGTCGCGTCCGGATACGACAAGCCCGTGCTCTATGCCATCGACCCCGAGGGGAGTGGCAACGTCACCGAAACCCACGTCAGGTGGCGGATGGAGCGGGGCGCACCGCTGACACCATCGGTGCTGGTGGTCGGCGACGAACTCTACTGCGTCGCGGACAACGGTGTTGCCTGCTGCGTGAACGCCCGCACTGGCACAGAGCATTGGCGGGAACGCCTGGGCGGCAATTTTTCCGCGTCGCCCCTTCACGCGGCCGGCCTGGTCTATTTTCAGAACGAGGCGGGCGAGGCGATCGTCGTGAAAGCGGGCCCGACGTTTGAGGAGGTGGCGCGGAATCAGCTCGGGGATGAGGGGCGAACGTTTGCCTCCTACGCAGTCGATGGCGCGTCTCTGCTGATTCGCTCCGAGACGGCGGTCTATCGCATCGGAAAGGAGTGATGGCGACGGGCCACTGCGTGCCGTGATCACGTGGAGTAGCGAGATTTCGATGCCTTGCGGCGTTTTCAAGCCATAGGCTTTTCTGCCGGTCAGTTTCGCCTTGCCGTTGAATCCCTCGACGACGCCCGATGAGATCATTGCCTCCACCTCAGAACCAGTTGAGGATCAGATGCCGGTATCTCTTGTGGCGACAAAGGGCATCGTGTCTCTTTGTGGCGACAAGATTTCATCTTGTCGAAGGCATGTGCAAGTTGAAAACTCGCACCCACATGGGAAAATGTGCACCTCACCTCTCTTTGTGGCGACAAGATTTCATCTTGTCGAAGGCATGTGCAAGTTGAAAACTCGCACCCACATGGGAAAACTTGCACCTCACCTCTCTTTGTGGCGACAAGATTTCATCTTGTCGAAGGCATGTGCAAGTTGAAAACTCGCACCCACATGGGAAAATGTGCACCTCACCTCTCTTTGTGGCGACAAGATTTCATCTTGTCGAAGGCATGTGCAAGTTGAAAACTCGCACCCACATGGGAAAACTCGCACCCACAAAAGGCTTAGAACGCAGCTCTTTTCGGATCGATCCTGGTGACGACATTCACGTCGCTGGCTCATGCGGCTGGGTTTGAGAAGGCTCGACGGATTCCGCAGGGGCAGCCAGGTCAACCCGCATGGCGCAACCAACGACCCACCCGGCACATAGAACTCGCTGCCGCAGCCCGGAACGCAGCCCTTTTTGGCTGATATCCATCCCAAGACCCCCTGTCTGTCTGCCGCCTGTCATGACATTTATGGCTCGAGAACCGTGATAAAACCGATGATTCTGGTATGCTTAAGGAACGGCTGGAGGGGGCTTCAGCCATTCAGCTTGATCCGTCACCGTATCCTTGCCCTTGGAGGTTCATGACCATGGCGTGTACTGGCGACCGGCTGGGCCGACGCGGATTTCTCTCGGTGGGCGCCGTCGGCGCGTTGGGTATCACGCTGGCCGACGTGCTCCGCATGGAACACGCAAAGGCCGACATCAAGAACTACGCCAGCCGTGAAGGCACGGCCAAGTCGATCATCTACATTTATCTGCCCGGGGGAGCGGCCCACCAGGAGACCTTCGACCCCAAGCCTTTCGCGCCCGTCGAATACCGCGGGCCGCTGGGCAGCATCGAGACATCGATCCCCGGGGTGCGGCTGGGCGAAATGCTGCCGCATACGGCCAAAATAGTCGACAAGCTGGCCATCTGCCGCTCGATGACGCACGGCGAGGCCGCTCATGAACGTGGCACGCACAACATGTTCACCGGCTACCGGCCCAGCCCCGCGCTGCAGTATCCGAGCATGGGCTCGGTCGTGTCCCACGAGTATGGCCCGCGAAACAACCTGCCGCCGTATGTGTGCATCCCCAACCAGCCCAATGAGTTTGCTGGCACGGGCTATCTCAGCTCGTCGTATGCCGGCTTTAGCCTCGGCAGTGATCCGGCCGACAAGAATTTCCAGGTCAAAGACCTCAGTCTTCCGGGCGGAGTGGATGTCGCCCGGTTTGACAAGCGGCGGCGGATGCTCGATGTCGTCAACGGCTACTTCCGCGAGAAGGAGAAGAGCGACTCGCTCGACGCCCTCGATACGTTTTACGACCGCGCCTACAGCTTGATCAGTTCGCAGCAGGCCCGCGAGGCCTTCGACCTGGCCAAGGAGCCGGATGCCATCAAGGACGAGTACGGCCGCAACCAGGCTGGCATGCGGATGCTCCTGGCACGACGCCTTGTAGAGGCGGGCGTGCGGTTCGTGACCCTCACCTACGGCGGCTGGGACATGCACGACAACATCCAGAACGGCATGAAGACCCAGGCGCCGGCCCTCGATCAGGGCTTCGCGACTCTGATTCGCGATCTCGACCGTCGTGGCCTGCTGTCTTCGACGCTCGTCTGCATCGGGTCGGAGTTTGGCCGCACGCCGAAGATCAACAACTTGGCGGGGCGCGACCACTGGCCGAAGGTGTTCAGTGTGGTGATGGCCGGCGGCGGCATCAAGCAGGGGATCGTCTATGGCTCGAGCAACGCGACGGCCAGCGAACCCGAAGACGATCCTCTCACCGTTCAGGACTGGGCCACCACGATCTACGACCGACTTGGGATCGTGGCCGACAAGGAGCTGATGGCGCCGGGAGACCGGCCCATCGAGATCGTTGACGGCGGCAAGGTTCGCAAGGAGTTGATTGTCTAACGATGGGAACTGCCCCATCCTCCCGCTGGTGGCGGGCTATCGGGCCCGGTTGCCGTTGACCTGCTGTCGTGGGTTTCATTGTCACGAGGAGGCGAGTCGAGGCGCATGACGCCCGTCCGCGAGCGATGCGAAGCCGAACTATGTGGATGGCGACTCGGGTGGGCCGGATCGGCCGCTGGCTGCTGATGGCGATTGCGGTGGCCTGCTGGAGCGGCACCGTGGTCGACGAGGCTTACGGTTCGTTTCCACAGCTGAGTCTGATCCTGCCGCGAGGGGTGCAGCGGGGCGGCGATCGCGAACTCGTCTTCCGAGGCGTCCGGCTCAAGGATGCCGAGGAGTTGCTTTTCTACTCGTCCGATCCAGCCGCCGCGTTTGTTGTGCGTGGCATCCAAGCGGTTGACGACAATTCGTTCAAGGCGACGGTCTTCGTGCCGGAGGGGTGTCCACTCGGCGAGCATCTCGTACAGGTGCGGTGCACATCGGGCATCTCCGAGTTCAGGTCGTTTTTCGTGGGCGCGCTGCCGGTCGTCGACGAGAAGGAGCCCAACGGCTCGCTCGCCGAGGCGCAGGCTGTGCCGCTCAACTCGACAATCCAAGGCGTCGTGACGGGTGAGGACGTCGATTTCTTCGCGATCACGCTCGCAAAGGGGCAGCGGCTGAGTGTCGACGTGGAGGCGCTCCGGCTGGGAACATTCCTCTTCGATCCGGCCGTGGCGATCCTCGACGAAAAGCGGTTCGAACTCGCCACCATCGACGATGTGCCGATCGCCTTGCAGGACGGCGTGGTCAGCATGCTCGCACCGGCTGACGGCACCTATTACGTGCAGATGCGAGAGACAAGCTACGGCGGAAACGATAACTGCCGATACAGGCTGCATGTGGGTGCGTTTCCGAGGCCAACAGCGATCTATCCCGCAGGGGGCAAGGCGGGCGAGAAGGTGGCGGCACAGTTTCTCGGCGACGCGTCGGGGCCGTTGCCGTACGAGGTCGCAGTGCCGGCCGCAGGATCGCTGCTGAAGCTCTTCGCCACAGACGCCCAGGGCATCGGCCCGACCGCGATTCCATTCCGCATCTCGCCGCAGGGCAACGTGCTTGAGGCCGAGCCCAACAACGACATTGCCACCGCAAGCTCCGCTGACCCAGCGTCCTCGTTCAACGGCATCATCGGCACGGATGGCGATGTCGACTGTTTCCGTTTCGACGCGAAGAAGGGAGAGACGTTTGACATCGAGTGCTATGCCCGCCGCCTTCGGAGCGGGCTCGATCCTGTTATCACCGTGCTCCGGGCCGACGGTGGCACTGTCGGCGCCAACGACGATTCCCGCGGGCCCGACTCCTACCTGCGGTTTCAGGTGCCGGCGGATGGGCCCTACGTGGTCCGTGTCGGCGATCATCTCGGCCGCGGCCGTCCCGATTTTGTGTACCGCATCGAGCTCCAGCCTGTGACGCCCACACTGACGCTGTCGATCCCTCGCATCGACCGCTATTCGCAGACGCGGCAGACAGTGATGGTGCCCCGCGGCAACCGTTACGCCGTGCTCATCAATGCCACGCGGACCAACTTCGCCGGGGATCTGGTGCTCGCGGCGGAGAAGCTGCCGGCAGGGGTCACGATGCACTGCCGGCCCATGCCTGCCGGCTTGTCCCAGATGCCGGTCGTGTTCGAGGCGGCAGCCGACGCGCCAATTGCCGGCGGGCTGTTCGATCTCGAAGCCCGTCCCGTCGATGACAAGGTGCAGGTGCGGGGTCGGTTTGAAAATGCCGCCGATTTTATCATCGGACCCAACAACAACACCTTCTTCAGCGCCACAGTCAATCGGCTCGCCATGGCGGTGGTCGATACGCTGCCGTTTTCGCTGGAGATCGTGCCGCCCAAGGCTCCACTGGTTCGCAATGGCACGATCAACCTGAAGGTCGTTGTGAAGCGAGCCGAAGGTTTTAAGGAGCCAATTACCGTCGAGTTTCCATTTCGTTCTCCAGGGGTTGGCGCCGGCCCAAACATGCAGATTCCGGCCGACCAGAGCGAGGGCATCTACACCGTCAACGCCGACGGTAAGGCCGTCACTGGCGACTGGCCTGTGTATGTGATCGGCCATGCCAATGTCGGCGGACAGGCCTGGGCGGCATCGCAACTGGCCACGCTGCAGGTGGCTGAGCCGTTTGCCACCGCGACACTCGCACGGTCGTCGTGCGAGCAG
>Ga0209829_10004230_pt1 | contig 10207 bp, 19 predicted proteins | sample C_140205_EF_Meta_FD_187311 | JGI IMG/M metagenome (GOLD analysis project Ga0209829, IMG submission 187311) | Freshwater microbial communities from Lake Croche, Canada to study carbon cycling - C_140205_EF_MetaG (SPAdes) (version 2) | ecosystem: Environmental > Aquatic > Freshwater > Lake... | reverse complement strand
GGGTTGCTGAACGCCAACCAGAAGCGGTTAGGCGTGTTCTCGGTAAAGAAGCCGCTTGCCACGGCCCAGATGCTGTCGGGGATACCGCTGGCTTCGTCGAAGATAAGCTGCACGCCGTCGTAGTTGTGCACGCCCGCGTAGGCGTCAGGATTCTCCTCTGACCACAACCGGCCCTCGACGGCCCAGTAGCGCGTACCCTTCTTGAGGTCGCGCTCGACCAGTTCGGTGATCCACTTGGCAGGCATGATGCGTGTGGCGGCGACCTCGTACCAGTGGCTGTTGAGGCTCATTGCCAGCCACTTGGTTATCTCAGCCCATGTGACCGAACGTAGCTGCGATTCAGAGTTGGCCGACACAATCGTCGTCGAACCAATCCGTGTTGATAGCATCCAGATCACCAGCCATGAGACGAGTGCAGACTTCCCGATACCGCGCCCCGAGGATGTCGCCATGCGGAACGTGTCGAAATCCAGCTTCCCATTGTTCTGTCTGATGTGTTCCTTGAGATCCGAAAGCACTTCCCTCTGCCATTTGCGCGGTCCCGTAAAATGTTCCAGCGGTGTGCCCTTTTGGCCCCAAGGAAAAGTGAACATTACAAACGCCAGCGGATCGTCCTTGATGGCCGGCGACCATAGCCGGCTCATCAACTGCATTTCTTCGGCAGAGCTATACTGCGTCGTTTGCACTATCGGTTTCCTTCGTGCTGTCCGTCAGCACGGTGTAGGGCGCGTCCACGATCTCTAGCACACGCATGTTGGCTTGCTCAAGCGCCTGGGTGATGCTGATGCGTTGGTCAACGTCGATGTTGATCTGCTGCTTGGCTACCCAGCCATGCTGATGCTTGAGCTTCTCCAGCGCCATCTTGGCGTCGCCCTCTGCGATGGCGGCGTCGATGACCATAGCAGCTTCCATCTCGCTGTCAGCGCGGCCCTTCATCTCGGCCATCTCGGCCACGGGGTCGAACTGCTGGAGCTTACGAAACTCGGATGGCATCAGCCCTGCGGCCAGCGCCAGGCTGTCGCCTTTCAGACCCGCCTTAGCCGCCTTGTAGATGGCGTCAAGACGCGCCTCGGTGGCGACGACGTTACGGGGTTCGAAAGCGATGTTGTAGTACATGTCCATCATATTAGTACCCTTTGGCTGGGTGCGGAAGGCATTTTATATTTTAAAAAAATTTTGTTCGTGATGGCTCCGTACCAGAAGGCCCAGTCGCTCGGCCCTACCCTCCCCCATTGACAAAAATGTCAACAACCATCCAGCTGCCAGCCCGCCAGCCTGTCTGCCTATCTGAGGTAGCAAGCCGGCTCCTGGCCTCACTCAGAGTAGAGTGATAGGTTGGGGTAGCATGGCCGCATGACCTTTTACTATCTAGGGATAGGGCCAGGGCTAGTGCTATCTAGCATAATGATTGCGGCATTCTCGGTAATGGATTTGCAAGTCAGCTAGCCACTAGCGTCGCCAAGGCGCTAGGAGCGCCGTGTACGGGTTTTGTGTGCATTCAGGCATGTTGCCCTATAAAAAGTCTTGTTGCGGTTTGTTCACGTTCTGGTCTTTAACGTGGTGGGTTGCGTGGGCAATTGTTAACAGGGCTGGATTTGTTGCGTTTCGTTATGGGCAATCACGGCAATCTAGGCAATGGCTTTTCAGTCGCTAGCCTACAACGTACACTTTCTACTATAGATAGTATTTATACAGAAATTCAGTTAGTATATATTCCATTACCTAGATTACCGAGAAATACCGCTCAAATCCTTATCCCACAAGCCTTTGCGATCCACGCAAACAACCGCCGTTCTATGACTATAAAAGTACCGAGAAAAACCTGTTTATGAGACACCTCTCAAAACCATTTCTAGCGCACTCGGTAGACCAAAACATTTTGCTACCTAACATGAGATTTCTGGGTAATCACCAAAACCGCACTTTTTTTCTTCGAAATGTTAACAAGGGGGCTTGACACGATTTGTGTACAGGCGCACGTAAGACTTGTTACCGCAACAAACCACTAACAAGAGAGACCGAGCAAATGACCATCGAGCAAACCCCGGCCGAACGCGCCGCTTTCGTCGAAACCTGCTGGAATTACGCCACATATATGATCCGTTATACGTCTGAGTATTTTCCAGAGGAAACCATCGCCGATTGGCGCGACCGCGTCGCCGCGTTCTTGAATGGCGAAATTGCCATGTTCAAATCAATTATCAAAACCGCTGAACGCAAACGCGCCACCAAAGCGCAAAAGCTAAACGCCATTTGGGCTAAAGAGTGCCTTGAAAAGACAAGCTACGCTTTGGGCTTTATCGACGACGTCACCGTCTAGCCCTCTCTAGGGCGCATGGTTCGCCATGCGCCTCATTAGACGACTAGCAACCCAAACCAAACAGGACACAGACCATGCCACTAGCTTGCGATTACCAACAAGCCCTTGCCATCGAATCGGCTGACTTCAGCGTCGAGCAATCCATCTGTATGGGTTACGACAGCGAAGAGGCCTTTCAGTTTGCATATGCCGCCGCACGTCAACGTTTGGGCACAGGCAATAACCATCTCGCTATTGAGTTTGCCCAAGACGCTGTCAATGCTCGCTACTGAGACATAAAACCCTCGCTGGCAATAAATCGCTCAAATTTTTTTACCCCTCACAGACGGAAAAAACAGATGACCCTTCCAACACCGCAAGCCCTAGGTGACGAATTCGTCAATGTTCTTGGAACTTGGCTGACCGATTATGAGATAGGCGAAATTCAGCGGCTCAACGCTACGCCTGACTATGCCGCATGTTGTGCATCACATGACTTTTGCGACGCTAATGAAGCCCTAGCATTTGCGTTTGAGGTTCTCGCTGAATGCGAACTGGACCTCGACGTTCAAGCGCATCTTGACCTTTGCAATGACGCGTGGGCTTACGCTCGCTCGACCTATCTGACCGCTACAGTGATCTAGCGTCTCTATGACGCTAGGGTTTGCGCCCTAGCGTCTCATTAGACCCTAGCCTCTCACAATTCAGTCAAGGAAACGCAAATCATGGCTACCCCTAAAATCAACGGCGCGATCATCTATCGCGGTCCATCAATGTTAGACGGCGCGCCTATCGTCGTCGTCGTAACAGGCCTAGCCAAGTCAAGCCGCAACGCCAAGACAGGCGATATGCTACAGACTTGGATTGTGCGCGACGACGTCAACCCTATTGAAGCGGCAAAGACAGGCCTAGATGAGGCCATTTGCGGGACTTGCGAGCACAAGCCGACGCTAGGCAATACCTGCTACGTCAACCTGTCACATGCGCCGCTAAACATATTCAAATCATCCCATCGCGGTATCTATCCCACGATTACAAGCCTGTCAGATATCGCGGCGCTAGGCGTTGATCGTGTGGTTCGCCTAGGTGCCTATGGCGACCCTGCCGCTGTGCCTGTCGGTGTTTGGGAAGCACTAACAGCCCATGCAAACGCTTGGACAGGTTATACCCATCAATGGCGCAATGCGCCGCATCTTATGTCCCTCTGCATGGCAAGCGCAGATAGCGCCGCAGAGCAAGTCATGGCGCAAGCCATGGGTTGGCGCACATTCCGCGTTCGGACCGCTAGCGAGCCTGTCCTAGCTAAAGAGTTTGTATGTCCCGCGTCTAAAGAAGCCGGACACAAGACCGACTGCGCCTCTTGCAAGGCTTGCATGGGCACGAGCGCCAAAGCCAAGGCTAGCCCTGTCATTATCGCCCATGGCGCTAAGTCGCGCCGCTTTGAATTGACGCGTTCGCCTAGCAAGATTGCCGCCTAGCGTCTCTGTGGCGCTAGGGGTTAGCCCTAGCGTCACGATAGACCCTAGAACCCTAACCTAGAAAGAGACCCTCGCATGACTTACACGCCACCACCACCGCGCACCCCTTGGCTAGCCCTCGCGGCATTTGGCCTAGTCGCTACCGGATTCTTTGCCGGCATATGGGTTGCTCTCGCATGGGCATTTCTGCTTTAATTTTGAGGTGATCAAATGAACGACGTAATTCGTCACATTATGAAACTGCTTAAGGTCAACGCTGAAACAGCCGCCCGCGTTTACGATAGCCTGTTTATTGATTTTAGCCGTTGCAGCACACGCGAATTGAACCGCGAGATAAGGAGCACACATGCGCGTTTTAGTGGCTTGTGAGTACAGCGGAACGGTTCGAGACGCGTTCATAGCCCTAGGCCATGACGCTGTATCCTGCGACCTATTGCCGACAGATCGCGATGGCCCGCACCATCAAGGCGACGTGTTTGACGTGATGGGCGACAGTTGGGACTTGATGGTAGCCCATCCGCCTTGCACCTATCTATGCTCAAGCGGCTTGCACTGGAACAAGCGCCAGCCGGATCGCGCAGCGAAGACGCAAGAGGCCTTGGCATTCGTCCAAGCCTTGATGGATGCGCCTATCGCCCGCATAGCCATAGAGAACCCCATAGGGCGCATAGGGACCGCCATTCGCAAGGCTGATCAGGTCATCCAGCCCTATCAATTCGGCCATGACGCGAGCAAGCAAACCGCCCTATGGCTCAAAGGTCTGCCCTTGCTACAGCCAACGCAACTTGTCGCGCCGCGCATGGTCGCTGGCAGGGCTAGGTGGGCGAACCAGACAGACAGCGGACAGAACCGTCTATCACCCTCGCCCGACCGCTGGAAACTGCGCAGCACCACTTACCAAGGCATTGCCGACGCAATGGCTGACCAGTGGGGCCAGGGATTAGGCTAACGCGCCAGAGCGACGCCTAAAATTTTTATTTACAGTTCATTAATGTTGTGCTCATAGTGTGAACACAGACGCAACTGGCCGAGGAGATCAAGCCATGCTCACCATTCTTTCCGCCCTTATCTGGATCGCCATTGTGGCGCTCCCCCTGCTGGCTCTTTGTGCCGCAGATCGCGCCTAGCCCTCTCTAGGGCACCTAGTCCGCTAGGTGCCCCATTAGACGACTAGCCCTAACCCTCACACGAAAGGCAAATCAAATGACTCACTTCAATCTAATGCAACCTTCCGAATTGGCCGAACTTGGTTTGGCTAGCAGCGACCGCCTAACGCAATATTTGGGCGCATCGCTGCAAGATCACGTTGACGAAATTGACGTGCTGGCCGACGCGCACAAGTCAGCGCTCGACCGCATCCGCGACTTAGAGCGCACGGTTGACGATCTTGAGGCTCGCAACGCTGAACTCGCCATTGTCATCAAAACGCTTGCAAAGGCCTAAGATCATGCGAACCACAATCACAACCGAAATGGATTTCGAGGGTTTCAGCATCGAAGTCGATGGCGATTACTGGCGGGACGAACCAGACGAAAAAGTTACAGACCTGACGCTGTGCTTCCTTTGGATTCACGAACCAGACGAAACAGGCAAGACCCGCGCATATGACTTGCTCAAAGGGCTAGACCGCCCTTCACGTCTTCAAGTCGAGCGCAACCTTTTTGCGGTGCCTAATGTTGTCGAACGCCTATGCGCCGACATTGAAGCGCAAGGCGAAGACCTGTTTGATGAACCTGATTTTGACCCTCATGAGGAGGATTAAGCCATGACCGACGACACATTCGAAATTTACACTCGCATAGGAAACAAATATTTCCTGACAAGCCCTGATTTCTTCGCGGAATCAGATGACGGCCACGTTTGGACCAAGCGAGACCCTGATGAGGCCCAAATGGCTTATGCCCTCGCGGCATACGAACAGGCCCGCATGGCACCTAAGCCCAAGCCACGGTTTTGCCTAACCATCGACGCAGATCATTTTCATGCCAAACGCTCACGCGCCGGCCTGATCGACGTCATAGCCGTGGCCGTGGGCGGTGCCCTGTGGTTCGCTATCTTGGCAGGCCTGTGGATCGTGTTCGGATGAGCGAGCATCTAGTCACCCTCAAGCGTTCGGCCCAGTGTCGGTGCAGCGCATGGCTCCCCGCCGGATCGACCGCACGTCTGGCCCCCTTCACCAAGAAGCCCTACGACTGTGTAGCGTGCCGACCGAGACCCAAATCATGACCGAATGCCCTAGCTGCTACGCCTATGAGCAAGAGCTCGCCCAGATTAGGGCGCAGCTACAGCGTCTGACAGCCGACGCGGTGCCTGTGTCACCTATCACCCCTATGGCAACCGTCCTGGCCCTCTCACGCCAACAGGAGGCCATCCTACAGGCCCTGTGGAAGGCGCAGGGCGGGGCCATATCGTCTAGCGCCATGTCTATCGCGCTAGGCGGCGAATCTGGCAAAGCAAGCGTGCGTGTGCAGGTGTGCCGCATCAAGGCTGCGCTAGGCGAGGGCTGCATCTCGAACCGATACAGGTCCGGCTACTACCTAACGAAAAAAGGGCTGGCGCAACTCGCCACGCTGATGGAGACAGAGCAATGACGAACGAAGAACTAGACATAGCGCGGTGCAACGAAGCGCACCGTTTATTTTTTGATAAAGATAATAAAAAGCCCAGCATTCTTATTGCTGCCCAGCTAGCCCGCGAGGGATGGATGCCGCCAGTGGCGGTTGATCCTGATTGGAAAGAGGCCGATCTGCTTTATGAAAGCCATGACGACCATAACGACATGCTTATTGATCTTGCCTTTGCAGGCATCAAACGAGGCCGCGCCCTCGCAGCAGCCGAGGTCAAGTCTCGGCTGATAATGACAACAATCGGCAAAGGCGTGACCGTCGAGCATTACGCAGACGGGACGTCAAAAGATGTTCAGTCGGAGGACGCGGTATGACCATAGAAAAACTCACTTTTGCAGCTTTTCAGCAGGGCCGTGAACAAGGTCGAGAGGAAAGCGCGGCGCAGATCGAGCGGCTGCGGGAGGCGCTGAAACCTTTTTCAGATTGCGTTGTCCACTTACACCCCGCCCATGACCCAGAAGCCGAAACGCTTGACGGGATCAAGGTGCGAGAATGGCGGGCGGCATATGAGGCCCTACAGCCCGAGGAGGGGGAGGCATGAGCTTGTTTCTTTTTCTGGTTTATGTAGGCGGTTTGATGTTTGAGCACGACGCAAAGGTTGGACTTTTTGATCGTCTTACATGGCCCTTAACTTTAGGCGAACGCTTGGCAAAATGGGCTATGCAAAACAAGGAGGGGGAGGGATGACCTTGTTTGAAAAGATAATCCAAGTCCAAGCTATGTTTCCTGAATTGTGTAAACCTTCTATCAAAGACGAAGATCAAATTGCCAGCCTGACCGCAGAGGTCGAGCGGCTGCGGGGGCTTCTTCTAGAAGTCTCAACATATTTTCATGGGGCAATTAAGGCCAACATTCTTAAGGCCCTACAGCCCAAGGAGGGGGAGGGATGACCGACCAACAAGACTGGGACGCCGCAGCCGCAGAGGCAGGCTACCTGCCCACCTCTGAATACGTGGAGAAGTGGAAGGCGGCTCGAACCGCCTTTGACGCGGCGCAGGAAGCTAATCGTCAGACGATGGACGCACTAGAGGAGGCCACTATCGCATATCACGATGCGGTTAATCGGTGGCTGAAGAGGGCTTTTAAATGACTCTCCGCCCAACCCCTGAAACCTTAATTGCCCGTCAAGCCATCGCCCAAATCAACGCAAGTAGAGGCGCGACATATGTCAGCGACGTATTGAGTGGCCGGTACGACTTTTCTACCAGCATGATCATAGCCAAAGCCACGGTTGCCCTCACGCTTGAACTATCAGACAGGACACCAAAAAATGAAAACACCTAATTTTGAATGGACGCAAGAAACCATCGACAAAATCTTACAGATGTACAAACACGGTGACAGCGCCAGCCAGATTGCAGCAGCACTAGGCAATGGCCTGACCCGTAATGCGATCATTGGCAAGCTAAACCGCTTGAGAGACAAGGGGCTGCGCCCTGAACTAACGCTAGGCGTTATATCGTTTAAGAAAGCTCAAGGTCAAAAGATCAACAAGGCCAACGCGGCCAAGATGGCAACCGCCTATCTTGCCAAGCCCAAGGTCGTTCTATTTCAATTCCCTAAGCCTATACCTAAACCCAAGCCCACGCAGGAGGTTGTTATGGTACGAGAGCCTACAGGAGAACACGCGGCTATATTGGCGAACCTACGCCCACGCGGTTGCAAATGGATTGTCGAGGATTTCGATTTGAGCCAGGCCAGCGAGGCGCTTATGTGCGGGGAGACGCAATCGGGCAAGAGTTCCTATTGCGAGCATCACCGACGCATGGCGTCGGCTAATCTGCCTGCGTCTCGTATGGACGCCAGCAACCGTGGCTTAAAGCGCCTTGGCGTCTTTTACGGTTATTAATTGCCATCGACCACCGCTTGCCCTCTGAAATATGCCACGTTCTTGATGACGCAGCATAGTTCGGGGGGCAGGAGTTCGCCGTTGCGGAAAGTGAGCACGGCAAAGCCCGACGTGTGCGGTGAGGGGTTATTCTCGGCATAGTCAAACTGAGGCGCTTGGGGGTCTGCAAGGCACCCTGTGTCAACACCCCAGCGATGCCCGTTGTAGTCCCCCCAAGGCGTCACCAGAAGCCTGTGGAGGTGGCCGGTCACAATCGAGCGACCCGACTTGAGAGTGTTATTGTACGCGGCATGCTGACCGTTGGCATACCGATGCTTAATCATCGTATTGTCGCTGACGTTGAGCGACCAAGCCATGTTCCAAGCCGGAAACCGCTCATCCAGACGAAGGATCGTGCCCTCAAATCCCGGCGCAACTGTGCAAAGGGTGCGATCCAGCCGCGCATCGTGGTTGCCGACGTTCCAAAACAGTTCGGCCTTTCGCCCTGGCGCTGCCATTATGATCTCGTGTAGTCGCTCATCACAGGCTTCAAGCTCTCCTTTTACCGAGGGTAGCTTACTCCAGCCCAAAGGTGGATATCTGCTGGCAGATGCCCCATCGAACGCATCTCCATTGTTGACAATGACAGCAGGTTTCAGGTCTTTGATGACCTCAAGAAGGGCCATGTTGGCAATGGTCATGTCTTGATCGGGCCACCAATGGCAATCTGAAAACACCACTATGGTGCCGTTGTCTAAGTTAAAATCGTTCTGGCGTTTGTAGGCCCGGCCTGTGTCCGTCTGCCAGCCATACTCAGAACCACCGTGCCCTGCGGAAGACGTTTTGAGGAATATGCCTTTATTAGATAGGGCTGCGCGTCTCAAGTAAACCGCCCTGACGTTCATGTTCAAAAATTCCGATACCCTTTGAGGGCTACCGCCGGATCGCTCCCACGCATCAATAAATACATCATCCGGCGCGGCTTTGGAATTTGCGGGCATAGGGTGTCCTTTTCCAGTTATCCACAGCCTATACATCTTAAGCAGGTTTCAAACCAGCTCCGCATTACAAAAAGCCCCCGCCGGGAACATCCAGCGGGGGCTTCTTCTAAGGAAGACCAACGAGCCTGTTTGGATTAGCGCAGCTTCGCGGTGAAGTCTACAACATTGTCGTCGTTTCCGCCCTCATTCTCCACCATTCGCCGCAGATCGCTTTTGCTGTTCTTGCGGGCGACATCTGGCGCGGCCCAGAGGTTTTTCTTGGTGACATAATCGGTCGAACTCACCCGCCCTAAATCTTTCCAGCCTGCCTCCTTCAAGGCGTGTAGCAGGGCGTTGGCGTGGAACTTGGCCGTGTCAGGCAGTTGGCCCTTGAGCAGATCGCCATAGGCTTGGAAGGGCGAGCCGACCACGCCTCTGGCGAACTCACCCTTACGAGCACGGATCAACGCCACCAGTGCGCTCTCGGTCGCGCTCATGCTGTTCTCGATCATAGACCGCTTATAGTCGGTCTCTGCCGGGGCTTGGTGCGGCGCGAAGGCCGACACGTCGCGCTGATGCAGCCACGTCGCGATGGCTTCGAAACCGCCCGACTGGTACCAAGCGTGCATAGCGTCCGACTCCTTCTTGGGCATACGGCCCACGGACGACCAGACGCAGAACCAGCGGCGATCTTGCGAAGGCAGGCTGATCGGTATGGCGAAGTTGGTGAACGCCAGCACGAGCACACGGTTGACCATCTGGTAGGGGTGCAGGCCCTTGCGGTTGATCGTTAGGGTCTCAGGCGGTGCGGCGATGATGGGCTTGAGTTGGTTAGCCAAGGCGCGGCGCTGCGAGGCTTCGTTCTCCTGAAGCTCGTTGATGACCATCAACTCAACTTCTATGTCATAGCCCCACGCAGACTGAAGGCCCTTGTTATCGACGATAGAGCGGTTGCGATGGTTAGGCCCTGACAAGGCCCAGATGAACGGTGCCCA
>Ga0209829_10004228_pt1 | contig 10208 bp, 7 predicted proteins | sample C_140205_EF_Meta_FD_187311 | JGI IMG/M metagenome (GOLD analysis project Ga0209829, IMG submission 187311) | Freshwater microbial communities from Lake Croche, Canada to study carbon cycling - C_140205_EF_MetaG (SPAdes) (version 2) | ecosystem: Environmental > Aquatic > Freshwater > Lake... | reverse complement strand
AGGATGCGTTCACGCACGGCGACGGGAATGGCTTTCATATCCCAACCCTGCCACAACCACCAACCAATTACAAGCTACATTATTTATGGAAACGCTCTAGTCTTTGCCCTCCGGGAAAATGTGACCCTAAACACCTTACAGCCCGTTTAAGCGCCAATTCAGGGAGAAATGCAGGTTGGCTTTGACCTTTAAAAGCAGGTGGTTCCTAGGAATTTTGACCCCGACAGGAATGAACTTTCGGGGACCTGACTCATTGCCGGAGAAAGCCCGCAATATATCTCTGCGGCGCAATGTGGAATTCCCTACGTCTGACTCCTGGTCCAACCCCATCCGGGATCGCCTGCCGCTACAATCGGGCCATCTCACTCCCGGCCAGCTGAATCAACGGCCGGAGGGTGTCGGTGTCAAACTGGAACCGGCAGCCCGCCGCCGCGAACAATTCCGGCAAAGGCCGCGAGCCGCCCAGCGCCAGCGATTTCTTATAAGCGCTCAGTGCCGCCGCCTTGTCGCTTCGCGAATTCGCCCAGACCTGCAAGGCGCCCAACTGCGCGATGCCATATTCCACATAATAAAACGGATGGATGAAAATATGGAGCTGCCGGTGCCAGGAACAGGCGCGCGATGCCTCATATCCCGAATAATCCACGTCCCCGCCAAAGCGGCTCATCAGTTCCAGATACGCCGCCGTGCGTTCAGCCCGCGTGTGGCCCGCGTGGGTGTAGATCCAGTGCTGGAACGCGTCCACCACCGCCATCCAGGGGAAAAACCCGATGATGCCCTCAAGATGCGTCTTGCGCGCGCGGTTCGCCTCGGCGCCCGGATAAAACTCCTCCAGGAATTCATTGCCGAGCAGCTCCATCGCCATCGAGGCGACCTCGCAGAACTCAATCGGCGCACTGCGATACGCATACAGGTCCTCATCGCGCGTGGCCTGGGCGTGAAAGGCGTGGCCTGCCTCGTGCAGAATCGTCTCTACATCGCGCTGCAGCCCGATGGCGTTCATAAAAATGAAGGGCACCCGCGCCTCCGACAGCGTGGACTGGTACCCGCCCGGCGCCTTGCCCTTGCGGTTGTCGAGGTCGAGCAGCTTTAAATCCTGCATCTGCTGGAAGCCCGCCGCCAGTTCCGGATCGAGGTGATTAAAAATCTTCTGCGTGCGCGCCACCATCTCCGCCACCCCCGCAAAGGGCTTCAAGGGCGGACGATTCTGCGGGTCCACGGCCAGGTCCCAGGGGCGCAGCGCCTCCAGCTTCAACTGCCGCCGCCGGTCGCTCTGGATTTTGCGGACGGCGGGCACAATCTCTTTTTCCACCGCGTCATGAAACCGCAGGCAATCGGCGGGGGTGTAATCAAACCGGCCTTTCTGGCGGAAAGCGTAGTCGCGGTAATTCTCGAAGCCCGCGTTCCGGGCAATCTGCGTGCGGAGCTGAATGAGCTGCTCGAAGAGCGTTTCGCACTGGTCCACGTCCTGCAGGCGGCGCCCGGCTACCAGCTCCCACGCCTCCTGACGCAACGCCCGGTCCGGCTCTTCAAGATACCGCCCCATCTGCACCAGGGTTTTTTCCTCACCCCGGAACGTCACCGCCTGCGCGCCGATCAATTTCTGGTACTGCTGGCACAGCTTGGCCTCCTCGGTTTCCAGCGCCACGTTTTCGGGGCGAAACAGCTCGACGTGATTCTTCACGTCCCGGTTAAAAACCTCGAAGCGCGCCTGCGGCAAGTAGCCGGCGAGCGGATGCGCGACATAGATTTTTTCCAAGGCAAACTGGCGCGGCTTGAGCTGCGGCTCGACGTATTCCACAAAATGGAGATACGCCCGCTCCGCGTCCGCGTTATCCGTGTGGCAGGTCATGGCGATGTAGCGGCGCGAGGCCTCCTCATCGAGCGCGGCGTTGAACTCGCTCCAGTCCAGCAACCAGCGCTCCAACTCGGCGGCGGAGCTAATGGACGCGGCGCGGGACTCCAGCCGGTCGAACAGCGGCTCCATCCGGGCCCAGTCGCCCAAGTCCAAGTCGGTGGGAACGAACGTGCGCGGACGGTGGGCCGCCAGGGGCTTGAAAGGCAATAAATCCATGGGCCCAGCCTAGCGGAAAACCGGCCGTTGAAAAAACAATTCTTCACCCCCCTGCGACCCCAGCGGGGCGGCTGGAGTCCGGCGGGCGGGCGGGGGAATTTTCGGCGTGCTTTTTGCGGTAAATGATTTCTACTGTGGCTATGACCATTTGGATTCTTGCACTGTTGTTGTTGGCGTCGGCGATTGCGCTCGGTCACAAACTGGGGGCGATCAACGCGGCGTTCACCTTTGTGGGCATTCTCTTTGGCAGCCTGCTTGGGCCGCTGATTGGGAAAATCTTTAAGCCCCTGCTGCCGCATCTCGGGGTGGAGAATCCGGCAATCGTCTGGGCGGCTGCCCCGGTGCTGGGCTTTTTTCTGGTGCTGGTCGCGTTCCGGATGGCGGGAGTTTTCGCGCATCGCAAAGTCGAGGTCTATTACAAGCATCATGCGGGCGATCTGCGGCGGGCGTTGTGGGAGCGGCTCAATGCCCGGCTGGGCGCCTGCCTCGGAGTGCTGAACGGGACGGCGTACCTGCTGCTGGTGAGTTTCTATTTTTTCAATCTGAGCTATTGGACGGCCCAGGCCGCCCCCTCAGCTGATGAATCGCGGATGATGAGGCTCGTCAACCGCGTGGGCGCCGACCTGGACCGCACCGGCCTGGCGAAGCCGGCGCGGGCGCTGGCGACGCTGCCTGAAAATTTTTACCGGCTGGCCGATCTGGCGGGCCTGCTCTGCCAGAACCGCCCCCTGTCCGACCGGCTGGGCGATTACCCGGCTTTCCTCTCGCTCACCGAACGGGACGACTTGCAGCAGCTCATCCGGAACCCCGATTTCACCAACGCCTGGCGGTCGCAGGCGCCCGTGGGACAGCTGCTCGAAGATCCCCAAGTCAAAGCGTTTTTCCAGAATCGGGAGCTAACAGCACTCCTCCGGAGCACGACTGAAACCAACCTGGACGATCTCAGGGTCTTCCTCAACACCGGGAAATCCCCCAAGTATGAATCGCTCCCCCTCGTCGGCCGCTGGAATTTCAACGCCAGCGTCACCGTCGCCATGCTGCGCCAGGCCCACCCCAATTACACGACCGCGGAGATGAAAGCGGTGCGCGCCCAGATGACTCAGGCCTATGCGGACACCGCCTTTGTGGCCGGCAGCGACGGCCAGGCATTCCTGAAAAACCTCCCGCGCGTCAAACCTGGCGCTCCCGGCGAAACTGAAAAAGTAATCTGGAAAGGGAATTGGGCGGCGAATGAATCAAAATTTGATCTGGCGCTGGCGAATGGAGGGGACAACAAATTCCTGACGGCGGAGACCCGCGGCGCGCGGCTGACCCTGAAGGACGACAAACTTACGCTGATCTTTGACCGCGCCGATTAACCCGCCAAAGCTGCCAGCCGCCCGGATGACCCCGGGCGGCTGGCAGCTTTTGGGGGCTATGGCACCACCGGTTTGGGCTCCGCCTTTAATTTGCTGGGCGGCCAGAACGGCTTGAGAAAAGCGTCGGTGAAGTCGTAGCCTTGGTTGAAATCATCCCGATTGTCCTTCTCGGTTTTTGCCAGCAGTTCAATCTCCACCATGTTGAAAACAATTTCGCCGAAGTCGCGGGAATTGCGGACGCCCCAATCCTCCAGCACCGTGATCGCCATCGGCCCGAACTGGTTCAAGGCAAACTGCCGGATGCCATCCAGCAGTTCCTGTCCCGTGATGTGACGGACCTTCCCGCGGTTCTCCTTGCTGATGGTTTTCTGCGTGAAGTCGAGCGACTCCCGCACAAACGCATAGGCGTCGCGCGCGTAGCGGGGATCTTTGAGGAGAATCATCTCCACTTTTTCATCGAATTGGATTTCTTGCATGTCAGGGCGTCGCCGGACCGGTTGCGGAAACTGCCGGATGAGCGAGGCGATAGGCTTTCACCGCCCAACCGGTCAGCAGCAGACCCACAATAATGCAGAGAACCAGTTGTTCCTGCCGGGTCAGACGAATCATGAGCGTACTCTAACCGAACAACGGCGTGACAGCAAGCCGCGGGGATCAATTGCCAGATCCCTGTCGGGGGACCGAGTTGACTCATATTAAATGTTACCGGGACTGGGAGGTGGACGAGGGGTCTTCCGATACGTTGACTCATATTCATGGTTACCCGAACCACGAACATGAGTCTCTCTTCTAAACGCGAGTGTTTAGCTCGCATACACGGGCGCTATCAGCGCGCCGGTCGTCTGCACAAGTCACGCATACTCAGTGAGTTTTGCGCGACGTGCGGGTATCACCCCAAATCCGCCCTGCGGTTATTGAACCATCCGCTGCGCACGGCGCCGCCCAAGCGGAGCGGACCCAAAGTCATTTATGATCCGGGGGAAGTGTTGCCGGTGCTTAAAGCGGTGTGGCTGGCGAGTGACCAGTTGTGTAGCAAGCTGCTCAAGGCGGCATTGCCTGAATGGCTGGAACATTACGAGCGGCGGGGCGCGCCGCTGGGGGAAGCTTTTAAGGAAAAACTTCTCAAGATCAGTCCTGCCCAGATCGATCGCCTGCTGAGTCCCGCCCGCGTGAAGCATCCCAAACGGGGGATCTGTGCCACGCGCCCCGGGACGCTCCTGCGGCACGAAGTGCCCACGCGCGGCGGTCCGCCCGACACGAGCAAACCGGGTTCCGTCGAGGCGGACACGGTGGCGCATTGCGATGACAGCACCGAGGGGGATTACGTCAATTCCCTCACGTTCACGGAGCTATACAGCGGGTGGACGGAGAACCGCGCGGTCTGGAACAAGAGTGCCCATACGGTGCTGGAGGAGTTGAGGACCCTGGAAAAGATCGTGCCGTATGGGATGAAAGACTTTCACACCGACAACGGGGGAGAGTTCCTCAACTGGGCATTGCACAAGCATCTGACGGGGCGGGACGTGAAGATGCCGTGGACGCGCAGCCGCGCCTATCGCAAGAACGACAATGCGCACTGCGAGCAGAAGAACTGGACGCATGTGCGGCAGTTGTTCGGACATGATCGGTTCGAGCATCCCGAGCTGGTGGCGTTGATGAATGAGTTGTATTCCCAGGAATGGAGCCAGTTCACCAACCACTTCAAGCCGACCTTCAAGCTCTCAAAGCGGGAGAAGAAAGAGGGGAGGACCCGGCGGATTTACGAGAAGACACCCAAGACGCCCTATCAAAGACTGCTGGAGAGCGAGGATATCCCTGAAGCCAAGAAGGTGGAACTCCGCGCCCAACACACGAAACTGGATCCGTTCGAGTTGAAGAAAAATATTGAGATCAAACTCAAAAAGTTCTTCACTGCCTTGGGTAACCTGAATCGTGAGGCAACGAAGCTCTAATGACTCCAGCCTCCGGTAACATTTAGCCGTGAGTCAATACGGGGACCGATGGGCGCCTCTCCTCTTCTCATCTTCTGGCACGCAGGGAGCGTCGGGCGTTCCCGTCCCGCCAGAAAAAGACACCCATCCCAGGGGCCGGGCAGCGGGGAGGAGGCCTGACGCGACGACCTTCAGGCGGATTCCCGTACCCGGGACAGAAACGCGGAGGCGCCCAATTCGGCGGCCGCCGCAAGAATTTGGTTTCGAGCAGGCCGATTTTAGTGTTTCATTCTCGGACCATTTTGAAATGAAAGTCACCCTAAACTGGCTCAAGCAATACGTCGATTTCAACTGGTCGCCCGAAGAGGTGACCGAACGCCTCACCCTGCTCGGCGTCGAAGTCGAGGGCGTCCAAAAAATCGCCGCGCCCTTCGACGGCATTGTCGTGGCGCAGATCCTCACCAAGGACAAGCATCCCGGGGCCGATAAACTTACCGTCTGCCGCGTCCATGACGGCACGGGCGAACGGCAGATCGTCTGCGGCGCGCAGAATTTTTCGGCTGGCGACAAGGTGCCGCTCATCCTACCCGGGGCGGCGCTGCCCCCCAAGCCCGGCGACCGGGAACCCTTCACCATCAAGGTCGGGAAAATCCGCGGCGTGGAGTCCCACGGCATGATGTGTTCGCATGAGGAACTTCAGATCGAGCCTGAAGCGATTGGCCATAAAAAGGAGGACGGACTTCTGCTCCTGCGGGCGGACGCACGGGTCGGCCAATCCTTCGCAGACTATCTCGGCCGCAGCGGGAGCGACGTGGTCTATGATTTGGAAATTACGCCCAACCGGCCCGACTTGAACAGCGTGCTGGGGATTGCGCGCGAAATCGCCGCCATCACGGGGAACGCGCTGAAAATTCCTGCCGTGGATCTACCGGCGCCATCACCGGCCCCGGCTCCCCTGTCCGTGGATGTGCGCAATGAGGAGCCGGAGCTGTGCCCGCGTTACACCGCGCGCGTCCTCCGAAACGTGAAGGTCGGCCCCAGTCCTGACTGGCTCAAGTCCACCCTCGAAAAGGTCGGCCTGCGCAGCATCAACAACGTGGTGGACATCACCAATTACGTGATGCTCGAATGCGGCCAGCCGCTGCACGCCTTCGATTATCACCTGCTCCAGGCCGGGAAAAACAAGTCGGCGACGATTGTCCTCCGCCGCGCGGCCGAGGGCGAAAAGTTCACGACCCTCGACGGCAAGGTCCGAGTCCTCACAAATCAGATGCTGCTGATTGCCGACGAATCCAAGGCGGTGGCGCTGGCGGGGGTCATGGGCGGGCAGAACACCGAGATCAGCGCGCAGACGGTGGACGTGCTGATTGAGAGCGCTTATTTCAAGCCGCAAAACATCCGCGCCACGGCGAAAAAACTGGAGCTGCGCACGGATTCCTCCTACCGCTTTGAGCGCGGCGGCGATGTGGGCATTTGCGATTGGGCCAGCCGCCGGGCGGCGCAACTGATCTGCGATCTGGCCCAGGGCCAGGTGGCCGGACCCGCGCGGGAGGATTTCCCCCGGCCCGCCGCTCCCGGGCGCGTCACCCTCCATTTTTCAAAAACCCAGGCCCTGCTTGGCATCGCCATCCCGCATCCCGAGCAGATCGCTTATCTGACCCAACTGGGGTTGCGGGTGACGGAACAGGCGCCCGGCTTTTGCACTTTTGAAATCCCGACGTGGCGGGTGGATCTGAAACGCGAGGTGGACCTGATTGAAGAAGTCGCCCGGCTTTACGGGGTGGACAAGATTCCCAGCACCCCGCCGCGGGGCGCTCTCGGGACCAATCCCTATGATCTGATTCACGACGAACTCGCCGAGGCGCGGCGGATACTGAGCGGGCTTGGCCTTAATGAGGCGCAGGGGCAAACCCTTATCTCCAGCGCGGAACCCGGTAGCCAAAGCCCGGAGGCCGTGAGGCTGGCAAACCCCTTGAGTTCCGATATGGATCAACTGCGCCCCAGCCTGCTGCCGGGCCTGCTTCAAGCGCTGCGGCACAATGTGAGCCGGAAGAATTACGACGCGGCCCTGTTCGAAGTCGGCCGGGTGTTTCTGCAGGCGAACGGCCGGGTCCGGGAAGAACGGCGCGTGGCCATCGCCCTCACCGGGCAGCGCGCCCTGCCCTTCTGGAGCGGCGAGGAGCGCGAGGCCAAGTTCGATATCCACGACTTGAAAGGGCGGCTGGAAGATTTTCTAGAGCACTTCGGCCTCCGAGGCGTCACCTTCACACGGCGCGCGGAAAGCACGGCGCTGCTGCTCGAATCGGCGACTCTTTCACTGGGCGGCAAGCTGGTGCTGGGCGAAGCGGGCCAGCTGCTGCCGGGGCTTGCAAAGAAATATGACCTGCGCGATAGCGTGCTGTTGGCGGAATTGAATCTGGACCTGCTGCTCGCGCGGCGGAATCCGGCCAAGGCATTCAAGCCGCTGCCCCAGTTCCCTGCCATCCGCCGCGATGTGGCGATGCTTGTGCCAGAAGCCACGACCCATGAGGCCGTGCTGCAGACCGTTCGTCAGAGCAAGCCCGCCCATCTGGAAAGCGTGGAGCTGTTTGATGTGTTCCGGGGCCAGCACGTGCCGGAGGGGCACAAGAGCCTGGCGTATGCGTTCACCTATCGCTCCCCGGAGAAAACATTGACGGATGCCGAAGTGGGCGCCGCGCATGAAACCCTGCTGGCCCAGTTCAAGAAAAACCTGGGTGCGGTCCTGCGGTGACCCGCCCCTCACGCCGGCTATAGAAATGGCGGCATTGGGCAGTCCAGCGTGTCGGAGATGGCGCGCAGCAACTCCGCCTCGCTCTCCCGGATCACGCCATCTGCGCCCACCACATGGACGCAGGCCTCGATCAGATTCTTTTTGATCTGCGGCGCGGCCTGGGCCAGCCGATCGAGCGCGGCATCCATCGGTTGCAGTCCGCACTGGTCGCGCGGCAGCAGCGACAGCCCGCCCTCGGGGGCGCGCCAATAGGGGGCGCCGGCATCAAAGGCGCGCTGAACCTCGCCCGCATCATTACCGCTGACATGGGCCAGCGTGGAGAGGATGACCCGGCCATCCGGCACCAGAGGCTTGATGCTATAAAACTGGATGGCCGGCGGACGCGCCGCGCCGAACTGCGGCGCGAGATGGCGCAGGATGATTTTCTGCAGCACGAATTCAAACAGCTCCAGCCGGCCGTCACTTTGAATCAGCCACTGCAGCGTTTTGGAGAATCGCTGGTACTGATCCCGATTTAATTGCCGCAGCGCACCCATGGCAATGTTGACCATGGGTAGCCGCGCCGGAACAGCCGCCGAGGCGATGTCGGCGAACAGGGTCACGGTCATACTGTAATTCTCCGGCGGCAGATGCCGGGCGAGCGCGTCGAGCTGGGTGGCGCGAGTGGCCTCCTCGGGACTCAACAGCAGCGCGTAAATCAAGGCCACCGCGTCGAGCGGCTGGCGGACGGCGTTCCGGACGCTTTCCGGCAGGGAGTCGCGCATTTTCTCCGCGTATTCCAAATGCAGCGGCGTGGGCGTGCCCAGATTCGGCAGGACGGAAGGGGATGAGATAACCGGGGGCTTCCCGGCCGCGCCGGCGCCGATGACGACGCCCCCGAGCACGGCGCGAAAGGCATCCGGCAGCGGGGGAGGGACCGACGCGCGGCGGGAAGGCGTTTCCGGATTGTCCGCGCTGAGGGCCTTGAATGTTCCGTCCCACGCTGGCTCAATGGCGCGGATGCGGTCCTCGAGCGGCGGATGGGTGGCCAGCGCGCCCAGAAAAGAATGGGAGAGGGCGCTGCCAAAAAATAGATGGCCGGCATCCGGGGCATTGGGCGACTCCATCTGCGAGCCATAGCCGCCGATCTTCTGCAGGGCGCCGGACAGCCCGGCAGGATTGCGGGTGAATTGCACCGCGGAGGCATCGGCCAGAAACTCGCGCTGACGGCTGATGGCGGCCTGAATCAGACGGCCAAAAAACACTCCCACCGAGCCGATGAGGATCAGGGCCATCCCGATGATCGGCAGCGGGTTTTTTTCCCGGCTATTGCTGCTGCGCATGTAGAGCAGAATCCGGCCGATGGAGGCAAGGCAGAGAATCCCAAACAGGACGCCCATGAGCTGGAGGTTCAGGCGCATATCGCCATTGAGGATATGGCTGAACTCGTGGCCAATGACGCCCTGCAGCTCGTCGCGCGACAGCTTCGAGATGCAACCGCGCGTGACACCCACGGCGGCATCCCCGGCGGTATGCCCGGCAGCGAAGGCATTGATGCCCTCCTCATGGTCGAGCACGTAAACTTTCGGCATCGGCACACCGGAGGCGATGGCCATCTCCTCGACAATGTTGAGAAGCTTGCGTTCGTCCGGATCGCGCGTGCTGGAATCCACCGGTCGGCCGCCCATGGATTCGGCCACCACCCCGCCGCCGCCGGCGAGCTGGCTGACCTTGAACAGGCTGCCGAATGCCACGATGGCCAAGGTGATCAGGGCGGCGCCAAAAAAGATCTGCGGATCCCACAGCGCCAGCGAAGGCTCCGATCCGTAAGACCCGCCAGCATCCGAATGCGCCCGGGCGCCGGTGAGAACCACCAGCCCGACCAGGTAATTCAGGACGACAATGAGGAGGACGGCGACGACAAAGTAAAAAACCAGCAGCTTGGTTTTTTTGCGGGCCCGATCCTGTCGCTCGAAGAAATCCATCCAATAGGTGCGGCAATCAGAATCAGGGGGCTCGGTTCAAACCGTCGGGCCCGCCGGCATCCGCTGCCGCAAAAAATTCACGAAAAGGAAACCTTGGGCGCGACCTTCTCTTCCGGCTTGTCCACCGCG
>Ga0209829_10004226_pt1 | contig 10209 bp, 8 predicted proteins | sample C_140205_EF_Meta_FD_187311 | JGI IMG/M metagenome (GOLD analysis project Ga0209829, IMG submission 187311) | Freshwater microbial communities from Lake Croche, Canada to study carbon cycling - C_140205_EF_MetaG (SPAdes) (version 2) | ecosystem: Environmental > Aquatic > Freshwater > Lake... | reverse complement strand
CTGAGCTGATGGAGGTCCGCAAACTCCTCGAAAAACCGTGAGCACATCAGGCCGACGTGCTTGCCATGTTGCGGGTCGGATTGATAGCGGGCGGCGAGAATCTTCGCGGAACTGAGCACCTCCTCGGCGAAGGCGCCGGTGAGCTCCCGGGACACGAGAATATCCTGAAGAAGGCCTTGTTCGTAGTCGCTCGAAGGAATGTGAAGCTGCGACAGGCCAAGAAGCTCTGCGATCGCAAGGTTGATCTCCAGCGAGGGCAAGAGGGCTTCGGCGGTTTGGTAATCGAGTCGGAAACGCTTCACCAGTTCGACGTCGCTGACTCCCGAGGCCTCTGCCACGAACTGCCGTAGGGTTTTCACCGAGCAGCTCTGGCCGGGCTTTACGAGTTGGCGGGCGACCGACTGGATCTCGTAGCCGATCACCACCAGTGACTCGATTTTGACATCCGAGTAATCAAAGCGGAGCTGCGCCAGATTGCCCGAGGCATGCTCTCGGATGACGCGGAGCAGGGCGGTGCCTTCCGCGTGGGAACCTTCGACTGCCTCGCGGGTGCGGTGGGTGCCCAGGCGGTAACTGGTGTAGCGGATGATCGAGTTGTTCTGGAAAAGCAGGGCGCGGGTGTTGCCGGGACCGACGTGCACCACGAGCGTGGTCTGGTCCTTCATGGCGGGGATGTCGTTCAGCCGACGACGTGTCTTCAGATAGATCAGGCGGGTCATTTCCCCGTCGTCGATGGTCGAGACATCCAGCCCGCAGGCGATGCGGATACGGTTCATGACCGCCTCGTGGTTCGTGGCCTCGCTGAGGATATTGGTCGCCAGCGATCGGGTGATGCCGTGCGGATCGAGGCCCAGTTCGGCGAAGGACTTCTGGTAGCCCTTGATGATCGAGACGATGCGCTCAGTGGTCGAGTTGCTGACATTTCCCCGCCGGAAAATATCTTGGGCGAGCGGGGCGGGCTGGGCGAGGAAGTCGATCGGCAGCAGTGTCACCCCGTCGCGCTCACAGACCATTGCAGACACCGAGCCGGCTCCGATGTGGAGGGCGGTCGAGATCACCGCTGGTTCATGTCCTTCAAGTCTTTTGTTCCGCGCCTTTGGCATCGCAAGAGAACAACGTGCCAGCCGAGTCTTTTCAATGCGTAATGTGCGATGCGCGCCTTTATCAGTCCGGGCTTGTCAGGAGGCGCTTCGACAAAGATAAACCCTCCCATGGCGGTGAAAGCAGCAATTGGGAAATATCTGGTGAAGCCGGGGGCCAAGCTGGATCTCTCGACGGTCGATCCAAGTGAGAAATCGCTGTGGGAGGATGTTGACAAGGGAAACAGCGATTCCGTCTTCGACAAGCTCCGCGATGAGCTCCAACACCTTCAGAAGTGCCTCTATGCCCAGAACAAGCACAGGGTGCTGGTGGTCATGCAGGCGATGGACACCGGTGGCAAAGACGGCTGCATCAAGCACGTTTTTTCGCGCATCGACCCACAGGGCATCTGCGTCCAGTCGTTCAAGAAGCCGAGCGAGGACGAGATGGCTCACGATTTCCTGTGGCGCGTCCACCCGCATGTTCCGAGAAACGGCGAACTTGTGATTTTCAACCGCAGCCACTACGAGGACATCCTCGCCGTGCGGGTCAAGAAGCTCTCTGGCGACGAGGTCTGGCAGCGCCGCTACCGGCACATCATCGAGTTCGAGCGCATGCTGGCGGAGGAGGGGACCACGATCGTGAAGATCTTCCTCAACATCAGCAAGGAAGAGCAAAAGCGCCGCCTCGAGTCCCGACTCTCCAATCCCAGCAAATACTGGAAATTCAATCCGGACGACCTTCAGGATCGCGCGCGCTGGGGCGAGTTCATGGGGGCGTATGAAGACCTCATCAGCCGCACGTCCACCGAGCAGGCACCGTGGTATGTCATTCCGGCCGACCGGAAATGGTACCGCAACCTCTGCGTGGCGAACATCATGGTTGAGACACTTCGTAGCCTGAACTTGGAGTTTCCAAAGCCCACCTGGGACCCGGCGACGATCAAGGTGGAGGATTGACGAGGTTTTTGGTGGAGAGCGGATTCCCAGCCCTCCTCCCAAGAACCTCTAACGATTAACTTCTAATCACTGACCCTCTTCACGCGGTTTCCATCGCGCGGTCGTGGAGTTCTTCCAGTGCCTCTTTCGGAATCGGCGTCGGCTCTGGGTATTCGAAGACGCTGCCTTCGTAGTTGCGGAGCATGATACGACCGGGTTCGCGGTTGATCACATACTCCGGATTTAGCGGAATCTTTCCGCCGCCGCCCGGTCCGTCGATGACGAACTGCGGCACGGCGTAGCCGGTGGTGTGGCCGCGCAAGCCTTCGATGATGTCGAGACCCTTGGCGACGCTGGTGCGCAGGTGCGAGGAACCGGTGATCAGGTCGCACTGATAGAGATAGTAGGGACGCACGCGGCACATCAGGAGCTTGTGAACGAGTGCTTTCTGGATCTCGACGGTGTCGTTCAGGCCTTCCAGCAACACGCTCTGGTTGCCCAACGGAATCCCGGCATCGGCCAGGCGACCGAGGGCATCGCGGACCTCGCTGGTGAGTTCTCGGGGGTGATTCGTATGGATTGAAATGAACAGTGGATGATGCTTTTTCAGCATCGCACACAGCTCAGGCGTGATCCGCTGCGGCAGGAAGATCGGAATGCGCGATCCGATGCGGACGAACTGGATGTGGGGGATCGAGCGCAGGCGGGTGAGGATCTTGTCGAGCTTGTCATCGCTGAAAAGCAGCGGATCGCCGCCGGACAGCAGCACGTCCCGGACCTCCGGCGTGCCCTCCAGATAACGGAATGCGGCTTCCATCTGGGTGTCGAGATGTTGCTCGCCGACGCCTGACACCACTCGTGAACGCGTGCAGTAGCGACAATACGAGGCGCAGCGGTCGGTCACGAGAAACAGCACCCGGTCCGGATAGCGATGCACCAGCCCCGGCACCGGCATGTGGCTGTCCTCGCCACAGGGGTCGGCCATTTCCTCGGGCGCGGTCCAGCCCTCGTTGATGTTGGGGATCACCTGCCGACGGATTGGGCAGTTCGGATCGTTCGGGTCGATCAGATTGAAGAAATGAGGGGTGATCGACATCGCCAGTTTGTTTCCGGCGAGCAGGACCCCCGCGCGCTCCTCATCGGTTAGAACCAAACGGCTTTCGAGGTCGGCGAGGGAGTCGACGCGGTTGCGCAACTGCCAGCGGGGGTCGTTCCATTGCTCGGTGCTCACCTCGGGCCATTGGCCGGGTGCGTGACTGAGAAAGGACGGGTCGAGGTCGGTGGAACGGTCTGCCATCTCTAGGCCGTCAATCTAGGGAGGTGTTTCCAGATGTCAAACTGGCGGGTTAGGTTTGGAATCCCGGCATTTCCGGTTGCATCCGCCAGCGGGTTTCCACGATGCTATGTGGCATGTTCCTGCCCGGCTTCCGTGACCTCGTGAAACCCCAGTGGGTGGCTGTCATCGAGGAGCTGAAACTTTCCGGCGGGCTCTCGATCAGTGAGTTGGCGCGACGCTTAGACCTGGCCTACATGACGGTCAAGCAGCAATGCGGCGACCTGAAGGAGCTCGGTTACCTGGAGTGCACCCGGCTTCCAAGGACTCAGGTCGGTCGTCCGGAAATTTTTTACCGCCTCGCTCCGAAATCCAGTGCGCTGTTCCCACAGGCCGGGGTGAGCCTGACGCTTGATCTGTTGGAGGCGGTCAAGGTGCTGTTTGGCGAGACCGCTCCGGACCGCTTGCTGTTCCAGTACTTCCAGCATCAGATGGACCACTGGCGTCCGAAGCTGACCAAGGCGAAATCCCTCGTGGAGAAGGCCACGCTGCTCGCCGGACTGCGGGAAAAGGACGGGTGCTTCGGGCGCTGCAAGTATGATCCCGAGCGAGGGTTCCGAATCGAGGAGTATCACCATCCGCTGGTGGCGGTCTTTGAGAAATACCCGCACGCGATCGGCATCGAGCTGCGGATGCTGGAGCAGTTGTTAGGGACGAAGATTGTCCGCAAGGAAGTGCCGGGTGGACGTGGTGGGCCGGCGAGGGTCGATTTCGAGGTTCTTACCCTCGGGGTGCGCGGGGCCTGATCAGATGAGGCCGGGATACCCGCCGTCATCAAGGTCCGGCGGACCTTCAAAGTGAGTGGCGAGAAATCCCTGCCACGACGCCTGCGAGCGTTCCGAGAGGCAGGCATTCATCCTCGCCGTGCATCGATCGCAAAGAATCAGTGGCAAGGGCCCCTCCATCAGTTCACCACCCGAATCAAACAAAGCGGAAAGCCCAAAGCCCGACGTCATCAGTCGTGGCGTCCGGCAGGCGATGCAGGCGTCCAAACGCCGCTCGATGGCCGACTCCATCATGAATTCCATCCGCCGCGCGTCCCAGTCGATCTCCCGCTCCAGAAAGCTCCTGACCGCCGCCTTTTCCACTTCGGGAATGTCGGCGGAAATCTCGTTCCGGCATGATTGGCAGATCGCGTATTCCAAGACGCACTCCCCGTGGCGGTAGTTCTTGGTGACCAGCCAAGGCGAGTCGATTTCCGCCAGAGGCAAGCGGCAGTGAATGCAGTGACGGAAAGGCTCTCCGGACTCCTCGGAGAAGAACCATGGGGAGTGGGGCGACATCGCGTTGAAATGATGGCAAATTAATGCATTTCCGGAAGGTCCGCCGAATCGACCGGTGGCCTCATTTCTCCAGCCGCTTTTCCAGCGCCGGATCGGGCAGCCCTCCGCGCTCCAGAGAATCGTTGTAGTATTTACGGCCCTCTTCCTTGCGGTTGCTGCGGGAGCAAAGGAAGGCAAGGTTGTAGTAGGGCTCGCTGAGCACCGGGTCTGCGGCGATCGTGGCCTTATATGCTGACTCCGATTCTGGCAGACGCCCCATGCGGAAATAGACCGAGCCAAGCACGAGATGGCTCGCGGCATCGTCGGGAGCCACTTCGACGGCGTGACGGAGAGCCAGTTCAGCTCCGGCGAGGTCATTGAGTTTCATTTGGGCGAGGCCCAGCATCCGGTGTGCATAGGGATTGTTGGTATCGATCTCGGTGGCGCGTCGGAAGGACTCCGAGGCGGCCGGCCAGTCTTCCAGTCTGAGCTGCACCACGCCGAGCTTGCAAAGAGATGATGTGTCGCCCGGATTGGCTTCGACGGAGAGTTCATAGAGTTCACGCGCTGGCAGCAGACGACCGGAGGAAAAGGCCCTTTTCGCCGCCAGGTCATAGCCTTCGATCTCGCGGGTCAGGCCACCAATGGCACCTTCGACGGTCTTGCGATCGCGAGCATAAGGGGAGATCAGATCGGCATCCGCATTCCCTGCAATGAGTTTCTGCTCCTCTTGAGAGATCTCGAGGTCCTGACCATCGAGTTGCTTGATTGCCTGCTGGACGGTCTCATCCTTTGACCCGAGCTGCTGGACGGCCTTGATCAGTTCGTCCTTCGCCTGCCGCCGCCGCTCCTGGACGAGGAGCTGCTTCTTGATGATCTCGCGGAGCATGTTCGCCTCGGCCGGATCACCCCCGCCCCCGGCCAGACCGGATTCTTCATCCTTCAGGCGTTTTTCCAGATCCGCCACGCGCTGGTCCTGATCGCGCTTCTCGCGCTGCAGTTTGTTGATCTGGGATTTCGCAATCGCGAAGTCGCGCAGCGCTTCGGTGAGCTCGTCCTTGGTCGCGTTGTTGTCCGCGTTCAGGCGATCGACCTTTTCCCCGGTCTCGCGCAGCTTTTTCGCCAGGTCGACGTTCTGTTCAATGAGTTCCTGCATGCGGCCCGCTTCGTTGAGTTTCAGCAGTGCCTTCATCTGGTCGCGCTCCTGCAGCAGCGCGCTTTGCTCGGTCTGAAGCTGTGAATACGCGGCACGGCTCTCATCGAGCTCCTTCATCAAACCAGTGATCCTTCCATTCGCGGCGGTCAGCTCGGAATCCTTCTTCTTGAGTGAGGTCTCGAGATCCTTCATCTGCGCCCGCAATCCGGCCACCACTTCTCCGGCAGTTTTGGTCTGGACGCTCAGGTCGCGCTCAAGGTCGGCCTTGTTCTGTTGGAGGGCCTTCACATCGGCCTGCAGGGTGGCGATCTTGCTTGTTGCGTCGAGCTGCTGACCACGGCTTTGATTGAGCGCCGTGCCCATCGCCTCGCGTTCCTGTTGAAGCGACTCGATCTTCTTATTGAGATCGTTCAGCTCGGATTCGACCGGAGCCGCCGCCAGCCTGGCACGGAGTGCCGCTAGATCGGTTTGCGCCATTTTCAACTGCGTTTGCAGGATGTCGCGCTGCGCCCTCAGGTCATCGGCCCTTGAAGCATTCCGTGACGCGTCCAGGTCGCTTTTTCTTGAGTCCTCAATTTGCTTTTGAAGGCGCTGCACCTCGCTTTCCGCTTTGAAAAGCCGTTGATTGTCGGCCGTGTCGAGTGAGGGGGGGGGGGAGACCGGGGGGGGCGCCAGCTTCCCACGGAGTGCCGCTAGATCGTTCTGCGACATCTTCAACTGGGTCTGCAGGCTATCGCGTTGGGCCTTTAGTTGATCGACGTTCGCGGTGTTCTGTCCCGCCCTCGTTGCCTCTTCAAGCTGCTTTTGGAGGCGCTTCACTTCAGCCTCAGCCTTGAGAAGTCGCTGGTTTTCGAGGGTGGTCAAGGGTTGCACCGGAGTGATCCGTGCCGCGGGGATGCCTGAATTCAAGGGTTTCACTCCTTGGTTCGGCGGAATGATCCGTCCGTTCGCCTTGGTTCCGCCCTCCAACTCCGCAACCGCCGACCGGCCCTTCACCCGGATTTCATCGGCCAAGGGCTTGACTCGGGCGATCGTCTCATCGGTTTTCTCCATGCGACCTGTAACCATATCCGCCTTCCAGTCCGGGTAATAGGTCCGGATCGATTGCAGCATCTTCCTGGCCCTTTGCAGGCGGTCGTCCGCTCCCACGAAATCGCTGGCCTGTTCGAGCTTTTCGGCGTCACGGATCGATAGATAGCCTTGGAAATAGACATCCGAGGGATCGAAAGTCGTCATCTGCTGGGCAGGCGTCTGGGGTAGCGCCACCTGGATCAAGCCGATCAGCGCGAGCGCAAGCAGTGGCGGAAGCCTTAACAACGAACAGACCCGGCGAATCATGAGTCAGGCAGACTAGGAAAGCCCTGATCCCTCGGCAAGGGCGAACTCGGACAGCGGTTTTCTTCTCGGCGTCGGGTTTTCGCGATTGGGTGCTGGGGAGGCTCTAACGACCTTCGTGAGGACACAGAGTCTGGTCCCGGGACGACTCGACGCAGGAAAGGCCGCGCCCTGTCTTGACCGATTGGCGAGAAAGTCCCATTCCTTGGGGGAGCGGCTTCTCTGTGCCCGACCCAGGCAACCAACCGCGAACCTACCTGCCGCCATGTCTGAACGGAAACGCATCGGCCTGTTTGGCGGGACATTTGACCCAGTCCATCTCGGGCACGTTCACCTCGCGCAGCTCGCCAAGGAAGCGGCGAAGCTCGACGAGGTGCGTTTCCTGCCTTGCCGGATTTCTCCCCACAAGCTCGGAGGGCAAACGGCGTCGCCGGTGGATCGTGTGGAAATGCTCAGGCTGGCGACGAGGGATCTTCCGTGGGCGAAAGTGGAGGAATATGAGCTGGCCGGCCCGGAGCCCTCGTTTTCCTACCTCACGGCGGAGGCCTTGACGGTCCGGGAGCCGGAGGTTGAGTGGTACTGGCTGCTGGGCGGCGACCAGTGGGACGCCCTGCCGCGGTGGAAGCACCCCGAGCGGTTGGCGGCGGTGGTGACGTTTCTCGTGCTGGCGAGAGGAAAAACGCCGCAGCCGATGGAAGGATTCCGGATGCAGGAGATCGCAGGAGACCATCCCGCTTCCGCCACGGCGATCCGGGCGGGCATCCAACGTGGCGAAATATTCACAGACTGGCTCTCCCCCGGGGTGGCGGGTTATCTGGAGCGTCGGCACCTTTATCGGCCTGAACGACGACTTGCACCCGGCGAATGATTGGATTAGTTTCACACCAGTTACTCATGAATCACTTCCTTTTTCTCTCACTTTTCTTAGGTTCCGCGTTGCTTGTCTCTGCTCAGGAAAAGCCGGCTACCGCTCCTGAAAAGAAGCCGGAAGCCGAGCTCAGCCTCAACCAGCGGATGTTCCTCAACCTCCCGGAAGAGCGGCGCTCCGAGTTCGGCAAGCATCTCGGTGAGGCGGATCGTTTGTTCCGCGACAAGCGGGTGTTCGAATCGATCGACGAGCTCGAGAAGGCCAATGCCATTTTCCAGGATAGCCCGGAATTGCTGAACCTTCGTGGATCCTGCTTCGTGGAGTTCCGATCTTTTGACAAGGCGATGGTCGCCTTCCGCGCGGCGGAGAAGCTTTCGCCCGATAATCGGAGTATCCAGTTCAACATCGGCGAGGTTCTTTTCGTCACGAAGCAGTGGAAACCGGCACTCGAGCTGTTCGAAAAGCTGCTCAAGGGGATGAATGTCAAAACCGACATGTCACTGATGCGTTTGGTCGAGTTCAAGATTCTGCTCTGCAAGATCAAGGTCGGGCAAAAGGAAGAGGCGGAGATCCTAGCGGAGAAATATGACTACCTCGATGACTCACCGTATTACTACTACGCACATGGTACCCTTTGTTATGAGAAGGGCGATCTCGTGAAGGCAGAGGAATGGCTGGCCATGGCCGCGCGCGTCTTTCAGGGCTCCGGTGCCATCGAACCGTGGCAGGATACCCTGGTGGAGTTCGGTTACATCAAGAGCTTCTATGGTGACGATTCGGCTGCGACCAAGTGATTCGTTTATTCGAAACTATCCCCGATTGCAGGGGTTCAAAACCGCCAACAGTCGTTCCGGAGATTCCCAGATGATTGAAATCAGGAAGTTCACTGCATGCCTTGTCGGGATCGTCCTGGCATTCGATGTCTCGTCGGCTAAGGAGCCTGACCTTCTGCTGTCGGTGGGACTGACTTCTGCCGATACCTCGGGTCTATCGGGAGCGGGTTCGGGATCGCCGGTTTATCTGGGCAGCGGTGGCCTCAATCTGGTGATCCAGCCGCGTTCGGGTGGTTCCTTGGCGAACAATCCAGCCGCCCTGGCCGCATTCAATCGGGCTGCCGCAACCTGGGCATCGCATCTGTCCGACAATATCACGGTGGTCATCGATGCCGAGCTCAGTTCGTTCGGACCCGGCAGTTCATCGATCATCGGGGGAACCTCGCCGGTCTATCTTCAGGGGTCCTATGGCTACGTTGGGGGCCTGCTGGTGAATGACGCTGCGGATGAAGCCGACGACGGGATTGTCTCTGCTCTGCCGGACAGTCTCTCGATCCGTTCCCTGACCGGCATTGCCTTCAGCGGCAATGTCCTGCTGACCAAAGCCAACGCGAAGGCGCTCGGACTTCCCGCTTCCGTCCTGGACTCAATCGTCGGCACCACTGTCGATGCCCAGATTGATTTCAACAGCGACTTCGCGTTCAGCTACGACCGGTCTTCTGCCGCCCCCGGAACCGTCGATTTTGAAAGTGTGGCCCTGCACGAGATCGGTCATGCGCTCGGATTCCTTTCTCAAACAGACCTAGCGGATGGGGTGCCGCTTGGTGCGAACCTGACTGGCTCGACGATGTCGGTGACCACACTTGATCTTTTTCGTTTCGCCTCGACCGGTCGGCCGACGGATGAACTCGGCTTCACCAATGGCGTCAGGGAGCTGACACCGGGGACTGCGGCGGGATTATTTGATGGCGAGAATTTCTACCAGATGTCCACCGGGTTGGCTCGCGGCGACGGTCGCCAGGCGGCTCACTGGAAGGACGGTGATCTGACGGGAGCCATCATTGGCACCATGGATCCAACCATTGCGTATGGACAAATCTTCACGATCAGCGGCGCTGATTTGCGGGCGTTTGATTTGATCGGCTATGACCTATTTTCACCGGTGCCGGAAACGATCACCGCATGGGGTGCGGTTATGATGCTTTTCGTCCTGAGCCTCAGACGGAAGTCCCTATCATGAGAAGGCGGAAGGCCCGCCGATGGAGCATTCGGCGCTTCATCGCGGCGCTTCTCCTTTGCTGCGCGCTTGCGGTGGGCATGGTGTGGATGATCGGCATGCTGAAAGTTGGGCGCCCCGCATCCGTTCACAATCCGCCCGCGGAGGTAATCCCCGTTCAGCCCACGATTGAACTGGCGAGGAAATCGCTGACCGATTACTTCGCGGCGGAACGCGAGGTGGACAAG
>Ga0209829_10004224_pt1 | contig 10214 bp, 9 predicted proteins | sample C_140205_EF_Meta_FD_187311 | JGI IMG/M metagenome (GOLD analysis project Ga0209829, IMG submission 187311) | Freshwater microbial communities from Lake Croche, Canada to study carbon cycling - C_140205_EF_MetaG (SPAdes) (version 2) | ecosystem: Environmental > Aquatic > Freshwater > Lake... | reverse complement strand
CCCGATGCGATCCAAAAGTAACTTCAAGAATCTCTTCAACTTCAACAAAAGTTTCTTTAGGTTGGTGGCGGGGTTCAACCTTCGGTACAGGAAATGTTTTTACAGGAGGAGCTTTAGAGGGTTCTAATTGGCGCTGTACAGGTTTTGGTTTGCTAAAGGTCAAAAAATCCTCATCGAGGGTGTCTTGTGCCGCCTCAACATTATGCGGATTCACAGAGATTTTAGCACCAACATCTGAAACTGGATTTTCAGGGGGAAGCCCAAGTTCATCTGCAAGAGTTTTCCATCGATCGCTACCAGAATTTTCGCTCATCGCCAATAACCCCTAAGTTAATTTTGTTCTACAAATGTTAATTCTAACTGTTTTAAGGCTAGCAGACAACTTATAGAAGGAAATAACAGGGTTTTATTTAAGAAAAAGAGTTGGATTCAACTGCCAAACTGATAATCCCAAGAAGTAGGTTTGCCTTCATGATAAGGCATCACGCCATGAAATAGCTTCTTCTTCGAATCAAAAACAAAAGGGATGAAATATTTATCCCCTTCCCACAAATTCTTGTTCAAAACATCGCCAATTGCAACCCACTCGAGGGTACCCTCGGGATTATCGGTCATAACCTCACCCGACCAATCATTGACAATAAAGATGAACCCGAACCAAGGCTCGCCTTTTTTGCCAAAACCTGGCCAGCTTATTGTGCCTCGAAGGGAAATATCGTGACATTCGATTCCTGCTTCTTCCCAAATTTCGCGCTTACATCCTGATAAAACATCTTCGTAGGGTTCAAGTTTACCCCCGATACCATTATATTTTCCGTAGTGATAATCCTCCGGATTTTTATTACGGTGAATCATCAAAACCTTGTTTTTATCTTTCGATAAAACATAAGCAAGAGTGCCAAGAATGGGTTGATAAGGCATGTAATGGATTTCGTTTTAAAAGATTAAGCAGCAATTCTTCGTAAATCGGGCCCTTCATGAACCTTGGTTTCTGCAAACCGTTGGCCCGCTGAATCGTAAAATAAAATCCGTTCTTCATCACCCGCCCAAAGGGCATAACATCGAACCATTCTTGGGCCTTTGATTTCAAAGAACAATCCACACATCTTGCCCGACCGAGTTATTTTGTTGATTTTTAAGGGTGATGAACTTGGGTCAAGATTTTCCCTAAGGCATAGCTTTTCATGTATATGCTGCTTGATATTATCAAGATTAGGCAGCGTTATTACGGACTCCATTCCAACCTCCGTAAAATTGTAAATCATTTCTCCTACAATTTTATCGTCTTGGAATTTCCTCCTACTGCAATAAGTATTGGCATAACCGATAACCAATGAGTATTACCAGCCGTGCAATTGGCGCAAACACTCATAAACGGCAATCCCTACCGAGGTTGCCAAGTTTAAACTTCGAATCGAATTGGAACCCGGCATAGGAATCAAAATCTGGTTAGTTGAATACTTATCGAGAATCCAGTTTGGCAAGCCTTGCGATTCAGGCCCAAAGAGAAGCCCATCTCCTGGTTGAAAACGAACTTGAGTAAAGGGCGTTGTGGCTCTGCTGGAAAAACAAAACAGCCTGCCTGGAGGCACGATTTTTTCATACTCCTCAAGAGTATTGTGGGTATGAATCGACACAGCATCCCAGTAATCGAGACCTGCCCGCTGAAGGGATTTATCATCAATCCGGAACCCCAAGCGCCCAATAAGATGCAAAGGTACCCCTACTGCCCCGCATAATCGTGCTATGTTGCCCGTATTGGGCGGAATTTCCGGTTCAAATAGTGCAACCTTTATCATTTTTTTGCCTCTTTAAGCTAAAGTTTTAATGGAGATGGATCGACAAGGCCACTCTTTCTATATTTTTGTTTCCATTACATTGTCCTACTTCAAGGTCGAAATTTGTTCTTTGCAACAAAAAAACCAGTTGAGCCTACCTCACCAAGAAATTGGTTTTGGGACGCTGTAGCCACTGGTATGCTGTTTTTTGGTTTTGCTCTGGGCATTGCAATGCTGGGGCAAGATCCATCATTTCCTACGCAGTATGAACTTCCGGGCACGACTTCAAAAAATCCATTGGGACCTTTGGGAACTTGGATTTCATCCTCCTTCTTCAAATTCCTCGGCCTTTCATCATTTTTCATTTTAGGCACGTGGTTTACTTTGGTTTTTGGCCTTCTACTTAGAAATCACCCTTTAACTTGGATACTCCGCCTTGCAGGTTGGCTTACCTTAATTCCTGCTGCTTCAGTTATTGCGACCATAAATCAAGATTTTCTTCCTATGGTTTCACCCGCAGGATCCGGTGGCAGTTTAGGCGCACTGCTATTTTTAGAATCACGAAATATCATCCCTGAATGGCTAGTTCTACCCATTGCTATCGTTGTTGCATTAGCCGCATCATTTTTGGCTTTACCTGCGGTCTGGAATACCTTGGGTATAGTACTAAGGTTTTGCTTAACCAATCTGCTTAAGTTGCTGGTTATTGTTGCTCGATTTTTAGGTTCAATTTTTCAGATTCTCAAAAATTTGCTCCCAATTAAAACTGAAAATCAAACTGATTCCATCAAGATTGTAAGTAAAGAATTTGTAATAGAAAAACCAGTTACCAAAGCTCGTGCGAAGACTCAGGAAAAGGTGGATGATGGTATCCCCATATTCCATCATGAAAAATTCAATGCAAAGCAAGAGAACAAAGCTGCAGCAGCATTGCCAGTGAATAACACTTCAGAAAAATACGAACTTCCCCCGATGAGCTTGCTTGAAGATCCCAAGCCACTTGCTGTAAATACACAAGAGCAGGATTTACGAGATAGGGCCGTGCTACTTGAAAAAACCTTTTTAGATTTCGGGCTTAACATAAAAGTTGTAGGTATTAATACCGGGCCTGTAATAACCCAATTCGAACTGGCACTCGAAACCGGATTGCGTGTTAATAAAGTCACCAGATTGAATGATGATATTTCTTTAAACTTAAAAGTTCCGAGCGTTAGAATTGTGGCGCCCATACCAGGAAAAAACACCGTTGGTGTTGAAATCCCTAACGAAATTAGAGCAGAAGTACGCCTTAAAGAAGTCTTGCAATCCACCGGCCCAAGGCTAAAGAGTTTAAAGATACCTCTATTTTTAGGTAAAGATTCTGAAGGCAGGCCCTTGGTTTACGACCTTGCAGACATGCCTCACCTTCTCATCGCTGGCAGTACAGGTACTGGTAAATCTGTTTGTATGAACACCATCATCTTAAGCATGCTGATGACTCGTACACCTGATGAAATCAAGATGATCATGATCGATCCGAAAGTTGTTGAACTTAGCAACTTCACAAAAATCCCCCACATGATGCATCCCGTGGTTCACGACATGAAGAAGGCGGAAGCCATCCTCTCATGGGCTGTTGAAAAAATGGAAGAAAGATACGAACTGCTAAGGCGCGCCAAAGTTCGAAATATCGCAAGCTACAACGAACTTGGTGGGGACGAAGTCATGCGCAGAGTTGATCCCGCAGAGGGCGAGGATCGCAGCAAAATCCCAGCGAAAATGCCTTACATCGTAATCTTTATCGACGAAATGGCCGACCTGATGATGACGATGAAAAAGGAAGTCGAAACTCACATCATCAGACTAGCTCAAAAATCCAGAGCTGCAGGGATCCATCTAATTGTTGCTACTCAAAAACCTACGGTCGATGTTATCACAGGCCTGATTAAATCCAACATGCCCGCAAGAATTTGCTTTAAGGTTGTAAACAAATCCGATTCTAGAGTTGTGCTTGATGAAATGGGTGCGGACAAACTTCTTGGCAAGGGGGATATGCTGTTTCTTCCCCCGGGTACCAGCATTCTCGTTCGAGCACAGGGCACTTTTGCAAGCGATCGAGAAATCAGCAACATCGTTGAAAATCTTGAGGGCGATCCTTGCTATGCACAAGAACTTATGCAACTTGAAACTAAAGATGATGATTCTGCCTCCAAGGATCTTGCTGAAAAACTCAGGTCTCGTGATGATTTATACGAAGCTGCTGTCGAAGTTGTAATTCGTGAAGGCAGGGGCAGCGTTTCGTTACTTCAACGATCGCTGGGGGTTGGGTACGGCAGAGCTGCAAGGCTCATTGATTTCATGGCTGAAGATGGGATCGTTGGCACCTACAACGGTAGTTCAGCGAGAGAAGTGGTAATGTCGCCTGAACAATGGGAATCGATGCGGGCATTGCGACAGCCTGCAAACTCAAGATAAAAAAAGGGAAGCACACACAAGTACTTCCCCTTCACCTGATAGCTTTTTAAAGAAGCTTAGCTCTTGGAAATCGCAGCGCCAAAGCGATCTGAAACAGCCTTCCAATTTACCAAATTCCACCAAGCTGCTAAGTAATCAGCCCTTTTGTTTTGGTATTTCAAATAATAGGCATGTTCCCAAACATCAATACCAAGAATCGGGGTATTCCCAGTCATCAAAGGGCTATCCTGATTTGGAGTACTGATAACTTGAAGCTTATTATTTGCATCAACAATCAGCCATGACCAACCGCTACCAAAACGAGTTAAACCTGCTTGATTAACTTTTTCTTTAAGCTTATCAAAGCTTTCGAAGGATTGATCGATAGCTTTGGCAATCGCACCAGTTGGGTTTCCACCCGCATTCGGCCCCATGACATCCCAATACAAAATGTGATTGGCATTGCCACCTGCATTGTTGGTTACACCCTGCCTAATGGCTTCAGGCACCTTGGAAATATTGCTAACCAGTTGATTAATATCCATCTTCATCAAATCTTTATTTCCTGCGATTAGTTTGTTGAGATTTGATACATAAGTACGATGGTGTTTGTCGTAATGAATTTCGACTGTCTTGGCATCGATAAAAGGTTCAAGAGCATCATATGCATAGGGGAGTTTAGGAAGAACAAAACCTGCATCATTTTGCGCAATTACAGTTCCTGTAAAGGCTGCAGCAGCGACAATTGCGGTTGATTTTCCAATAAAACTCCTGCGGTCTAAGTTAGTGTTCAAGAGATTTCCTTTCATATAAAGCCAAAGGGAAGATAACACGTTGATTAACAAATTTGAGCATAGCACCCATCAAACCCCAAGACAAAGACAATTTGCAAAGGTGACTTACAAAGTCATTTACAGACATATTTGTCGCATTTTACCTAATCCGTTTTTCTTGTTAAATCGTCGTGATTTTTACTTGTAATAAAATATTTGTTCGTTAACTTAAGCTTTAGTTTAAATGGCTTTTGGTCGCATATCGACTCTAGTAGCAAGATTTTTTAATGGGAGCTTTAATAAAGTGGCAACTGAAATTCTTCATTCTGATCGAAATATAACACCAGCACAAAGATCAATTAATTCTATACGAACTCTAGCCATGGATGCTGTGCAAAAGGCGAATTCAGGCCATCCCGGAACTCCAGTTTCATTAGCGCCACTAGCTTACACTATTTGGCAGAAATTCTTAAACTTTGATCCTGCTAACCCCATCTGGCCCAACCGCGATCGCTTTGTACTTTCAGCTGGTCATGCTTCGATGCTTATTTACTCCATGATCCACCTTGCAGGCGTTAAAACTGTTGGAGAAAACTACTCCATCATTAATGAACCCGCTGTATCACTGGATGCCATTAAAAACTTCCGCCAACTCGATAGCAAAACCCCTGGTCACCCAGAATACCATTGGACTAGTGGCGTTGAAACTACCACCGGACCTTTAGGCCAAGGCCTTGCAACCTCCGTTGGTATGGCTATGGCAGAGCGATGGTTAGCTGCCTACTACAATCGACCAGGATTCGAACTTTTCAAATACAATGTCTATTCCATTTGCGGCGATGGTTGCATGATGGAAGGTATTTCCAACGAAGCTGCATCCCTTGCGGGCCACCTTAAGCTTTCAAATCTTTGCTGGATTTACGACAACAATCGTATCACTATTGAAGGCCATACTAGCCTTGCTTTCTCTGAAGATGTAGCCACTCGCTTTATTGGCCTTGGCTGGAATGTCACTCGTATTGCTGACGCCAACGATCTGGATATGATCGAACGCGGAATCAACTCCTTCCATCACACTTCTGATAGACCAACATTGGTTATCATCGATAGTTTAATTGCTTGGGGCGTACCCGGCAAGGAAGATCATCATTCAGCACACGGCGAACCTTTGGGCGAAGCCGCTATCAAGGGTGCAAAGATTAATTACGGAATCGATCCCGAAAAAACTTTTGAAGTACAAGAAGGCGTTTATCAGCATTTCCAAGACCTTCTTGGCAAACGAGGCGCTGATGCTAGCGCTTCTTGGAACAAGTTATTCGAAGAATATAAGAAAGTGCATCCAGAACTCGCAAAACAACTTGAATTGATGGAAAAACGCGAACTACCCGAAGGCTGGGATAAAGATATCCCCACTTACCCTGCAGATGCCAAGGGCAAAGCTGGCCGTATCGCTTCCGCTGAAGTCCTTAATGCAATTGCTCCAAATGTACCATGGCTTATCGGTGGTTCTGCAGACCTTGCACCAAGCACCAAAACCAGACTTACCTTCAAGAAAGACGGCAAGGAAGTTGCTGGCGATTTCGAAGCCACTAACTATCTCGGACGAAACTTCCACTTCGGTATTCGCGAACATGCAATGGGCGCTATCCTCAACGGTATGAATCTAAGCAAGGTACGCACCTACGGTTCAGGATTCCTCATTTTCAGTGACTACGGTCGTGGCGCGATCCGTATTGGTTCGATCATGGAAATCCCCGTTCTATACATCTTCACACACGATTCCATCGGTGTAGGTGAAGATGGCCCTACGCATCAACCGATTGAACATTTAGCATCGCTGCGTGCAATGCCAGGCCTTACTACGATTCGCCCTTGCGATTCAAATGAAGTAGCAGAAGCTTGGCGCTTCATTATGCCAATCAAGCATGAACCTATTGTGCTGGTTCTTACCCGCCAAGATTTACCAACACTTGACCGCACTAAATATGCTGCTGCAAACGGCCTTTCACGTGGTGCTTATATTCTTGCAGATGCCTCCAAGGGCAACAAACCGGATGTAATTCTGATTGCAACTGGCAGTGAAGTTTCCATGTGCATTGAAGCCCACGAGAAACTGGTTGCGGAAGGCATCAAATCTAGAGTGGTAAGCATCCCATCTTGGGAAATCTACAACCATTATTGTTCCAAGAATCCTGGTTATAGTGAAGAAGTTTTCCCTAGTGCTGTTAGAGCTAGAGTCGCTGTTGAAATGGCTTCCACCTTCGGTTGGGAAAAATTTGTTGGTCTTGATGGTGTTACCATCGGCATGCGAAGTTTTGGCGCTTCTGCTCCTCTTAAAGCATTACAAAAGAAATTTGGCTTCTCCGCTGAGGCTGTTATTACTGCTGCCAAAGACCAAATTAAGAAAAACGGAAAAGCTTAATGCTTGGCATCCAAACATAATAGGGCAACAAAGCTAGCAATGACCATATACGAAAAAGCACTTGAGTTTATAAAAAGTGGCGATGTTGTCGGCTTAGGATCTGGCCGAGCATCTACTGCATTTATCAAACTCTTGGGTGAAAAAGTCAAAGCTGGTTTTAAGGTTCAGGGGGTTCCTACTTCTGAAGATTCCGCTTCCCTTGCTCGTTCTTTAAATATTCCGCTTATCACCCTTGAGGAAGCTCTTGGAAATATTTCTTGCGCTATTGATGGCGCAGACGAAGTTGATCCCAATCTTAACTTGATCAAAGGTTATGGGAGGGCTTTGGTTCGTGAAAAAATCATCGCTGCTTCTGCAAAAAAATTCATCATTCTTGTTGGCGATGACAAAATTGTTTCCTCTCTAGGCTCTAGGGGCAAACTTCCTATCGAAGTCGTACCTTTCGGTGCAGCTTTGGTTAAACATAAGCTTCATTTGCTTGGCGTTCATGGTGAGATTTGGATGAAAAATAGCACTCAAGGGATTACCGATAACGGTAATATTATTCTTGATTGTATTATTCCCCCTACTCTTGATCCTGCCAAACTCGAAATGTCTATCCGGACTATCCCCGGGGTCGTCGACACCGGATTTTTTATTCAAATGGCGGATGTTGTTCTCGTTGGTGATAGCAACTTCAACCTTACCAAAGAGTTGTTTCGTAAGTAACTTGGTTCTTTAAAATGTGGAGTTCTTTAATGAATATCGCAATGGTTGGGCTTGGCAGAATGGGCGGCAACATGGTTGAGCGCCTCATTCGAAACGGTCATACCTGCGTCGTTTTCGACCGCAGTCAAGAAACCGTTAAAAAATATGAAGCCAAAAAAGCCACCGGGGCTTCTTCTTATGCTGACATGGTAAATAAACTTCCTGCCCCAAGAATCATTTGGCTTATGGTTCCCGCTGGCGTGGTTGATCAGACCATCCATGAACTGGTTCCTCTTTTATCCAGTGGCGATGTTCTTATTGATGGCGGAAACTCTTACTATGTTGACGATATTCGTCGAGCTAAAGAACTCGCTTTGAAAGGCATCCATTACGTTGATGTTGGTACAAGCGGCGGGGTTTGGGGCTTAGAGCGCGGTTACTGTATGATGATCGGTGGCGAACCTGCTATCGTCAAGCATCTTGATCCTATCTTCGCAACCTTGGCTCCTGGAATTGGAACCATTGATCGAACCCCAGGCAGGCCAGCAAAAACAGGAACTGCAGAAGAAGGATATCTTCATTGCGGTCCTAACGGTGCTGGCCACTTCGTGAAGATGGTTCATAACGGAGTCGAATACGGTATGATGGCGGCGTATGCTGAAGGCCTAGGTGTCCTTCACAGCGCTAACATCGGCAAAAAACACTCTGAAGTAGATGCCGAAACCACACCACTTCGAAATCCGGAACACTACCAATACGATCTTAACCTTGGCGACATCGCTGAAGTTTGGAGACGCGGTAGCGTTATCGCTTCCTGGCTCCTTGATCTCACCGCAATCTCTTTGGTGGATGATCCAAGCCTCAAGAAGTTTTCTGGCAGGGTCTCTGACTCTGGTGAAGGTAGATGGACGATCAAGGCAGCTATCGATGAAGGCGTGCCTGTTCCTGTTCTTACTACTGCGCTTTATGAGCGCTTTGCTTCCCGTGGAGAATCAGAGTTCCAAGACAAACTTCTCTCTGCGATGCGCTTCCAGTTCGGTGGGCATCTTGAAAAGCCTACTGGGGGTTAATCAACTTCTTTTGTAAAATCAAAGGCGTACTTCCAATCTTAATTGTGGAATTGCGCCTTTTATATTTAACCTTCTGTTGTTTCAACTTTGTCTTTTATGGATTTAATTATGGCCCGAGAAATTCAAGTCCTTGATTCCGCTTCTTCTGTTGCTGAAGCTGGTGCTCTTCATTTCGGTCGTATTTGCAATTCTTCAGTTAAGGCCAACGGAAAATTCTCCGTCGTTCTTTCTGGGGGCAGCACTCCTAAGGGTATGCTTTCTTTGCTGGCTTCAGATGAATACAAAAAACAAGTGCCTTGGGATAAGTGCCATTTCTTCTGGGGTGATGAACGAAGCGTGCCACCAACGCATGCTGACTCCAATTTTAAAATGGCTACCGATGCGCTACTTTCCCATATCCCAGCGAATCCAGCCCAGATCTACAGGATGGAAGCTGAAAAAGCGGATATCAATCAAGCTGCTCAGGAATACCAAAACAAAATCGCAACTTTCTTCAATGTCCCAAACTCTGGAAGTCCGCCACAATTTGATCTTCTATATTTAGGCATGGGGCCTGATGGGCATACGGCTTCCTTATTCCCGGGTACTACCGCCCAAGGTGAAAAAAGCAGATGGGTTGTTCCAAATTTTGTGCCTAAGTTCAACACTAATCGCATGACCTTCACTTACCCAATGATCAATCAGGCTAAAAACATTATTTTTCTAGTTGCAGGAAAAGACAAAGTTTCAGCTTTAAAAGAAGTGTTGCAAGGCGAACCAGCGCTTGAAACTTACCCTTCCCAAGGAATCAATCCGGTTCATGGTTCTTTACTTTGGCTGCTTGATGCAGATTCTTCGGCCGAACTTTCTTAAATCATTTAATAATCGAGATTAAAATGGCGATCGTTAAAGCTTTGTTGGCACCCTCAATTCTTGCTGCAGATTTCACCACCCTTGGCGACCAGATTTCCCAGGCTGAAGCTGCTGGCGCTAATCGCATTCATATTGATGTAATGGACGGGCAATTTGTCCCTAACATTAGTTTTGGTATCCCTGTGATTCAATCCATACG
>Ga0209829_10004223_pt1 | contig 10218 bp, 8 predicted proteins | sample C_140205_EF_Meta_FD_187311 | JGI IMG/M metagenome (GOLD analysis project Ga0209829, IMG submission 187311) | Freshwater microbial communities from Lake Croche, Canada to study carbon cycling - C_140205_EF_MetaG (SPAdes) (version 2) | ecosystem: Environmental > Aquatic > Freshwater > Lake... | reverse complement strand
CATTGTGGGCCATATCGGTGAAGCGCAAAAATTACGCTTGATCGTCGACTGATACAGTAGCCTTTCCATGAAGGATGTGGGCTAAACTGTCAAACGCTAGGTCGGCTGTGATGGCCAACAGAGCCACCATCGTTGCCCCTTGTAAAACATAAGCTGTGTTGAACCCAGATAGACCGATGATGATGGGCAAACCTAAGGTTTTAGCACCCACGGTGGAGGCGATGGCAGCTGTGCCTATGTTCACCACAACAGAGGTTCGTACACCGGCAAGCCACAGGGGAAGAGCCAATGGGATTTGCACTTCCTTCAGTATCTGCCGCTGCGTCATGCCCATCGCACGGGCCGATTCAAGGACGGGTTGGGGTACAGAGCCTAGTCCAGCCAATGTAGCCTGCAGCACGGGCAGCACCCCGAAAATTGACAAGGCGATGAGCGCGGGCAGATCTCCAAAACCAACCGCTGGAACGGCCACCGCCAAGATGGCTACGGGTGGAAAAGTTTGTCCCATGGCGGTGACGCCAAGCACTGATTTAAGGGGCCCGAAAACCAGTTTCAAATCGCTATCAACATGATCTGACGGCGTCAAAAAGGATTGAAGAAATTCAAGCCATTCTGCGTCATCGATTGAACTGTTGAGAGATTTTTTCATGGAAGTGGCATAATACAGGGTATTCCCTATTCGCGTGTGCTGAAAACAAAAGAACACCCATTGCTCAGTTTACATTTAAGGGAGATCGTTAAAATTTTTAGGAAAGTTTTTTTACTTTGTCGACATTTGATCACCTTGAGGCAAGCACTGACCAAAGCCTAGTTTTGGTGGACCGAGCAATCTCTGAGTTGCGAAGGGGATTAAAAATTGTTGTTCAAGACGGCAACGACAGCATTCTAATGTTGGCCAGCGAAGCCTTAGGTGCTGAGCAATTGTCAGAATTCCAGCGTTTCATTCATGGTCCCATGATGGTGGCCATCACCGGCCAACGCGCCAAGGCTTTGGGATGGGGTGAAGATGTAACGCAAGCTTATTTGGTGCACAGTGAAGAAACGCTTTTGGCTCCAACGGTTGATTTTCTTTGTGATCCCGTTTCCTTGTCCAAAAAGGTGGACCTGGCCAAGCTCAAACTGACCCTAGCAAGTCCCCTAGAAAAAACATGTCTTCTTTTGGCCAAGCTGTCCAGACTTTTGCCCTCAGCCTTGATCGGTCGTATGACGCAAGCGTGCGATGACCTCACTGTGGTCAACGCCAAGGACATTGAGGGGTACCAGATACAAGCGGCTCGCTCGCTTCGAATGGTGAACCAGACCAGGTTACCGCTCAACAATGCAGAGAACACCAAGCTCGTGGCTTTCAGGCCCATGGATGGCGGACATGAACACTTTGCCATCGTTATTGGTGAACCCAGTACCACAGAGCCCGTGCTCATCAGACTCCACTCTGAATGCTTTACAGGGGATATTTTGGGTTCCATGCGCTGTGATTGCGGAAGCCAGTTGCGAGATGCCATTGCTGCGATGGAGGCTGCGGGCTCAGGGGTGTTGCTGTATTTGGCTCAAGAGGGTCGTGGCATCGGTTTGGTGAACAAAATTCGGGCCTATCAATTGCAAGATGCTGGATTTGACACGGTGGATGCGAATTTACAACTTGGGTTTGAAGAAGACGAGCGCATTTACCTGCCAGCAGCTCAGATGCTCAAGCTCATGGGCATCAACAAAGTGAAGTTGATGACCAACAACCCAGCCAAACTCCAATCGCTCATGGACCATGGTATCGATGTCACCGAGCGCGTTGGACTTGTCGTTGCTGCAAACACCCACAACCAAGGGTATTTGCAAACCAAAGCCGAGAAGGCCGGCCATTTGTTTTGAATCCCAAGGGGTTAAACTTAGATATCTAAAGGGGTAATTTTCTATGACCGACCATGTCTCCTACGATTCCAAAACCAAACTGTTTCACTGGAGCAGTGCAGCCCTTATCCTTATCATGTGGCTCTTGGGTCAATCGCTTAAGTTTTTGCCTGATGGGGAGCCCATCATCACTGGGGCAAGCATTCATTATGTTGTTGGTTCGGTATTGACCCTCGTCTTGCTCTTTCGGATAAGCTGGAAATTCACGAAAGGCACGAAATTACCCAACGCCTTGCCTGGCCAATGGGGTGCCGTTGCTAAATCGGTTCACTACATTTTGTATGTCTTGCTCGCTTTAACTTTGTTGCTGGGTGCATTTGCTCTGTGGGTCCATGGGTACTCCATTTTTGAGCTCATCAAAGTACCAGAATTTGATCCTGGAAATGAAGAGCTGAAGGAAACGGTTGGAGAGTTACACGGTCTATTCGCCAATGTTTTGTTAGGCTTGTCCGCCGCTCACGCCACGATGGCTCTTTGGCATCACTATGTCAAAAAAGACGACACCTTAAAGAGAATGCTCTCAAAGCGAGATTGAGTATCCCCCTGCTCTCTAAAGTCATGACCAGATCTAGACCACGCCTCGATCGTTTTAATGAGCTTGGCGACTTGCATCCATCAGAGCGAGCAAGCTGAACAACATCACATGCGCAAAGGCGCACCATAGCCAGTGAGCTCTAAATAGCCATGACCTAGCAAGCGATCATCTTGCATCAAGCTCACCGCCCCTTCCCAGTAAAAACCTCCTGTGCTGGCACGCGCATCGACCTCTTGCGCCAGCATCAGCGGCACAAGTTGAAACGTTTGACCGCCCACCACCAAGTCCATGGGTATGGGGTATTCGATCAATGACTTCGAGCGCCAGCTTCCTCGCGCTTGCCACTTAAGTCCATTCCAGTTTTTAAGCAGCAGGCCCGTGCGATCACGCGCTTCGACATGTGCATAAAGGGGTTCGGACTTTTGATTGCGAATTTGAAAAGCCATCAGCGTTCCACCGTCAAGCAAATTGATCCCAAGCCAATCCCAACCCACAGCGCCAGGCATCAACAACTCACTGGACCATTCGTGGTCTAGCCATGCTTTGCCTTCAAGCACTTGGGTTTGCTTGTCCATCTTCACTTGAGCACTCACGATCAAAGGCGCGCGACTGTAGTAATAACTCGCTTGTTGAGCTTGAGGTCCTTTGGGTGACAAGCCGTCTTGTCCGCGCAAGATGACCGGCTGCTTTGAGCTAGCTTCAAAGGACATCGAAAAGCCGTTTCCTGCGAAACACCCCTGGTAGACTTCAACCGATGGGTTTTGCACACGTTTCAAACACCAGTCTTCAAACTGCAAGTCCGTGTCTGCCGACTCCGCCCGAAGCGCAGTCCCATTCAAGCGCCCTGCACGGTTGGCAGAAAAGAAAACATCCTTTTTTGCAACGGCCAAGGCGGCGTGTGCAAATAAGAGTTGTTGGGGTGCAAGACGACTTGGGTTTTCGACGGCATGCTCGGTTCTGCTACGAAAAAAAGTCAACTGAAACCCAAGGGCCGAAGGCCCCTCTCCCAGCCACCCCGTCAGGTACCACCACTCGGTGCGGTAATCGGCGTGCGCACCGTGGTCCCTTGGAAACACCAAGCGCCGAGGTTTGACCTGAGGATAAAACTCTTTGGGAGCGGCCGCTTGGACCAAGGGCCAGGGCGAGAGGTCAGCCAACAAGCATGCCGCCGTTTTGATAGCGATGCGACGATTCTTCATAAGCTTTACCAATCCGCGCGTAGGCTCTCGGCCAAGCGCTTTGGGTCAAGTCCATGCCGTGCAGACCACCTTGCCGTGACAACGCCAATCACCAACAAGAGAGCACTGATCAGCGCCCACTGCTCTAAAGCGAAATGGGTGTTCATGGTCCAGTGAAAAGACTCTGGATTGACTTTGTGAATCAAGATCTGGCTGATCAAGCCCCCCAAAAGACTGGCCCAAACGACGGCCACCAACAACAACAAACCCACCTCCAAAGACACCAAGAGCCATAGGTTGGTCTGCGACATGCCCAAATGTGAAAGCACACCAAACTCTCGGCGACGCAAAATCAGCTGGCCGGTGACCCCAGCTGCAACCGAGAACATGGCAACAAACAAGGCGGCTGCCTCGAGCGCGTAAGTCATCGCAAAGCTGCGATCGAAAATTTTAAGTGACAACTGCCTTACATCTTGTGCACTGACCCATTTCAAGTGCGACAGCTCAGGCGCTTGGGCTTGAACTTGTGACATGACTTTGGCAGGATCGGCGTCTCTTGAGAGCCACACCGAAACGCCTGAGCGCGAGCGGTCTCCAGTCAGTCGCTCGTAGTCGGAGGTCGACATGACGACAGAGCCATGTTGCCGACCGTAATCTCTGAAGAGACCCCCCACCCATACGGTTTGTGGACCTTGATCGGTCAATGGCAACTGGGCCTCTTGACCTGCACGCCAACCGTACACATCCGCCATGGCCTCTGATCCAAACACCACCCATCTGCTTTGACCATCTTTGGGTGGTAATTTGGCTAAGCCCACCAAGGCCACAGACTGCGAGGGATCTTCTAAATTCAAGGGCTTGGCCATCAACACCACGTCAGGACGGTCGTAGGCCAAACGCAGACTTTTAAAACGACTGGTCTCCACTCTTTTGACCTGAGGAACAGATGCAATACGCTCTTGAACCGACGCATCAAAGCCAGGCTGCTCGGTCATCGACTGCCCCATGGTGTAGATGTCAGCCGGTAACACCATGCTCAACCAATCTGAAACAGACGTGCGAAAACTGCTGACCATCACCATCATGGCAACGGTGAGCGAAAACGCAGCAACGGTTCCTGTGATCAAAGGGGTGGCGGCCGAAGGCGCCTGCGCAAGTCGCCAAACAGCTAAGCGTAGTACAGCAGGAACACGCGCATGAACGAGTACAAGCGAGAGTTTTCCCCAGAGTTTGGCCAAGACCCAAGGCAAGGCCAGCAGTCCCGAGCCCAGCAAAGCGGCCACTGCGCCATAAGAAGCCCAGGGCAATTCATCCAAAGTGGGTAGCTGCAGCAAAACCATGGAGATGCACAAGGCCAACAAGCTCCATTTGAGCGTCGGGGGTCTGAACACCAAGGTTTCAGCTTGACCGGCACGCAACAAAGCCATGGGTTGACGCCAATTGATCTGCAGCAAAGGCAACCATGCCGAGAGAAGGCCCATCAGCGTAGCCGTTAGGGCCAAAAGTGCCATGACCATCCAGTCAATCACCATGGGTGTCTTGCTGTTGGCAAAGTAATTCCCTCCCAGGTCACCACCCAACCAGTGCATCAAAACCGCGGCAAGCAACAAACCCATACCAACGCCCAATAAACCTCCCAAGGTGCCAATCAAACCACCCTGCGCCCAGACAAAGCTGCGCAACCAAGCCTCACTCGCACCCAAGACGCCCAACAATGCCAACTCCGAGCGTTGGCGAACGATCGACAAGTGGATGGCTGTTGAGACCAAGAAACCACCCGTCAGCAGTGCCACCATGGCCAGCACCGACAAGTTGACGCGGTAAGCGCGTGACAAGAGCGACATGCGCCGCTCACGATCTTGGGTGGCCACCATCTGAAGCGTTTCGGACTGAGCTTGCAAGGCGGCTTTGAGGCCTTGCGGGGTTTGCCCCTCTTCCAAGCGAAGGTCCAAACGCGAGACCACACCAAGCCGGTTGAAGGCCCATTGAGCACTGCCAATGTCCATGACGCCAATGACTTGCGAGGCCGCACCGGGTACTTCACCCGACACCACCAAAGAAACAGGCACAGCACCATATTGCAACGAGATGTTGTCCCCTAAACGCACGTTGAAGGCTTTGAAGGCCGCAGCGGATAAAAAGATGGCCTTGGCATTGAACAAGCCAGTGGAGCTATCAGCAAGGCTTGGAAGCAAGGAGGGAGACACCAAAGCGGCTTTGAAAAAATCCAGGCCAAGCACCGTCAACCGATCTGTTTGCACCAACAAAACTGGGCTTACCGTGCTGATGCCCAAGTCAAATCGGCGCTGATCCCAGATATCGATTTGGCGATCATCGATGTCACCTGAGGGTGATACCAACTGGACGGAGGCTTGTCCATTCACCGTGTCTAAAGCTTGCCCAAATGAGGCGAGTGCAGAATGGTTCACGGTGTGAATGGCAACGGCCAGCATCACTCCAATGGCCACCATGGTGAGTGCGACCCACCAGCGCACCCATGATTGAACCGACGCACCTTTGAGCATCCACACAAACAACAGTTGATGACCTTTTAGGTTCATCCAAGCAAGCCCTTGGGGGTCAAACGCAAGCATTTACCCAAGGATTGAGCAGCATCATCTGAGTGGGTGACCACAACCAGACTGGTCTGTCTTTCCAAACATAAATCGATCAACAGGGACAAGGTTTTAGTAGCTGTGCTCGTGTCCAGGTTGCCGGTGGGCTCATCGGCAAACACCACTTTGGGCTGATGCACCAAGGCGCGGGCCAAGGCCACGCGTTGCTGCTCACCGCCCGATAAACTAGCGGGCTTGGCATCCAGTCGTTTTTGCAGACCAAGGTCGCACAACAAAGACTGAGCGGCCAAGGCGGATGCTTGGCCCGATTGTCCGCCCAACAAGCAAGGTACCATGACATTTTGCAGCGCTGATAAGTGCGGCAACAAATGAAACGCTTGGAACACAAAACCCATCTCTGACTGGCGGCAAGAGCGACGCTGTTCGGCTGACCAAGCGCTGGTGGATTGGTCAGACCAATGGACTTCGCCCAGTGTGGGCAGCTCAAGACCCGCCATGATGTTGAGCAAGGTGGACTTACCGCAACCCGATGTGCCTTGAATGGCCACATGCTCACCCTTGGCAAGCTCAAAGTCAAGCCCTTTAAAAAGCCACTCCTCTGACACGTAGGCATGTCCTACAGAAAGTAAACTTAAAACAGCCATAAATCAAAGATACAACACATTGTAGGATCATTGTAGTCAATTAAAAAAATTGAAGATTCCACAAATAGCTAAGCATTTGTGTAGGTGCCCTTGAACCCTTGGCTCGTTATGTAGGTTAAGGGGAAAGCCCCTTTTTTTTCATGGCTATATGAAAGCCCCTGGGCTTTTCAAATTTGTGCTTGATTGATGCCGTCAAAACATCCCCTCTTAAAAAGACCAATCAAGCCATATCCTTATTAAAATCAACACTGAGCCACGGTCAAAGACAATAAAGTTACAAGCCTTTAAAACGATCAGCCGAGTTTTTATGTAAACTCTTTTTGTGATGCTTTTTAGGCGAATTTTTTTAGCGTTCAGAGATCATTTTTTTACTGGTGTTGGATCACTTTCTTTGTAGGAACCCTATGGCAAAAGCAGAAAAAATAAGCAGTCCTTTTGAGCAGTCCTTCATGTTTCACATGATCAGAGACTTCTTTATTTTGCTGTTGATCGTGGCGGCGGTTGAAATGGGTATTCGTTATGCCTTGGTGCGTTATGATTTCGCGAGCAAGGAGCAAGACCGCGTTGAATTGGCGGCACAACAGTTGGCCAACGATGTGAAGTCCATCATGCTCAATTCTGGTGGACCTTTGGCGGCTCGCACTGTTTACCCCATCCTTAATCGCAACTACGATGACCTGGGTCTTTCCATTGCAGTGGTTCCATCGGACATCACGCTTGAATCCATGAAACAGTCTTTCAAAATAGATGCCAAAGGCTTACAACCGATATGGAAAGCAGGCAAGCATCTGGAGTCGGCTGTCAATCTCACAGCCGAGCAGTTTTGTCTAACTTGCCACGTCAAGGCGAAAGTCGGTGATGTCTTGGGTACCGTCAAGGTTGGTAGCTACCTTGATCGCAAAGAGGACGCGTGGTGGACCGAGGTCAAGCTCACGGCCGGCGCTTTGAGCATAAAGATCCTGATTCATACCATCCTTTTGTTCTTTTTGCTCAAGGTTAGAATGGAGCCACTCTTGTCATTGCGAAGCACCGTCTCTCGCTTGGCTCGAGGTTTGATGGATTTGTCACCAAGAGCCAAGGTCAACGGACGGGATGAGTTTGGGGAGTTAGCGCAAGACCTGAACTATTTCCTAGACCGAATCAATGTGGTGGTGAACGATCTGGAGGAAATCTTGAACAAAGTGGTGGATGCAAGCGGTCGATTGGGGGGATTGAATCGCGATCTGGAGCAGGCCGTTGATAGCCTTCGCGAGAGCGCATCGATGAACGCAGAGGGATCAATGCAAGAGCAGGTGGCTCAGTACCGTGCTCTAGCTCTAACGCTTAGGGAAATGGCCTTGCTAGAGGCCACCATGCAAAACATTGCGCAATCGGGTCAACAGGTGGTGCATCGCTTGACGCACGCTGAAAAGACAAAATAGTCTTGGCTTGCTCTGAGATTAATCCTCAAAACTGATTCATTCAAAAGCATGAAGGCATTGACATGAGCGAAAAAGGAAGATGAGTCACGCGGGGTTCAAAGGCAACAAACAAGCCCTACCCAGTAAACCGTGCAAAGCGTGCGGACGGGACATGACATGGCGAAAGGCCTGGGCAAAAAACTGGGAACAAGTCCTTTATTGTTCAGAAGCGTGTCGTAAAAACAAAGCGCTTAACAAAAACACATGAGTTATTCCTTGGTTTGGTTCAAACGCGATTTGCGTTGGCAAGATCATGCTGCGCTCAGTCATGCATCAAAGCTTGGGCCTGTGCGCTGTATCTACGTCATAGAACCTCAACTTTGGCTTCAACCTGATTGCGCCCTTCAACACTTTGAATTCGTCAATGAGTCTTTGCAAGAGCTTGATGCATTTTTTCGTACCTTGGGAGGCAGTATTGAAATTCACGAAGGTGATATGACTGAGGTTTTAGCGCGAATAAAACAAGAAGAACCCTTTTCGGATCTTTTTTCGCATGAGGAAACGGGCAATGGATTTACCTATAGCCGCGACTTAGAGGTAGCAGCCTGGTGTCAAAGCAATGGCGTTGCATGGAGAGAGTTTCCTCAGTTTGGTGTTGTTCGCCGTTTAAAGGATCGCAACCTTTGGCAAGGCGAATGGGAGCGTCACATGGCCGCACCTTTGCAAAATTTTGAATCACTGACCTTTTGGCGCACGCCTAGCCCCGAACATTTTTCTTTCCCCGCCCCTACTCACCTCACTCACAACCCTCCACTTAGACAACGTGGGGGAAGAACGCTAGCATTAAAAACGCTGCACAACTTCCTCAACGCTCGCAGCTTGGGTTACCGAGGCGGTATTTCTTCACCTTTGTCCGCCCCTAACGCTTGCTCGCGACTTTCTGCATACTTGACTTATGGATGCATCAGCATGCGGGAGCTTGTGCAACAAACCAGATCGCACATCGCAAAACTCCCACCTCAGGCGACGAGACATCGTGCAGGATTGACCGCTTTTATTAGTCGCTTGTATTGGCATTGCCATTTCATTCAAAAACTAGAGAGTGAACCCGCTATCGAGTGGCGAAACATGCACCGTGGTTATGACAATCTTCGTGAACAGGATTTTAATCTAGGACATTTTGAAGCGTTGAAAGAAGCTAGAACTGGCTGGCCCATGGTGGACGCTTGCGTCATGATGCTGAAGGAGACCGGCTGGCTCAATTTTCGAATGCGAGCGATGCTGGTGTCCGTAGCGGCCTATCCGCTATGGCTTCATTGGCGACCCGTTGGAGAGTGGCTTGCTACGCAGTTCTTAGACTATGAGCCGGGCATCCATTGGAGCCAGCTGCAAATGCAATCAGGCACCACAGGTATCAACACGACACGGGTCTACAACCCTATCAAACAAGCTCAGGACCACGACCCCAAAGGAATATTTGTTCGACGTTGGCTGCCAGCCATGAAGACGGTTCCAGACGAATGGATTTTTGAGCCCTGGAAAATGCCCACTGATTTGCTCTACAGCGCGCCCTGCCAAGATGGTTCGGACTTTTTAAAACCCATTGTTGATCTTGCAATGACAACAAGGCAATCAAAAGAGAAAGTGCACGCACGACGAAAAAATGCAGAGGTTCGTATCGGTAACAATGCGGTCGTTGAAAAGCACGCTTCTCGAAAAAATCTTCCTCGTTCAAGTAAAAAAAATGAAATAAAAAAAGAACAACAAGAAACACATACATCTCAGCAACTCGGATTCAATTTCTAAGCCTCACAGCCCCTTTGAGTAACCCTTCAGAACTCAAGTCTTTAAACAAGAAAGGGGCTGCTTCTAAAGCCATCGTGATAAATTAAGGCTTGAGTTAACCCTAGTGACCGCCATGAAATGCTTGCTCTGTGATCAACAAAAATTAATACTTGAACCAATGATCAAGTTTTTTTCGAT
>Ga0209829_10004222_pt1 | contig 10220 bp, 9 predicted proteins | sample C_140205_EF_Meta_FD_187311 | JGI IMG/M metagenome (GOLD analysis project Ga0209829, IMG submission 187311) | Freshwater microbial communities from Lake Croche, Canada to study carbon cycling - C_140205_EF_MetaG (SPAdes) (version 2) | ecosystem: Environmental > Aquatic > Freshwater > Lake... | reverse complement strand
TATAATCAGTTACAAATGCCATCTCTTATCTTATTTTATCTATAATTATATAATATTTTTACAGTTATTTGTTATTTTATTATTACTAAACAACTAATATAATAAATATCTCTGATTATCCTGTAAAAGTGCAAATTGATTACCTTCGCGAGCCGAAGGCATGAAACCATAAAGCCATTGTCCTAAAGCGCCTTGGTCATTGCATACTTTACTATTTGCGGTACTATAAAAAGATCGCTGAGATTGATCAAATTCGAATTTTTCACCCAAATCACCAAAAAGTTGTTTATTAGTACTCTTAATACCAGGATTTAACATTTGTACCATTTTTTTAGTATTGGTATTAATATCTTCATACACTTCAGTATGAAAACTAGGTGGTGCAGCTAATCGATTAGGTGTATCATGAATTTGAGTTAATAAAACATTGGATAATGGATTCTTTTTACTTGTTTGTTCAAATTCCGACTTTAAAAAAGGCACTAATGTTGCTGGATTCAATAATTTATGACTTTTGGATTCACTAACGGGTATATTTTGAAACCCCTCACCACTGCCATCGCCGCCATTTTTAGCCCATTGACTTTTTCGGGAATAATATAATGCGATAATAATAGCTAAAGTAAATAGTCCAAAAAGAACAAGACCGTGAGACATTGTTAAGAAAAATCCTAAAACAGTTAATAAAATAACTAATCGCGTAATTGCATTTAATTTTTCTTCAAATGACATTCTGGGACTAATCCATACTTGTGAAATATGTTCTCTATTTAATAATATGGTCGGGTCATTTATCCAAAATTGTGTTGACATTATTATTATATTATATATATCTCTCTACTAAATTATATATAATATTCTTTATTTTTGTTTGTTTTCTCTTCTTTTCTTTATTTTTGTTTCCAGCTTACTTCTTCTTCTTCTTTTTCTTATCGCCGGAGGATACCACTGAATTAGTTATTGGGTTAGTTGTTGGTGCTGTAATGGTAATGGATGGACTGGTCCGAGTAATAGCGATAGAAGCATTATTACGATTTGCGTTTCTTGGTGTTTTTTCTGCTCGATCACATTCGCTAAAAAAAGCAACCAATTCATCGTCCGTCATTAATGGTACTGTTGCTGTTGCTGTTGCTGTTGTTGTTGTTGTTGTTGTTGATCCGGGTACAGACATAGCAGCATTTTTGGCCTTGGCGATCATTTCAGCTACATGTTTCGCCTCCATCTTCTTCTTCATGCGTTCTTTTGTCTGTGCCGCTTTCATATTACGTTCCATTTTCGTCGTATCCAATTTACTATTATTATTAGTGGCGGTACCCATCATATTATTCATCATATTCATCATATCGCCCATACCTCCACCACCTCCACCCCCACCTCCACCACCTCCACCCATGCCCAGCTTACTCAACATCCCCTGAATATTGTCCATTCCTGGCATATTCTTCATTTTGGCCATCATTTCACTAGCCTCTGTAATTAATTCGTTTTGATTAATATCCCCCGATTTAATTCGCGAATCCAATTTATCCCCGACATTTTTAACAAGCCCCATCAACTTTCCGGGATTTTTAAATAAACTTTGGAATACATCTTTAATATCCGTCATATTTTCCATAGATATGTCCATATCCCCGGCCGTCTCTTCTGCAATTTCCCTCGCCAACTCCCCCAATTTCCCATTCAACATACCGGCAATATGATCTTGCATCTGCGGCAATTCGTTCATTACGGGTGGATCTACTGCTACTGCTACTGCTTCTGCTTCTGCTACTGCTACTGCTTCTGCTTCTGCTGCTGTCGTAGTGGCAGGTCGTTCAAATAAAGACTGCATTTTCTCCAAGGTTTCTTCTAATTTTCCCTTAAATTCATCTTCGTTAATAGATTCGAATAATTTAGATGTATCCCCGAACAATGTATTGCGGTCCTTTACACACCCAACAATAGAAATTAAAATCAATTGCAGATATTTCCAAATAGTTTCTTTGGTTTTAGTGCTAATATCACATTGCCACATATATTTAAAACTTAATCCAGGTAAAAATTCCGTATTAACATCAGATTCTTTGCTAAACATTTCTTCGTTTTGATATAAAATATCAAAAAATCGATCCGGAAAAACTTGGACACAATGTTTAAATACTGTATTAATAGAATCATCTACCGTCCACCATTTATTAATAATTGGAGCATATTCGGGAAAAGTATTTGTAATATCAGTAATAAAATCTGCGATAAGTTTTGAAAATTCATCTGGAATTTCTATTTTCGGTTCATCGGGGGACGACATTATTATTATATGTGTAATAGAATAATAATATTTAAGTTAAACTTGGTGAAATTATATTATTTACAAAAATAAAAACAACCAATCACAAAAAACAAACAACAAAACAAAACAAACAAATTACACGAGTGAATGATACATAGTGGATAATTTTTTAAGATTTTGCATATATTTCATAACCTTTTTCTGTTCATCGGGATTCATCAATTTCACCGGATTACGCAATCGATCAATCGCCTCCACAATTTTATCAGAATTGCCAGAATTCGTTAAATCGTCGCCATAATCTTTATTCACAAAAAAACTAATATCTCCCGCCTCAATTTCCGTCCCATATTTATGTATGACATAACTTTGCCATATTTTAACAATCATTTTCGGATTTGCTTTTCTGATTAAACTAAATGATGTTTTTGCTGCCAGAATATCGGGATCTTCGGGAAATACTCGTATAATATCATTAACAAATTCAATAAAATGATCATTAAAAGCAGTAAGTAAGGTTAATACTTGGGTCGATGACATGTTATTTTTTATTATTAGAATACACCAATATTTTTCTAAATTGTTTTTACAGTTATTTTTATTTTATTGTTCAGTCTTCATATTATACAACAGATCGTTTTTGTGAAGATTGTAATGTCGAGGTATCCTTATCTCGTTGTTGTTGATATTGTTCCAATGTCATATTTCCACTAGACCGCCCGCCCTGTTTATCCTGTTCATCTGTTAGTGTTGTGCTAATAGTATCCACGTGATCCAATCTCACATATTGATGCATTTGTTTCAACCCTCCATCCCCTTTAGTATTCATCTGATCTGCATCTAAATCCAAAAAACTATATTGATCAGACGCAATCCCAAACCCACCCCCACCGCCTCCTAAAGAAAAAGCCATAGGTTCCGGTTCCATATTATTTCGTGTTGCTTGTTTAGTAACAATTTCTTGTTTAGGTTTAAGATGATTATAAATCTGGTCACCGTAAAGAACTTGATAATTATTACTCAATAATAACAAGGCAGGAACTTTACTTACATTTTCGGGCATAATTATTTTTTGTCCATTTTCTAAAACAATATGAACTTTCCCCGCATTATCTTTAACCCGATTATCAATACAAATAAAATGAATATCTTTACTAACTTGTGTTTTTGAAAGAGTTTGCAACAATTTCTTTGAATGCTCGCAAAAATTCGAATAATATAATATTGAACCCATTATTTCTTATTCTAATATTCTAATAATAGGTTTTTGCATTATCTTTTTAACTCATTTTTTATAAAAAATTGATTAATAATATTAATTATAATAAATAATACCACCTAAATAATATAAACACAAAATACCTTTTTATAATAATACCCAAATACCCAAAAACCCAATACAAAAACAACAATGAATCCACTAATTCAAACAATTGTGGAAGATGGAGATACGCTTACATTTACATTGTCGGGAGTAAATGTAAGTCTGGCAAATGCAATTAGACGAACCCTTTTATCGGATATTCCTATAGTTGTATTTAGAACAAGTCCATATGAATCAAATAAAGCAAATATTACAATTAATACAACACGGCTAAATAATGAAATATTGAAACAACGACTTAGTTGTATTCCAATCCATATCACTGATCTACAAATGCCATTACAGAATTATATTGTGGAAGTCGACAAGGAAAATTTGACAGATACTATTATGTTTGTAACGACTGAAGATTTCAGAATTAAAAATGTACAGACTGGCGATTATTTATCCGAAAAGGATACTCGAACAATATTCCCCCCGTGCGAACAAACTGGATACTATATAGATTTTGCGCGTCTTCGGCCTAAAATCTCGGCCGAAATTCTTGGCGAAAAATTGCAATTGACCTGTGAATTTTCAATCGGGAATGCTAAATTAGATAGTATGTTTAACGTGGTAAGTACGTGTTCATATGGATATACAGTAGATCCAGTACAGCAAGAAATTGAATTAACTAAAAAAGTACATGTGTGGAAAGAAAAGGGACTGGATAAGGCGGCGATTGAATTTGAATCAAAAGATTGGCGATTGTTAGACGGACAGCGGGTAATTAGACCAGATAGTTTCGATTTTATTGTGCAGACGGTTGGTATTTTTACGAATCATGATTTAGTGAAAAAAGCATGCGAGATTATTATTATAAAATTGGAGGAACTGGATACGCTTATTGATACGGATAATCTTGAAATTACTCCGTCTGTAAATACATTGAATAATTCATATGATATTATTTTGAAAAACGAGGATTATACTATTGGTAAAGTCATTGAATATATATTATATTCGAAATTCTTTGAAGGTGTGAAAACATTATCGTATTGTGGATTTAAAAAAATGCATCCTCATGATTCAGATAGTATTATTCGAGTTGCATACCATGATATTTCGGATAAAGGAGCAGTTAAACAAAATTTAAAAGAATGCATTGCTGCGGCATTAACGGTTTATCAAAATATTAGAGTCAAGTTTTAGATTATTGGAATTAGAATATTATATTGGATTATACTATAAAAAGAATAATGGATAATAAAAAAATATATCTTCGATTATTATTATTTTTAGGCGTTGTTATTTTTTTTATATACATATTTTCGCCAATTGTATCATTTAGAGAAGGAATGACAAATACCTGGTCGGCGGATACAATTAAAAATTTCCCTCCCGCGTGGGCTAAAAATGTGTACGCCGCAGAACAAACTAGTACTCCTCCTGGCACCCAATCCATTGCACAATTGCAGCAATCAGCAACTCAAATGATGAGTGGATTTTTTATGCCATTTGCAACTGATGCTGAAGCACAACAATATATTTCAACTGGTACTTGGTCGTGGACACCAGATCAAATAAAAGCAATGACATTAACAGCTAATCAACAAAATGCGACCGCAAAACCGCCACAAACATCTGATAAAATAAATGCAGCTGTAGCCGGCATGCAAAAGATGTATCCATTTGGAATTATGCAGTATGGGTGGGGTATGAGAACTTTGATTGAATTTACTATGACTGCAAGAGGATATGGCGGGTGTGTTGCGGATAGTGCCGGTAATTATTCGTTCATGAAACAGGATGCAAGTGGTAATCTAACGATTCCTATTCCAAATGACCAATTAACATCATTGATTCCTGGATTTACATTTATAAATGGATCATGTAATCCGTGCGAATTATCAAACAGTCCATCCAATTATTCTTGTCCATATTCGTTGTCAGATAGTAGCGGAAACAATGTCCCGCCAAATCCAATGATGGAATATAGTTGGAAATTAGGCCCATTTGCACCTGTATCAGTATCAGGATCGGTAATGGGGCCAGTAACTGGATCAGTGCCAGGATCAGTAACGGGACCAGTAGCAGAATCAAATACATCATCGGTAACGGATAAATTAAAAAATGCATTGTCAGCATTACACTGACCGGAAAGAAAAATGAGACAAACTTCTATTAAAAAAATAAAAAATACTCAATTATTCTTTCCAATGGTGCAAATGCACCCCGAAGGGCATTATACTATTTGACGACTACAACTTATTATGGTTGTAGTGGTTAGTATATCTTATTGGAATTTGTATTCTCTTCTATACTTTTCAGGTCTTTCTCCTGTTAGCATATAACTATTGAATACTTTTTGGATGTTTCTACATCCGTTCTTATCACGATTGATGCATCCTTTCCTATTATTTTCCATTTGATATGTTAGGATTGAATGTATCTTTCGGTCTTTTTGTTTTGTATCTGCTTTGAATTTCAAGTATAAATTCTTACAAGGTTCTTCCGTTTTGTAAGATAAACAAGATGTTCTAAACTCATCTATGTTATATACCTGAAATTGCTTTTGTAATTTTCTTTTTAGCGTTAGATTTGGTGTGGAAATAAAGTTTCGCATCTGCTTTCCTATACTCCAATCTCCAATAATGATAATATGGTCTTTACTAAATTTTTTTGCTATTTTATTCACCATTCTATCTTCGGTTCGTTTTTTATTGATGTAAGCATACCATTTGTATCTTCTAAATTTTTCTCCTTGATATAATGGAACTAATTTTTCGTTTGCTTTTAATTTTGCGGTTATGTATTCTTGAAATTTATCTATATTGCAACTTTTGGAATTATATTTATTGAGTTCTTGTTCTATTTCCGTTATTCCTATTTTATCCTTGTAATGCTTAAGTAATGACTGGTATTTCAATCGTTTTGTTTCCTTCAAATATTTCCGGTTTGTATAAGAAAAAAACTTACCATCATCATCCATCATTGAAAATAAACTACGCTTTCCAGGGTCAATAAAAATATGTTTTCCTTCTAATACTTCTTTTGGAACTTCATCTATATATTGGAATTCTGGATTTTCCTGTTTTTCTTGCTTCTTGGATTTCTTTGGTTTGTCTTTATTTTGTAATCGTTTTTGCTTGGCTAATTCTTTTTGTAATTGTTTTTTTGTTTCTTTTACTGCATCCTTTTCTGCTTTGGTAAGTCCTTGTAATGCTTTCTTACCTGCTTTCATTTTATCCTTTTTTGCTTGTTCTTCTTCCACAAAATCCTTGTGTAAAAACCGCAATGAGGTAGCATAACCATCCGTAATAATAGTATAATCAAAATCATAGTTATTCATGATTTGTTTCACATCAAAAAAGGTATCCCAAATAAATTCCTTGTTTTCTTCCAAACAATTATATAAATCACCTTTTCCTTTATTCATTATTTTGCCTTTCTTGTTTTTCTTTACTTCCGTAATCCAAACATCTAATAATTTTTGATGTTTCTTTGTATCCACAAACAATTCCACAACCGCCTTTGTATCAATTTGAATGTGTCTTGGAATAGCGTTAGTTTGAATTGGAAAAAACTGGAATGATTTTCTTTCCAACTTTTCTAATTCTAAACACATAAATATCATATGTTTCAAATACTTATAAGGAGTGATTTTGATGTCGTAGTAATAACTAGTTTCCATAGGCTCGCCCGGCTTTGCAAATGTTTCAGGAACGATTTGATACCGATTTATATTTAACCAACTATGATATTTTTCATCACAAGTAAGAGTGTTATTGATAATGTCGTTTTTAACCAAGTTGATTTCTTTGTATAATTGCTTCTTGAATTCTTTATTGATAATTTCATCTTGATAAAGATGCGTGAAATAGGAATTTACAAATCGTTTGATGTAATCAAAAAATCGCATCTTGATATTATTTTCTACAGAAGTTATCATAGTGGTAGTATAATAATCTAAAATAGCAGATAAATTACTTCCATCTTCTAATTGGTAATTATGTAGTTGTTGAAATTCTTGCAATAACAATAAATTATTCCCTTTTGGTTTTTGACCGGAAGATGGTATCAATAAAGATTTCATACACATTGAAATAGTGTCTTCTGTTATTTCAGGAATTTCTAAATTGGTGTGATACTTTTGCAACACCCATAATCGTAATAAAAAATAGGTTTTTGTAGTAATACTATTAGTTCTAATAATCGCATTTTGTAGTATTTCCATATTATTCAACACTTCTTGTTTTCTTTCTGCATCACAAATGAGTATGGAAGTAATAGGAAGTTTCAAACACCGATATTTGTCGGGTTGTTCTTCTTTCCGGTTCATCCTATATACTTACTAAAGATAATAATCTTTAAATAACTTTATAAAGATTATTATTATTCCTAAATATTTTCATTATTTTTTAATTCTTTCAATTTTTCTTTTCGTTTTAAATATGCGTTTCTTCTATATTCTTTAAGTTTATCTGGATTGTCTTCTGCTAATTTTTTTAGTCTTTCCTTTGCTTTTTCATTCACAATTTCTTTATTTTTTTCATAATATTCTTTCTGTGAATGTGTATATTTTTCTAATTGTTCTTTTAATTTAGCATTTTCTTGTTTTATTATTTTATTTTCGTTTATTAAACTTTCATTATCCATTATGCGTTGATGTATAGTATAGTATGTTATTTTTATATAATTTTCATATAAAAATAATATATAACGATTGATTTCTTTGTTTTGTCTCATTTTTCTTTCCGGTCGGTGTAATCTAATCGCGAAGGTCGTTGACAAGTTCTCGTTTCCTCTATTCTGGGTGGTTCGAGCCAAACCGCTCGATTGAAACCACACGCGAATGCATGTGACACGGGAGCATTTTTACATATGAGGCCGTAATCACAATTAAAACCCGGCATATCTACGCTACTACACCTACCCCCCCATCCAACCCCACCACGTTGAAATTTACGTTTTTTTGTATTTCTCCTAATACTTCTCTTTTTATTACTTTTACTATATTTTCGCGATATTTTACTGCGACGAACCATTATACAACTATATATATATAAATAAATATAAATATAAAAAATGAATAGCTTTTTTTATATTTATGAAATCCAACAAACGACAACCAACTATCGCGATATCAATAATTATCAAATGGTACAGAGATGGCATTGGTACATATTGTATGGAATCACCATAACAAAGTCTTATATCACTTATATATTTTTTATTATAAAGATATAATTTTCTAATATTATTATAGGTAATGTCATTAACTATGGAAAACGAATTAGAACCCGAATTGGAAAATCAAATAGAACAAATAGAACAAACGGAAGAAGAATTAGAAGAATTTTCTTCGAAAAATAAAAATAAAATAATAACCTTGCAATTAGGTGATATTGTGCGATTTCACGCACAGTTAAATGAAAATTTGGATAATAAGACATTTATTATTGAGTATATAGATTCATCGAAAATCCAATTGATTAATACGGATGAATTGACTCCGATCCAACTAAAAATTAATGAAGATGGAACATTAGGAGATGGTACAATTACATCTATAATATTATTATATAGAAATGATAAATTAGGATATGCTAGACAAAATAATTTACTTCCTGGAACATGGATTAATATTTATTTTGGTGGCGAATTGCCGACAATAATTACAGGCGAGATAACTAATTTGGAGGAAGATATGATTGAATTTAAAACGTACCCTGATAATGATATATTGTATATTAATTTTGCATATAAAGGGATACCCGAAGATCTTCCTATTGAAACTATTGAGATTCGCGAACCGATAGTCCAAGGACAAGAACTAGAACAAAAAGAAGAACAAAAAGAAGGACAAGAAAAGGAAGAAGAACAAAAGGAAGAAGAACAAGGGCAGCAAAAGGAAATTGAAGAAGGAAAGGGTGGATATATTGATGAAGACGATATTTACTACGCAATCCCAGATGAATCAGTAAAAACTCATATCCGCGAATTCATAATTAGCGCAAATGAACTTCAATTTGGCGAAGAATATGAACCTATCACGCAATTTGTAAATGTCGACGAATCTAAACAACGGTATAATATAGATGTTCAAATAACTGATTTATTAGATGAAATACTTTCAACGATTCCTAATTCAGATCGTACCCCATCGGTATTGAATAATATACATATCATGATTGAACGATTTAAACAATTACGCGTCGATTTTTCCAAGTTTGATAATCGTGGGACAATAACCGAATTTATAAAAATAGATGCAAATTGGAAACCATTGGTAAATAATATAAATCAAAATTTCAAACAAATGCTATACTGGATGCTTCCGGTAGCAAAAAATATAAAAAATGTATATGATATTGCGGGATCTAGACGAAAATTTGACGGTGACGAAAATAACGAAGAAAGAGAAGAAAATGAATATTTTGGAACGGTATCTCTAGGTGACATGGATGATAATATAGAACAGATGGTTGAAATCATAAACAATTATAAATCAAATGTTCCAGATGGTCAGAATAAATATATTACATTGTTCAAAAATTTACAAACCTATTTTACTTCATTTCAAGATATAGGGAGAGAAAATAATCAATTCATTAAAGAATTTGAAGTTGTTGGTAACCTGAATGC
>Ga0209829_10004221_pt1 | contig 10221 bp, 5 predicted proteins | sample C_140205_EF_Meta_FD_187311 | JGI IMG/M metagenome (GOLD analysis project Ga0209829, IMG submission 187311) | Freshwater microbial communities from Lake Croche, Canada to study carbon cycling - C_140205_EF_MetaG (SPAdes) (version 2) | ecosystem: Environmental > Aquatic > Freshwater > Lake... | reverse complement strand
CAAGCACTATTAGGTGCCTTTGATACACAGGTTAAGTCAGCACAATCTATATTTACTACAGCATTACGTGATGTTATTTCTCTCTGCTTTGAGGTAGATGAGAAATTATTTAACGTAGAAAAAACAATTCGTGGCACCGATGCCGGTGCACCTTATGCGGTTACATATACACCTACAAAAGATATCAAGGGTGATTACTCAGCCGATGTAAGATACGGAATGTTGGCTGGTTTAAATCCAGCACAAGGACTTATCTTCATGCTTCAAGCTCTTGGCGGAAAGCTTATCTCTAAAGATATGGCTATGCGTGAGTTGCCATTTAACGTCAACGTCACCTTAGAACAAGAGCGCATTGAAACAGAAGATATGCGGGCTGCATTGATTGGTTCATTGCAAGCTTATGCACAAGCAATACCTCAAATCGCTGCTCAGGGCGGTGACCCCAGCAACATTGTTAACAAGATAGCTGAAGTCATTAGGCAACGTCAGAAAGGCATAGCAATCGAAGATGCCATCAGTGAGGTATTCGCAATAGAGAATCCTCCAGCTGGTAGCGCACCATCGGTCGAGCAGCCGTCCGTCCCCTCTGCTCCCGGCGCTCCAGTTGGAGGCTCACAACCAGAACAACAAGTACAAGCTCAGGCACAACAAAAGCCAGAACTACAAAGTTTATTAAGTAATTTAAATATGGCTGGAAAAACTAATGCAAGTGTAAGGACAGTAAACAGAAGATAACTTGGGGGAATAGTGACGGCTATTGTTGGAATTCAAGGCAAAGGTTGGGCTGTCCTAGCAGCAGATTCTATGACTACATATACAGATAGACCGTATGTAGCAAAAGGTTGCGACAAAATAGTTAAAATTGGTGAGTATCTAATTGCAGTAGCAGGTGATGCTATAGCAGGAGATATTCTTAATAACTTATGGCAACCACCTAAAGTAATTAAGACTCAAGACCCAGATAGATTTATGATGATTAGAGTTTTACCATCTATCAAGCAAACATTAAATGAAGCAGGCTATGACCCAGCACCTAAGGGCAAGAATGATGATGATGCTGGATGGGATGCGTTAATTTGTTTTAATGGAAAGTTATATCAAGTTAGTGATGACTATGGATATATGCGAGACGATAGAGGATTTTACGGAATTGGTTCAGGCGGTGGACTAGCTCTTGGTGCATTAGTTGCAATGGAATTTGAAACTAAGACACATGCTAAAGCAACAAGTGCGGCAAAGAAAGCAGTTAATGCAGCAATCCAATATAATATTTGGTGCGGTGGAACAGTTAATATCAAAACTCAATTTACTAAGTAGGAGTATAAATGGCAAATGGACGTGGCGGATATCGTCAACCTAGCAATCCAGCACCTGTATCAGGTCCAGGCGCTTTGTCAAAACGTACTGATGGTGGTGCAACCGAAGGTATGACTCAAGCTCCTAGGTACATGGCTGGTATGAGATACGGCATGGGTGGAAATATGGAACAACAATCTGGTGCTCCTATGCAAGGTACAGATATACCTTCTACTCCAACTCCTATGGTGCCTTTAAACGCCCCTACAAGCCGTCCTCAAGAGCCTATTACAGCTGGCGCTGACTTCGGCCCTGGCCCTGGTTCAGAGGCTTTAATCAATATGCCATCTCCTCAAATTAACATTAGCAATGTCCTTAACAGACTTGCACAATATGACGACTCAGGAGATACAGAACTTATTTATCGCAGGTTATTAGATAGCGGTTATTAATGCCTAGACTACCGAATCCTGTAGTAGCTCAGACATCTCAAGGTTTATACAATGCAGTTGCCTCAGCTAATCTTTCACCTCAAGAAACTAATATGGTTACGCAGATGTCTTATGCGTATCAAGAAGGTTTAAGATTAAGTAAACTACCCGTTAACCAAGCTAAATTAGATTTTAATAATTTAACTGATAATGCTAAAAATGATGTTAAAGCACTATTTCCTAATGAGCAATATTTACAACCTGAGCAAGATTTAGCCCATAAAGTTTTAGGAGCTGTTGGTACAGGTGTTGGTGCAGTTACTAAAGCCGTAGCTTCTCCTTTTATTTCTACATTTAAAGCTTTAGAAAGATATGGCAAAGTTCTTAATACGCCAGTTCGTGTTGGTTTTGAAACTAACACTTTAGATAAACCTATATTCTCTCAAGAAACTTGGTCAGATGCTTATAAAGGTAAAGACTTTTATAATCCAAATGATATTAAAATGCTTGAAGAAAAATATGGTAAAGCTAATGCTGCTGTTGCAATGGGTGTTGCAGCAGGTAAAACTCCAGGTGAGATTATTAAAAGCTGGGGTAAGGTAGACGGCGAAATAACACAAGCTATTGCTGATTCATTAGACAACCCAGATAAATTTCAACCTATTCTTAATGAAACAAAGTTAGCAAGATTTTCTCCTGGTCGTTCAATTATACGCATGGCGTATGATGAAAAGCATCCAGTGCTTTCAACATTATGGAATTCTGCTATTGGCAAACCAATAGAAATTCCTGGTCAATCTCCAGAAGCTAAAGCCGCAAATGAAACTTATAAGACTAAAATGATGGCTAAACAATCTGGTGTGATTGATGCTATTTATCAAGTAATAATTTCTCCTGATACTTACCTAACAGCAGGTCTTAGCAAGATACCTTTGATTGGTCCTAAGTTAGCTAGAGGTGCCATTGCAAGGGGAGCCGATGAAGCTGGTTTTCTTGTTGCCGGACAGGGCAATAAAGGTAGGGTATTAGCTGATAAAATATTAGCAGCTAGAACTCCAGAAGAGTTAAACCTTACTGTTCGTGAAACTTTTCAAAGACCAGATATATTTAACCTATGGCAAAATGAAGTTGGTCCACGGATTAAATCATTTGTTGAAGCTGAAGGTAATACAGCTAAAGGAGAAGTTTTTAGAAACTTTAGAATTGATTACCCAGAATTTAATGACCTTTCAGTATTTAAATTATTTGCTAAAAACAATATATTTGATGCTAAGTCTGCAGAAAAATTCTTTACAACAGCAGATAACGCAAGGTATTTAATAGGCGGAAGACTAGAAGGTACTAGTTTTTATCGCAATGGCGTAGCTACTGCACGTTCATCTCGTCAATTTACTGCTGGTATAGCACGTAAAGTAGATGCATTGTTCAATCCTACGGTAGGAAACGTGGCTGCACGGGATACACTTGAGAAAGCTACCGCTGAACATCAACGTGGTTGGAAAATTCTTACTACTTTAGGTCAAGAAGCTGACCAAGGTATTAATCCAAACATAACAAAACTTACAGATATTGAAAATGATATATCTAAAACACGCAAATTAGCTTTTAAAATAGGTAGATTAGCTGGTAGAAGCCCTGCTGGTAGCGGTATTAGGTATGGCGATGATGCAGTTGAGACTATTGCTGAGTTTAGGAATATGGCAGCATTAGTTGTTGATAGAGATTTTGCGGATACATGGGCATTAAACTACCTAGATTCAGATTCTGCTCAACAAGTAGTAGCTGTTCGTAACCTTTATGCAGCATATATGCAAAAACAAGGTCTTGAAGGTTTACCTGGTGGAAGAGAATACATACAAAAAGTATTAGACAAAACATTTAATACTCATGCTGGTTTTGGTATTAGCCCTAGAGTAGAAGTACGCAGGGATTTAGCTGATATGATGGACCCAACATCTATTGAATTTGAGAATGGCGTTCCATATTTAAAAAACCGCGGTATTATTCACGGGTTTCAATCAGCTGGAATGATTGCTCCATTACCTTTTGAAGAAATTGCTGCAACAAAAGCAATGCTTGGTTTAAAAGACCCAACCGGTAGGTTTACTTTAAGAAATGGTATACCATCTATCTTTGACGGCATGCATAGAAATTATTTTATGCGTGCAATTACAGACTCTTGGGCTGTTCTTACGTTAGGTATCCGTCAAGGTCTAAGAACTGCTATAGACCACTTTACATTTTATGCAGCAACTGCTCCTGGCGCCGCTGTTATAGATACCGCACTTGGAGAATCAGCAAAGTTAGGTAAAGTTCTTACTGTTGCTACTGGTTCTAAAGCAGCTGTTGGTCCATACAAGCGTGCATTTAATAAAATGTTTCTTAAAGGTGGATTAGAAGAGCGCATTACTAAAGGTGATAGACTAAAAATTGCAGAAGACCTACAAAAAGAAATGTCTGAAAAGCTTGGATACGATGTTCCAATGCAAGAGGTTAGCAATACTTTAATTAGGTTAGAAACTGGCAAGCGTGCTTGGAATGTAATATTTAATGGTGCTACCCATGAATCACAACAAGATATTATGGATTTATTAGTCCATCAACCAGATACTATTAATGCAATGCAAAGAGCTGTTAGCTCTAAAACAAATTTAAGTGGTAGATTTGATGATGAGTTTAGAAACATTACTCTTCCTGAATCTAATATAACTAAAGCTGTAGAAGAAGTTGGTCAAAAACTAGGCAGAAAATGGCGACCTTATTCTACTAGAGAACTTGCACAGTTAAACCAAAAGTTCCCAGCACTAGCGCATTATGATAACTGGGGATTGCGCTTTGCCTACAATAGAGTTAAACTTGCTGAAGGTAAATGGTTTAGTCCTGTAAAAGCGTTCTTTATGAACAATGGATTAAAAGATACTAGGGATATTGAAAGAGCTAGAAGCTCTATTCTTAAACAAGTTGGCGTTAATTACTATTCAGAAGAAGACCAAGCTATTCAATTAGCTAATAGAACCATTAATTCTGGTGGAGCATTAGGCGCGGATACTGTATTCGGTCGTGAAGGCGCAGTATTTGGAATGAATGTTAAAGCTCATTCATTTGATGGCCATAAGATTCAACCTGGTTCTGGTACTCAAGTTATTCACACACAGCAAGAGCTTGAAGTTGCTGATGACTTAATGAAAACTGTAAATGAAAAGTATTTAAAGAGAGCCTTCCCGCCAACTAATAAATATGTAGCTAATTTATTGCGTAGAAATTACTATCAAGTAAAAGACTCTGAGGCTGTTGTTGCCATAGGTCGTATTGATAACAATGTTGTTCAAGGTGGAACAGCTTGGGCTGTTTATGCTGGTGTTGAGCTTAATAAACCAGTCCACGTATTTGATATGAACGTCAATAAATGGTTTACATGGGTAGACGGTACTTGGTCACAATCAGATACAATTCCTGCTTATAGAAATTTTGCTGGCGTTGGTAGTAGGGATATATCTCCAGCTGGTGCAAGGGCGGTTAAAGAGTATTTAACTAATATGGCTCTTATTAAACCCGGTATATCATTAAAGGTTTATGACAAAGATTTATTAAGACGCTTTGTTACTAAGTTTGGTGATACAGTTGCTTATCGTGAAAAGGGTTTAACTGACGAAAAAATAGCCCTTACTCTTGTAGATAGCATGCTTGCTGATATGCAAGTTGCCTTCCATGGTGGTAAAGATGTATACAATCAAGAGCTAATGAATCTTGTTAAAGAAAAACACTTTGATATTATTGAATCAATAACTAGACGCTCTAAACGTATTCCAGCTGACTCATGGGAAAAATCTGTATCTAGTATTGAGTTCCCTGATTTTGAAAAAGCTACGGTTAATATGCACCCAGTTGGTGAGATTAACTCACGCATAGACTTTAAAAATGAAGACCTTGAATCAATGTGGAAGAGAGCCGGTAATGCTGTATATGAACAAGCAGACCGTCAAGCAACTGGTTTATTTACCCAACCAGCTTTAATTTATAATTACACAAACTTACGTAAAGCTTATAGAAATCAAGAAAGAATATTTGCTAGACAAGAAGAGGCTAGGCTTCTAGAGCAAGACCCATTTAATAGTAAAGCTAAAGAAATTGCTGCTAGTTTAGCAAGCAAGCGTTATACTGAAATAGCACATAATGATGCTATATATACAATACTAAAGTATATAGATAACCCTGCTATTAGAAGTAATTTTTCTATGTCTATTCGCCACGTAGGTAGATTCTATCGTGCAACTGAAGACTTCTATCGTCGTTATTATCGCATGATGCGAGAGAAACCAATACAGGTTGCTTACCGTATGCGGTTATTACACCAAGGATTACAATCTTCTGGTGATGTATATAAAGACCAGAACGGTGATGAGTACTTTATATTCCCAACAGATACCGTAATCAATGGTGCTATTGAACCAGTAGTGCGTAAACTAACTGGCAATAATCAATTTAAAGTACCACAATTTGATGACTTTAAGATGAAGTTAACTATGCTTAACCCATCTTTCTCACCTGATGCTGGTTTGCCTACCTTTGCAGGACCTGCTGCTGCTGTTCCAATACTTGCAGTAGATGGATTGCTAGGTAAATATGGTAATGCTTTTACTGCTCAATTAGGTGAAAGTATTAAACAAGCCACGCTAGGTAACTTTGGTAAATCTGTAAGTTATCGTAGCTCTATTGTTCCTATGTATGTAGAGAATATGATTCGTTTAAGTAAACCAGCACAAGAAGTTCTTGGTATTACTGACATGCAACATAAGTCTCGTGAAGAAAAAAGTGCTGCTATGCAGGCTATTTCTTATATGCAGGCATATGGAAATCAACCATTATCAGAGAACCCTACGCCTCAAGAGCGTAATGATTACTTAAAAGCAATAAGCATTGGAACAAGTAATTTATTATTTATGCGTGCTTTCTTGGGTATGTTCTCACCAGTTGCTGCTTCTCCACAAGAGAGTAAAGGCGTTCCAGATTACTACAAGAAGGCTGGTATAACTGGTTTACGTAATGAATTCTATACCATTCTGGACGGTATAAAGCAGACATATGGTACAGATATTCAAGACCCTTATGCCCTTGCTACTGCTATCTTTGTGGCTAATAACCCAAAGAAAAGCATCTATCTAGCATCTAGAACAGATAAGCAAACAAATATTTTAATTAATAAAACCCAACAAGTTAAGAACTGGGCTTTAAGTAATAAAGACTTTGTAAACACTTATGGTGAAACTGCATATATTTTTGCACCACAGGTAGGAGACTTTAATCCTGCAGTATATAACTGGTTGGAATCACAAGACCTATTAAGTCAGCCTACTCTAGAAGTGTACTTAGATAGAGTATTAGTAGCACAGGATAAAGCTACTTACTTTGATATTGCTAATAAAGAAAAAGAAGCCTTAGCTAATACCACTAGTATTAGTGAACGCCAAGCTATTATTAACAATGCAACAGCAAGTCGTCAGACTTTATTGAACTCTAATCCATACTTACTAGAAGCTTTACAAAGCAAGAACAACTTCCCTTCAGAAAAGATAATGTTAGATAATCTATCAACATTACTATCTGATGAAAATACACCTATGCCAGATATTACACGGGTCAAGATGAGAGCAGCAGTTAATGCAGTTCAGGAATTTGTAGCCCTTTCTACTGACCAAGAATACAAATCATCACCTTACTTTACTGATGCTAAACGCATGAAAAAGGCTGAGATTGAAAAACTTATAGAAGATTTAAGAACCGGAGACCTTGTTATGTCTGAAGCATATAGAGCCGTACTGCAACCAGTACTTGACTTCTATTCACGAGATACATATATAGCATTCAGAAAGGCTAACTACTAATGGCTGATTCTAACTTTAACTATCAAACAGGAAAGCTTAATCAGGCTGACGAGTTTGCCGCAACCGGTGCTACTCTAAGCGTTAACCCTTCTACTAACAAAACTGAATTAGTTATCAAAGATAAAAGCGGTGCTCTTAATCCAGCATATGTTTATATATCTCCAGATGGTGTTAACTTTCAGGTAGATACTGATTTAGATAGCATATTAAATCTATACTATGCTGACTTTAGAAAAGACCCTACATATAGAGACACAGTATATAAGAACTTAAAGATTAAAAAAGGTGCTAATCCAACTGATGTAGGCAACGCTCTTAATAAACGCATTGTTGACTTTGGTGTAGATGTAGCTACTCAACTTAAATCAAATCCTAGTCTTACTACCTTTACCCCATTAAACAAATGGGCAGGTGGGGCGGGTAGTTCTACTACTACAGTAAGTCGTGCTTTGTCTACAAGGACGCAAGCATCACAGGAGTTAGATGATTTCTTTACCCAACAACTAGGCCGTAAAGCTACCCTTGAAGAGAAGAAAGATTTTTATAATAGAGTAAGAAAAGAAGAAAGCGTTGGAGTATCTACTACTACTGGAGAAACTGGTAGTACTTCAGTGGGTCGTGGTTTAACTGCGGTAGACCGTCAGAGAATCATGGGCGATGTATTACGCCCTGCTGCTGAGCTTATGACTGGTGATGAACTTCTTAAATCAGGTGGGATACTAGGAACATACATATCTAAACTACAGGCTACAGCTAAAAACTATGGTTTAGCTTATAGCCCTGACATGGCTAAAAAGAATATATTAAGTAACTACCAATCAGGTGGAACTCTTACAACTGGTTCTCTTGATGCTGAAGAGTTATCTATTAAAAGCATGGCTAAGACTATGTACCCTAACCTAAGTAAGCTAATTGATAGCGGTGTAAAGGTAAGCAGTCTTGCTGACCAGTATGCATACTATATGGGTCAAACTCTTGAGTTACCAGATAACTCTATTGACATTACTAAAGATACTCATATACAGAATGCTCTTAAAAATGGCGGACAAGAAGGTTCAATGAATTTAAATGATTTTCAATTATCATTACGTAAAGACGCACGTTGGGCTAAGACTAAGAATGCTAAAGAAGAAGCATCTGGTTATGTCAACTCTATCTTATCTTCATTTGGATTGGTGAGATAATGGCAGCCAAGAAAACAACTATGTCGGCAGAGGAAAAAGCAGTAAGAGATGCTTTAGCAGTGGTTAACGCAGATACTGGTGTAGCACGGGCACAAGCTGCAATTGCAAATACACCTTACAATCCTTTGTCTGGAATGACTACCACTTCTCCTGCAGATACACCTTACAATCCTTTGTCTGGAATGACTACCACTTCTCCTGCAGATACTGCACCTAATGTTGCGTATGACCCATTATCTGGAAAGGTAATACCTGGTCAAACAAGTATTGGTGGATATGTAAATGCCCCTGCTACTAGTGGTTCTAATGTAATTGACCCAGCAGCACAATTTAAAAAAGACCAAGAAGATAAAGCTAACAAAGATGCTTATGCTATCTTAGAAGATACCTTAAATAGTTATGGATTAAACTCCCTTGCTTCTGTTATAAAAGGTTACATGCTTTCAGGTCTTGGACCTGAACAAGCTAAGTTGCAAATTAAACAAGAACCAGCATATAAAGCTAGATTCAAAGGTAATGAATTGCGTCTAGCCTCTGGGTTAAATGCTTTATCTGAGGCTGAGTATTTAGGTCTTGAAGATACATATAGTCAGGTTATGAAACAATATGGTTTAGGTGATTACTTTGGTAAGACAAGAGAAGCACGTCAGACTAAACTAGCTGATGTTATAGGCGGAGATATATCAGCAGTAGAATTAAAGAGCAGAATATCTACAGTAGTAGATAGAGTTAATAATGCTGACCCTGCTATTAAGGCACAACTTAAAGAATTCTATCCTGGTATTACAGAAACAGATTTAGTTAAATACTTTTTAGACCCTAAAGAAACACTGCCACAATTACAAGAAAAGGTAACATCAGCTGAGATTGGTGCCGCTGCTACTGGTCAAGGATTAAAAACTAGTATGACTAGTGCTAGTGATTTAGCTAGATACGGTATCGACCGTGCTACCGCAGTTAAGGGTTATTCAACCATTGGTGGAATACTTCCAGAGGCTACAAAATTAAGCGATATTTATGGCGAAGCAAATATTAATTACACACAGAAAACAGCTGAAGAAGAAGTCTTTAAAGGTAATGCATCTGCTGAGCGTAAACGTAAGCAATTAGCCGCTCTTGAGTCAGCCCAATTTAGTGGCTCAGCTGGAGTTGGTTCTGCCGGCCTAAGTACTCAAATGCTAAGAAAGTCATCTAGCGGCGGACAGTTTTAAATAGAATCCTATGTGAATCCATCGGCCTCACATAGCGTATTAGACCGATAGCAAGAGCCAGACCGATTCCCCGATTGGAACCTGAGGCTTGCGACTACAACGAATAGAAGGGTGGGTTGCTATGAGCAACAACTACTGGGATGAAGACGAAGACGACCAAGATACCGAAACTGAAACACAATTAGATGGAAGTGACTTACTTAAAAAGTTACGGAAA
>Ga0209829_10004220_pt1 | contig 10221 bp, 20 predicted proteins | sample C_140205_EF_Meta_FD_187311 | JGI IMG/M metagenome (GOLD analysis project Ga0209829, IMG submission 187311) | Freshwater microbial communities from Lake Croche, Canada to study carbon cycling - C_140205_EF_MetaG (SPAdes) (version 2) | ecosystem: Environmental > Aquatic > Freshwater > Lake... | reverse complement strand
GATATAGCGCCAGCTGCTTCCATAATGCCCGCGGGCGGCGGTTCTGGCTGCAGCCTTTGCGGAACGGGTGCTGCCACGCCTTCAATGTCTTTTTGCTTGTAGCGTAGGACGGGGCTGGATTTGATGTTAGCCAATGCCCATTCGTTTTCGTGGCCTTCGTCCTGGCCTTCTGCCAGCAACCATTTGGCCTTTGGTGCTAGCGCGATCGATTCGGTCATGCTAGTGCGCCAGAAGTTATACATCCGCTGCGGGTCTTTAGCAAAGCGAACCAGGCCGTAGCGCTTGCGGCGATCGTCTACGATTACTTGTGCGCCATAGCACGGCACAACGGGAATATATTTGCCAGCCCAGGTTTTCTCTTCCAGGATTTCCAGGGCGGTCATCTTGCACCACTTAACCGCCTTACGGAATGTGTCGCGTTCGTCTTCAACGGTCAAGCCCATTGCTTCGACCTTTTCGAAGAAGTTAGCAGAATCGGCAAAGTGGACCGTGTTATCGCTCAGCTGGTAAAGCTTTGCGCGTTCGCGTTCGATATAGAAGTATTCGGCTATGCGAATATCTTCTTTTGTGATCCAGCTGGCTGTGTCGTCACCCGTAGATCGCTGGGTAAAGTTAGCGCCATCGTCCGCGTCTGGGTAATATTCCCTAAATATCTTCTTATCCATCACGGTCGTGATCAGGCACTTTTCAGCGTCCGATCCGTCTGGCAATATTGAATTGGGGTCGAAGTAAACGGTAAATGGGTTGTCGATCGTATCGATGTAGATTTCCTGGTCGAACGAATCTTCGCTGACGTAGCGGGTGTTAATGCGCCAATAGCCCCAGCCCATCCGAACCGCGTAGTCAAATGCCGTGTCGTAGGCGGTGTCAGCGTTTGAATTGACTTCGATATGCCTGGTCATGCCTTCGATCACCTGGGCGATCTTGTAATCTGCCAGGTTATTTACTGGCTGCACTTTGATCCTGGGGCGCTGCATACGCTGCTGGTTTGTCACCTGGCGGATGTAGGCATCGATCTTGTTAATCGTCAAACAAGGGCGGGCTTCCAGGTTGCGCGAGTTCTGTATCTCCACGGGCCATTGGTCGCCAGCTGCAAACTTAATATCTTGCAAAGCTTCGGCGCGGTTCATAGAGTCCGCATCATTGCTCAAATGCCAAAAGTCTATTGCCTTCTGGATGCGTTCGTCTTTAGCTTCGTTTGTTCGTGCCATTGGTGTACCTCTTTAATTAATTATCCCATCCAACCAGCAACCATTGCAACTTGGGCCTTGGCCTTTTTAGGTCCTGGTTCTTTAATCATTAGCGCTATGTATCTGAATGCGTCCGCCCCGTGCGAGTAGTGGTCATGCAGCGGGGTTCTGCTGAACTGGCCCGTTACTGGATCGACTTCATATCGGTAGTGGCGTAAGCAATTAATCCCTTCGGCAGCATTATCGCGGTCGAAGTAGCAGCTGGGGAATATGGTCCTGGCAGCGTTGATCGAATCCAGAATCGGCACACGGGGCAATATCTGCGTCTTAAACCCAGCTGCCCGCACTATGTCATCAATAGACCGACCAGCTGCAGCCAGGGTTTTATTCTCCGCATCATGTGGCAGCCACACCTTTTCGTACACATAGCCAAACGTTTGCATTGTTGCCAGGTAATGGCTAATGGTCTTCTGGCTGTCTTCAATGTAGCGGATTAGCCTAGTTTCCATGCCCACAAACTGCAGAAACCAGATAGCTGTGCTATCGGCCCATCCCAGGTCAAACACGGCATGAACTGGTTTGGTTGCGTCATACGGGACTTTGGTTAACCGTCCGTCTATTTCTGCTTGCTGCAGCTCCTTGGCAAATATTGCCCCATCGACTGATTGGCGGCATAGGCCTTCCCAAACCTGGTTGTATGCTTCCATATCGCGGGCTTTCAATGCGTCCTTTTCCAGCATTAGGGTTTCGGGAAACCAGGGGTTATCGCTCCAATTGATTTTGATCTGAATGCAGTCCGCGGGCGGCTTTAACACAAAGCGCTGATATGTTTCGTCTGTCTCCAGCTCTGGGTTAAAGCTAATCCATATCTCGCTATCCTGTTTACGGATGGTAGGAATTAAAATGTTCCAGGATAAGCGGCTGGTTGTTTGAGCTTCTTCAACCCAGGCTATATCAACGCCTTCATAAGATTTAATATTGGCAATATTGTTTTTAAGTCCCGCAAACGCAAACTCTGTTCCGTTCTTGCCGCGGATGCTGTTTTGGGTTATCTCATAGAACCCTAGCAGCCCAAGTGCTTCGATCTGGTCACATAGCAGCTTGTGGACCGAATCCTTAATTGATGTTTGGAATTCCCTAGCGCATAGGATACGCATCGGTTCTTTAGCGCCTTTGATCAGTAAAGCGCGGGCTATGCCCCAACTTTTTGCACCCCCTCTGCCACCGTAAGCGACTTTATAACGGCTTTTCTCAAACAAGCCCTTGAGCTTAATTGGGAATTCCGCTTTTGCTAGCGCCTGGCTAACTATGTCATTCATTTGGCTTTACAAATGTGACCTGGATGCCTGTTAACTCTTTACCATCTGCGCCCGTCATTTCATTGCGTACAGTTTCGGACCAACGCATCTGGCTTTTTGTCCACCAAATTAGACTGGTTGTGTCACCCCCTACCGCCTTGGAAAATAGCGTCTTGGCTATTTGCCCGTTGGCCTTTGCCTTGCCCATGTCCAGCTCAGCGCGGTAATGCTTGCGTAGGGTTTTATCGTCTATGCCCACCAATATGGCTATTTGTTCATGGGGCAAGCCTAACCCGCTGGTGCTTTCGACCATTTTGCGGGATTCATCGGTAGGAATATGCTCGTAATTCATTTATAGAGGGGAATTTAAGCAGTTTCGGTTACTTCTGTCAACAATACGGCTTTCTTGCCTGTAAAGTCTTCCCACCGCTTTACTATTACATCGCAATACTTTGGGTCTAGTTCCATTAGCCTAGCGTGGCGGTTTATTTTCTCGCAAGCAATCAATGTGCTACCTGACCCACCAAATAAATCCAAAACTATATCGCCACCTTTACTGCTGTTTTCCATAGCCCTAACTGGCAGTTCAACGGGTTTTTGTGTTGGGTGAAACTCATTTTTAGAATGACGCTTTACATCCCATACAGTTACTTCATTGTTTGGGCCATTCCAAAATGGGGCTTTTCCCTTTTTAAACGCATAAATACATGGTTCATGTTTGGTTTTGTATTGCGCCCCAATAGCACCAAATTGGGCTAAGTTTTTATTCCAAATAATCCATGTTCTTACTTGAAAGTTGCACTCATCCAATGCAATAAGCACATCTTTGGCAAATCTATCTGCAAACCAAAGATATAAAGCCGCACCATCTTTTGATGCCATATATGCTATTGGCAATGCGCCAGCATACATATGAGTCTTATCGTCATTTTCTAATTTTGTGCGTCTTTTGTCGGTTGCATGACCGCCATCGTAATCAACTCCATAAGGCGGGTCTGTGAACACCATGTCGGCTTTTTGCCCATCCATCAATTTATCCACAACGTCAATGCTGGTGCTATCCCCACACATTAGCCGATGGTTGCCCAACTGGTAAATGTCACCCAGTTTAGTTTCTGGCTCTTCTGGTATTGCTGGAACTGCATCTTCATCTGTTAGCCCTTCCACTACCTCTGGCTCTAGCAAAGCGGCTATCTCTTTTGGGTCAAAGCCTAGTATGTCCAAGGCAAAGCCGTCTGCCAGTAAGTCGTTTAACTCTATGGTCAGCATCTCGTTGTCCCACCCAGCATTTAACGCCAAGCGGTTGTCGGCAATGATGTATGCCTTCTTTTGGGTTTCGGTCAGGTCTTTTAATTCAATCGTGGGAACTTCTTTGTGGCCTAGCTTGCGGGCGGCTAAAAGTCTGCCATGCCCCGCAATGATGCCGTTGTCCCCGTCTATCAGTATTGGGTTAGTCCAGCCAAATTCCTTAATGCTTGCCGCTATCTGTGCCACTTGTTCGTCAGAGTGGGTGCGGCTGTTTTTTACATAAGGAATTAGTTCTGTGACCTTCTTTTGAGTAATTTTCACTTTTTGGCTGTCTTAGCAGATTGTTTGAATGCTGCAGCTGTGGGTGCGCCTTTAGTGCCAGGCGAACGCATACGTTCTACGGGCTTGCCTTCGGCCTTTTCGTTGGCTATGCGTTGCTGCTTTTTGTGGATGTTGGCATAGAGTCCAGGCTTCATTAGCAGTTCCAGTTCTTTAGTGATGCCTTGGCCCGTTCTGCTGGGCCTTTGGCGTTTTTGACTACACCTTCCATCCTGGCGCAAAAGCTGGCTTTGCGGCCTTCGTCTTTTTTGGTTTTCGGATTAGGTGCTGGCGGCTTTAAGTGGCTGCCGTTCTTGGCGTTGTATTCTGCACGGCCTTTAGCGGTCATGCCCGCGCCCTTGTCCGTTGGGTTGTAGGTCTTACCCTTTCCCGTGGTCTTGTGAGCTATGGGTTTGTCGTGCTTAGTCATTTCTTTTTAGCTGGCTTCTTGGCAGCTTCCCGCTTTACAGAATAAGCAATAGCCACCGCTTGTTTGGGCGGCTTGCCAGCTTCTATCTCTTTTTTGATATTAGCCTTCAACGCTTTGGGTGTCATTGATCGGATCAGCGGCATTGCTTTGCTCCAGTTGGGTTAACCAATATTGACAGTCCTGGATCGCCCCGCCGATCGCCTGGAGGTTTTGTTCCATTTGACGGGCCTGGGCAGTCAGGAGTTCAATCCTAGCTTTTAGGGCTGCTTCGTTCACAGTTGTGCAACGTGAATAATGCCAAAATTGATTGTTAGGGCTTCAGACAATGAACCAACACTAGCATTAGAAATTACAACCGTAAAAGAACCAGCTGCTACAGCTGCAATGCTCAATAGATAAGTGCCAGCAGTAGTTGCGCCTGATGCAAGAGCAATTACTGGAATATCTAATGCACTAACTGCGCTGTTTGTGACTATAAAAGCCACTTCTGCACCAGCCGCTAAAGCCGCATTGTTAGTGACAATTTGACCAGCGGCGGCATTAATCGTAACGCCTGTTGATTTACTGGTTGCTTGAGTAACAGAAACGCCAGAAGTTGTTGGGCTACCAGTTGTGTAACCCATTTGTCCCGTGATGTTGTTAACTAATGAATAATTAGCGTCAACAATATCTTGGTCAAGATATGCCGCGCCAATTGCTTGTGAATTTGACATGATGTGATCCTTAAAAGAGTTAGGTTTGTGGATTATGCTTCAACTACGGCACAAATGTCCGCTTCTTGAATTACCTGGTAGTCTTGACCGCCCACGTTGTGAGTAGGCCAATTCAAATAGTCACCGTTTCCGTATTTAACAAAATCGCCGACTTTTACTTCTGAAACCATCGGGCCAATCGCCATGATCGTGCCTTCGTTAAATGGTTCTTTGTTGTTTACCACGATGATTTCGGATAGCGTCCTTACCTGGGGACGTACCACTACGCGGTCACGCAACGGCTGCAGCATCTTTTTTCCTTGTGTATTTGCGTTTGGGGGCTTCTGTAACCGTGTCGGTCATTATGTCGTACACGGGCATTTGGACCAGGGCCATAGGCGCTAGAACGTGTTCACCGCACCAATCGTTTTCGTGCTTGTTTAGCATTTGCGGATAACGGCGGCAACTACCCATTATTTGGGCGTTCTTAAAGAACAAACAAGTCGAACAACTAGACATTTAAATATCCCCACTTGCCCAAAATAGGGCAAGATTTAGATTACACCCCAAAAATTTTTGGGGTTTGCTTACTGGCAGCTTTTACGGTCGTGCGAGTAGCAAATACCGCTGGATTTACCGCCATCGAACTTCTTATCCGCGCCCATTTTATTGGTCATTGCGTTAGGAATGTTGTTTTTGGCGCTGCCTTTTGTGCCAGTTGAGTCAGAAGCAGCTGGGTTGCCCTTCATCATCGCGTGTGTGCCGTAGCCTTTGGGTTCGTTTTTTTCAATTTCAGCCATGATTTTTCCTTAATCTAAGTAGCGGAGTTTATACAAAGTAGTGTTAATCAAATCTGCGATCTCATCAACAATATTTTGTAATTCGGTATCCTGGGGCAGCTCCTTACGGGCTTCCAGGACAAATTGCTTCATACTGGTCAAATACTTTACTGGGTCTTTTTCCGTATGAAATTCGTCAGGGAATTTTTTAAGCTGTTCATAGCTGCCCATATACGCTTCTGCGAACTGGTCAACCAAGTCAATAATTTGTCCATAGTATTTCCTTAAAGCTTTATGCTTGGAAAACGATTCAGTAGCCCAATGCATAAAATGCGTTACCGTGCTGGAATGCAGCAAAGTGGCGACAAATTCGGCTACTTCATGGTTCATGTTTGCACTATATCACTAAACAATGGAATTGGCACATTTTCGGGCCATGCGCCTTGGTCACATAATTTTGCCACGGTTGCAACGTGCGCGTTTTGCCATTTTTCCTGGCGTTGCGCTTTTGTCAAATTAGCGCCCTGGTCTATTTCGTAATGGCAGCTCTGGCATAACGCAGCCACCAGGTTATCGTCCGCTTTAATTCCGCGGCCCTTACCGCCGCCCCAGTTTGTGTGCGCTGCCTGGACCATCTCACCGCTTCCGCAGCATTGGCAGTCAAGCCCCGCCACCAGCTGCAGCAGCTTCTTACTTCTGACGTAATTGTGTTTGGGGATCATTTGATTTCGACCACATCTTTCCCTTTGCTGCGTAGATAGTTGGATGTTTTGGTAATCATGGTTTCGTATACCGACCTGGATACGCTGGTCCGTTGTAGGTCATGGTAGGCGCAGATTTCCCGCAAAGCATTGATCCCCACGCCCGACAATCCCATCTTCATGGACTTTTGGTAGCGCCTGGCTGCTTCGGTCATGGCCTGGCAGCCTTCTTCGCAGTACGGCAGCACTTCTGGACCTATGCCGCTTTTGCCCATCATTTCGGCAATGTTCATCATGTCCACCAGCACCCGCCAATCTTCCACCGTGCCCCAGCCCTTGACCATCGAATCAAACGCGCTCAGCTCCCGCATACGCAGCTTGTCTAGCAAACGGTCTTCTGTCACCCTAGCGCCAGCAATTGCGTGGGTAATCGGGTTAATCGTGGTTGACCAAATTTTCCGCTTGCACTTCTTTTTCATCTTCAATTCCTTTTTGTGCCATCCAAGCTAGCAGCCATTCAATAAATTCTGATCCCTCTTCCACGGTAAATTTGTGGCTTTGCATTCCCAGTTGCACCACCCGTTCACCGTCCAGGCTGGGGGCGATCTTGCCCAGCTTGCGGTTTGTTTCATGCGCCCATTGGTCGATTAGCAGCCTTTTCCAATCGTCCGCACTCCAGGTCGATCCAACCTTTTTCATTTCAGCTGCAATTTTGTGAATCAGCGCGTGAAACATATCGTTTTGGTCGCCGCTACGCCTGGCTTGTTTTATCTCCAGACGCATCCTCCGCCCAGCTTGCAGCCCTTCTTTGACCTTGGGCCAGATTTCCTTCATTACCACCGCGGCTTGCTGTGGGTTATGCAGTTGGATAATCATGGGTGTTCGTGAATCATCACGTTTGCGCCTGGTTCTAGCGCGTAGCACTTCAGAATGTGGGCTTCCACGATCTGGCTATCGTCCGCATAAACAATCCCGTTCATTGCATCGGTGATGCTTTTATAGCAATTGTCCAGGTCTACGCGCTTTGGAAACTCCAAACCGTTTAAACAAGCTTCCGTGCGTTTTTTGGAGTAGGACGCTGGTACGGCATAGCGAAGATACAAAAACACGGTTAAATGGCCTTTTAGCGGTTCTGAGCTGCCAATTGCCAACCGTGCTTTGGTTGCCACACGGGTTTCGTATTCGATTGTTTTGGAATCGGTGTAAGTTTGCACAAACGTTCCGCGCCTGGCAAACCGCGGGCGGCCCTTTGGGACGGGGTCGCCTGGCACTTCAAAATTGACGATTAACATTTTTTAGCCTGTTCATGTTGTCGCGCAGCTGGTCGGCTGAAGCTTGTCCGCGTTTTTTGGCAATGTCCAACAAGGTTTTAGCCCACCAATCCATTGCTTCGCCCTTGCTCGTTTCCCGCGTCTTTTTGCGGTATCGCGTAATCCATTCCCTGGCTTCGCATTCCCTCATGTAATCCATTCAAATCCCCCGTCATTTCTAAAGCTTTGTTAACAATGTTAAGCGGATAGCTTTCGCCATCAACAACGCGGTCCAGGATTAGGTTTGCTGTTTGGTAATTCATAACTTCCCCCATTGATCTGCCATAGCATTTGCAATTCCAAGGTATGTTTCGCTTCGTTTTTTCCATCGATCTGCACTTGGCGGCATTAAATGGATTCTTGGATGGCGACCATCAACAATTTCAGTTGGTTGTAATTTGGGTAAATTTTTTAACCATAAACAAGTTGCCTTAGTTTCGCCATGCCCAAACATCCAAGGTTGAATAATTTGATCTGGTTTTTTAATGCGGCTAGAAATGATGCTTATGGGATTTTCTAAAGCAATTCGCGGAATATTTGAATTTAGCAATAAACGCACAAAATCTAAAGCTTCATCTTGAACACCACTAGCTTTTTTTGCTGCAAAGTGCCTTGCGCCAGAAACAGCTAAATGTGTGCATGGGGGATGGGCAATCATTAAATCCCAATCATTTTCCAAAATATCGCAAACGTCACCTTGATAATGCGGCCCGACTGCATCAGTTGGAAGCAAATCACAGCTCATAGCATCATGTCCAGCTGAAATAAAAGCATCCCTTACACGACCAGAATATTCACAAGCAATTAAAACCTTCATTAAAAATCCTCTTTATCGTCATACCATTGCGCCACGGTCTTGGGTTCTTTTGGCAATAGGCTAGCTGGGTTGCGGCTGGGCTTTTCGCCTGACCAGTGGTGATGCGAGCATTTAGGCTTATCGCCACTTATGTGGACCGTCCAGCGTTTATTGCAGTCAGGCACGGAACACATAAGTTCGCTGCCATCATCAATTTGTTGATTGTCTTTTTTAAAATTAGTTAGCGCCATGATATTTTCCCTCTACGATTTTGCAAAAATTGGTTGGTTTAATGATCCATTCTAGGTCGGCAACAAATGATCGACCGCTTTTGTCGTTCACCCGACCAGTTAAAAATTTAGACGTACCAACGTGGGAAAAAAAGTCGGCCCACCAGGTTAGGACATCCTGGCCTGTAATTGGCTTTTGCTCGGCAAGTTCTGCAGCCACTTCCCGCCAGCGTTGGCGTAGGTAGCCTTTCCTGGTTTCGTTCCAAACCTCCACTTTGCGTAACGTTGGTAAATTTTGGTGATATAGGGCTATGACTGCTTTGTGATCACAACCAGGTAATTTATTTCCGTCCATCGGTTCGCCGTCAGGCGGACAAATAATATCTGTCTCTGTCTTTTTCTCTGTCTCTGTCTCTGTCTCTGGTGCATCATCTTGATATCTTTTTGATATCACGCTGGCATCGTCTTGTTCCAGCCAATGAGACAGCTTGGAAATGCAAACTTCCGTTTCCTTTTCTGACATTCTTAGCCTAAATGCCAGTTGTTTGTTTGGCGGAATGCTGCCTTCTTCTTCGCTGGCAATTAACCAAAGCATTACCAGCACTTTGGCTGCTTTTGGATCTAGTTCGTGCCATTCAATATCGTCTAAAAGATCGCGGTAAAGTTTTACCCAAGGGGGTTTTCTGTCTTTGAAATGCTGGAATTTAGACCAATTTTTAATTTTCATTTTTAGCCAAAAAAAAGGGGCTACACCTGGAATCTCACCCTTGCGGATGTTGGCGGACTGGCGTAGTACCAGCAGATTCCATGTGTAACCCCACTACGAATTACGCCGCCAAGCGTTTCAAAAATTATACTTTAAACCATTCAGGATGCAACACCCGCAGCTGCCAGATTCGTGCTTGTGGCACTTTTTTCCATTGGGAAACAGCCGCCTGGCTAATTCCTAACAGCTTGGCAAGATCACGCTGTGAGCCTACCAATTGAATAAGATGCTTTTTTGTCATACCTGGCATTTTACATAAGTAAACTTATTTTGTATTAGGGTATATCCCTAGAAAATAATCATATAAGTTGGCTTAACATTCATTCATGCCCCAGCAATTTCGCATAGGGTCTTTTAAAAGGAAAACAAATGAATATTACTAACAGTTGGTATTTAGTTAACCAAGCTATAAGCGAAGCAGATCGCCTAAAACAAAAAAGCATTTACGAAATGCAATACGTCA
>Ga0209829_10004219_pt1 | contig 10222 bp, 10 predicted proteins | sample C_140205_EF_Meta_FD_187311 | JGI IMG/M metagenome (GOLD analysis project Ga0209829, IMG submission 187311) | Freshwater microbial communities from Lake Croche, Canada to study carbon cycling - C_140205_EF_MetaG (SPAdes) (version 2) | ecosystem: Environmental > Aquatic > Freshwater > Lake... | reverse complement strand
CCGAATTGGCCGCAACCGCAGTGTGGTTGGCGTCGTCGGCCGCCGGCTACGTCACCGGGCAGACGATCGTCGTCGACGGCGGACTGACGATCGCCTAGCGCCGCCAATGAAGCCACGACTCGTTTTCGTCGCGGCGCTGTGCTGTCTGGCCGCCATTGCCGGGCTGTTGATCGCCAACCGGTCGCATGAGCGCGAGGCGCAACCCACCGTCGCGGCGCCGTCCGAACTCCACGATCTCAACGAAGCGATACTCATCGACGAGAGCGCCGTGCCACCACTGGAGGGCACCACCTGGGGCCGCATGGTCGCGGTGCCGCGGGGCGCGGAGCCAGCCGTCTCCCCGGCTGCGTGTGTGCTGTTCCTGTCACAGGGGACCGCTGCCGAAAAAGGGTTGGCAATGCGCTCGTCCAAGAACGCCTCGATCGGCGTCACACTGTCCGTTGGCGTACCGCGGCCGGATCTGCCAGCGCTAGTTGACGAATGCAAGGTCTTCACTTTCGAAGGTGCCGGTGCGAACTCCCGTGTCGAACTCGCGCCGATGCCCGTCGCCGGTTTATCCGACGGGGCGATCAGCACGCTAATGCACTGCCGGACGGTCAAAGCCGACCAGACCCTCGTTTGGGATATCGCATTGATCGTCGGGTACCACCGCGGCGTGCTGGTGACTGCGGAGTACACACCGGGTCCCCAGGGCGGTGCGTTCGATAGTCGTCTCGCGTCCCGCCTGGGCGAGGTCTACCAGGCTCAAATCCAGAAACTGGACGCCTAGATCGTCAGATCAGTCCCCGGTAGCTTCCGCCGTCGATGTGCATGTTGAGCCCGGATACGTAGCTGGCCTGAACCGAACACAGGTAGGCGCAGGCATCGCCCACTTCTTCGGGCCGTCCGAGCCGTTTGGCGGCGATGGTGTCGGCCATCTCCGCATACGCTTCTTCGAGTGTGATGCCTCTGATGGCAACGGCCATATCGGCCATTTGTCTCTGTCGCCCGGTGTCAATCCGTTCTGGCAGCAGGTTATTGACAGTCACGTTATCGGCGGCGCAATCACCGGCGATCGCCTTGGTCACACCGGTGAGCCCGGCACGAGCCGCGACCGACGGAGTCATCAGAACAAGCGGAGTAGTCACCATGGCCGAGGTGATGTTCACTATCCGCCCGAAGCGGCGTGCACGCATCCCGGGCAGCACGGCCTGGATCATGTGCAGCGGCGCCAGCATGTTGGCCGTCAACGCCGCCTGCCACGCCTCCGGTGTGGTCTCGGCGAACGTCGACGGCGGCGGGCCCGCGTTGTTGGTGACGAGAATGTCCGGTTCGGGGCACGCGGCAAGCAGCTCGCTGCGACCCGACTCGGTGTTGAGGTCCGCATCGACACCCAGGACGGAAACATCGAACTCGGCAGCCAGTTCCGCGGCGACCTCCGCGGCGCCGGTTCGCCCGTTGATCACGATGTCGACGCCCTCGCGAGCCAGCGACTCCGCGCACGCCAGACCCAGCCCGCGAGTCGACCCACACACAAGGGCACGGCGCCCGGCGATACCCAGATCCATCAGCGGCCGACCAGGGCGAGCAAGGCCACGGCAATCAGGTTCACAACCATCAGGATCGTGCCTAAGAACAGGTTGGTGTCGATCGTTCGGATCTGGCCGCCGATGTTGAATTTGAATGGCGGTATGCCGTTCACATCGGACAGTGCGCCCGCAAAGCGCTTCATGTTGAACAGGGTCAGGTAGAAGGTCACACCCCAGTTGAAATTCATGATCGCAGCGATCCACGCATGTCCGGGGAAGTTCGCCCCCCACAGAAGATAGAGGATGAGGATCGAGACACCGGTCTGCGACAGCACCTGCCACACCACATGAAAGCGAGCGTGCGGTGTCCAGAGCGGATTCGTGGCGTGGGTCGCGTTGAAATCCGCGCGCATCGGGCCGACGGCCGTCGCGAGGGCGACGAGAGAGATCAGCAGGTACGCGAGAAGGCGGGTCGGGTCGGACGCATTCATCACATGCCCTTCCCGGAACGGTATCGTGTAATAGTAGTAGCATACCTATAAATTGCGTGGCAACTCTGTCAAATCGCGAAAACTTCAGGGCGGAAGGACTTCCAATGCTCTCAGCGGTGCCGGTGGGCGATGTGCCAGTCTGCGATGTCGACCTCTATGACGCCGCGATCAACGCGGACCCCTATGACGCCTACCGCGCGATCCGCGACGCCGGTCCGGTGGTGTGGTTGCCGGCCACCGGGGTGTGGGCGATGGGCCGCTACGCCGATGTGCGCGCTGCTTTGAGGGATCACGAGCTGTTTTCCTCCGCCTCCGGACCCGCTGTCAACGAGACCGCCAACCAGGCTGCCGGACTGTTGGCGAGCTGCCTGATCTCCGACCCACCGCAGCACGAGACGTTCCGCAAGGTCATCGCCCCGCCACTGCGGCCGGGGGCGATGCGGGCACTGGAGTCACTGATGACCGACCAGGCGGTTGCTTTGGTCGAGGGCGTGCTCGGTCGCGAATCCTTCGACGGTGTGGCCGAATTCGCGCATGTTCTGCCCCTGACGGTGGTGCGGTCATTGGTCGGCCTGCCTGCAGTCGGGCAGGAGAACATGCTCCGCTGGGGCACGGCGTCCTTCGAATCGTTCGGACCCGACAGCCCCCGGACCCGGGGAGCTGTCGAAGACATGGGCCCGGCATTGGAATTCGTGTTTGCCCCCGATCTCGCCGAGCGATGCGACCCACACGGTTGGGCCGCAGGTGTGTTCGACGCCGTGGCCCGCGGTGACATCACGGAGATGCAAGGCCCGAGTTTGCTTCTTGACTATATGAACCCGAGCCTGGACACCACCATCGGCGCGATCAGCCACCTGCTTCGTCTCCTGGCCGACAACCCCGACCAGTGGGATCTGCTCAGGGCCGATCCCGCACTGATCCCGCATGCCATCAACGAAGCCCTGCGGGTCGAATCACCCGTGCGCGGTTTCAGCCGGGTCTCCACCGCGGACCATCGAATCGGCGAGGTCGCCCTACCCCAGGGTGCCCGGGTGCTGATGTTGTTCGGGTCGGCAAACCGCGATGAACGCAAATGGACCGACCCCGAACGATTCGACATCACCCGCAAACCATCTGACCAACTCGGATTCGGCTTCGGGATTCACAGCTGCGTAGGGATGAACCTCGCCCGGCTGGAGATGCGCTGCCTGCTCGAGGCGATGATCCCCCGCGTAGCGCGCATCGAGGTCGACGGGGTCACCATGAGTGGTAACCAGGTGCTGCACGTCATCGAATCCATGAACGCCACCTTCACGCCGGCGACCTGATCACCCGACGTCACACAGCCATAAGGTGCGCCTGTTCAGAGTCGGTTGATGCTTGACGTTTCTATGTCGGTTGATCCTTGACACTCTGGATGTGTGTTTAGGGCTGCTCGCGGGTGCGGGCGGCCTTCTTATTTCTTACCGGTCCGCGGCTGGTTCGTGCGGCGGTCTTGACCAGTTCGTCGCCGACGAAGAATCGCAGCAGCTCGCCGTCGACGTGGACGTCGCAGCGGGCCCCGCCGTAGTGACGGCCGATGCAGACCTGCTGCCAGGACACGCACACGATGCCGTTGGAACACACCCGCCGGCTCACCCAGTCACCACCGCTGCGATCGGCGCCGGCCACCGGTGCCGGTGCGGAACTGACCGCAGTCCCGGGGGTGAACCGCGACGCCGGGGTGGCCATGTCCAGCGACTGATGAGGTCGGGCGGTGTTGTAGTACTGCACCCATTCATCGAGAGCCTGCTGGGCAACCCTAAGGTTGGTGAAAGGCCGCTTGTCACTGAGGAACTCGGCCCGCAGGCTGCGGTGAAACCGCTCAATCTTGCCCGTCGTGGTCGGGCTGCGCGGCTGGGTCAACAGATGCTCGATCCCGTTCTCCCGGCAGATCGCGTCGAAAAGCACCTCCACCGGGGGATGGTTGAACCGGCCGGTGAACACCTTGCCGTTATCGGTCAAGATTTGCACCGGTGCCCCGTAGGTGGCCAACGACGCCCGTAGCCCGTCACAGACCGCCCGGGTACGTTCCCTGGTCATCAACCGCGCCGACACACAGAACCGGGAATGGTCATCAACCCCGGTCAACGCCTTCGCCGACGTCCCGTCCGCCAGCGGGAACCCACCCACGACATCCATCTGCCACAACTCCATCGCCACACCGCGTTCCCAACGTTTCCACTTCCGGGAACGCCGATCCCGAGCGGCCGGGTCGATCATCGCTGCCCGCACCAAAGCCCGATACACCGCCGACTCCGACGGCACCGGTGCCACCTTGCGCTTAGCCAACTCGAACACCAGCCGCCGCGGACCCCAATACGGCCGCGACCGCCGCAACTCCAACACCGCCGCCTCCACCTCGGCCGGCATCTGATGCGGACACCTCTCCGGCCGATGCGACCGATCCGTGAGCCCCTCCAGGCCTTCGGCCTCATACCGGGCCAGCCACGCATGCAACGTCTGCCGCGACACCCCGACCTTGCCCGCCACCTGCGAAATAGACAACCCGTCACTAATGACGGCCAACACTGCTTGATACCTCTGCTCGGCCACGCTGATCTCCCTCATCAAGGGAGTGTCAAGAATCAGCCGAAGTAACTGTCAAGAATCAGCCGAAACACTGTCAGGCATCACCCGAAGCCAAAATGGCAAGCATCACCCGACGTAATACAGCCATAAGGTGCGCCCGAAGGGATTCGAACCCCTAACCTTCTGATCCGTAGTCAGATGCTCTATCCGTTGAGCTACGGGCGCCTTATTCAGTTGTTCGTGGCTGACGCATCAACCGCGGCGGAGGCGAGAGGATTTGAACCTCCGGTCCCCTTTAAGGGGGACAACTCATTAGCAGTGAGTCCCATTCGGCCGCTCTGGCACGCCTCCCGAACCACATGAGCGTACCGGAGCCGCGATGCAACTCCGGAACCGCCGGAGAATGAGAGTACACAGCGCGAAGAGTGGATAGCAAAGCCAACCGGGGCCACCCCTAGACTTGGCCCAATGACCGCCCGCCTGCGCCCTGAACTGGCCGATCTGCCGGCATACACGCCCGGCAAAACCGTGCAGGGCGCCATCAAGCTGGCCAGCAACGAAACCGTGCAAGGCCCACTGCCCGGCGTTCTCGAGGCCATCGCAGCCTCCGCCGACACCATTAACCGCTACCCCGATAACGGACACGTCGAACTCAAAGAGCACCTGGCCAAGCAAGTGGACTTCCCGCCCGAGCAGATCGCCGTCGGGTGCGGTTCGGTGAGCCTGTGCCAACAGCTGATCCAGATCACCTCCTCGGTCGGCGATGAGGTGGTGTTCGGCTGGCGCAGTTTCGAGGTCTATCCGCTACAGGTGCGGGTGGCAGGGGCAACACCGGTTCAGGTGCCGCTGCGGGACCACACCTTCGACCTCGACGCAATGCTGGCCGCGGTCACCAATCGCACCCGGCTGATCTTCGTGTGCAACCCGAACAACCCGACCTCCACCGTGGTCGACCCCGAAGCGCTGACCCGGTTTGTGGCGGCACTCCCCAACGACATCCTCGTCGTCATCGATGAGGCCTACGTCGAATACATCCGTGACGGCCTGTTGCCCGACAGTCTCGGCCTGGCCCGCGCCCACCCGAATATCGTTGTGCTGCGAACATTTTCGAAGGCTTACGGCCTGGCCGGCCTTCGCGTCGGTTACGCCGTCGGCGATCCCGAGGTGATCACGGCACTGGGCAAGGTGTACGTGCCGTTCACCGCTAGCACCATTTCGCAGGCCGCCGCAATCGCCTCCCTGCTGGCCGCCGACGAACTGCTGTCGCGCACCGACGCGGTGGTTGCCGAACGTCGCCGGGTCAGTGCGGAACTGACCGCGCTCGGCTATACGTACCCGCCGTCGCAGGCCAACTTTGTCTGGCTGCCACTGGCCGAGAGGACTGCCGAGTTCGCACAACAGTCCGCCGCGGCACGCGTGCTGGTCCGGCCCTACGGCGCCGACGGAGTGCGGGTGACGATCGGCGCACCTGCCGAGAACGATGCGTTTCTGGCTTTCGCCCGTGAGTGGATCAGCCGCTAATCGCTTATGCGGCATCCCACGGACGGTCGGTGTCACATCCCCCGGTAGCGTCAGATCATAAGCACACGGATCCCACGAGGAAGGATCAGCTATGGGCAAGATCTACAGCGATGTCACCGAGCTGATTGGTCATACCCCGCTGGTTCGGCTCAACCGGTTGACCGAGGGACTTGGCGCACAGGTAGTCGCCAAGCTGGAGTTCTACAACCCGGCCAACAGCGTCAAGGATCGCATCGGTGTGGCGATCATCGACGCCGCGGAGCGCTCCGGTGAGCTCAAGCCGGGGGGCACCATCGTCGAAGCGACGAGCGGCAACACCGGTATCGCGCTGGCAATGGTGGGCGCCGCCCGCGGATACAAGGTGATCTTGACAATGCCGGAGACGATGTCCACCGAGCGGCGGGTGATGTTGCGCGCCTACGGCGCCGAGATCGTTCTCACACCGGGTTCCGAGGGCATGGCCGGCGCGGTCGCGCGGGCCAAGCAAATCATCGCGGAGACCAAGAACACGGTCTCAGCCGATCAGTTCGCCAATCCCGCCAACCCGGCAATCCATGAGAAGACCACCGCCGAGGAGGTCTGGGCCGACACCGACGGCAGGGTCGATATCTTCGTCGCCGGTATCGGCACCGGCGGCACCGTCACCGGGGTCGGGCACGTCCTCAAGGCCCGCAAGCCGAGTGTGCAGATCATCGGCGTTGAACCCGTCGACTCCCCACTGTTGACGGAGGGCCAGGCAGGCCCCCACAAGATCCAGGGCATCGGTGCCAACTTCGTGCCCGAGGTGCTTGACCGGGGCATCTATGACGAGATCATCGATGTCAGCCTCGAGGACTCGATCAGCGTCGCCCGGGATCTCGGAACCCAGGAGGGCATACTCGGCGGCATCTCCTCGGGCGCGATCATCTGGGCGGCGCTGGAACTGGCCAAACGGCCGGAAAATGCCGGCAAGCTCATCGTCGCGATCGTCTGCGATTACGGCGAGCGCTATATCTCCACGGTGCTATTCGAGGACATCCGGGACTGATTGCACCGTGGCACTACTGTCCACACTCCGCGAGGACTTGCGCAACGCGCGCAGCCATGACCCGGCGGCCCGCGGCGATGTCGAGAACGCCCTCGTCTACTCCGGTCTGCATGCGATCTGGTCCTATCGGCTCGCCCACCGCATGTGGTCGAATCCAGCGCTACGCGGCCCAGCACGAATACTGAGCCAGTTCACGCGATTTCTCACCGGTATCGAAATCCACCCGGGCGCAACGATCGGTCGCCGGTTCTTCATCGATCACGGCATGGGTGTGGTGATTGGCGAGACTGCCGAAATCGGCGACGATGTAATGCTCTATCACGGCGTGACTCTCGGCGGCCGAACCATGCAGCAGGGAAAACGCCACCCCACCCTCGGTAACCGGGTGACCGTGGGAGCGGGCGCCAAGATTCTCGGGCCGCTGAACATCGGCGATGACTGTGCTGTCGGCGCCAACGCCGTTGTCACCCATGACGTTCCGGAGGATTCCACGGCGACGGGCATTCCCGCGATCGTACGTCCACGGACAGAGAGACAGCGCGAGCCCCTGGTCGATCCGACGACCTACATCGATCCCGCGATGTACATCTGATCGCACCCCAGTAGCCTTCATTCTCATGGACACCCCGCTTGAATCCCTCGCCGTCGAGGTCAAGGACAACGTCGCCCAGGTCACGCTGATCGGCCCCGGTAAGGGCAATGCCATGGGCCCGGAGTTCTGGGCCGAGATGCCGGTGGTCTTCGCTGAACTCGACGCCGACCCCGAAGTCCGCGCCATCGTGCTGACCGGCTCGGGAAACAACTTTTGCTTCGGCCTGAATCTGCTCACCATGGGCAACACCCTCTCGGACACCATGTCGACTGAAGTCTCGGCCCGGCCGCGCTCGAACTTCCACACCCACCTCAAAGAACTACAGCAGTCCATTACTGCGGTGGCTGACTGCCGGACGCCCACCATCGCATCGATCCACGGCTGGTGCATCGGCGGCGGTGTCGATCTGATCAGTGCGGTGGATATCCGCTACGCGAGTGCGGACGCGAAGTTCTCGGTGCGAGAGGTCAAACTCGCCATCGTCGCCGACGTGGGAAGCCTGGCCCGGCTGCCCTACATCCTGTCCGACGGCCACCTACGCGAACTGGCACTGACCGGCAAGGACATCGACGCCGCCCGGGCAGAGAAAATCGGACTGGTCAATGACGTCCTTCCCAATGCCGAGGCTGCGTTGGCCGCCGCGCACGCCACCGCCGCCGAGATCGCGGCGAACTCGCCGCTGGTGACCCGCGGCGTCAAGGATGTCCTCGATGAGCAGCGCACCGCCGACGTGGCCGCAAGCCTGCGTTACGTAGCGGCGTGGAACTCGGCATTTCTGCCGTCGAGGGATCTCAAGGAGGCGACCTCCGCGATGTTCGGTAAACGCGCGCCGAACTTCACCGGTGAGTGACTCTCAGCCAGCTTGTGAGACGCGCCGCTGCTTCGGGTTCGGAACGTGAGTAGCTGCCACTCGACGTAACCCGGTCAGGACTCTCGACGCGGCGCGTGTTTTCGGCGAGTCGCTCCGTTGCCCACTGCGCAAGGATTCCCGCGCTATTGCGCCAGTTTTTTCCGGTACCGCCGCGGCAACCGGCGCAGTGGCCGAACCGCGGGACAATTCAGATTGGACCACCGCTAGGCCCTGCTGGAACGCAACACCCAGCTCGAGGCGTAGGGCGGTGGTGTCGGTCACCGGCAGCGATTGGGCGGGGACGAATTCGCCATAGGGCGCGTTACGGTCGTAGCCGAGTTCCACCAGCTCACGCAGCGTCGGTTCGATGGCGTCGGCCAAACTGCCCATTCCCACCGCCCTCAGCGGCACCAGCAGGGGCAGATGCTCGGCGGGAATCAGGTAGTAGGTGGAGTCGCCGTAGTGCTGCACGACTGTATTCGGGTCGAAGTCAGCACTCGCGGGATCAAGGCTCACGGATCCGTAGTCATGGTTTAACAGGCCCGCCACCGCATTGGCCACCGCCAGATAATTACCTGGATCCGTTGGAAAATCGGCGAAAAAGTCATATTGCCGGGCAATGTCCACCGTCGGGAACAAGGTGTTGGTCGGGGTGGAGTTGATCGGAGTCCAGCTGACAAGGCCGAGGTTGTTCTGCCGAGAAAATAAGCCGCCATTCGGCCGGATGGGGTTGGCCAGAAGAACGAAGGAGATCGACGGCAACTGCGCGCCACTGTCGGCCAACAGCGTGAGGAATTGCTTTTCCACCGAAGCGATAATGGAACTCTGCGAATATCCGAACACCGCAAGGGGATCCAGCGGCGCACCGTTTTGCACATTCTGGGCGATCACGGCCTTGAGACTGGAATCCAGAATCTCCCAGCCGATTCTGATGGAGGCATCCAGGGTGAGGGACGCCAACCCGGTGAAAGGCGAGAACTGCTCTGGCGTTTTCAATGGAATACCGGAAAAAGACCCGCCGATGGTCGGATTGATGAATTTTTCGGTCACGTGCGTAATCCACGCCGCGGTTACCTCCGGCATGGCCGTTCCGGTCATGATGAGGGCTTCCGACGCCATCAAGTCAACCGAACCCCGATACAGGAGTTCAGGTTGGTACGCCAGCGCCGACAGCGACACCGACGCGGCAAGTGGCAGCAGTGCCGCAATGCCTCGGGTCGCGATCCGCACCGGGTGGCCACCGATCTGTCATTCGACTTACGATTTTTCACAGCGTCACGCAGAAGTCGGGGCTGTGGCGAAGATGTTACCGCCACCCACTTCGAGGCTCCAACTTGAAGGACCCGATCGCGGTGGCGACAGGATTTGAACCTGCGGTCGGTTTTAGCCGACTCTCGCTTTCAAGGCGAGTGCATTAGGCCGCTCTGCCACGCCACCACCGACAAGCGTAGCGGGCCGGTCCGCCAGGAATTTTCCCCAACCCGCGGGGAGTACCGTGACCGAGTGCACGCCATCGTCACCGACGCCGCTGGCCAACTGTCATGGCAAGAGGTGCCGGACGTCGAAGCCGGCGTCGGCGACGTTGTGATCAAAGTCAAGGCCGCGGGAATCAATCGAGCTGACCTCCTTCAGGCCGCAGGGCTCTATCCGCCACCGCCCGGGGCCAGCCTCATCCTCGGCCTT
>Ga0209829_10004216_pt1 | contig 10228 bp, 9 predicted proteins | sample C_140205_EF_Meta_FD_187311 | JGI IMG/M metagenome (GOLD analysis project Ga0209829, IMG submission 187311) | Freshwater microbial communities from Lake Croche, Canada to study carbon cycling - C_140205_EF_MetaG (SPAdes) (version 2) | ecosystem: Environmental > Aquatic > Freshwater > Lake... | reverse complement strand
AGTTTTTCAGAAACATCGGTTCTTAATTCTCTGATGCTTGGAATGGGATGGGTCATATGAGCCATCAACTTATCCATCACGGATTTACCCGTGTAAACATTTTTGCCTGCCAAGATGTAATATAAAGAACAACCAAGGCTGTAAATGTCTGCGCGGTTATCAACACCACTGGTGTTTTCGGCTTGTTCAGGAGCCATGAATTCTAATGTGCCTGCGATGGTGAATTGCTGGGTAAGCCCCTGCTTATTATGATCATCAGCGGATTCAGCTTCCGTTAGGCGTACAAGCCCAAGGTCTGCAACTTTAATATCACCCTGCCTGTTTCGCATCAAGTTTTGCGGTTTGATATCGCGGTGCACCATCCCCTGATCGTGTACATACTGCAAAGCTTTAGCAGATTGAATCATGGCATCGATGGCTTCACTTACGGGAAGGGGGCCATTCTTGCGAACAATCCCATCAAGATCGCTGCCTTCAACAAGTTCGAGAACTAAAAAGAATCCAGAGGGGCCGAAATCTGCATCATAAGCTTGTATAACCCCGGGAGCTTTAGCAGATTGAATCATAGCATCGATGGCTTCACTTACGGGAAGGGGGCCATTCTTGCGAACAATCCCATCAAGATCGCTGCCTTCAACAAGTTCGAGAACTAAAAAGAATCCGGAGGGCCCGAAATCCGCATCATAAGCTTGTATAACTCCGGGGTGATTAAGGCGCGCCAGGGTTTCTATTTCGCGTTGAAAGCGTTGCAAGTGATCTGGGTTTTCTTGAATTTCAGGGTTGAGCACCTTAAGCGCAACAATCCTGCGCATGCGTTTGTGCCTGGCACGAAAAACCGTTCCCATGCCACCTTCACCAAGGCGATCAAGAATAAGATAATTGGCCATGGCCAAATCAGCAACGCGCTTATTACGAAGTTCACCAGCCTGAAATGCAGTGATCAGCCCTATCTGTTCTAAAAAATCACCCAAGGCATCGCGATCATCGATGCTTGCAGCTTCGGGGTATTTCTCAAACGCAGAATCAATTTCATCCTTGTGGAGTACGCCATGCTTTACTAGTTCACCAATTGCTAGGTCTACTTCTGGTTTCATTGATGTATCCACACTGAAATTTGGACTTAATTAATTAATATTAGTTATAAGGTATAAATCTGTGGGGAACAATGAATTGATTTGGTAATTTTATGCCACCTGCCTATTTCTTTTATTGAGGTAAGCCATGAACCGCAGAACCTGCACAAAAATTATTGGCTTTACATTTATCCTGGCGTTTGGAATTCATGGCTTTTTACTTGCAGATGTTTTAGCACCCCAATCTAAAAATAAACCAAACCTTTACCTTTGTAAATGGACTAATACACCGCCCATCATCGGTAATATGGTTGATAAACAAGCGGTTGAATTATTTACCGAATGGATCAGGTCACTGCTCAAATGATACCCCTTTTTCAACGATGGCTTAGCACCTGGCCTGGTATCTTTCTCTTTACATTCGCCAGCCTGGCGCTGGTTATCCCATCATGGTTTCTAAGCGATCCCGGCACCTTCTGGCATATTCGCACCGGCGAATGGATGATCGATCATCTCCAGATTCTTCGCACCGATCCCTTCTCCCAATCTGAATCAAACTGGGTTCCAACCCAATGGCTTGCTGAAATTTTAATGGCTTACTCCTACCGAATCGGGGGCTTTGGCACACTTAAAATTCTTTCATCCTTGATAATCGCAACTTGGATTTCCATCTTGGCGCGCAGATGGTTTTTAGCAGGCATGCACCCCGCTATAGTTTGGCTCCTCGCATCCTTGGTGCTAATGATTGGAGCACTTCATTTTCTAGCAAGGCCCTTACTAATCAATTACCTAGGCATCACCCTGCTCTCTTGTTTTATTCTCGATTTTGAAAACCGCAGAGCAAAGGCATCTTGGCTATTATGGTGCTTCCCTCTCGCAGTTTTTTGGGCCAACTGCCATGGTGGATATCTAGGGGGTCTTTCAATCCTTGGCTTAGCATCATTAATATGGACCACGCAGTTTTTGTTTTCACAAGGATCAATAAAAGACCTTAGTACTCTTTTAATTTTGTGGTGTGGCAATTTAGTGTGGCTGATAGCACCTTGCATCTCGCCTTTCGGAATAGGGATGAATGAAGAATGGCTTAAAATCTGGTTTAAACTCGATCTTTCAAGTTATATTATTGAGCACGCTGCGCCGAATTTGTTCGATGTTTACTTGCTGGGGGCTTATGTAGCATTTGCTGCGATAACCCTATTTTTTTTCTTGTCTGGCAAAGGCTCACAACATCTAGGAATTACTGCAACTATTTGGGCCTGGTTTTTCTTAGCTCTAAAACGCGCCCGCAATACCCCCATTTTCATAAGCATTGCAGCAGTCATGTTTGAAGAAATCTGGCTTGGTCTTGTTAGCTCGAACAAAATAAGAGAAGACTGGATTATCAGGCAACCTAAAAAGCCTAGCGTAAAAATGATTGTAACTTTATCGTTTATCGTGACAGGCCTTTTAATTTCTTCTGCTTTGGGTTGGTATCAGGTTCAGCTAGATCCTAAAAAATGGCCCGCCGATCTTATTAAGCCCATGCAACATCTGGCACGAGATTACGGGCCAGACACCAAAATCTACAATGAACTGAATGATGGAGGCTTTCTTATTTTTTATTCTCCCAATTGGCGAGTGTTTCAAGATGATCGCTGCGAAATCCATGCGTTTCGCGATGGAATGAATGATGGTTCTTGGATTACCAAAACCATGAATTTAGAAATGAATGCTCCGGATCAACTTCTTTTAGAATTACAAAACCGTGGAATCAAACTCGCAATCGCTCCTAAAAATTCTCCCTTGGGGAAATTACTGCAAAGCACTAATCCACCGTTAAAACCACTTTTTTCAGGCAATACTCACGCTATTTGGCAAGTGCCCTGATCCCCTAAAATCGTACTAATTAATTTTTATTAGTTGAATGCGAGATGTTTTCCAAATACTATTGATCAATGGATATTATTCGTTGAATCCATTTAGATTTGTTCGAACACCTTAAAAATGAGCATAATATGAACCATATTAGAAAAAATCTTTGTGCGTTCTTACAAGATGAAAATGGCCCAACTGCGGTTGAATACGCTGTTATGGTCGCTCTTATTATCGTGGTTTCAATCGCTGCGATCGCAACTTTAGGCACCAAAGTAAGCAGCACTTTTTCCACTACTGCAACAAAAATCACCACTGCAACAACTGCAAGCTAATTCAATTGACCTATAAAACAAGCCTTTTTTCGCTTAAAAGGGTATTACAAAGCAGAACATCTTGGCTAATTTTAAAAAAACCACAAAATTATCACTATAATTATTTGACTAGGCTTAAATAAAAATCTAGGTTTAGTTATCAGAAAATGATCAAGCATGATCCCAAAGAACTGATAGAATATTTGGACAGGATTTTGTAGCACCTGACTAATCGACAAAGGTTTTTTTACTACTTGGTTTCATTACACTTTAAGGAGTTTACGATGAACACTCTGCGCGAAAAGTTGGTTAAGTTTTTGAAGAGCGAAGATGGCCCCACTGCAGTTGAATACGCTGTTATGGTGGCTCTCATTATCGTGGTATCGATCGCTGCGATCACCACCCTTGGTACCAAGGTAAGTAGCACCTTCAGCAGTACTGCAACTGCAATTACCACTGCGACAACCGCGAGCTAGTTTAAACATCCCCCTTTGCGGGCATGTTGTTTACGACTAGGGCGTATTAAAAAAGCGCCCCTCATTCAAAGGGGCGCTTTTAAAAAGCTAATAATAACACTTAAAGATCATCAAGTATTATTTTATCTCACTTTTTCTTCCCCGCCGGTTCCACTTCCCTAAGGAGTTTCTCATGCGCACTTTACACGAAAAGTTGGTCAAGTTTTTCAAAAGCGAAGACGGCCCCACTGCTGTAGAATATGCCGTTATGGTTGCCCTTATAATTGTGGTTGCAATAAGCGCGATCACCGTGCTTGGGCAGAAAACCAGTGGCGTTTTTACTGCCACATCCTCGTCCATTCAATAAGTTTGCAAAGAGTAAATGTCTTTTTAATTGGGGTGCGTGATGGATTTTAGTTTAAATGTCTGGCCTATCGCGTTGGTTAGCCTTGCAATGATCGTTGCTGCAATCATCGATGGCTGGAAACTTAAAGTACCTAACGCACTCACCTTTCCACTAATCATCTCGGGTTGGATTCTAGGATTGCTCAATACTTTCCAAATCCTTCCTGACTCAGGAATTGGTGGAATCGGTGGCAGCCTCACTGCCACCGCTTTAGGTTTCGCCCTTATCTTCCCCGTCTATGCAATTGGGGGCATGGGTGCGGGAGATGTTAAAATGCAAATGGGGTTTGGCGCCTGGGTGGGTGCTTACTATTCTTTTGGTCAGGCCCAATACATTGTTTTAATTGCTTTTTGCTGGGGCGCAATTATCGGGGGCATCATTGCTTTCTTCATGATTCTCTTCAGAAGGCAAATATCAACCAATATATTGAACACCCGTGAAATCCTTTCCGACCTCGCAACCAAAAGCGTGGACGAAACTGAGCAAAAAGCTGCTGCTCGAAAACCAAGGATGCATTTGCTCCCTTATGGCATCCCACTTTGCCTTGGGTTTCTGGGCTATCTGGCTTACCTGCACCTCTACTTACATATTCCTTTGCCTGTTTATCCCATCCAATAATTAGCTTTTTTTAAAAAATAAGCTAAAGTATTAGTGTGCAGCCAACGATTGCGCTGCGGTTCCCTTCGCAAGATGCTAATTTATAGCAAACAAGACTTCCTATCTTTGCTTGTTACCCCAAGGTCAGCATGAATTATCGATATCTTCGTTATAATCGATAAATCTTAAAGCTGGTCACGCTTTTGTGCCGATGAAATATATGAGGGATACTCCGATTGTAGGGATTAGAACTCAGGATATATCCGGTGCCTCAGCGACGAGAGGCCTAGAACGATGAATCCTAGAATGTTGGCGCTTGGTATGGCGGTTTTTTGCGGCTTGGCTGCGGCCTACTTGGCGATGACTTATAATAAAGGGAATCAAGGTCCTAAAATGGTGGAAGTTCTCAGAACTAAAAGCAAGGTACCTTTCCGCGAGAAGATTTCTGATCCTCAGAAGTACTTCGAGGTCGTTGCTGTTCCTGAACTTAATCTTCCATCAAATATTTTGACTTCGTTTGATCTAGTTAAAGATAAAACCCTCAATAAAAATCTTGCCGAGCAATCCTTTATCACCAAAGATGATCTTCTTGACCCCAATCAACACTACCTTACCGACCAACTCAATAAAGGTAAAAGGCTTTTTGGCCTTACCGTTAATGCTGAATCCCTCGCGGGGGGTTTTATTCTTCCGGGCTCCGCGGTAGATCTGATTGGCACCAAACGCCTCGCTAACAACAACATCGAAACTCAAACCGTTTTGGAAAACATTCGGGTGATGGCTGTAGGCGATAAATCGACCATTAATGAAAAGCCAGGCGATGTACGCCATTCTATTGTTGAAAATACTGTGACTCTTGAGGTTAGCCCTGAAGAAGCGCAAGTTTTAGCAATGTGGAAATCCATTGGCGAAATCAAACTTTCCGCAAGAGCAAAAGATGATAACGATAAAGTGAACACCAAAACAACCAAGCTAAATGAAGAATTGAAAACCATTGATGTGTTAAAGAATGAGCCTGAGAAGAAGAAAATCAAAAAAAATATTTTTGGTGGGAACGATAATAAACACACCCTTGTCATCTTTAATACTAAAGATTCCAAGGAAAATATCACCACCAATGATGCGGTAGAGTTTGAAGAATACGAAAAAGGCAAATGGCGCACGGTGTTTAAAAACGCTCGGAATTCTAATGCTGCTGAACAGCCAGAAGAGGTTCCGGGTGATGCGCTTGAAAAAGTAAAACAATAGTCAGGGATGGTTGCGGAGATTTATAATTTTGGCGAAGGGAATCGCCAGCTTGTTTGAAGAGGTTGCAAGGATGCCATACAAAAATTATTACCTAGCTAAAAGCTTGCAAGCCTGCATTGCCATGATAATCATGGTTTGCAGTGTAGCATCGCTAATGGGCCAGGAAGCACTACCTTTGGTAAAGGGCCCTGATTACGCAATTCCCATTGATTTTACGATTAAGATTCAGATGAAGAGCAAAAAGCTCATCAAGAATGCCCGCACTTTTGACAACAAAATTTTAGAAGTAAAAGATGTGCTGAATGATCCCAAATCTGTTTATTTAAAGGGTTTGGCTGAAGGTGTTGCAACTTTAGAATTAATTTCAACAGATGAAGAAAGAGAAGAACTCAGCGTTTATGTACTTCGCCAGCAAACACCAGTAAACAATATTAAGTTTTTGAAAGAAACCACAATTGATTTGGTTCACTTAAAAAAAATGCTGGCACAAGCAGCGCCTAACACAGCAGTTGAAGTAAGCCTTGTAACTAGTGATTCCGTTTTTATAAACGGTGTGGTTAATTCAACAGATGACCTTCGCACCATTCTTCATCTTGCAAGTAAAGTAGTTGACCCTTCTTATCAGGATAAAGAAAAAGAAGGTCCTACCTATGATCTTAATGATGCAGCAGGGAAAAAGATTGTTTCTGTTTCCTCCAAAGTAGTAAACGGACTAAAGCTTAGGTTTAATAGCGAAGCTGAAAATCAGGGTTTGAAAACTGGAGCACCGCCTAAAACATCTTTTGATCTCGATTACCTCAAAAAAGTAATTAGCAATGCTGTACCTAATTCCAATATCCAAGTCATTCCTGTCACCAAAGATGCGGTCATTCTTTCTGGTTATGTTTCCCGGGCTGAAGATATTGGTATGATTCTTTCGATTGCTGGAAATATTGTTGACCCGACCTTATTTGATGGCTTATCGCAAACTAGTTCAACACAAACAAATCCTGGACAAACCAATCCCACAGGAACCACACCAGGCAATATGCCCACCGATCCCAATGCTGCTGCAACAACACAACCTGCACAAGCAACACCAAGAACTTCACAAAAAGTTATCAATGCGCTTCGGGTTGCAGGCGTGCAACAAGTTCAATTAGATGTTGTCGTTGCTCAAGTTTCTCGTTCGGAATTCAGACAACTAGGTTTCAACTTTCTTAGCTCCCGGAATAGTTCTTTTATCGCCAGCACCTTGACTGGCCTTGCAGCACAACCCACTGCTGTTGGTACAGGCCTAGCTTCAGGGGCCACCCAAGGTTCTGCTCTGGCTGCAAATGGATTTGTTTCAAGCGCCACGGCTGCTGCTAATATTCCCTTCGGTGTTTTAAACTCGAATAGCGGCTTCCTTGGATTCCTTCAAGCCCTGCGCAATGAAAGTGCTTCTAAACTTTTGGCAGAACCCAAACTTACCACCTCCAGTGGCAAGCAAGCCTTCTTCCAAGTGGGTGGCGAACAAGCTGTTCTTAGTGGTGCATCCGGTGTCAACGGCCCTGGTGCAGCTTTTCAAACCATTGGCACTACCCTTAGTTTCCTTCCGATCGTTTTAGGTAATGGTAAAATCCAACTTACTGTTAACCCTAGAGTTCGAACCCCAAACCCAGCTTTTGGGATTCAAACCTCATTTGGATTCGTAACAGGGTTTGATGATAAGCAAGTAAATGCAACGGTGGAAATGGAAACAGGGCAGACATTTGTCATCGGTGGCTTAATTCAAAATGAAACCCGTGGCATTGTAAATAAGATCCCCGTGCTTGGTGATCTTCCTTTCTTGGGAGTTTTATTCAGCACCAAGGAATACACTGAAACCGAGCAAGAAGTTGTGATTTTGGTTACCCCATACTTGGTCGATCCACAGTCTTGTGATCAGTTGCCTAAGTTGCTTCCTGGTCAAGAAACCCGCACCCCTGATGATTTCGAACTCTTTTTAGAAGGCATTTTGGAAGCCCCCCGTGGCCCAAGAAAAGTGATTCAAGATCGCAGATACACCCCAGCATTTAAGAATGCCAAGCCTTTAGATGCTGAATCGGGTGAATCCCGCGTACCAGGCAATTTGATTTTCCCTACCCGCAATCAAGAAAACCCTAAACCTAAAGAACTTCCAATGATCGAAACCCAGCCTGTGCCATTAACCTTACCTGAGGTTTCCAATTCTGAAAAAGCAAGGGAAGTACCGTTTGTTCCAATTAAAAACAGCAGAAGTTCATTACCAATTAAGGTGTTACCAGGGGTAGCCAATCCAAATAATTCTGAATCAAAAATTAAAACATCATCGTTGCAGATAGTTTCTCCTGTAAAATGAAATATACGCTTTTTAAATATTACCACGGGCAATTGAATCATGGCTGAGTTTGACGAAAACAATAATGCAAAATCAGAAGACAATCTTCTTAGATTGGTCATTATGAATCCCCCAGACAAGGGACATGAAGCATTGCGCAGTATGTTTACTCAAATACCTTATGTATGGCTGCAAGCAGAATGCACCAAGTACGAATTCCTACAAGAGGTGATTGCCAACCAGACTACTCCCCATGTTGTTGTAGTTGCAATCGATGCTGATTTAGAAAAAGCTTGCAGAGCAATCGAAAGACTTGCCCAAGAAATGCCAGATGTAGCCATTCTAGCAATCAGCAAACGCGATGATGGGCAGGCAATATTAAAGGCCTTAAGAGCGGGCGCCAAGGAATTTCTTACCATGCCTTTTGGCGTGGATACCCTCTCCGAGGTACTTAAGAAACTTGAAAAAGCTGGAAGGGCACAATATTCGCCAACGCTTGGTGTTGTTAAAAAAGAAAAGACATTGGTCATTTCTTTTCTTGGATCTCGAGGTGGTGTGGGCTGTACCAGCCTAAGCGTAAATCTTGCTGCTACTCTTGCTGCTGATCCCCATAACAAAGTTGTGCTGGTTGATCTTGATCTTGCCCTAGGTGATGCAGATATTGCACTCGACTTGATTGCAGATTATACCCTGAGCGATCTTGTTGAAAACATCGATAAGCTAGATATGACCTTTTTAAACCGATCATTGAGCAAGCATTCAACAGGATTGGCGCTATTGCCACACCCCTTGAACGTAGGTGATGCAACCGCAATAACGGAAGAGCATTTAAAACGAATCATCTCTTTGCTGGGTGCATGCCATACGCATTTGGTATTAGATTTAAGCAAGAGCCTTCGCCCGACAGATATCTGTGCGTTGGCAATGTCGGACTTTATTTTCTTAGTCGTTCAATTAGAAATCACCAGCATACGCAATACAATTCGTCTGCTTTCAACCTTGGATGCAGATGGCAGGCTTGGGCCTAGAGTAAAATTGGTGCTTAACCGGGTGGGTATGGTGACCGACATCAGCAGAGAAAAAGCAGTGGAACTTTTAGGCAGGCCTTTTTTCTGGGAAGTTCCCAACGACCATAAGATAATGATGGAGTCGCGAAACTCTGGCACTCCCATGGTAAAAAGCGCGCCTGTAAGCAAAATTCAACATAACTTCAGCGACTTTGCTGATGCGGTATGCAGCAAAACAAAAGCGAACAAAGGGGCCAAGTCTTTTTGGCATTCTTTTTTCACCAGCAAACCTTAATGAGAACACACCATGTCTAGGCTACAACGGGGATTATCAGGAATCACAGCAGGCTTAGGCGGCTCGGGTGGAATCCTTGGCCAGGGTAAATCATTTGATGAACTTAAACAACTCATTCATGGAAGACTTGTCGACAAGCTCGATCTTTCCAAAGTAAGTGAACTTGCTGGTGATACACTTCGAAAAGAAATCCGCGTAGTTGTCGAACGACTTTGTGACACTGAAAACCCGCTGCTTAACAGGGTTGAAAAAGAACGATTGATTGATGAGGTTTTGGATGAAACTCTCGGCCTCGGGCCACTCGAGCTTCTTTTAAAAGACCCAACCATTAGTGATATCCTTATCAATGGCCCGCATAAAATCTTCGTCGAACGAAAAGGCAAGATGACTCTTTCCGAGGTTAAGTTTCGCGACAACGACCACCTACTTCAAATCATTGATCGCATCGTTTCCAAAATGGGAAGGCGCGTTGATGAAACCTCCCCTATGGTGGATGCCCGCCTACCCGATGGATCGCGCTTTAATGCAATCATCGCACCTTTGGCACTCGATGGCGCAACCGTAAGTATCAGGCGCTTTGGCACCAAGCCCCTCATGATGACAGATTTATTAAGCTATAATGCTCTCACTCCTGAAATGGCAGTATTTCTAGAAGCATGCAT
>Ga0209829_10004215_pt1 | contig 10228 bp, 8 predicted proteins | sample C_140205_EF_Meta_FD_187311 | JGI IMG/M metagenome (GOLD analysis project Ga0209829, IMG submission 187311) | Freshwater microbial communities from Lake Croche, Canada to study carbon cycling - C_140205_EF_MetaG (SPAdes) (version 2) | ecosystem: Environmental > Aquatic > Freshwater > Lake... | reverse complement strand
TCGAGCGTGCGAATAGACAAGATGAAATCTTGTCGCCACATTCGACGCGACGAAATCTCGTCCCCTCGCTCGACTCGGCCGGCCCTTCTCTCGTGGCCGCAAGTTTTCAACTTGCGAATGGACAAGATGAAATCTTGTCGCCACATAAGACGCGACGAAATCTCGCCCCCTCGCTCGACGCGGCCGGCCCTTCCCCCGTGGCCGCAAGTTTTCAACTTGCGAATGGACAAGATGAAATCTTGTCGCCACATAAGACACGACGAAATCTTGCCCCCTCGCTCGACGCGTCCGGCCCTTCCCCCGTGGCCGCAAGTTTTCAACTTGCGAATGGACAAGATGAAATCTTGTCCCCACATAAGACGCGACGAAATCTCGCCCCCTCGCTCGACGCGAAGCATGCCGTCCGCCCTACACCACACGCCCTCGGGACAGGCTGACCGCACCGCCAAAACAAGCCGCGACATCGCCACCCTCCACGCGAATCCGCTCGTGATACCGCGAGCGGTAAAGCCAGCCCTCCGGCTCGCTCGAATAGCCCAGCGGCAGAGGCGATGGATCGATCCGGCATTCGACCAGCGGCGGCCGAGCGGCCGTGCCGGACAGGCCCAGCGGGTGCGGAAAATTCACGTTCCAGAATTCGCCGGCCGGCAGCGGCATCGGGAGCACGTCGGCAAGCACGGCCTCCATCCACGCCGCCGCACGGCGCCAGTCAATCGGCTCCTCACGGCGGTGATAGTGCGACGCCGCCAGCGCCCGCACGCCGTGCAGCGCCGCCTCGCGGGCCGCCGCCACGGTGCCCGAATGATGGATGTCAACTCCCAGATTGCCGCCGGCGTTGATGCCCGACAGCACCCAGTCGACCAGCGGCCGGCCGCCAGCATCGCCAGGGCTGGCCATGCTGGTCGTGGCAGGCACATCGCCGGCAGCCCGAAGAATCGTCGCCAACGCCAGTCGAACGCAGTCAGCCGGCGTGCCATCGACGTGAAACCGGTCGGCCCCCACCTGCTCAAGCACGAGCGGCCTGTCGGTGGTCACGCGGTGGCCACAGCCGGAATGCGGATCCTTCGGCGCCACGACGACGACGCGGCAAGCCAGCCCACGGCAGGCTGCCTCGAGTGCCCCCAAGCCTGGGGCATCGATGCCGTCGTCGTTGGTGAGGAGCACGATCATGCGTCTTCATCCCCCTCGGGAGCCATCGCGATCGCTGCGAGCATGGCCCACACGCCGGCGGCGGCCGCGGCGGCCGCCTGGCAGACGTCCTCCGCGTCGGTGCAGGCCGGCGCATCGGGACACGCGACGTTGGTGACCACAGAGATGGCTGCGACAGCAAGGCCGAGCCGACTGGCAGCAACGACCTCCGGCACGGTCGACATCCCCACAACGTCGGCCCCGAGTTTCCTGAGCATGCGATATTCGGCGCGGGTCTCGTAACTGGGCCCCTTGAGATGGGCGTAGACGCCCGTGCGGGCCGAGACGCCCACTCCACGCGCTGCTGAGATCGCCTTCTTCCTCATCGCCCGGTCGTAGAACGTTGCCGCCGTTGAGGCCGGCACGCCGCCACCTGCCGCCGGCTCGAGCAACACGGTCCACGGCTCGCGCACCAGATCGATGTGATCGCTCACGACCAGCAGTTGGCCGATGTGCATGTCGGATCGCAGACCACCTGCGGCATTCGTGACCAGGAGCCTTGTCGCCCCCAGGGCCGCCAGCAATTCCACGCCACGCACGAGGCTCTCCGGGGCATGTCCTTCATACCCGTGCACGCGGCCCTGGAGCATCACCACGCTGCGGCGACACGGGCCATGTCCGCCGAGCCATCCGCAGACCACCCTGCCGGCATGCCCCGTGGCGGTCGATGGCACGAGCCAGCCGGTCTCCGAGGCGGACAGCGTCCACGACTCCTCCAGTTGGTCCGCCAGCCCACCGAGGCCAGTTCCCAGCACCACCCCGAGCGTGCCACCTTCCGAGCTGCCTGTTCTCCCAGGCCCGGCCGCTAAAACCCTCCGCGCCGCCGCGACGGCACCGGCCCGCGGCACGCAGGCAGGCTGACCCGCGACAGCCGCCGTGCCGGCTGCGATCCGCTGCGATCCGCTCCGGAGTGGTGCCTCTGCAACGGGTTTCTGTAAATCTGCACGCACTTCCATTCCACTCCGGTCGGTGGCGACTCTCTTCCAACGATTCCTGCGGAGACGGGGGCACCCTTTGCCGCCTGCCACGGGAAGTTATATCCTCCCCATCAGCCTGCGAGCCTCGCCACCACGGAGCACTCCCGCCGATGTCCACCCGCGCCGAGAAGTTTGCCGGTTTGTCCGTCGCCATCGTCACCCCGTTTCGCGACGGGGCCATCGATTCCAAGCGGCTTCGTGAACAGATCGACTTCCAGGCGAATGCCCGGGTGACCTGCATCTGCCCGGTGGGCACCACGGGTGAATCGCCCACGCTCACGCACGACGAACATGAGCGGGTGATCTCTGAGAGCATCCAGGCCGCGGCGGGCCGGATGCTCGTCATGCCCGGCACCGGCAGCAACTCCACGGCCGAGGCGGTTCGCCTCACGAAGTTTGCAGCCCGGGCCGGTGCCAACGCCGCGCTGGTCGTCTGTCCCTATTACAACCGCCCAACGCAACAAGGCATTTTCGAACACTTTCGTGCACTGGCCGAAAGCGTCGACATCCCGATCTGCATTTACAACATCCCCGCGAGAACCGGACGGAACATCGAGCCCGAGACGATCATCCGCTTGGCCGCACTTCCCGGCATCGCCATGGTCAAGGAAGCCACCGGATCGATGGACCAGGCCTCGCAGATCCTCGCCGCCACGGACCTCACCCTTCTCTCGGGCGACGACAGCATGACGCTGCCGATGCTGGCAATCGGCGGCCGCGGCGTGATCTCGGTCGTGGGCAATCTGGTGCCGGCCGATATGAAGTCCCTCATCGAAGCCTTCGACGCCGGCGATCTCGCCGCGGCCCGCACGCTCCACAAGAAGTTGTTTACGCTCTGCCGCGATCTCCTCGGCCTGTCGAGCAACCCAATCCCGATCAAGGCCGCGCTGGCAATGGTGGGCCGCGATTCTGGCGAGGTAAGGCTGCCACTGGTGAGCCTGGAGGCCCCGCTGGCCGACTCGCTCCGGCGGGCTATCACCGCCTATGGACTGCCCGTCGTGCCGGCCTGATCCGACTTGATCTCGCGCAACACGGCCCCTTGGTTATCGAAGCCAGCGATGAGTGTGTCGTAGTGCCGCGTGAGACCAGCCTCCGCAAACCGCTCGACGAGCTGCTCGGCCGCGGCCAGTGATGCGCAGCAGGCCATCACTGTCGGTCCCCAGCTACTCTGCGCGGCACCATGCACGCCCATGTCCCGCAGCCGTTCGATCAGCCGCAGCGTCGCCTCGGCGTGTGGCAGCCGGGACGAAGCCCGCTCGAACGGCTTGCCGGCCAACAGGCCGTAGCGAAACACCGCCTCAGAGAATTCGACAAATCTCCCCTCGATCGCCGCCGGGAGCAGATCCATCAGCGCGATCCGCGACAGTTCCGCCGAGATCTCCATTGGCACCGGGGGCAGGAGAGCAAAAGCCTGTTTTTCAGGCTCGCCATGGAGGCCGACCGCGCCGCTCTGACCGATCACAACACACCGCCACTCCGCCGGGAGCCTGACGCGAGCCACCAGCGGCGAGAAGGTGCGGCTGGTGTCGTTTTCACCGGCGTGGTCGTCTCGCAGCAGCCGTCCCCCCTCGACGATCATTCCTCCGCCGCTGAAGCCGTAGACACCAATGCATGACCGACGGCCCCGCCCCGCGGCGCGGGCCAGTTCCAGGGCGTCGCTGTTCTCGAAGAACCACGGGCTGTCGGAGGCGCATGGCGATCCATCGGCGAGCGACGGCGTGGCCGATGCCTTGCCGGGCGACGGCGTGGCCGAGGTCTTGGCGACGGTCGATGGATGGAAGAGATGCCGCACGCCGGCCGCCACCGCCAGCCCCAGTTGGGTGCCGCTGCCCAGGCCCGCGTGGCTGTTGGGCACACGCATCACCTCGATCTCGCAGGCCGCCGTTTCGCCCAGGCCCCAGGCCTGCGCACAGGCTCGCGCACACTCCAGCGCCCGGAGAGCCAGCGGCCCACGGGCGGCAAAGCGATCCGATCGCGTAATCCTGAGGTGCACCCCGGGCCGGTCGATCATGAAGCCCACGCCCCCGTAGGCACGGACCTCGGGCACCCCGAACGACAGCATTCCAATGTGGAGGCGTGCGGGAGTGCTCACCTCCACGGCGGTGGAACGCTGGCCGGATCGGGAATGGTCAAGCGGCATCCGGAGAGTAGACCGATTGCCTGGAAACCGTACAAGCGGCCGCATGTTCACTCGAAACAAGCCCGCCGCGACGATCTTAGACTCGGCTTTTGCAGTTTTGGTGCCCTTTTTCCCATTGGCTGAAACTGCCCTCTGAAGCTGCCCTCTGAAGAAGGCTCCTCAGCAGAATCGGTGGGAAATTTTCGGCTCGGGCAAGTTCCCCATCGGTGACACCAGTTCATCGTGTCTCTTGTGGCGACAAGATTTCCATCTTGTCGGGGAAGTGCAAGTTGAAAACTCGCACCCACATGGGAAAACTCGCACCCACAATTCAAATGTCCCTGGCTTGGAACCAGTTGAGGATTAGTGCCGGTGTCTCTTGTGGCGACAAGATTTCATCTTGTCGGGGAAGTGCAAGTTGAAAACTCGCACCCACATGGGAAAACTCGCAGCCACATCGGAAAACTCGCACCCACAATTCAAAAAAACCTGGCTCGGAACCAGTTGAGGATCAGATTCCGGGATCTCTTGTGGCGACAAGATTTCATCTTGTCGGAGAAGTGCAAGTTGAAAACTCGCACCCACATGGGAAAACTCGCACCCACATGGGAAAACTTGCAGCACGTTTTGGCGATGGCGCCCAGCGGACACGGTTCCAGAAAGCTGATCAGACTGCTGGAAAAAGCTGTCGCAATGGCTCTGTAAACTGCAAAAGCCGAGTTCGATGGGTGTGGAAATACGATTGCATCGTGTTCATCCGGCACGCTGGAAACATGCCGCCACGCCTCACCCCGCCGCCACCCGTGCCTCCAGGAGCCCGAAGGCTTCGTGCTCTCGCGGCCCGCCAGTCTTCTCGACGAGCACCGACAGCTCGCACAGCTGGCGTTGCACCTCCTCAACGCCGAGCAGGTGCAGCCGCGTCACGAGGATCGCCCCTTCCACCACGGCATGCCTGGCCCGGTTGAATCCGATGAACGGCCGCCCCTCGTGCACCGTCACCACGCGGGCCTGCAGCCGCAGCCGGTTTTGCGACGCATCGGCCGTGACGACCTTGAATTCATAGCTGCGGCAGGCATCCAGCAACACCCAGCCGCTGACAGCCGAGGCCGGCCGACACGCCGGCGGCCCTGCCAGCGTGCCCGTCACGAGACGGGCCAGCAGCAAAACATCGTCGCTGAGATGAAACACCCCCTCCGCCGTCCGTCCGAGATTGACCGCCGTCTGGCTCGATGAAAATGGCCGCAGCAGCATCTGTTCGATCACACCGCCGGCGACGGCGGCGGCGTCCACCTGCGGCCCCATGGCCGCCAGATGCATGGTGCCGGCCGGATCGGTGGTGGTGACAAGTCCTTCGAGAATCATGGCAGCGAGTGTAGCTGTCTGGTCGAGGCGAGAGCGAGGCCCCCGCGGCGGGTAGGATGGGAGGACGTTTCACCCCGTCGCTCACTCGCCCAGCCCCGTGACTGCACCACTCGCACAGATCCATTTTGTCACGGGCAAGCTCGCCGAGCATTCGCTCCGGCAGGTGCTTGAGCGGCTTGCCCCCCGGGTTGGCTTCGAAGCCACGGTGCAGGTGCTCAACATCACCGTCGCGGCGCTCATGACCACCCCGTGGATTGCCCGGCGGCTCGAGGTGCCCCCCGGAACGACGCGGGTCATCATTCCTGGCGGCTGTCGCGGCCAGATCGATGTTTTCCAAGACGCCACCAGCCTGCCGGTGGAACGCGGCCCCGCTGACCTGCGGCGGCTCGACGAATTCTTCGGCCAGCAGTCGCAGGATCTGGCCGGCTATGGCGGCCACGACATCGAGATCATCGCCGAGATCAACCACGCGCCGCGGATGCCGCTGGCAACGATTCTCGCCGAGGCCCGCCTGCTCCGCGCCGACGGCGCCGACGTCATTGACTTAGGCTGCGACCCCGACGGCGTGTGGACGGCCGTAGACGCTGCGGTGCGGATGCTCGTGGCCGAGGGCTTCCGCGTTTCGATCGACAGCTTCGAGCCACGGGAAATCGCAGCTGCCGTCCGCGCCGGGGCGGGCCTGGTGCTCTCCGTCAACTCGACCAACGTGGCCGCCGCCGCCGACTGGGGCTGCGAGGTGGTGGTGGTGCCCGACGTTCCCGCCACGCTCGAAGGCTTCTCCGACACGATCCAGCGGCTCGTCCGAGATGGCGTGAAGATGCGGCTCGATCCTGTGCTCGAGCCGATCGGCTTCGGTTTTGCGGCGAGCCTCGGGCGGTACTTGGAGGTGCGTCGCCGTTATCCCGCCGCCGAGATGATGATGGGTGTTGGCAATCTCACCGAACTCACCGACGTGGATTCCGCCGGAGTCAACACCCTGCTGATCGGGTTCTGCCAGGAGACCGGCATCCGCTCGGTGCTCACGACGCAGGTGATCCACTGGGCAAGGAACAGTGTCCGCGAGTGTGCCTTGGCGCGGGCGCTCGCCCATCACGCCATCACGCGGCGATCGCTCCCCAAGCACGTCGAGCCGCGGCTGATAACGCTCCGCGCCGGCAAGCCGCAGGCGCACGGGCAAGAGGTGCTCGATCAGTTGGCAGCGGCGATCCGCGACCCCAATTTCAGGATTTTTGCGGAGCGCGGGGCAATCCATCTGGTGGGTGCCGGCTTGCATTTGGAATCCCGGGATCCCTTCGCACTGTTCAAACAGCTGGAGCAGGCCGGAGGGACCGACATCGACCCGGGCCACGCTTTTTACCTGGGCTACGAAATGTCCAAGGCCGTTACGGCCCTCACGCTCGACAAGGACTACCGACAGGATCAGGCCCTCGAATGGGGGCACCTCACGCAGCCCGAGATCGGCCACGGTCCGTCCCGTGCTGCCGCCGAGGCCGCCCGCCTTGCAGAGGCATCCAACAACACCAAGGCCGCATCCACGGCCACGGACGCGAGGGCGTCGCAGGCTGACGGCCCGCTGGAACATGTGGCCGAGCCGACATGAGCACCGATCTACGCCAGCCGACAGACACCGCCGCGAATCCGGCGATTGATCCCGTGCCGAATCCAGACGAGCATCCTCGTCACTGGATCATTCGGCAGTGGTGTACGGCGTCGGGGGCGGTCGTCGCGGAACTCCGCCCCGGCCTCCAACCGCTGGCGGTCTTCGAGCGGCTGGCGAGGCGGCCCTCCGCGATTTTCTTTGACAGCGCCGCCCTCGACGGCGCCGCGGGCACGGCTGCAGTCGTGCCGACCACGCCGCGGCTAGGACGCTATTCCTTCGTTGCAGCCGACCCGATCCATTCCGTGCACGTCGAGCAGGCCGGCGATGCCACCGACCTGCAGCGGGTGGCCGAGGCCTTCGCCCTGCTGCGGTCGCTGCTGGCCGACCTCGCCTGCCAAACGATCCCCGGTCTGCCGCCCTTTCAGGGTGGCGTGGCGGGACTCGTCTCCTATGAATGCGGCCTCGCCCGACTGGGCGTGGCCGCACCGGCCGCGCCGGCCGGCGTGCCCCTACTCTCGCTGCATGTTTACGACGTGATCTATGCGTTTGATCACGACGCCGAAAAGGGCTGGATCATCTCGCAAGGCGTGCCTGCGCGAGGACCGACCGCGCGACGGGCCCGGGCGGAGGAACGGCTCGCGAGCCTGCTGGTGACGATCGCGGCACCAGCGAGTGATGGTGATGCACGCAGCAGCCCGACGAGCCCTGCGTGCGTGCCTCCGACCACGCCGGCCGATGCAAGCATCTCCTCGCCGCTTCCATCCCCCTGTTCCGTGCCACTGGAGGCCGGCACCGCCCTGCCCGGCCAGCCGGGTATCGTCTCCACGCGATCGCGTGCGGCCTACCTCGACATGGTCCAGGCTGGCATCGACCTCATCCGTGCCGGCGACATCTTCCAGGCGAACCTCGCGCAGCGGCTCTCGGCTGCGGTCTCGATCGATCCCGTGGAGCTCCACCGGCGCAGCCGCACGCTCAACCCCGCCCCCTTCGCCGGCTGCTTCAACGCGGGCGGGGCCTGGATCGTGAGCATGTCGCCGGAGCGGCTGCTCCAGGTCGGGCACGGCACAGTGCGGATGCACCCCATCAAGGGCACCCGCCGCATACTGGCGATCCCGGAAGCTGATCTCTACGCCGGTGCCGAACTGGGCGGCAGCGAGAAAGATCGCGCCGAGAACGTCATGATCGTCGACCTGGTGCGGAACGACCTCTCACGCGTGTGCACGCCGGCGAGTGTCCACGTGGAGGCGCTCTGCCGACTGGAGCGATATCGCTATGTGCAACACCTCGTGTCGATCGTCGCGGGCCGGCTCCGGCCCGGCCTCACGGCTCTCGATGCGCTCGACGCCGCTATCCCCGGCGGGAGCGTGACCGGGGCGCCCAAGCAGCGTGCCTGCGAGATCATCGGTCTCCTGGAGGGCTTCACACGGGGAGCCTACTGCGGATCGCTCGGCTTCATCGGGCTCGACGGCACGGCCGACTTCAACCTGCTGATCCGCACGTTCGTGGTCACTCCCGGCTCGATCAGCTTCGCAGTCGGTGGCGGCATCACCGCGCAGAGCGACCCGGCCGCCGAATATGCCGAAACGCTTCACAAAGCCGAGGGCATGCTCCGCGTGTTGGCGAGCTTCACACAAGCTTCTGCACCCGGTGCCGCGACGGCCACTCCTTCGCACCCGCACGGAGAGGCCTCGCCATGATCGTCGTGCTCGACAACCGCGACAGTTTTGTCTTCAACCTCACCCGCCACTTCCATCTGCTCGGCGTGGCTGCGGTCGTGGTGCCCAGCCACGCGATCGATTCGAGCGGGCTCGAGCGACTGTCGCCTCGCGCGATCGTGATTTCCCCAGGCCCCTGCACGCCAGCCGAGGCTGGCTGCTCGGTCGCCGCCGTCCGGGCCTTTCGGGGCCGCGTGCCGATGCTGGGTGTCTGCCTCGGGCATCAGGCCATCGCCGCGGCACTGGGCGCGGAGATCATCCGCGCGAGGGAGCCGGTGCACGGCCGCACGAGCCGTGTGCACCACGACGGCGTCAACCTCTTCGCTGGCATTCCCAGCCCGATGACCGCCTGCCGGTATCACTCGCTTGTCGTCGACGGCAGCACGCTCCCGCCGGGCCTCGCCATCACCGCGAGGGACGACGAGGGCACGATCATGGCGCTCGCCCACGAGGCCGACGGACTCTACGGCGTGCAATTCCACCCGGAGTCGATCCTGACACGGCACGGCTTTCGACTCTTGGCGAATTTTCTCGATCGGGCCGGCATCCAGCACCACGCCGCCATCGTGGCCGATCTCGACGCCCACGTGGCGAGTGAGTCGGCGGCCACGCCCGACTGCGACGACGACGATCCGCGAGTCGTGACCTTTTGACAGACGCGAGAAACACCGGCATCGTGCAATCCTGCTTGGCACGGAAGGTGCCCTGCACACGTGGCGGCATGTCCCCGACGTCGTGGATGCAAGTTTTCAACCCGTGGGTGCACGTCCCCGACTTGTGGCAGCAAGTCCCCGACTTGTGGGTGCGAGTTTCCAACTTGCACTTGCCCTCAACAAGATGAAATCTTGTCGCCACTTTTTCAACTCGTGGCAGCAAGTCCCCGACTTGTGGGTGCGAGTTTCCAACTTGCACTTGCCCTCAACAAGATGAAATCTTGTTGCCACAATCCCGACTTGCACTTGCCTTCAACAAGATGAAATCTTGTTGCCACTTTTTCAACTCGTGGGTGCAAGTCCCCGACTTGTGGGTGCAAGTTTCCAACTTGCACTTGCCTTCAACAAGATGAAATCTTGTTGCCACAATCCCGACAAGATGAAATCTTGTCGCCACTTTTTCAACTTGTGGCAGCAAGTCCCCGACTTGTGGGTGCGAGTTTCCAACTTGCACTTTCCTTCAACAAGATGAAATCTTGTTGCCACAATCCCGACTTGCACTTGCCTTCGACAAGATGAAATCTTGTTGCCACTTTTCTGACTTGTGGGTGCAC
>Ga0209829_10004213_pt1 | contig 10229 bp, 9 predicted proteins | sample C_140205_EF_Meta_FD_187311 | JGI IMG/M metagenome (GOLD analysis project Ga0209829, IMG submission 187311) | Freshwater microbial communities from Lake Croche, Canada to study carbon cycling - C_140205_EF_MetaG (SPAdes) (version 2) | ecosystem: Environmental > Aquatic > Freshwater > Lake... | reverse complement strand
CCCACCAATTCCTCTTGCACCGACGAGCAGCACGAGGCGATGGCCCTCGGGAAACTTCCCGCGATCGGCAAGATCAAGTTCCTCGGCTGAGGCGGCCTGCTGCAGAGTTTGGCGGAAGATAACATCTGTTAGGCATCACCTTCCTGAAATCAAAAACGGCGGGCCTTTCGGACCGCCGTTTTGAAATGATGAATCGTCGTGGCTCACTGACCGTCCGGACCTGGAACGCTGATCGGCGGGGTGACGGCTTCGACCGGAGCGCGGCGCGGGCCGTCTGGCAGGCCGGGGAGTCCGCCAAGTCCGGGAGGCTGGCCTTGGGTTGTTCCTTGCGGGCCACCTGCAGGAGCGGGAGCGTCGGCTTTCTTGAGGAGCGCAGCCTTGTCCTTGAGAAGGGGTTCCACGGCGGATTTGGCGACCTCGTAAGTACGGCCTCTGAGCTTCTGTTCGATTTCTAACTGCTGCTGGAGGGCCTTGAGGCGGGTGGCGAATGCTTCGTCCTTGGTCTTGGCGTCCTCGGGCTTTTCATCGGCTTCCTTTTTGCGCTCGGTGGCGAGTTGGGCGGTGACGTCAACCGTGACGAAGTAAGTGTCGCTCGAGGGTGGCGGGCCGCCCGCGGAGGCCGGTTTGGCATCGCCGGGTTTGGCCGGGGTGATCGTGAAGGCGTACTTGAATCCCTCGACGGTCTCGATGTCGACCAATTGCTTCTTGTCCGCCTGGTCGCGCTTGGCGAGCTCGCCGCCGGTGACGACGTCCTCGAAGCGACCATAGGAGAACACGCCCTTCAAGGCGGTGGTCGAAGGTTCGTCGAGGCCTTCGGCGGGTGCGCCATCGAGGGCGAAGTTGGCGTTTTCATCGGCGCGGGTGAGCTTCCACTCCAGTTCCTCCTTGCCGGGCTTGGTGATGGAAATGCTTTTCGGTTTCTCGACGTTGACGAACTCCTGGGTGAGCCATTCGGTGGGCTTTCCGACGAGGCTGCCGAAGAGCTCGCTGGTCTTGTAGATCCCGGTTTCATCGCCGTGGTTGCGGATGAAACGACCGGTGGCACCACCGCCTGGACCTGCCATCGGATCGGCTTCCCCGTCAGCCTTGCCGCCGAAGGATTTGCCGATCGAGACCTTGGCGAGTTCCTTGCCCGCGGCATCGGTAAAGGCAATCGTGTAGCCGCGATCCTTCGCGACGGACGAGGCTTCATCCATGCCGAAGCGTGGCGCATACGACGGGCCGGCTTCGACGCCTTCCACGATCTTCAGTTCGGCGACAGTACGGATGAGCGCGTTCACGTTCGAGTTGTTGGCTGGATAGCCCTCGCGTTCCTGCACGGTCCACTTCTTGTCGATGCGGACGAGGGTCACGGTGCCATTGGCGGAGGTGATGGTGACCTTGGCGACGTCGTTTGCCGGGAAGGTTTCGAGCAGGGTCTGGCTGCTGCTGCGGGCGGTATTGCTTTTGGTTTCGTGGGACTGATTCACCTTCATGATGGTGAATAGCCCGACGAAGACGATGGCGGTGATCCAGAGGATGATGACCTGGCGTGTGGACATGGAGTTGGAAGTTGGAGTTGGGGAAAGCGGTGGTTCAGCGGGCGCGGGTCTTGTTGCGGCGGACGATGAAGAGACCGATGGCAAACAGGGTGACGATGACAGGCATGCCGGCGACATTCAGGAGGGTGATGCGGCCGGTGAGGGCGTCCTTCTGGGATTGCAGTCCTTTTTCCTTGTCACGGATTTCCTTGGATGCCTTGAGCTGTTCGTTGCGGAGACTCTTGATTTCCGCTTCCTGCTCGGGCGAGGCGATCGGATCGTTGGCCTTGCTCTTCTTGGCCTGGAGAGCCTGGAGCCGGTCGATGGCGGACTTTTCCGTCTCGCGGATCTTGGCGATGTCCGCACCGACCTCCTGCTCGAACTTGTCCTCCATTTTCTGGATGACATCGAAGGGGCGGCGGGTGGCGGAACGGCTGCGGGCTCCGATCAGATAGGGCGAGCCCGCGGCCTGATCGAGAATGTTCATCAGCAGCGAGGCATTGCCATTGATGGGCGAGGCCATTTGCATGCCTCCGAAGTTCTGCACGGAGAAGGCGAAGCGATCATAGAAGGCATCGACGTCACCAATGAGGAAGATATTGCCGGGAGCGGTGGCTTCCTTGAGCGAGTCGACTTTCTTTTCCTCCGGCTTGGTTTCGCCTTCCGGCTTCGGTTCGGCGGGCTTGCCCTCGGGGAAGGCGGATTTGAAATTACCGCTGAGTGAAAGCACGATGTCGTAGGAGTGGCCGCTGCGCTTCATCGTGGTGGCGAGCGAGGGGTCAAGTTGCGAGGCTTTCATCGAATCGACGAGGCCGGCGTTTTCCGAAGACTTGATCAGGGTGTTCATCGAGATTCCTGGACTGCCGGTCTTGGTGAAGGCGCCGGTGAGGAAGAGGGTGACGCTGTCAAGATTGCGGGTGATGACGTCTTCCTTTTGTGGCATGGCTCCCTTGGGCAAAGTCAGCACGGCGACGCCCTTGCGATTTCCCTGAAGCACGGTGGCGTAGGTGCCGTCAGCAAGAGTCTGGCCGGATTCGAAGGAGACGCCCCAGGTCTTCAGAAGCGTGGGGAGCGTGGAGGTCGTTGCCACACCGCCACCGCCGCCCATCATTGGATTTCCCCCGCCGATCATCTGCGCGGCGACGGAAAAGGGATCCAGGCAGGCGATCACGGTGCCGCCCTGGAGGACATACTGGTCAACAGCGAATTCAGCGGCAGGAGTGATGCCGGCGGGATGGAAGAGAAGGAGGACCTTGATTTCCTTCGGGTCGATCTTCTCCGGCGTCATCGTGAGATTGCGAAGCTCGTAGCCCTGCTTGAGCTGCTGATAGATCACCCAGCCGGGGGTCGGTGGCTGGCCGGGCATCATGGCGGGGGCACCTTCCAGATCGAACGCGGACATCACGCCGACGACCGGCTTGCGGGTGGCGCTGACCTCGGCAACCGCCTTGGAGAGTTGATACTCCAACATTGTTTCATCACGCGGGTCGAGAAACGGCAGGGTGGTCGTCTTATCGAGGCAGGAAATGGCGAGGCCGAAGTACAGATTTGAATCATTGATGCGCTGGATGCCGTCGAGATTGGCGGAGTCCTCGGCGTCGGTGTCCGGTTGCGGATCGAGGTTCTTCACCCGGAGTTTTCCACTGGCGAGGTTGCTGTATTCCTTCAGCAGGTCATCGACGTGGCGCATGTGGAGTTTCATTTCCTCCGGCATGTAGGCGATGCTACGAGAGGCGTAGTAGCGGACGACGACCGGGGCCTGGAGTTCCTTGAGGATCGACTTGGTGCCATCGGACAGGGTGTGGACCTTGTTCTCGGTGAAATCGAGGCCGCGATGGCCGACGCCGAGTGAGGAGACCAACAGGTTGCCGAAGACGACGATGAGGACCAGGGCGACGATCCCGAGGATCACGCGGGTCACCGGATGGGTGGTTTTGGCAGACATGGCTTGGAAGAAAGTGAGGCTTTAAAGTGAGGGATTCAGGGCTCAGGAGCGTTTGGCGGAAAGGACGGCACTGGTGCCGAACAGGCAGGCGACGATGATCGCGGCGAACCAGACGAAGTCCTGGATGCGGAACAATCCGCGGGCGAGGGAAAGGTAGTGGTCCCAGACGCCGATGGAGGTGATCGAGGCGACGAGCCAGTCCCAGAGTGCCTTGGAGTAGCTTTGCACGAAGGGCTCGAAGGTGCCGAGGACCAGGATGATGCAGATCGCGGCGGAGACCACGAGGCAGATCACTTGGTCACGGGTGAAGGCGGAGACCAGCAAGGTGATCGAGAGGAAGGTGCAGCAGACGAGGAAGGCTCCGATGTAGCCGGAGAGGATTGTCAGGTTGTCCGGATCGCCCAGCCAGTTGACGGTGATCCAGATCGGAAAGGTGAGGGCGAGGGCGACGAACCAGACGGCGGCTGCGGCGAAGAATTTCCCGAAGATCACGCTGCGCGTGGAGATCGGGAAGGTGCCGAGCAGTTCGATCGTGCCGTTGCGCTGTTCGTCGGTCCACAGCTTCATCCCGACGGCCGGGACGAGCACCATCAGCACGAGCGGCAGATAGAGGAAGAACGAGTAGGTCAGTGAGGCGTCGCGCGCTTCTAGGAAGGAGCCGAGCGTGAAGGTAAGGATCAGCGAGAGGAACAGGAACACCACGATCACCGCGTAGGCGATGGGATGGGTGAAGTAGCTCACGAACTCGCGTTTGAAGATGGTCCAGATGCTTTTCATTTTTTCAGAGTTAGAAGTGATGGGTTGGAGGGTTGTTGGTCGGATTCTTTGCCTTTTAACAAGTAACCCTTGACCAATAACCAAAGCCGTCAGGCCGCCGTTTCCCGGGTCGTGAGGGTGCGGAACAGGTCGTAGAGTGAGCCGGTGCCGGACTGGGCTAACAGCTCGGACGGTGTGCCGTCGGCCACGATGATGCCACGATCCACGATAACGGCGCGGGTGCAGGCGGCCTCGACTTCCTCAAGGATGTGGGTGGAGAATAACACGGTCTTGGTTTTCCCGAGGCGTTTGATGAGCTGGCGGATCTCGTACTTCTGGTTCGGATCAAGGCCGTCGGTCGGTTCGTCGAGGATCAGAATTTCCGGATCGTGGAGCAACGACTGGGCGAGGCAGGTGCGGTGGCGGTAGCCCTTTGAGAGGGTGTCGATCGCCTGGGTGGCGACGGAGCCGAGGAAGCAGGTGTCGATGGCGTGATCGACGGCGTCCTTTTTCGCCGTGCCGTTCAAGCCGCGGATGTCGGCGCAGAAGCGGAGGAAGCCGATCACCGTCATGTCGTTGTAGAGCGGCGCGGATTCCGGCAGGTAGCCGACCTTTTTTTTGGCCTCGGTGGGATTGTCCACGATGGAGATGCCGCAGAGCCGGGCGTCGCCCGAGGTGGGTGGGATGAAACCGGTGACCATCCGCATGGTGGTGGATTTGCCGGCACCGTTGGGTCCCAGGAAGCCGAGGACTTCGCCCGGGCTGACTTTGAACGACAGGTTGTCGACGGCGGTTTTGGTTCCGAACTGCTTGGTGAGGTTCTCGACTTCGATCATTGGGAGTTGGGAAAGCGGATTGTGATGTTGACGGGGAGGAGCGACGCTTACTTGCTGATGCGTCTTGAATTTTTCAATTTTGGGCAATTTTCAACTGAAAAATCGCAGCGGATTTTTTCCAATGACCCGGAGCGGGGAATGTGGTTAGAGAAAGCCGGATGAGCGACGAAAATCGTGCGGAAATCAAATTGGAGTTCGATACCCCGCAGTTCCTGCAGTCGCTCTTCGCGAACGAGCCTCGGAATCTGGCCTACCTGGAGACCAAGCTTGGGGTCTGCGCGGTGACGCGCGACGGCTGGGTGCTGGTTTCCGGACCGTCGGACGGAGTGGAGCGCGCGAAGGCGGTTTTTCATGACCTCGAGCAGGCGCGGCGCAACGGGGCGGACATTTCCACCCGGGATTTCCACCTCTCGGTCGATGTCACGGCGGATGGTGGTGACGTGAAGGTGGCCAGGCTTGCGGAAGTCCGCCTGCTAGGCCTGCGGGGCAGGAAGCCGGTGGTCCCGAGGACGGCGCATCAGCTCGAATACCTGCGGGCGATCGAAAAGCACGACGTCGTGTTCGGTCTGGGCCCTGCCGGGACTGGCAAGACCTACCTCGCGATGGCGATGGCCCTGACGATGTTGAAAAAGCGGTTGATCGGTCGTGTGGTCCTGACCCGCCCGGCGGTCGAGGCGGGCGAGGCTCTGGGCTTCCTGCCCGGGGATCTCAAGGAGAAGGTCGCGCCCTACCTGCGGCCGCTTTACGATGCTCTCCACGACATGCTCGATCCTGAGGAGGGGCAGCGCTACCTCGACGACGGGACGATTGAAATCGCGCCATTGGCGTTCATGCGCGGTCGGACTCTCGCGCGGTCGTTTGTGATCCTGGACGAGGCGCAGAACACAACCCGAGAGCAAATGTTCATGACCTTGACCCGCCTTGGGGAAGGGTCGCGGATGGTGGTGACGGGGGATGGCTCGCAGATCGACCTCAAGCCTGGTCAAGCGTCAGGCTTGGCCGAAGCGGAGCGGGCCTTGCAGGGGATCGAGGGGGTGGAATTCATCCACTTTTCCAAGGCGGACATCGTCCGCCACCCGGTCGTCGCCCGGATCGTTGAGGCGTATGAGGTTCATCGAGAGGAGAGAAAGGGATGATTTTCAGCGAGCGATGACTTCGGGTTGTCTTTCCAGCGTAGTCAGCGCGCTGCGGGTCTGGGTGAGTCTGAGCGTGGTGGCGAGGAACTGGTTGCAAAGTGCGGGGCTGCAACGCGCCCGGTGCTCGGCAGCTGCCTGCTTTCTGCTCTGGAGCACGGCTGTGGGAGGGAGAGTCAGTCGGTTGAACTGTACAACGATTAGGTCCGTGGGAATGGGGGCGGATTCTCCCTTTTAAGGAATATGTTTGGGACGAGGGGCGGAGTCAACCGAGGGACCTCGACTCCCTACAGCGCGAACGGGATACGTATTCCTTTTCGAGCAGACGGGATCAAACACCTACAATTTTAAGGTCAACGGCAGCACTGTTTCCAGTGGAACGCTGATTGGTTCTGCTGGCGACGCGGATTCGATCTGAGTCATCAACAGCAATGCCGGGGGAGACGTCGTCCTCAACACGCCCGTCTATCAAGTGCGTGAGCCCTCGGCGGCCTTGCTTGGTGCTCTCGGACTGCTGGCAATGCTGCGCCGTCGGCTTTGACTTATATGCAGTAGAGGTCCCCGTTCGCCTGACTCCGAGTCCCGGCTCGTCTGGGAGTCAGTTCGCCCGCGGAGGCAGAAGGCTGCCGTCTGAGGATCCTGTCTCGCTGGGCAGGGTAGGTTCCTTGAAATCGACCGGGCCCTTGAAGAACCAGAAGCCACCGCCCCGGGAGGCGAGGTTCTGCTTTTTCGCCTCATACGCCATGGCGCGTTCCTTGCCGAGAGGCAGTTCCTTGAGGTCTTTCTGGCGAACCTCGACGACCCCCACGCGGGCTGGCATCAGGTCGGTGACGGAGAAGGTCGAGAGGTGTGAGACGCCCGAAACGGTGGCGTTTTTAATCGAGCCGAGCGCTCCGCAGGAAGCAAACAGGGCGCAGCTTGAACTCACGCAAAGAAGGCGTAACGAGGGTTTCATGGCTGGTTTGGAGGCGGGACAGCCTCTTTCTTAGGAGAAATTTAGCAGGTGGAGGGCGCTTGTCCACCACTCGCTTTGGTGACGGAGTCGTTACGTGCTGACCACGGCGATTCCCGTGCGGACCGGATTCACCTCCCGGAGATAGACGGGTGGGGCGCCATCCCCGAGGTGGATCCAGAGACCGCTGGAGAGGCCGCCTGCGAGATTGAGAACGGCGGATACTTGAAATTTTGTGAAGGTTTTTCCGTCCGCCAGCGCGTTGGCGAGGCCGGCGAGGGTGGCGCTTGGTGCGAACAGGATCGCCCAGTCGCCGGATCCCGACGTGAGGATGAGGGTGCGGCGGGCGAAGCTTTTTGCATCGAGTCCGGCAACGGGCTTGCCTTTTTCGACGAGGAAGGGTCCCCCCTGCACGGCCTGGGTGGCGCCCATCAAGTCGGCTTCGGTGGCGTGGGCGGCATTGAGCAGGGAGATCGAGTTCCATTTCACGAGGATCAGTCCGCTGCCGGGGCCGGGTTTTGCCTCGAGCGCGCCGAAGCGCACGGAGTCGGAGATCACGATGCCGATCGGGTTGCCATCGGTGAGGGTGAGGCCGCCATTGCATCCGGCGAGGGCCCGGGACGAGGCAAAGGCTTCGCCGAGGTTTTTCCAAGGGGCCAGCTTGGTGGCGTTTCGATCGATCACCCGCAGGGTTTCAGTTTTCTGGTTGAACCGATAGCCATGAAGGGTGCCATTACGCTCGCCCGGGCCCAGTGGGGCGTCGAAATGGAAATACTCTCCGGCCGGGCATAAGCCAATGCCGAGCAGCATGGTGAGGGCGAGGCGGGAGTGGATCATGGTTGAATCGGTCTGAGGACGAGGAAATTCCGCACGGGATTGTTCCAGAGAGGTCGCACGAAGGAGGGGCCTCCACTAACTGTGGCGGAGATCCAGAGTTCCGAGGAACGTCCCCCGTCGAGGTTCAAGGCGGCCTTCACTGGCCAGCCTGCGGGGGTGTTGGATGCGAGGACCTTTGCCATTTCCGCCAAGGTGCAAGGCGAGGATCTTGCCATGAGCCAGCGGTTGCCGCCATCCCAGAGAAGCAAGGTGCGGGCGCTGACCTTGGTGGCTTCCAGTCCCCCGACGGCCTTGCCTGCCTCGACGAGCAAGGGGCCGGCTTGGAGGAAGTCGGGGAGCTTTTTCGCCGCCGCCTGGCTGATGGCCTCGCGTCGGGCGATCCCGCTGCGACCGCTGGCGTCGCGGCACCAGAGAGCGTTGCCGAGTGAGGAGCAGCCGTTCCACTTTCCGGCGATGGTTCCGCCGCTGGCCAGCAGTCCAAGCGGGGCTCCCTCCGGGGTGAAAAAGCCGGCATTGATGGCGGCGAGCCCGTTGACCGAAGCGGCGGCTTGGGCGCTAGTCTGCCATTTCGACGCGGGGCCCTGAGGCTGGTCGAGTGCTTGAAGACGATGGGTCCTCGAGTTGAAGGAAACGCCCTCGATCGAGATCGTGCCGACGGTGGTCAGCAAGCGCCGCGGGGCTTCCGATGCGGGTTCGGGGAAGACCACCACCTTTTTCGGAGCGATTTCCGGTGGCGGCTTGCTTGGAGCACGGGCGGTCCGCTGCGCTGGAGCGCACGAAACCGAGGCGAGCACCAAGCCTAGGACCAACCAGCGGAAGAAGTTCACGGACGACGAATGCCACGGACCCCACCGGAAGGCAATCGCTCATCGAACTCCTACTTGCACGCCACGCCAAGGAGCGTTTGAAATTTCGGGGCCTCGGACTCCTTGTCGGCGACCACGGTCTCGATGTTTCTGAAGCCGGCAGTCTCCAGCATGGAGGCCAGATCGCTTTCGGAAAACCCCAGCCAGCGGTCGGCATAGAGCTCACGAGCCTCCTCGAAGCCGTGCTGGAGCAGATCGAGGACGACAAGTCTTCCGCCCGGCTTCAATAGGCGGTAGGCGGAATCGATGGCCTTCTGGGGATGTTCGGCGTGGTGCAGCGCTTGGCTGAGGAAAGCGAGGTCGACGCTGTCATCTTCGATCGGCGGCTCCTCGATGTCGCCGATCCGGTACTCCAGATTCGGCAGGTTGTGCTTTTCCGCGAGTGCCCGACCGAACTCGACCATCTTCGGCGAAAGGTCGATCGCGATGACCTTCTCCGCGCGCTGGGCGAGGAGCTGGGAAAGGGTGCCTTCGCCTGCGCCGAGGTCGGCGACGACTTGGTAGGTCATGGTGCGGAGAAGGGCCTCGGCCAAGGCTTTCCAGGACCGGCCAGGGACATAGTCCTTGCCGAAGCGTCCCGCGAGCTCGTCGAAATAAGCGCGGGCGTGATCCTTGCGCTTTCGCAGCAGGTGGCGAAGCGCGGCGCCGTCCGCCACCACTTCGCGGATCTCCCTGGCCGCCAGGCGGGCGACCTCCATCAGGTCTGGATCGGACGAACAGGAGTAGATGTTGTTTTTTCCACTGCGGGCATCTGCGACCAGTCCCTCGGCCTTGAGCTGGGAAAGCTGGGTGGAAATCCGGCTCTGGCCCATCCCGAGAATCTCCTGCAGCTCCGCCACCGACAGTGCGGCACGGTCCAAAAGCATCAGAATCCGGATCCGGGTGGGATCAGCAAGGAGCTTCAGCGATTTGAGCATTGACGACATGCCTGATTCGTTTACATCAACGCATCACGATTTGACGATACGAAAATTCGAAACCGCATGAGCACCTACATTTTCTCCTCGGAGTCCGTCGGCGAAGGCCATCCAGACAAGGTCGCAGACACGATCTCCGACGCCATCCTTGACGCTTGCCTCGCCTACGATCCGAAAAGCCGGGTCGCCTGTGAAACCTTCGTGAAAAGCAATGTCGTCGTCGTTGGCGGCGAGATCACGATTCCCAAGCTTCAGAACCTCAAGAAAGGCACCACCAAGCCGATCGACGAGGTCATCAACGTCGGCAAGGTCATCCGCGATGCGGTCCGTGGCATCGGCTACACCAACAGCGACGACGTTTTCCACGCCGACCAGATTTTCGTCAACAACTACCTGACCATCCAGAGCCCGGACATCGCCCAAGGGGTGGACGCGAAGGAAGCAGAAGGCAAGAAGCACGGCGAGCA
>Ga0209829_10004212_pt1 | contig 10229 bp, 9 predicted proteins | sample C_140205_EF_Meta_FD_187311 | JGI IMG/M metagenome (GOLD analysis project Ga0209829, IMG submission 187311) | Freshwater microbial communities from Lake Croche, Canada to study carbon cycling - C_140205_EF_MetaG (SPAdes) (version 2) | ecosystem: Environmental > Aquatic > Freshwater > Lake... | reverse complement strand
AAGCCATGGTGGGTGGATTCGCCGAATTGGATGGTCATACAGTTATGATGATTGGACAGCAAAAGGGCAGTAATACCAAAGCGCGTCAATTACGCAACTTTGGGATGGCCAATCCCGAAGGGTACCGAAAAGCCCTTAGATTGATGAAATTAGCCGAAAAGTTCAATAAACCTGTAGTTTGTTTGATAGATACCCCAGGGGCATTTCCAGGCTTAGAAGCGGAAGAAAGAGGCCAGGGAGAGGCCATTGCGCGCAATATCTATGAAATGATTCGTTTAAAAGTGCCTATCATCATTTGTATTATAGGGGAAGGGGCTAGTGGTGGCGCATTGGGCATTGGTGTGGGGGATAAAACCCTGATGATGGAAAATACCTGGTACACCGTTATTTCTCCTGAAAGTTGTAGTTCCATTTTATGGCGTAGTTGGGATAAGAAAGAAGTTGCAGCAGAACAATTAAAGTTAACGGCCAATGATATGAAAGGCTTTGGCTTAATTGATGAAATTGTGCCTGAGCCAGTAGGCGGGGCCCATTGGAGTTATACCGAAGCAGCTGCTTTATTAAAAGAAAAAATTATCGCAGCATTGGCATCGGTTAAAGATATTGCTCCAGCCACTCGTGTCGAAAACAGAATTGAAAAATACAGTAAAATGGGCTTCTGGGAGGAAGCGTAATAATATTTAATTATCTTTAGCTCCATGTTAAGAAAAACCCTACAAGGAACTGGTGTTGCTTTGGTAACTCCATTTAAAAAAGACAAATCCATTGATTTTACTGCGCTCGAAAATTTAATCGACATTCAAATTGAAGGTGGCTTAGATTATATAGTAACATTAGGCACCACTGGTGAGTCGGTGGTATTATCGGATCAAGAAAAAATAGAAGTATTTAATTGCACGGTTAAAAAAGTAAATGGTCGTGTGCCTATTGTGATTGGTATTGGAGGAAACGATACTGCTGCAGTGATAAAATCTTTTAGCAAATTTGATTTAACAAAAGTGGTAGCCATTTTAAGTGTTACCCCTTATTACAATAAACCTTCTCAAGAGGGATTGTTTCAGCATTATGTTGCTTTAGCCGATGCTGCACCTAAACCTATTATTTTATACAATGTACCAGGACGTACGGGTCGAAATATGTCTGCCGCTACCACACTTCGTTTAGCCCCACATCCAAATATTGCAGGTATTAAAGAAGCGGGTCCGGAAATGGCACAGATGATTGCTATTTTAAAAGACAGGCCTTCTGATTTTTTAGTAGTAAGTGGGGATGATGAAATTGTAATGGCGCAAATTGCTTGCGGAGCAGATGGTGTTATAAGTGTTGCTGCGAATGCTTTTCCTAAACCTTTTTCTGATATGATTCGCTTTGCAATGGCAGGCGATTTTTCAATGTCCAAAAGAATCAACGATTTATTGGTGGAAGGCTATTCGTATATGTACGAAGAAAACAATCCTTCAGGAATAAAAGCTTTTATGTTTGAGCAGGGGATGATTGAAAATGAATTGCGTTTGCCTTTGGTTCCAGTAAGTGCGCCTTTGCAACAAAAAATTCATGACTACTTGCAGCGTTATATAAGTTTGTAGAAATTATTTTATTATTGCTAGTTCAGTTTTTTCTTAATGGCTTGTAATTTCATTAAAGCTTCAACGGGCGTTAAATTATTAATATCTATTTCATCTAATTCTTTTCGGATAGATTCAAAAGTTTCGGTATGTGCATCAAAAATAGATAATTGATATTTTGCATTGGGTTCTTGTACACTAGGGGTTGCTAAGTTTTGACTGCCCTGATTTTTCAATTCCATTTCTTTTAAAATTTCATTGGCTCTATTTACTAAAATATTGGGCATACCCGCCATTTTAGCCACATGGATACCAAAGCTATGCGTGCTGCCACCTTTGGTTAATTTGCGTAAGAAAATTATTTTATTGCCTACTTCCTTATGACTCACATGATAATTGTGCACGGTAGATAGTTGTGCTTCTAAATCATTTAATTCATGGTAGTGGGTTGCAAAAAGTGTTTTAGGCTTTTGTTTGGATTGGTGCAAGAATTCTACAATGCTCCAAGCAATAGAAATACCATCGTAAGTGGAAGTACCTCTTCCAATTTCATCCAACAATATTAAACTGCGGGCACTAATATTATTTAAGATGCTGGCTGTTTCCAGCATCTCCACCATAAAAGTAGATTCCCCTGCATTTAAATTATCATTGGCACCAACGCGGGTAAATATTTTATCGGTGAGTGGGATAGAAGCTGCTTGTGCAGGAACATATGCGCCCATATGCGCCATTAAAGTAATTAAAGCGGTTTGCCTTAACACCGCACTTTTACCACTCATATTAGGCCCTGTTAAAATAATAATTTGTTGGGTGGCTGGGTCTAAGAAAACATCATTGGGAATATAGGCCTGATCTATGGGTAAACTTTTTTCAATCACTGGATGTCTTCCGGCGGTTATATTTAAAATGGCGTCTTCGGTTAAAGTAGGCTTACAATATTTATTTTCTTTGGCTATTTGGGCAAAGCATAACAAACAATCCAGCACACCAATTAATTGTCCATTTTTTTGGATAGCGCCCATTTCGGTAAATACTGCATCTAATAACTGTTGATACAATTCATGCTCAAGGGTTAAAATTTTATCTTCGGCTCCTAGTATTTTTTCTTCGTAAATTTTTAATTCAGGCGTGATATATCTTTCGGCGGTAGTAAGCGTTTGTTTGCGAATCCATTCGGCAGGCACTTTGTTTTTATGTACATGGGTTACTTCTAAATAATAACCATACACATTATTGTAGCCAATTTTTAAAGAAGATATCCCAGTGATTTCTGCTTCTTTGTTTTGTATTTGTGTTAGAAAATCTTTTCCTCCACTCGATATATTTCTTAATTCATCCAAGCTTTCAGAGACACCTTCTTTAATAAAACCACCTTTAACTATCGTAGCAGGGGGCTGTTCTTGTAAAGTAGTTAAAATGGCAGTCTTGCTTTTATCACAAACTGCTATATCGGAAGCAATTTGTTGTAAATATTTGTTGGCATTATTTGCTAGTATACTTTTTATAGTAGTGACAGCTTCTAAAGACTTTGCTAATTGTACTAATTCGCGTGGCTGAATTTTACGGGTAGATAATTTGCTGGCCAATCTTTCTAAGTCGCCACAGGATTCTATTAATTCGCCTAATTCATTCGAAGTCGTATTATCTTCTAATAAATTGCTTACCGCATTTAGTCGATTGTTAATTTGTTCTAATGATTGCAAAGGAAATACCAACCATCTTTTTAACAATCTTGCCCCCATGGGACTTTTAGTGGCATCCATAATTTCTAACAATCCTTTTCGATCTGCGCCGTTACCAATCAATTCTAAATTTCGAATGGTAAATTTATCCATCCATAAAATTTCTTCTCTTACTATATTTTTTATGGTATGTATATGTTGTAAATGTGGATGCTCGGTTTCTTTTAAATAATGCAAGATGGCCCCTGCCGCCATGATGCCCATTTTTTGATCTGCAATGCCAAAGCCTTTTAAAGTACTTGTCTGAAATTGCTTTAACAACAATTCTGTTGCAAAAGCTTCGTCAAAAATCCAACTATCTAATCCATACGTATAAAATCCATTACCAAAGCTTTCTTTAAACGCTGCTTGATAATTTTTAGGATGTAGAATTTCGGCAGGTTGTAAACTTTGTAATAATTTATCTAAATAATCGGTATTGCCTTCGGCGATTAAAAATTCACCAGTAGTAATGTCTAAAAAAGCAATGCCGCCTTTTTCATTTTCAATATAAATAGCGGCTAAGAAATTATTGTTTTTATGCTCTAGTAATTTATCGTTGGTGGCAATACCGGGCGTAAGCATATCAGTCACACCTCTTTTTACAATACCCTTTACATTTTTTGGATCTTCTAACTGATCGCATATAGCTACTCTATGGCCTGCTTTGACCAATTTGTGCAAATAAGTATCTAAGGAATGATGAGGAAATCCTGCCAATTCACTGGAAGAAGCGGCACCATTGTTTCTTTTAGTAAGGGTGATGCCTAAAACCTTGGAAGCAACTATGGCATCTTCACCAAATGTCTCGTAAAAATCACCTACGCGGAACAACAAAATGGCATCGGGATATTTTTGTTTAATAGCCCGGTGTTGTTGCATGAGTGGCGTATCGGCACTTGATTTTGACATGGTGGACAAACCTACATAATTTTTCATAAAAAGCCTACTTTTGCGTATGCGCAAACTAACCATGGACGAGTTGGGACGAAAGTCGGTGGCCGACTTTAAGTTGGCCAACAAAAAGCCCATTGTAGTGGTGATGGACAATATCCGTAGCATGCACAATGTTGGTAGTGTTTTTAGAACCGCCGATGCTTTTTTAATCTCAGGAATTTGTTTGTGTGGGTTTACACCACAGCCTCCTCATAGAGACATTCATAAAACGGCATTAGGTGCCACAGATTCGGTGGATTGGTTGTATTACGAACAAACAGCCGCCGCGGTACTTGCCTTAAAAGAGCAGGGCTATAAAGTATATGCGATTGAACAAACCCAGGGCAGTATATCTTTGGAAAATTTTACAAGCCATTTAACTCAACAAGTAAACAATTCAGTGGCATTTGTTTTTGGCAATGAAGTAGAGGGAGTGAGCAATGAAGTGTTGACCATTTGTGATGGAGCAGTGGAAATTCCACAATATGGCATGAAACATTCCTTAAATATTTCCATAGCAGCTGCTATTGTTTTATGGGAGATGGTTAGATAGGGGGTTCAATAAAAAATATTATTTTAAAATTGGAATAAAAATTAGAGTAACAATATGTCGGTAGTTAAAAATTATTTGAGTTTGGTAAAGTTTTCACATACCATTTTTGCATTGCCCTTTGCATTGATAGGTTTTGTGTTGGGGGTAAGAGCGCAGTGGATGGCTCAAATGCCAGTAGAACATTTTTTCTTAAAACTTTTTTTGGTTTTAATATGTATGGTAAGTGCACGTTCCACTGCGATGGCTTTTAATAGATATTTGGATCGTCATTTTGATCAATTAAATCCAAGAACTGCCATTAGAGAAATTCCAGCAGGTATTATTAAGGCCGAAAAAGCATTATTATTTGTTTTCATCAATATGGGTGTTTTTATATTGGCTAGTTTTTTTATCAATAATATTTGTTTTTATTTATCTCCTGTAGCGCTTTTTGTTATTTTATTTTATAGTTATACCAAAAGATTTACGTATTTATGCCATTTGGTTTTAGGCATTGGTTTGTCTCTAGCACCCATTGGCGCTTATTTAGCGGTAACAGGAAGCTTTGCAGTATTGCCCTTATTATTTTCTTTTGCTGTAGTTTTTTGGGTAAGTGGCTTTGATATTATTTATGCATTGCAGGATATTGATTTTGATCAATCACAATCCTTATACTCTATTCCAAGCTATTGGGGATTAAACAAAGCATTAACCATTGCAAGACTACTTCATATATTATCGGCTGGTTTTGTGATTGCTGCTTATTTTGTTGGCGGCTTTTATTTTATGTACTTAATAGGCTTGCTTGTTTTTGTGGGCATGCTTATTTATCAAAACAGTATCGTTAAGCCCAATGACTTAAGTAAAGTAAATATTGCTTTTATGACGGCCAATGGAATTGCGAGTATTGTATTTAGTATTTTTGTGATTACGGCATTGGTGTTAGAAATGATGAATAACTCTAATAATAACTTTATTCATTTTAATTAAATAGGAAACCTTGGCTAGAATTATTTGTATAGATTATGGCGGAAAAAGATGCGGTTTAGCAGTGACCGATCCTTTGCAAATTATTGCAACGGCATTAACCACTGTAGACACCAAAGACCTATTTATATTTTTAGCTGATTATTTTAAAAAGGAACCAGTGGAATTAATTTTAATAGGAGAGCCACTTAATTTGGACAATACCCCCACCGATGCTACGCCGCTGGTGAAAAAAGCCATCATTGATTTAGGTAAAAAATTTCCAACCATTCCCATACAAACAGTGGATGAGCGCTATAGTTCAAAAAATGCGGTTCGAGCCATGGTAGAAATGGGGATGAAGAAAATAGACCGTCGAGATAAAAAAACCATTGATCGGGTGGCAGCTACCATGTTATTGCAGGAATATCTTACCAACCGTTCGTAAAAGCCATCTTTTATTGATAACTTTGCAGCCAATATAATTTTGTTGTATGATTTTACCAATTGTTGCCTACGGTGCAACTATTTTAAGAAAAATTAGTTTACCCATTGCTGCAGACCATGCTCAATTGGCTACCATTATCGAAGATATGTGGGAGACCATGTACGAGAGCAATGGAGTAGGGTTGGCTGCGCCACAAGTAAATAAGAACATTCGGTTGTTTGTAATGGACAGTGCTCAAATTTTTACCAACAGAGAGGAAGAAGACGAAGTATATCCAGATGCACCCGGTATTAAAAAGGTTTTTATCAACGCCAAAGTACTTGAAACTGGAGGGAATGATTGGGTATACAATGAGGGCTGCTTAAGTATTCCAAAAATTAGAGAAGATGTTACCAGGTCCGAAACGGTTACTTTGTCTTATAGGGATGAAAATTTTGTAGAACATACCGAAACTTTTAATGGCATGACCGCCAGAGTTATTTTGCACGAATACGATCATATTGAAGGAAAATTATTCATCGATTATTTAAAGCCCTTGCGTCGTAAAATTTTACAAGGGAAATTGAATGATATTTCTAAGGGCAAAGTGAAAGTGGATTATAAAATGATTCTACTTAAATAACACTTAGCTTTATTAGCAGTTAAACTAAAATATGCCATCTAAATTCATCAAATATTTTTTATTGGCAAGCTTGCTGCCTATCCTGCATTTAAAGGCGGTTGCCCAGGATTCTACCATTAATGAGCAGGGTCAAAAGTTTACATTAACAGATGCGATTGTGCGCAATCATTTTGATTATATAGCAATTTTACAAAAAATTAAAGAGGATACTAGTTTTTACAAAGCATTTAAAACATTACGCACCATTGGGTATAGTTCTTACAACTTTATTGAAATGAAAGACAAGAACGAAGCGGTAGTAGCAACTTTAAATAGTAAAACCAAACAAACCAGAAAAGACAATTGTAGATCGATGGAAGTGTTAGAAGAAACTACTTCGGGCAACTTGCGTAATGCCGCTGGAGAGTATAATTATGTTACGCCTTCTTTGTACGCTAGTTTGTTTTTTACCAAAGGAACTATTTGTGGGGAAACCAATATAGTGTCAGGTAAAAAAAGAGTGGTGCAAGGTAGCAGTATGGAAAAAGCAAAGGAGCAATTAAAAATGTTGTTTTTTAATCCAGGAAAGAAAATACCCGGCATTCCTTTTATAGGCAATAAGCTTGATTTGTATGATGAGTCGGCGCACGAATTGTACGATTACAAATTAGATTATGTCGATTACCATGGCCAATTGGCTTATGTATTTGATGTACAACCTAAACCAGATTTAGGATTTTTTAATAAGGACAGAGTAGTGGTGGATCAAATGATTACTTGGTTTAACCCCAAAACATTAGAAGTATTAGGGCGCAATTATTCCTTAAGTTATAAAGCGGGAGTGTACGATTTTAATGTGCAAATGGAAGTAGAGATGACTTATTTTAACGGGCAGTTGGTACCAAAAATTTTAAGATACAAAGGCAACTGGGATGTGATTTTCAAAAAAAGAGAACGTGGTTTATTTACAGCCACTTTATTTGATTACAAAGCCGGTGAATAAGAAAAGCTTTGGGAGCATGATAATGCTTTTTAAAACTAAGCTTTTAAGAAACTAGTTTCAATATATTTTACTACTTCAATTAAACTTCCAGTTTCTTTAAATACGCGCAGTTGTTGATCGGCGCCCGTTCCATTGGTAAAAATAGCCTTTACTTTTTCTAAGTGAGCTCTGCTGCCCAATTCATCGGCAACGCTATCTACAAAATCTAGTAGCTCATGGATTAAATCTACAACAGGCACTTCTTTTTCTTTTCCAAAGTCTATTAATTTTCCATCAATGCCATATCGGCTCGCCCTCCATTTATTTTCATTGATTAAGGCACGTTGGTAATTAATGAAATTGATATTTTGTCGACGTAGGTTAAATATTTTAGCGCAAATAGCTTGAAAAAAAGCAGCGATGGTAATGGTTTCTTGTACCGTCATGGGTACATCGCAAATTCTAAATTCAACGGTATTAAATACCGGGTGCACGCGTAAATCCCACCATATTTTTTTACCATCATCAATACAATTTGTTTTGATGAGTAACTGAATAAACTTTTCATAGGCTTCAATACTTTCAAAAGTATCTGGGATGCCTGTTCTTGGAAATTTATCAAATACTTTACTGCGGTAAGATTTATAACCCGTGTTGCGCGCTTCCCAAAATGGGGAGTTGGTGCTTAATGCATAAATATGTGGTAAAAAGTACCTGGCAGTGTTGGCAATTTGTATAGCCATACTTCTGTCTTCAATACCTACATGCACATGCAATCCAAAAATTAAATTACTTCGGGCTGCTTGTTGCAATTCATTTAAGATAGCTTGATAGCGTGATTGATCCGAAACCAATTGTGTTTCCCATAAACTAAAAGGGTGGGTGCCCGAAGCCCCAATACTATAGCCCAATCCACCTGCAACTTCCGAAACATGGGTTCTTAGTTCTAAAATTTCTTGATAAGCTTCGTCTACATTTTGACAAATTCCAGTGCCTACTTCCACCACCGCTTGGTGCATCTCGGCTTTAATTTTGTCTTTAAATTTTTTCTGTCCTTCGTTGACAATACTTTGCTGATGGCTTTTTAATTCCTTGGTGGAAGGGTCCAGTACCATGTACTCTTCTTCTACCCCAATGGTAAATTGATTTAATTGCGTTGTTGCCATCGGTATGAAATTACTTAAATTTTTACTCTGCGTAAAAAAAAATACCCCGTCTCTAGAATTACGACGGGGTAGGGAATTTATTAAGCGAAGAGGAGCTTCGAGTTTCGATTATCTGTGGTAAGAATTCTCGGTCTCATTTTCTCTTTCTTTTTCGTAGGCTTTAATAATGGCTTTTACCAATTTATGTCTTACTACATCTTCCTCATCCAATTGAATATGGGCAATGCCTTCAATATTTTGCAATATGCGAGAGGCTTTTTCCAATCCACTCTTTTGATTCCTAGGTAAATCCACCTGGGTAGGGTCACCTGTAATAATGGCTTTGGCATTGGAGCCGATACGTGTCAAAAACATTTTAATTTGTAAATCATTGGCATTTTGAGACTCGTCCAAGATTATAAAGGCATTGTCTAAAGTACGACCTCTCATATAAGCCAAGGGGGCAATTTCAATAGTGCGCGTGGTCATGTAATAACCCAACTTATCGGCAGGTATCATATCGTCTAGTGCATCATACAAGGGGCGTAAATAAGGATCAATTTTTTCTTTTAAATCACCTGGTAAAAAACCTAAGTTTTCACCTGCTTCCACCGCAGGGCGAGTTAAAATAATTTTCTTTACCACTTTATTTTTTAAGGCTCTTACTGCTAAGGCCACTGCGGTATAGGTTTTTCCCGTACCTGCAGGTCCGATAGCAAATACAATATCATTTTTGTCGGCAGCCTGTACCATTTTTTTCTGGTTGGCTGTTCTGGCTCTAACGGTTTTTCCATTGGGGCCAAAAACCAATACTTCATTGGGATTTTTGTCAATAAAATTATCGGTCACCTCGGCGTCATCGCCTCCTAAAATTTGTTCAAAGTAGTTTTCACTCAAATGGCCATTGCGCTGCATGTACTGAATGATCAAGTCAATTTTTTCTTTGGCTAAATCAATCTGCTCTGGTGCGCCGCTTAGTTTAATCTGAGTACCTCTTGATAAAATTTTGAGTAAAGGAAATTTCTTTTTTAAGATGTCGAACTTGTTGTTGTTAACGCCGAAAAATTCAATAGGGTTAACGGTTTCTAAATTGATGATGGTTTCAGTCAATGGATTAGAATTTAAGGGTTAGTATTGTTTATTTATCAGCCTAACATAAATTTAAAATAACTAAAACAAAATAACAAGGATTAAATACGCACAAATGTGCATTACTTTAAATGATAACATGGGCTTAATCATTTGATAAAATAAGGTTAATCTAAAGTGCCCAATCACTAACAATACGCTAAACAAAAACTTTTAATAATAAATGCTAAGCTTGCTGTAG
>Ga0209829_10004211_pt1 | contig 10232 bp, 11 predicted proteins | sample C_140205_EF_Meta_FD_187311 | JGI IMG/M metagenome (GOLD analysis project Ga0209829, IMG submission 187311) | Freshwater microbial communities from Lake Croche, Canada to study carbon cycling - C_140205_EF_MetaG (SPAdes) (version 2) | ecosystem: Environmental > Aquatic > Freshwater > Lake... | reverse complement strand
GACAGAGATCCACGTGGATGGATCAGCCGAGGAATTCCCCGTGGCACCCATGACCATTCAGCCTCTGGTCGAGAATGCCGTAAAACACGGAGTCCTCGAGGGGACGGGTAGTGTATCCGTTACCGCAACAGCCTCGGGAGATTGGCTTGCCGTCACGATCACCAACCTAGCCCAACCGGGCACCGATCCCTTCTCGTGGAAGGAAGGCGTAGGACTCTCCAGTGTTCGTACTCGGATCAGGGAGACGTGGGGTGATCGAGCCGAACTGAACTTCGCAGCCACCCCATGTGGCAAAGTCACGACCTCATTGCGAGTACCAAGAAGCTAAAGCCTCACTTACCACCACTTTTAACCTTTTAACTTTCCCACCTTTTACTTTTTCAAATGAATATCCTCATCGTTGACGACGAACCACCCGCAAGACGCGGCATCAAGGAAGCGCTTGCCGAGATCGGTCTCAAGCAGGTCAGGGAAGCCTCCTCTGTGGATCAGGCGCTGAAGCTCATCATTGCGGAGCGCCCCGATGTCCTCCTGCTCGACATCGAGATGCGCGGGGGAACACAGGGATTCGACCTCCTGGAGAAACTTCCTGCTCAGGGCATCCCGGTCGTTTTTATCACCGCCCATCAGGAGCATGCCGTGCGTGCATTCCGAGTGCGGGCCACCGACTATCTGCTCAAGCCAGTTGATCCCAAGCAACTGATGGAGACACTGAGCCGTATTGCAGGGGGGTCTCTCAGCGAGGAACCGCGCCTCGGCGCAGAGGAGAAAGTCCTCTTCCGGGACAACTCCAAGAGCCACTACATCCGAATCGGTGACATCCAGATCCTTGAGTCTGTGGGAGCCTATACGAAGCTCATCCTGGCCAATGAACGAATCACAATCAACGGCACCTTGGGCAGCGTCCTGAGGCGCTTCGATGAGACAGTCTTCTTCCGGGCCAACCGGGCAACGGCGGTGAACCTACGGGAAGTCTCCAAGGTCTCCGAGAGTGCTGAGGGATATGTCGTCCTTACCGTCGGGAATCACCCTCCCGTGGAGTGCTCGCGACGCCAGAGCGTTGAGTTCAGAAGGATGCGGGAGATTTGAGGCAGTATCAGTTGGGACTTAGCCACAAGAGGCACAAGAAGCACGGAGGAGAAACCTCAAAGGCACGCGCTGACATAAGCCTCACCTGTAAACTGCAGTAGAGGAAACCTCTGGAAGGATTTGAATATTTCCCATAAACGATCTAATTTTAGGTGGTTCTCAATGAAATCAGTCACCCATCAAGACCTCGATCTTCGGTGCTTGGCCATGCACGGTTTGATCCGGGATCGTCTCCTGGAGAATCCTGGCGGAGTGATTTCGCGCGCCTTGAAAACCCTAAAACGGTGGAAAAATCAGGGTATCACCTGCTCCGTGAATGACGAATGGGAACGGCTGCTTCTGACAAAAAATGCCGAGCACATTGCCGGGCTCCTTTCAGACCCCGGAGAGCATGCGATCCGACTGCGGCACTCCTCACCCTTCACAGGTATCCTGAGTGATTCGGAGAGGATAACGATCATCCGGAAATATGCGGCTTAACGACGTGTTTCACGTCATCCGTGCCGCTCACGGATCAACTGGCGCTAGGCACTTCTTCATCATCGGATCTCAGTCGATCCTGGGGGCCTACCCCGACGCACCGAGATCCCTCACCGCCTCCTTTGAGGTCGACCTGGCATTTTCCGACTACCAATTAGCCATTGAGGTGGATGGCTCTCTCGGAGAGCTTTCCCCGTTTCACGACACCCATGGGTATTTTGGCCACGGAGTCACGGAGGACGCCGCCATGCTGCCCAAGGATTGGAAAAACCGTAAAAAGATCATCGTTCATCCGGAACTATGCGATGTGGAGATCACATTTCTCCATCCTCATGATGCCGTGTATTCGAAACTTGCGGCAGGACGTGAAAAAGACTTCGAGTGGGCCAAGGAAATCTTCCGGCTCAGGCTTGCGAATCAGGGGCAAGTGGCTCAACTCATCACCCTATGCGATGATCCTGATTTAAGGAAAAAGCTGGAAAGGAACTTCCTTATCGCCACCGGAAAGAAGGTCGAAGACTTCCCGGGGTGAAGTGATTCAAAGCCGAATCACTTCATTCTTCCCCGGCGATCCCAGCGAGAAGTCTTCCTCGAGGTGACGCCGCCCGATCTGTGTCCACTCATAGTCGAACTCTCCCGCCGTAAGAGCGTTGAGTTCAGGAGAATGCGGGAGATTTAGAGATAATTGTTAGGTTGGAGTTCAGGCAATTAGTCTAAATAGGGCATTTCTATATCGTAGGTCGCAGCCGCTCCTTTGTGTAATATTCTAAAAGGCGTTTCCTTTGAAATATTCAGCTTTGCACCGTACTTGAGTCCTTCAAACTTGTTAACGATATTGGGATTGCTTGTATTTATCCAAAATCCTCTCAGATTTTTTGCAATCATCATAATATCAACTGTGCCATCTTCATTGTGGCATACACCATTAAATACAAGATTCCCGTAGACATACTTGCCCACACAGTCCTTCGGAAGTTTTGATGTTACATCAAACAATTCACTTTCAGGTATGGATTCTTTATTAATGGTTTTTTTTGAAGCTTGAGATGAGTTTTTTTTAGTACCTCCTGTTTCTCGATAACGTTTTTTTTCTATTTGTACCTCGCTAGTTTTTTGGGTTGATGCTGATGCGTCAATGACTGCCTGCATAACATCGATCGTTTCATCAGCTTTTGATGTACTAGTTAATGAAATTGTTACTAAAAGCAGATTTATAAATAATTTTTTCATATATTTAAACTAGCTAACTACACTTACTGTGGGTAGTAGTTCTGATCTTCAGACTTCACCTTGTAAACCCTCGCGCCATCAATGTCCTGTGGTACCCCAACTCCCTTTGCAAGCATCATTGCATAGATACTTTGCGCGGGGGCATATCCGAGATCTGCAGATTGACGGTAGAGATATGCTGCTTTCTTGAAATCCTTCGCAACCCCTTCTCCGCGAAGGGCCATCCCCCCGAGGGCAGCAAGTGCATAGGGATCATTGGCCATCGTATTAAGTCCTTCAACCGCCTGAATCTTGAGTTGCTTACCCTTCTCGGGATCCTTTTCTACCCCATCTCCCCCGCAAGTCAGGACCCCAAGCTGATAATGTCCAAGAGGGTGGTTTTGTTCGGCCGACTTGGACGCATATTCTGCAGACTTGGCAATATTCTTCTGCGTCTTGTATCCTAGTCCATAGTAGATCGAAACGATGGCCTGGGCTTTGGCATCACCAGCATCCGCCTTGGAGAGGGCATCATTAAATTCCAGCACCTTCTCAGAGGTTGTGGATGAGGGTGCATCAGGAGAGGAGAGCGATGCAGCCGCAGAACTAGTATCGGAAGTGCCTAAAGGCGGTGTAGCCTGTTCAGCTACAGCTTTGGCGGGTAATTCTGAGCGATGCTGCTTAGCATTTGGATTTGCCATCATGACCATGGCGAAGGGACCGGCATCACGCACCGCCGGCAGCAGTCCCTTCTCTTTACGAAGCTTTATCAACCAATCCCGCTGCACTTTGGAAAGAGCTTCAGGCGCATTGTTGCATTTTAATGCCTGACCGTAAAAATCTACCATCATGCTGGCGGTTGTCTCATCAGCCACAGGCCAAAGAGTCATTAAAAGATTTTGAGCTCCTGCCATCATGAAAGCACGACGAAGGCCGAAGACACCTTCTCCTGACTTGGACTGACCAACCCCTGATTCACATGCTGATAGGGTCACAAGCCAAGTGTTTCTGAGATCCAACATAGAGACGTCCTCTGCTGTAAGAATGCCATTGTTATCTGGGGGTGGAAGCAATCCATGTGCCCATGAAGTGACGGTGTCCTGAGCGCCCGCAAGAGCCAACCCGCTCTGTCTCATGGGGTTGTTATCAAACGCAGAGGTATCAACAGCGGCAGAAACAGGTGGCGATGGAGAGTTCACTGCTTGATTTTCTGTTTTAAACACAACCATTCCGCGATCTGAAGCACTTGCAGAATCTTGAGACCCGAGGAAGAATCCATGGGTTGCAAGATGTAATACTCTCGGGTTTTCTACCCTTTCAATATTGGCTTTTGAAGCGCTTGGACCTGATTGCCTGACAACTTTACACCCCATGTTTGATGCAATTTTTTCAATCTGTTCACCTTCAAACTGAGTGCCAGGCAATTGAGTAAAAGAAACCGAGAGCAAGGCAGCTCCGATGCCCCTCTTGGATGAGGAAATAGACTTGTTATCGGATAGTTTTGCAGAAAAGTCCGGGTTATTGAAAATAATAAAATCCCCCTCTTTCGAAGTGATGGATGGATTTAACAAGTCCTTGGAAGAGCTGATATAGTTAATATCGTAGCGCTCACACAAGAAGTTACTAGTTCCGTCAACTAGAGAAGAAAAGGAGATAAAGCTTAACTGTCCTGAAGGGCTAATAAATATTTTTTTTATATAAGAGGGGAAGTAGTTTCCCATGGGCTTCCATACCGTATTTATAAAATCAACCGAAGCTCTTGCGTATGCTTCGGAATCGCCTTTAGGTTCAAGAATTAGAGCCCGAAGATTTTCTATTTTCTTATCGATCAAAGACACATCACCAAGGTCAAACCGTAAGGGAACACCACTGGCGAGCGTTAATATTGCGGCATATTTGCGACTGGTGTCCACAGTGTTAATCGGTTTATATTCAAGAATATCAATTACAGCAGAATCACGAGGCATTGACTCTTGAACCTGCTTATAGTTAAGGATTGTCCTTATATTTTTCTTATCATCTCGAGTCTTGGTATAGAGCTTTCTTTCAATTGCCGATTTCTCTGACAAAAGCTCCCGTCTTCCAGATTCATATCCACCCGCTACACCCGCATTCATTTCAAGGTTCATAATCGATTGGTTGATACGCCTCAGTTCATTCAAGTCCCTTTGACCAGAGTCACCACTGATTAACTTAACATTCTTTCGATCATTGATAATCGAATCGAGAACTACCCCCTTCCAGTTAAGCAAGCAATTGACAAGTTCTTCTGGACTGAATACGGAGGCAGGTAAATCAAAGTTAAGATTATTTTGAAGAAATGCGAGTCTTTGAGATTCTGTGCCGCATATAATAATATTATTAATATTTTGATCTGAGGAGGCTTTCCAGACTTGGGTAATTTTCTTGGCATAATCAGTCTTTCCTGATCGAACTAACGAGATAATAAGTTGTTTTTCAGCCGCAACGAGTGCTGTATTGGAAGGAGACAAGAGTCTTTTAAATATTTCAATACCCTTGGCGTAGTACTCGCTAGCTTTAGCATAGTTTCCTGAATGAAACTCCACTTCACCGGCATCACAATACGTTTCTCCCATGCTTGGATCGTCGCAATCAATACCAGCCTGCACATTCTTTACTACTCCAGAAATAAGGTTTTTTGCCTCAGTTGTCCTCCCCTGGCGCGCCAAGCTTTGAGCCAGGCCACGCTGGATCATCCATAATGTACGTTTTTTCGAATTTCCCGAATCCTCGCTCATGTTGTTTTGCTTAAACTCCAATGCTTTTCGATAATATTTCTCCGCGGTGTTATAATCACCCTTTTCATTATAGGCCCATCCCATCGAAAAATAGTTTTGTGATTCATTAGGCATTCCTCCTAATTGTGGATATAACTCACTTGCTTTCTTGAGATATTCAATGCCCTTATCCATATCACCTAACTTCATATAGGTGACCCCAAGATTTTCTCTTGCAACTGCAATATCTTTAATGCTGGCCCCGTCAATCTTTTCAAATAGTTCCACAGCTTTTAAACGCAATGGAAGAGAATCAACAAAATTCCCAACTTCACTATAAAGGCTACTAAGATTATCAATCGTAATTGCTACATCGTTGTTATTCATCCCTGTAATTGGGATTATTGTGTTAAGTGATTTTTTTGTGTATTTTTCAGCTTCCCATGCCATTCCCTTGTGCTTTAGCGATTGAGCAAGGTTATCATAGCCAATTGCCGCGCTTATACTATCAGGCCCGTAAGCCTGTATCCTATTTTGTAATTCTTCTTTATTATTAATTATTTCATCTGTGTCACCCTCAGGTTGTTTTTTCGGATCAACAAATCCAACTAGATTGCTTTTTCTCGAGAGAATTGTTTTGACCTGACTATCTAAAGAATTGCTCCCCTCTGTCGATGAAGTCAATGATGCGACTTCACATCGAACATCAAAAGTACATGCAGCAATACCTAATATCAGTATAATTATAAGCAGATTTTTTTTCATTTCGCGGAGCTGAGGGTGAGGTCTTCTTCGAGGTTCACCCCGCGCAGGTTCGGGCTTTGTTTGCTCTTAGGAAGGTCCTGGACGCGTTTTTTGACGTAGTCGCCGCTGGTTCTGACTTTCACAGCAAGATGAAGTATCTCTCCCTCTCATGCCCTACAAGCTGATTCAGTCCTTTCGATCGCGCTTTTTGCTCGAACGGTAAATTTCCGGCCAGTCAGGGTTCATTCAGCGCTTTTTCTGCCAATGGTCATTTTCAAAGATGAACGGTTCTTGGGACCCATTCATCGGCTCTAGGATAAGATAAACAGAGCCTCTACGGGCCGGAGGGGGTTGTCAGGAATGCGCAAATGGGCGTAGAGCTGACTCATGCAATCGTCATCCCACATCGCCAACAATCACCTCCACATCTCACGCACTCGCATCGGGGTAATCACCTTGATCCTGGCAACACTCCTTACCTTTGGGGTGCCCGCCTCGGTGCTTCACGCTAACCCCTATGGTTCTTACGGGGGCGGTGGAGGCAGGGGTTATTACCAGCCGCAGTGCGGAGGTTGGTCGGAAAACTGTAATCGCGGTGGCTGGCTAGGCACTGGAGTGCCAAATGGCCTCGGATGGACACTCTTTGGGCTATCTGCCGCCGCCGCGATCTCCCGGCCGACCTATGTCGCACCCGCACCCGTAATCGTTGAGCAACCGGTTTATGTCCAGCAGCCCGTAGTGGTCACCCGTCCCCAAGTCGTCCAAGCCCCACTCGTTAATTGCAACGGCGTTCCCTGCTACTACATCAACGGCAACTACTACCCCGCAACTGCCATGCAGTAGTGGCAACAAAACGATCTTCAATCATGACAATGACATCACCACTCCCAACAAACAGCTTCTCTCGTCGACCCCTAACTGACTTGAGTCCTAATGACCCGATCGCCAGACAAGAGGCCCAGCTACGGACCAAAATAGCGAAGCTTCAGGCTCAACAGCGCCGCCAGAAACTCATTGAGGATCTGGAGGTGCCCAGGTGCTCCAAACCTAGGGGTTTTCGTTTCATCCATGCCTTCCTGGTTGTCCTGGGTCTCCATGTGGCAGCCGTTGGAGGCTTCTTCGGAGTCTCCGCCCTGAGAAAGATGCACACCTCAGACAAAATGGCCCTGACTGAGAAAGTCCCAGCCTATGCAGGCGTGCCAAATCCTGAGCCTCAATCTTTCACTAGTTCAGCCCCAAATCATACTCCCAAACGCTCTGAAGGAAGCAACTCCAAGCACTACGCGAGCCTCGCCAAGAAAAAGAATACCGAGGATGCCGTAGCTGCCTCATCACCAGTGAAGGCATCGGCACCAGTAACCGAAAGCCCCAAGAAGGAGCAAGATCCAGTGCAGCAATCCGTCCAAAAGATCACCCCTGCAATCAAGGCACTCTTCACGCACCATCCTGCACTGAAATCAACACCATCATCTAAGACCTCTGGTGTAGCTGATACCCTTGCAACCATGGGAAGTCATGATTCTGTGGATACATCCACCTCATCTGTGGTAGCCCCTTCTAATCCCCTTCCCCCAAACCCTTCGAGCTACGTCGTGGGGCCTGGAGACACGCTCTCCAAGGTAGCCTCCATGATGGGTATCCCCGCCGCGAAAATCAGAGAAGCAAACGGCCTGGAATCCGGCAATAGCCTGCGAGTCGGGCAAAAGCTAGCCATCCCTAGCCTAGACAAGACTCCGCCTCCGCTCCAACTCGTGGAGAAAGAGCCGGAGAGCACTCCTAAAAAATCGGATCCCCCTGAAACCTTCACCCCGAAGCTAGAGCGCATAGCTCCCAACGGGGTCTACACGGTCCAACGTGGGGACAACTCCTACTCAATTGCCCATCGCCTCGGTGTCTCATTCACCGACCTGATGACTGCGAACAACATCACCAACCCAGCTGATGTGACGATCGGCATGCATCTCAAGGTGCCAAGCGGTGCTCTGGCCTCTAACTGAAACCCCACAAGACACACTTCGTGAACACAATGAAAAAGCCCATCTATGACCCATCCTGCGACGAGGAAATAATGTCCATCGGAGGAAGTCTCAATCCCAAAGGCTATCTCATGGACATTAACGAGACCCTTTATCTATCTGCCACAAACGGCTTTTACCTACAGCGTCAGATTCGCCAAATCCGCAAGGGAAGAACATGGGAAACAGCCGAATTGGGCGAGTGCGATGAGTACCCGGACTACGGGAACATCAGGATTCTTAAAGTACTGCGACCCATGAGCCGCACCCAGGTGATTCGGTATGTCGTCGATGCCTACATGCCGAGACAGGGAGGAGTTCATCTCGCTACTCACCTTGCTCTCGATAGCGCAGGCATTTCATCGAGCTAACCCAAGTTCGTCATGCCCACCTCGCATCTATCGAATCCAACCCCCGCACTCTCAAATCATGACAACTGATATGCTAAGGATCGGGATCCTAGGGATCATGTGCCTTTTCGGCCTCTTCTCATGCCAGTCGCAGGGTGAGGAAGCAAATCGCGACATTGAGCAAATAACTCTCGTCGTTAGCGTACGGGATCAGAAGATGGCGCTCATCAAGGAAGGTCGTCCACTTGTGATGTATCCCGTTTCGACCTCCCGATTCGGAACCGGAGACAGACCGGGAAGCTACGCCACCCCACTGGGTCAACTGGTGGTACGTAAGAAGATAGGGAAGGGTTGCCGGTTGGGCACCGTCTTCAAGACTCGAGTACCTACCGGAGAGGTCCTGCCTCCCAATGCCCCAGGACGCGATCCAATCGTGACCCGGATCCTCTGGCTAGACGGACAGGAGGGGCGAAACCGCAATGCCTTTGCCCGGTGCATCTATATCCATGGTACCCCGCAGGAGAACCTACTTGGTAAACCAGTCAGCTATGGCTGCATCCGAATGCGCTCCAAGGATGTGGCTGCTCTTGCCGATTCATTATCCACAGGCACCCACGTCACCATTATTTCCGAACATCTACCGAAAACGTGTCCTTCCCAACATGGATTACTGGCGTCCGTATTCTGAACCTTGGAAAGTTCATGAATCCACGTCCAATATCCGTTTCATTAGATCTTCATAAAATCAAGCTCACCACCGAGATCAAGTGTTCCGAGTTGAAAAAAGTAATTTCACTCTCATCCGTCATCTCTAAACTCTCCCCCTATGCCAAAAAAACGCGACGGGATCATGACAGTCCGCATTCCCACGGACGAAAAAGACGTACTTCAGGCCATTGCTGACAAAGCCGATGTCACCCTGAGCGATGTGGTGGTCAGGGCGGTGAGGGACTTCATCGAGGCCAATCCGATTCCGGCTAAGGCGAAGGCCAAGAAGTAGTGGTCTGACAGCTAAAGAAAAAGCCGCCCCTACGGCCTTTTCTCCGCACCTGCCACCTCAACGGCAGGCACTTGCACCTCTTTAGATCAAGGTGCTATCCCCCAAATTACCCTTTGATCGTCTTCCCAAGAGATGGGTGGCGACGAACCAGGTCATCAGCGTTCAGTCTAAGACTGGATTCTAGGCGCTGGATTGCCTCCTCGGACACCCTGCTAAAGGGGTGGTTGGGTCTGAGGACCTTTGCCCTGTTGAGCAGGTGCCTTTTCAGAGCGGCCCTATTGATTAGGCTGCTCATCAGTTCAACCCCAGTGCTCCTGTCTCCGTGTCCATTAAGCCATAGAGTGCCTGTCCCCGCCTCAGTACAGTCTGTACATTTACTTGCTTGTGGACTTCTGTGAAGGCGTTGAATAGCGACCATGCAGTCCTTGGCTGGAAGGCCTCATGACAGGGTTCACGCCATTCACGCAACACCTCAGGTACCTGGGTCGTTGTAACCACCCCGGCATCAAGGGATCGGATCACCACGTCATGGGCACGGGCATCATCGATTTCCACTTCCTTATACCGCAGGATTCTCTGATCCAGCTGAATGAGCCTGTCACCTAGC
>Ga0209829_10004210_pt1 | contig 10232 bp, 7 predicted proteins | sample C_140205_EF_Meta_FD_187311 | JGI IMG/M metagenome (GOLD analysis project Ga0209829, IMG submission 187311) | Freshwater microbial communities from Lake Croche, Canada to study carbon cycling - C_140205_EF_MetaG (SPAdes) (version 2) | ecosystem: Environmental > Aquatic > Freshwater > Lake... | reverse complement strand
CACTTATAAACATCAAGGAAGACGTTATAAGCTGACCGATATTGCAGGAAATGTTGTTCATGATCTTATTAGCTAAGTATGAATGAGAAAAAAGTCTATCAAATTCTAGAGATGGTATTGTGGGTGATAAACCCATTACTAATCGTACTAGCTTTTTACAATCAAGAACTTAAGCCTGGATTATTCATGCTTTGGATGGGCAAATTCCATCCATTAGTCTTGCATTTCCCCATCGTTTTTGGGATCGTGATTGCCATTTATCTACTATTTTTTCAGCTTCGGCGCTTGCCCTCAGATACAGAGAAGCTAATTCTAGCTCTGAATGGTGTTTTTGCAACGGCTGTAGCCATATTGGGTTTACTCTTATCAAAGCAAAATGCGTATGATAACGACCTTATAAACTGGCATAAATGGGGTGGTATAGCCATAGCCCTTCTAAGCTGGGTTATCGTTTATCTCCTAGACCTTCAAGTTAAGCACAAGAAATATCTAGCGATCTGTTTTTTCATTGTGTTAACAGTTGCGACTCATAAAGGGGCTCAGCTTACGCACGGTGTTAACGCGTTAGGATTTCCTCAGGCGGCATCTGCGGTTTCAGAACAAAATCCGGGTGACAGCAAATCAATCTATGTAACAACTATCGCTCCTATTTTGGATCAGAAATGTGTTTCTTGTCATAATGCCGACAAAGCCAAAGGTGGACTAAGGTTAGATTCACCTGAATACATCCAGAAAGGGAGCAAAAATGGAAGTATTTTAAAAGGTGATGCAGGTCAATTAGGGATGTTATTAGATAGAATTCATTCGCCGCTAACCGATGAGAAGCATATGCCACCAGATGGCAAGGAACAGCTTACCAAAACGGAGTTAAGTATCTTAACCAACTGGATTAAATCAGGAAGTAATTTCCAAAATAAAATCGGCGATATCGCTTCTACAGATAGTCTAGCATTACTAATCGGACAACCGAAGAAAGTTTTGGTCGAGAAATTTGAGCCGAAGCATAATCTACCAGACCTAAAAAAGTACAATTCGAATTACTGTACAGTGAATTATTTATTCAATGGCTCTGATGAAGTAGAGGTTAATTTCTATCAAGGAACGTTCTACAACCGAGATAATCTAAAGAAATTATCAAGTTTAAGCTCAAATATCATTAGTTTAAACATGTCAGGAATGCCATTAACCAATGACGATCTAGATGTTATTCTTGGATTTAAAAACCTACAACGTTTGAACTTGAATAATACCAATCTAGGTATAGATGCATTGCAGGATGTCAAATCGTTAACGAAGCTTAGACTATTATCTATTTGTGGTATTGAATTCAATAATTCGACTCTTGATAAATTCCTTGCTACTGCTAAGTTTAAAGAGCTTAATGTTTGGACTAAAGATGGCACACCTAAAGATCTTGAACCAATCATCAAGAAGTATCCAAACATACTATTTAATGTAGGTGACAATCTTAAAACGACATTTGTCAAGATCAGCAAACCAACCATCGAGCAAGATTCTTTGATTATCTCAGATCACCTAGATATTAAATTAAAGGCTCTATTAAAAGGTGTTGTCATTCGATATTCGACCGATGGAACTGATCCAGACAGTCTTAAAAGTTCGGTATACGAAAAGCCTTTCAGAATCACAGAAAATACGACCTTAAAGATTAAAGCATTCCGTGAAGGCTGGACTGGCAGTGATATTGTTAAAAAGACTTTTTACAAATCGGAGATTCATCCTGATTCTATCTTTCTACTAACTCAGCCTGACATCAAACATCCTGCTCACGGAGCTAAAACACTGATTGATTTTGAATTAGGTGAAAACAATAGATATACGGATAAGTGGTTAGGGTATAAAGAAACGAGTCTTGACTTTCTTATTGGATTTAAAGAGCCTAGAATGCTAAAATCAGCTTATTTAAATGCATTCATTGATTTAGGAGGCATGATCTTTCCTATTGCTTCAATCACTGTTCAAGGAAGTAATGATGGTATTAGCTACAAAAAGATTGCTAAAACAAGTTTTCCTCCAGCAAAAGAGGGTCATCCTAATGGACCACAATCCTTCACTTGCCCCTTCCCTACAGGTACCATCTATAAATACTACAAGTTTAATGTATCCAATTTAAAACATCTTCCAGCTTGGAAGAAAGACAATAAAGGTAAGCCAGCTTGGATATTCGTTGATGAGTTGTTTCTTAACTAAAGCAAGTTCATAAGCATCATAAAATATAGTTCATAAAAAAGGCGCTCAGTGAGCGCCTTTTTTATTGGATTGAAGTATAGCTTAACCAAGTAATGCTTTTACCTGATTGTAGATATTTTCAGCTGTAAAACCAAGCTGTTGGTCTAGAACATCATATGGAGCGGAGAAACCGAAAGAACTCAATCCCCAGACTGCGCCTGAATCACCGACTAAACCCTTTAGGGTTACTGGTAATCCAGCAGTAAGTCCAAACTTAGGAACACTGACTGGAAGAACTTGTTCTTGGTATGCTTTATCCTGATTTCTAAATAATCCTTCAGAAGGAACCGAAACGATACGTACTTTTAAACCATCTTTCTCGCGCAACAGTTGAGCCCCTTCAACCAATGAAGCAACCTCTGAACCAGAAGCCAAAAGTATAACGTCTGGGCTAACAACATCTTCAACGATATAAGCCCCTTTTGCCGCCATTTTAGCCTCTTGATAACGATCGGTTTTAGCTGGTAGATCTTTGATGTTTTGTCGTGACAGAATCAACGCACTTGGTGTTGACACATTCTCGATTGCAAGTTGCCAAGCCACCGTAGTTTCTTGAGCATCAGCTGGGCGTAATACTAACGTTGAATTTTCACCATGGTGATTTTTCAAATGCTCCATAAGGCGCAGTTGTGCCTCATGCTCCACCGGTTGATGTGTTGGTCCGTCCTCTCCCACTCTAAATGCATCATGAGTCCAGATATACTTAACAGGCAACTCCATTAGAGCAGCCATACGCAAGGCTGGTTTCATATAATCGGAGAAGACAAAGAATGTTCCGCAAGCCGCAATAATTCCGCCATGCAAAGCAATACCATTCATAATCGATGCCATGGTTAATTCGCAAACGCCAGCTTGTAAAAATGCACCTGAGAAATCGCCATTCTTAAATGCTTTGGAGTTATTTAAAAATCCATCAGTCTTATCTGAATTTGAAAGATCGGCAGATGAGACAATCATATTCTCAATACCTTTAGCAAATGCTCCTAAAACTGTTGCAGATGCATTTCTTGTTGCCGCACCCGACTTTTGCACAATGGCAGAATAGTCAAATTCTGGTGCTTCTCCAGAGAGAAATTTTTCAAGCTTAGCAGCCAATGCTGGATTTGCAGCGGCCCATGCATCTTCTTCTTTATTTTTCTCATTAGCCCAGGCTGTTAGGGTCTCTATACGTTTATCATAAAGCTCCTCTGTTTCTGGGAAGATCACAAATGGATTTTCTGGATCACCACCAAGATTGGCAATCGTTTTCTTAAATGAAGCTCCGGCATGCGTTAAAGGCTGACCATGTGTTGAACATTGACGTTCAAAGTTAGATCCATCCTCTTTTATTGCCCCTTTACCCATAATTGTTTTACCAATGATCAAGGTTGGTCTAGCAGACTCTTTTTGAGCGGCCTTCAGAGCGGCGCGAATAGCATCAGGATCATTTCCAACAATTGTTAGAACATTCCAACCCCACGCCTTATATTTCATCTCTGTATCTTCTGACGTAACGGCATCCGTCTCAGTAGATAATTGAATATCGTTTGAATCGTAGAACATGATAAGGTTACTCAAACCTAAGTAACCTGCTAAACGTCCAGCACCCTGTGAGATCTCTTCTTGAATACCGCCATCTGAGATGAAGGTATAGGTCTTGTGAGCCATCCACTCGCCAAAACGAGCGACTAAAAAGCGTTCTGCAATTGCAGCACCCACGGCCATCGTATGACCTTGTCCCAAAGGACCAGAGGTATTCTCTACGCCACGCTCTGGATCCACTTCAGGATGACCAGGTGTAACAGATCCCCATTGTCTGAACCCTTTCAGATCATCCAGACTATAATTTCCACCAAGTGCCAAAACAGAATAGAGCATTGGAGACATATGACCTGGATCAAGAAAAAATCGATCTCTAAAAGGCCAAGTCATATCACTTGGATCGTAATTTAAAAATTCGGTATATAAAATATTGACAAAATCGGCGCCCCCCATTGCACCTCCTGGATGCCCTGAATTAGCCTTTTCAACCATCGCTGCAGAAAGAATTCGAATGTTATCTGCCGCACGGTTTGTACTAGAATTACTCATTGTAATTTATTTTATAGTTAATACTTTAAATTGAAGCGATTAAACCTAACGTTTCGATACTTACTTCGCCTGAAGGGCCCGAACCACAAACACACCATCAATAGCCTTTACTTTAGCAATGATATCATCCGATAGTGTGTCATTACTTGCATCGATAATATTATAGGCGATATCCCCTTTGTTTTTATTCAGCATATTGTCAATATTAATACCGGCCTGAGCCAATATGGTAGTAATCTGACTGATGATATTAGGGATATTTTTATTGGTAACCAGTAATCGCGCCCCATTATTCCGCTCTAATTCAGCTCCTGGAAAGTTTACAGAATTACGGATATTTCCATTCTCAAAGAAATTGCGAATCTGCTCAGCAGCCATGATTGCACAATTTACTTCCGACTCATTTGTAGAGGCTCCTAAATGAGGGATAGCCATTACTTTATCGCATTTCAAAAGTTCTTCATTCGGGAAGTCAGTTAAGTACGCCCCAACTTTACCACTATGAATAGCAGCAATAATATCGGCATCAACAACTAATTCACCACGAGCAAAATTTAAAATCTTAACACCGTCTTTCATCAGTTTAATCCTTTCGGTGTTGATAAATCCTGTTGTCTCAGCGAGCAATGGAACTTGAAGGGTAATAAAATCAGCTTTAGCCAACATAGGCTCGATACCATAAGCACGAGTCACATCGTGGTGCAAATTCCAGGCGTGATCGATAGAGATATAAGGATCATATCCTATAACGTTCATTCCAAGTGATTGAGCTGCATTTGCAACTAAAACACCGATGGCACCAAGACCAATAACACCTAATGTTTTGCCTTTAATTTCGCTACCTCCGAAGTTCGCTTTCCCCTTTTCTACCAATGGTGGAACTTTATCACCTTCACCGATCAATGTTTTAGCCCATTGAACGCCTCCAACTAAGTCTCTTGAAGCCATTAGAAGTCCAGCAATTACTAACTCTTTAACACCATTAGCATTCGCGCCAGGTGTATTAAATACGACAATTCCGTTTTCGGTACATTTCGCAATTGGAATATTGTTAACACCAGCACCAGCACGTGCGATGGCTTTAACAGATTTAGGAATCTCCATATCATGCATGCTAAAACTACGCAGCACGATCGCATCTGGTTGTGAGATATCATTTGAAATCTCATATTTTGAAGTTGGAAATACCTGAAGACCCTCTTGATCGATCTTGTTAAGTGTTTGAATTTTATACATATCTGTGGATTAAGAATTCGCAATTTGTGCAACTACAAATATGGCAAAATTGGGCGAGTTTTACCCAATAATTAGGTTAAATAATGATTATTTATTTTTCAACCGTTCCTGATAAGCTCTAAAGTAGATACGATTAAAACAAATCGCTAAGAGGGGTAATAATTTTCACTAATCGTTCATTCAACAATATTTTATCGCCAATAGAATTCAAAAAAAAACATCTCATGTTAAGTTATTATAATCTTATGCTAAATAGCACCCCTTTTTAGCTAAGAATAGCTCAATATTCCGTAATTTTGCTTATATCTTTATTTGAACCCTTTTGCATAACCAACGATTCAATATGGAATTCATCAATCAAATTAAAGAAAGAGCCAAAACCCTTCAAAACAAGATTGTTTTACCCGAAGGTACTGACCTCAGAACACTTAAAGCCGTAGAGCAAGTAATAGCGGATAATTTAGCTCAGATCATTTTATTGGGGGATCCAATTGAAATTAAAGCGCTTGCTTTAAAAGAGGGAATTAACGTTACTGGAGCTGAGATCATAAATCCGAAAACATCGCCCAAAAGAGAGCAGTATGCAGCTTTAATGGTCGAGATAAGAAAAGATAAAGGACTAACTACTTCAGAGGCTTTAGATGCCTTAAATAATCCATTAGTCTTTGGTTCATTGATGGTTAAAGCCAAAGATGCGGATGGCGAAATTGCTGGTGCCATAAATTCTACTGGCGACGTCCTACGACCTGCACTTCAATACATAAAAACTGTGCCAGGAGTGAGTGTTGTCTCAGGCGTATTCTTCATGGTGTTTAAAGATAAAACCATTGGCGATAATGGAATATTAGTCTTTGCTGACTGTGCTGTTATGCCAGATCCTACAGATCGTCAATTGGCAGAGATCGCTGTTTCGACAGCAAAAACGGCTCAATCTATTGCACATCTTTCACCTCGAGTAGCGATGCTCTCATTCTCTACTAAAGGGAGCGCAAAGCATCCCCTTGTTGATAAAATGACCAGCGCCACCCGTATAGCCAAAGAGTTAGATCCCCAATTAATAATCGATGGAGAACTTCAATTGGATGCTGCATTAATTGAATCAGTTGGTTTATCAAAAGCCCCTGGAAGCACAGTCGCAGGAAGAGCTAATATTTTAATTTTTCCTGGTCTTGAATCGGCTAATATTGGGTATAAATTAGTGCAACGACTTGCAGGAGCCGAAGCAATTGGTCCAATCCTTCAGGGTATGGCAGCTCCAATAAATGATCTATCAAGAGGTTGTTCTGTAGCCGATATTGTAAATTTAGTTGCAATTACGGCAACGCAGGCTGGATAATTACTTAATTTTACTATGCGTTTATTATTAAGTACTTAACAACTCTTATTTAAATAAAACTTATAGATATTTAGCACTATCTATTAAACCATTTATAATAGATCACTTACCTATTTCAATATGGAAGAACTAATTATAGAACCCATTGAGGATTTCGGGTTAATCAAAAAATCGCACCAACGGACACTATTCTCTAAGATAGGAATTGTCGGCTGTGGCAAGGATGGACAAAACATTGCGCGCATAGCGAGTGCGAATGGTATCGAGGTGGTATTTATTGAGCTTAGCGAAGCCCGCATCCAAAATGCGTATGACCGGCTAAACACAGTGCTAGACCAACGAATCAACCACTGGGGACTAACCTTAGGGGAGAAAAAGCTGATCCTTTCAAAGATTAAAGGGAGTTTAGACTACAAAGACTTAGTTGGATGTGATTTTGTTATTGAGGCTATTCGTGCAGAGACAAGCGAACGGAAGATTACGGAACGTAAAGAGATCTTTCGTAAAATCGAGGCAGTTGTAACCCCTGAATGTATTATTGCCACAAATTCAACAACAATTATTATTACTGAACTCTCCTCGGAATTGATTTACAGAGATCGATGTGTAAGTCTTCATTTCTTTGTCCAATCACCTGAAGCTCGTGTTTGCGAGGTTGTGAAAGGTCTATACACCTCAGAGGAGGTATATAATAAGGTGCTGAAGTTTGTGAAGATGGTAAATCGTCAAGCTATTCCAGTTGAAGAATCTGCAGGATTGATCTCGATTCGACTTTATACAGCCTTATTAAATGAGGCTTGTGAGGTTCTCTTAGAAGGTGTTGGCGCGATGGTTGACATCGATTCGGTCTGGAAGGTTGGATTTGGAATGCGCTTTGGACCCTTTGAACTGGCGGATATCCTAGGTATCGATAAGATAAATAGATGGATGGAGAACCTTTATTCTGAATTTGGAGACCCTAAATATATGGCTTCACCTGTGATTAAGAAGCTAGTTCGTGCCAAACGATTCGGGGTCCATACCCAGTGTGGTTTTTACACTTATGACGAAAATGGCAAAATGATTGGTGCTGAACCAATTTCAAATGAAAAAAATTGATTGAATTAGTGATTATCTAATCGAAAAGAAAACATGAAAATATTAGTCCTAAATTGTGGAAGCTCATCGATAAAATACCAGTTCTATTCAATCGACAATAGCGTGATTCTTGCCAAAGGAATCGTGGAAAAGATTGGCATGAAAGGTTCATTCTTAAAGCACGAGAAAGAATCTGGACAAAAAGTGCTTTTTGAAGGTGAGATACTTGATCATAAAATAGGAATTGAATATATCCTCGGTGTTCTATCAAGTGGCAAGCATGGATGTATCGCTTCTTTAGGTGAAATAAGTGCTGTAGGCCATCGTGTGGTTCATGGAGGCGAAGAATTTAGCGGAAGTGTATTAATTACCGATGAAGTTGTTAAAGCCTTAGAGAAATTTATCGATCTTGCCCCACTTCATAATCCACCGAACCTTAAAGGTATCTATGCATTAAAAGCATTAGTCCCAGATATCCCTCAAGTGGCCGTTTTTGATACCGCCTTTCATCATACCATACCAAAGCATGCCTATATGTATGCGATACCTTATTCGCTTTATAAAAAATATGGTATTCGCAGATATGGATTCCATGGAACAAGTCATAAATATGTCTCCAACAGAGCTTGCGAAATCCTAGGAGTTTCCAAGGAAGATGTGAAAATAATTACCTGTCATCTAGGCAATGGAGCTTCCGCATGTGCCATTAAATATGGCAAATCAATAGACACATCCATGGGTTTTACTCCAGTAGAAGGGTTGATCATGGGTACACGATCAGGCGATATTGACATGGGAGCTGTAACCTACTTAATGGACAAAGAAAAGATTGGAACTAAGTCAGCCTCTACCTTATTCAACAAGCACAGCGGACTCCTTGGAATTACTGGTGTATCGTCTGATCTGCGTGAAATTCTGGCATCCGCAGAACAAAGTGACGAGCGGAGCTTATTAGCCATTAAAATGTTTGACTATCGGATCAAAAAATTCATTGGAAGTTATGCTGCCGCGATGGGTGGACTTGATATCTTAGTCTTTACTGGTGGTATTGGCGAAAACTCCCATTTAACACGTCTTGGTGCTTGTGAGGATTTAGAATTCCTTGGAATCGAACTTGACCAGGAGCTCAACAAGGAGATAAAAGGTAAAGAAGGGGTAATCAGCAAAAGCAATTCAAGAGTCAAAGTAATGGTTGTCCCTACAAATGAAGAGCTTATGATTGCCATTGACACTCAGAACATTGTCAATGAACTATTGAAAAAATAGGATAAAAGATTATTCCTATAAATCGATGATTAGTCCATCATATCCTGGCTCGATATGAGCTGGCAGCTCAGCTAATAAATCTTGATGTTTTCCCATCTCATGACTCATATGAGTGAGAAAGGCTTTGCGTGGCTTTATTTTTTCGATTAAACCGATAGCTTCTGCTAGATTCAGATGCGAGACATGCGAAGTTTTTCGTAAGGCGCAGATCACAAGAATGTCAACTCCAGCTAATTTATCCAATTCGTGGTCTTCAATTAAATTAAAATCAGTTAGATACGCGAAGTTACCTACCCGAAATCCATAGACTGGAAGCTGATAGTGATAAACTCGAATAGGTTGAATGGTTAATGAACCGATCGTAATAGCGTTGCTATCCAAATCTATCAAATTCATTTGTGGTGTACCCGGATATTTCTGAGTGGCAAAAACGTAGTTGAAAATCGATTTTAGGTTGTTTTGCACCCTCGGTTCGCAATAGACATCCATAGCTGATTTTCGAATCCAATTAAAGCTCCGGATATCGTCTAATCCAAAGATATGATCAGCGTGCTCGTGAGTAAGTAGTATCGCATCAATATTGTCGACTTTCTGCCGAAGCATCTGCTGACGGAAATCAGGTCCAACATCCACAATCACCCGTGTAGATCCCTCTTCGATCATAATTGCACTACGCAGACGATTATCTTTATCATCGGTTGAATGACAAACTTCGCACTTGCATGCAATGACTGGAACACCTTGCGAAGTGCCTGTTCCTAGAAGGGTGACTCTCATACGATTCAATTCGTTTAGCATCAAACTTAGTCAAAAAATTAATTCACCCAACGGAATTTCTTTACCTTTGTCAAAATTTCAATCATGGCCAAGCTATATCTTATTCCAACAACATTAGGTGAATCGGCAACAGATCATGTCATTCCGACTGATGTTTCGTCGCTAGTTCTGAAGCTAAACTATTTTATTGTTGAGAATATTCGCACGGCTCGAAGGTATT
>Ga0209829_10004208_pt1 | contig 10236 bp, 5 predicted proteins | sample C_140205_EF_Meta_FD_187311 | JGI IMG/M metagenome (GOLD analysis project Ga0209829, IMG submission 187311) | Freshwater microbial communities from Lake Croche, Canada to study carbon cycling - C_140205_EF_MetaG (SPAdes) (version 2) | ecosystem: Environmental > Aquatic > Freshwater > Lake... | reverse complement strand
GCGTCGTCTTGTTCAATGGCTTCCTCGTGTAAGAAATCTCGGACGACGTCGAAGATGGAGCGGTAGAGGACGGTTTTTCCCTGTTTGATGGCGCAATAGCCAATGGCTTGAGCGAGGTGTGTTTTTCCCGTGCCTGGAGGCCCGACGAGGAGCACGTCTCTGGCCTTGTCGAGGAACTGGCAGGTGGCGAGGTCGAAGAGCTGCTTGCGTGGCAGGGAGGTGTTGAAATCCCAGTCGAACTGGTCGAGCGGCTTTAAGTCCCGGAACTGGGCGAGCTTGATGCGGCGGTCGAGTTGCCGCTGATCGCGGACCGCCATTTCATCTTGAAGGATGAGTTCGAGGAACTCGATGTGGCTGAGCCTGCCGGCCTGAGCCTCGTGGAGACGGATATCGAGGGACTGGGCGAGTCCAGAAAGCCGCAGTTGTCGCAGGACGGTTCGAACGGGATCGCGCATTGAAAAGTCTCCTTGCTTGGGGGAACGTGGTTCATCAGGGCAACGGATCGGGTGAGGTCGCAGGTGGGATGCCGTGGGAGTTCGTGTCTGCGGAGCGCAGCTCTGTGGCTGTAACAGGAATGCCTATGCCATGCCTCCCAACACCTTCGTCCATGTCTGGACGATCTTGTCGGCGCTGAATCGCCCGGGCGACGACTGCCGCGTAGTCATCGAGGGGACGGATGAGTGGGTGTTCGCTCAGGAACTCCAGCGGCTTCTGCTTCTGGGCAGCTCGTCCGATCAGCTGCCGCAGCGTGCGGAGCCGATAGCACTGGTATGAGAGAGCCGTTTCGCAGGCGGTTTCAAGCTGGGCGCAGGTGTGCTTTCGGGTGAGTGACAAGAGCCCCTGCACGACCCGATGCCCCTCGACGCCTCGTGCCGTGACGACGGCCTGGGCCCAGGTGTGGGAGTGCGGCCCGATGGGCCGCACCTTTCCGAGCAGATAGGCGATGCCGCGTTCGAGGCCGTTGATCTTCATCGGGTGGACGTGGTTCATCGAGGTGCTGAATCGACCGTGATCGTGCTTGGCGTGGATCGCGATCTCGGCCATCTTCTGGTTGAAGATGCGCACGACCCGGCCGTTGGAGCGGGCCCAGACGTCGCGGCCGAGGTATTCGGGCGGGACTGAATAGAAGGCCTTTTCAACCTCAACGTGTCCGTCGCGGCTGACCTTGCGTTTCACCTCGCGAAAGTTCGCGAAGCGTGTGGCTGGCAGTGGCAGGAGTGTTGGCCGTTCATACTCGTTGAAGACGGCGAGCACCTGCCGCTTGGTCGTGCCGTGGATCCGCCTGTCGGCGATCCTGTCTTCCCACGAGAGGAGGTGGTCGTTCTCCTCCGCGAGGCTCGCGAATGAGTTCCCCTTGAGTGCGTTGCCCTGCACATAGCCGATCCCGCGTTCGATCTTCCCCTTGTGTCGCGGTGTCCTTGGCCGCGTTGGCAGCACCACGGTGCCATAATGGCGGCAGAAGTCCGCGAGCTTCGGGTTGAGTTCGGGATCGAACCAGTCGGCATGCAGAACTGCCGCCTTGAGGTTGTCAACGACGAGCGTACGGGGCACGCCCCCGAAATACTCAAGCGCGTTCTCAATGCACTGGAGGAAGGTGTCGGCGGACTGCGTGAAGACCGCCTCGCTGTATGCCTTGCGCGAGTGCGACAGCACGATCCGGAAGACGTGCGTGCGTCGTCGGCGGCCGTCCGGGCCGATGATCGGGGCGCCGGTGCCGAAGTCGATCTGCGCTTCGTGTCCCGGCGGGCACTCCATCCGCCGAAACGGCGGCGATAGAACTGCCCCCAGCTTCTTGAGGAGCCGCCGCACGCTGTCGTAACTAACGCCACTGGCCCCTGGAAACTCCGCCACCAGATCCTGGTGGATCCGCTTCGTCGACAGGTCCTTGGCATGCTGCTCGAGCATCCACTCCAGCCACGGGGCGGCGGTGCTGGCTCGCCCAGCCATGCTGGCCCCGGTCGGCGCTTCAAAACCGGCCAGCGCCGGCGATGCCGGCGAGCCGGCCGGCATAATCGGCGTTATGGCCGGTTTTAAACCGGACCTATGTTGCAGCCGGAGGTGGCGGGAGACCGTCTCCCGATGGATCCCCAGACGCTTCGCGATCTCACGGCAGGACAGTCCTGCCGCTCGCAACGAATAGATCGCCTCGACAATCGCCATCTTCAATACATTCGCCATGACAGGCCTCCTTCTGCGGCAATGCCGCTAGAAGACCTGTAGGTCGAGATGCTCCGTGAAGACGGCCGGATTTCATGCGCCGATCACTGGCCGGTTTTAAGCGCCGACTGACATTTACAGAAGAGATGTTGCTTTATCGGTGACGCAGGTGCTTGGGCGGCTTCGCGAGCATTCGGTCCAATAGGGCAGGCGTTGTTTTCTGTCCCAAGGGCATCTCCTTGGCTCTCCCCAGTCATATCAGAAAACGGTTGCGTTTCGTCGATTTACAGATATAATTGGGGAATGAGCAGTTTTCAGGATTTTGTCGATTCCCAGCTAGTCCGAGGGCGGGCGTACTTCTCCAAAGCGGTCGCTTTGGCGGAGGTCCGGCAAACGCCGCAAGCGCTCCAGGCGGCCATCGCGAGGCTGACGAGGAAAGGTGGGCTGGTTTCCCCGCGAAGGGGATTTTACCTGATTCTCAGGCCAGAAGATCGGCTGCTAGGTGCCCCCGATCCCGCTCGCTGGATCGATCCGTTGATGAAGCATCTGGGTTTCGACTACCGAATATCCTTGTTGCGTGCCGCTGCATTTCACGGATCGGCCCATCAAGCGGCAATGGTCTTTCAGATCATTACCTCGCGTCAACTTCCGAAACTTGAAATCGGGAGGCAGCGGGTCGAGTTTCTGTACCAGATGCCCGCATCCTTTGCTGAATCGAACCGTCCGGAGTGGCTCTCGCAATTAAAAACGGAGGCGGGCTACGCCAAGATCGCGGGGGTGGAACTGACACTGCTTGACATCTGTCGCTATTTCCACCGAGCAGCGGGAATCAACGGTGCCGCGCAGGCCGTCCACGATCTGGGCAAGAAAGCCGATTCCCGCATTCTCGCCAAGGCAGCCAGTGCCTACGAGAATTCGGCCGTAAGACGCCTTGGTTACCTCTTGGAGCGGTTTGGGCATATCCGTCAGGCCGACGCACTGCGGCCCTTTGCTGCCAAAGCGAAGTCCTTCAAGGCGCTCGATCCGGCATCCAAACCCATTGTTGCCGAGTTGAAGATGCTGGAGGAGAAAAGTCCGGCCTGGAAGCTCATCATCAACGTGCCTGTGGAGATAGACCTTTGATACCCATCGCTCACTTGCGGGAATGGACCGCGTATGCTCCCTGGCCCGATCTCAGGCAAGTGGAACAGGACCTCATTATCAGCCGTGCGCTATGCGACCTGTTTAACAGCGAGCAACTGCAAGGCAAGATCGCGTTTCGTGGTGGCACGGCCATTCACAAGCTCTTGTTCGGTAAGCCACTGCGGTATTCGGAAGACATCGATCTGGTTCAGACACAGGCGGAACCCATCGGCAAGACCATTGATGGAGTACGCGCTGCTCTCCCGTGGCTCGGAAAATGCAATCGTGAGCAGGTCGCTCACTCGATGCACCTCGTCTTCAAGTTCATCCCTGAAGAGGGCAGTGGCAATCCCCTCAAGCTCACGGTCGAGATCAATACTCGCGAGCATCAACATCTCTACGGACTGAAATCCTACCCGTTCGAGGTCAGAAGCGCGTGGCATCAGGCCAAGACGCAGCTTGTCTCATTTGAGCCGGAAGAACTCTTTGGAACCAAGCTGCGAGCACTGCTTCAACGACACAAGAATCGGGACTTGTTCGACCTAAACGAAGGATTGCTCCAACTCAGTCTTGACTGTGATCGGGTAATCGCGTGCTTCCAGCACTACCTTGCTCTGGAGGAGCATCCCATAAGCCGGGCGAACGCTGAAGAACGAATGCTCAAGAAACTCAATCAAAGCCTCACGGAAGATATCGCCCCTTTGCTTCCTGCTGGCGTACGCTTCACCGACGCTGATGCCATCACCGCTTTTGGCAGGGTATGGGGAGAGTTAATCAAGCGTATTCCAGGCGAGCCCTGGAAGTCTTCCGATGCGGTGATCGAGGCAATTCGGAAAGAGAAAATCCCTGCTCTGCTGCACAGCATTCACGAGTGAACAGCCCGTCGAGGAGAGCGAGCGATGTACACGACGCTCCCCCACCTGTGCTCAATCATTTGCCGAATCCATTCTGCGACAAGAGATCAAGCTGATTGACGGTGAGGCGCACTGACCTGCCCCCATGAATGACCCTATTTTTTTGTTAGGGTTTTGCCCCCGAGTAGAATAGCCCCGCCTAGAGGCGTCGGTAGCCCAAGCCACTCTGCGGTCGGATCGTGCTGGTTTCCTATCCAAATGATGATTATCCAGACGTCTTGTGCGTGATTGCCCACCCCTGCTAACGTTCCGGCAATCGCGCGGGCTGGACCCGGGCTGGATCATTACCCAGAGAACACATTGAGCATGAGCATGGGCAGTAAACCGCAGCAAGCCCGAAGCATTCTTTCGATGGCCAGAATGCTTGACGCCGCTGAGGCCATTTTCGCAGAGGGCGGGGATAACGCCCTCTCTGTGGAAGCCGTGATAACTCGTGCGAAAACATCGGTCGGGAACTTCTACGGCCGCTTCGGAGACCGCGACGGCCTGCTCCGAGCAATGCACGAGCGGTTTCTCTTGCGGCTCGGAGGCGCCGCGCACGTGGCGGTCGCAGCAGCCGGCAACGAAAAGACCTTGGCAGACGCAATCGAGGTATTCCTATCGCACGTCTTCACCGCCACGCACGAGTATCGCAATTCAGCCCGCTTCTTCGTTCTCCACCGTTCGGCCGACCCAAACCTGCGGGCCCAGGGCATCCGGGCGAATGCGGTGTTCGCCAGCATCTTCACCACGCTCGTGCTGAGCCACCGCGAGGAGATCGCACATGCCCACCCGGAGACCGCGACCGACGTGGCCTGGCGGATGATGTTTGCGGCTTTAGCCCAGCAGATGATGTTCGACGATCAGGAAGTCAGCGGCGTGCCGATGACCATCCCGGCGCTGGTGCACGAAATCGCATGCTGTCTTGCGGTCTACCTCAAGGCAGCCCCGGCGAAACGCTGATCGCACTGTTCGGCAGATCGGGCACCCAGTCTTGCACATCACTCTGGCGGATTCTTCCGTCACCCGGCTCTTCGATTCAGCCACCGGGGTGATCTTCCGTAAGCGGCACTGACTCGAGAATCGGCCTGTATTACCCCCTTTTGGGTTTGCGCGGCAGGTGCGAAAAAAGAGAGCCCACCTAACACTTGGCACACATATCAGAGATTTTGCTCTACTGACATAACAGAAGTGTGCCTCTATTGTTAGGCTTTTAGCCGATTGACTCGGCCCCATGGCTGGTCGTTTGCCTCACAATTTAGTCTCGAAAAGTCTAAAAGCCAAAAACAGATCCTCTGGTTCCTTGCAGTGCTCTAGAAGCATGCTGCGCTTTTTTCTTGACATTCAGAGACATCCCTCTATATTTTTTGCATCGGCCTCATTCGCCAACATCTTTCAAGACAGACAAGGATTTTCCAATGTCGATGCCGCTATCCAACTGGCCTGCTGCAGCATTTAAAAGGGCATTTCACAAAACCGTTACCAATGGGTGTTATTCTCGCGGAGTTTCCTCTCGCCGTCGTCGCCCAAGGCCGCCAGCCCAGCAGGCTTCCCTTGAGTCGCTGGAGTCCCGGCAGATGATGTCGGTGAATCATGCATCCAGTGGCTCGTCTGCCAGTTCGGCCAATGACAACTCAAACATTGCGGCATTCGTTTCACAAAACATGATCGGTATTCTGGCCACCGTGCCCACCAGTCCGACAGCGGTAGTGGCCGTCAACCGCAACACGCAACTAGATGTGACGTGGGCCGCTCCTGCCAGCACCGGCGGCTCGGCAATCACCGAATATCTGTTGAAGTATTCGAGCAACAACGGTGTTGCGGGGTCATGGACGCGGTTTAGGCCAAGCTCGCCAATCACAGCGACCTCATGCACCGTCACGGGCCTGCCCGACGGCACAAGCTATGTGATCAAAGTGATCGCTAAGAACCCCGTTGGCATCAGCCTGCCGTCGTCGAATTCAGCACCGGTTACACCCGCCGCCACCGTGCCCGGCAGTCCGTCGTTGAATTCGTTGAATTCAGCACCGGTTACACAGGCCGCCGCCACCGTGCCCGGCAAGCCGACAGGCGTAGTAGCCGTCCGCGGCAACACCCAACTAGCTGTGACGTGGGTCGCTCCTGTCAGCACCGGCGGCTCGGCAATCACCGAATATCTGGTGAAGTATTCGAGCAACAACGGCGTTGCGGGGTCATGGACTCGGTTTAATACGGGCTCGCCAATCACAGCGACCTCATGCACCGTCACGGGACTGCCCAACGGCACCAGCTATGTGATCAAAGTGATCGCTAAGAACCCCGTTGGCATCAGCCTGCCGTCGTCGAAGTCAGCACCGGTTACACCGGCCGTCAACACCGTGCCCAGCAGTCCGACATCGGTCGTGGCCGTCAGCGGCAACAAAAGCATCGCCGTAAGCTGGACCGCTCCTGTCAGCACCGGCGGCTCGGCAATCACCGACTATCAGGTGAAGTATTCGAGCAACGGTGGTTCGACGTGGACAACGTTCTCCGATCCTGTATCGACAGCTCTCTCATGCACCGTCACGGGTCTGACCAGCGGCACAACGTATCTGATCAAAGTTATCGCTAAGAACGCCGTCGGCAACAGTCTGCCATCGGCGAAACGGGCCGCATTGGTGACGGCGGCGCCAAACGTCATTTTTCCGTCGGGAGGCTATCAATTCCAGCAGACAGATCTGCGACCGCTGGACGTGATCAGGAGCCAGAATGGCGTGCTCGAGGCCAACGTGAAGATGGTCACGGCGGGCTTTGCGTCCAATCCGATCCTCTACGGCGGGCAGCAAGTCTACAGCAGCCTCCCGGATGATGACCGTGACTACCCCTCCTACGCCATGGCCTACCAGTTCGACGCCTACGGCACGACGTACCCGGCGGGCTTTCCGGGCACGATGCTGCAGATAAATAGCGGCGACACGCTCAATCTTCACCTCACAAATAATCTTGCCGTTGGCCACGATCCCTCCAATCCGGTCTTTACGACCAATTTCCACTACCACGGTTCGCACGCGCCCGACCTGAGCGCGGCGGATAATGTCTATGTCCACATCGAGCCAGGCGAAACGTCAGAGATTAGCATTCCGATCTCCACCTACGAAAATAGCGTAGGTGCCAACTGGTATCACCCGCACGTGCACGAGGAGACCAAGCCGCAGGTTGAGGGTGGTCTGGCCGGCATGATCATGGTCGGCAACCCACTTGAGCCCTGGTCGCAGTACAAGGACACGCTCAAGCAGGTGAACCTGGTTTTCTCGGAGGTCAATATTTCCGTCGATGGCCAGTATAAAATGATGACTGGTACTGATAGCAGCGATTATTATGGTGACGGCTACACCACAGGCTGGCAGAAGCGGGTCAACGGCCAGATGAATCCGATCATGCGCATTCGCCCCGGCGAGACGCAGGTCTTTAACATGGGCCAGTTCGGCGCCCGTGGTGCCACAAACTTCGTCATCGCAGACGACAATCTGCAAAACCCTTGGAATGCCACGATCCTCTCTAACGACGGTGCCAGCGCATTCATTCACCCGTACAACGTGACGCTCAGCGCCAGTGAACTACGGATGAACGATATCTCCGCGCTCACCGTGCTCAGCCCAGGCAACCGGATGTCGATGGCGGTGACCGCCCCCACGACCCCGGGCACCTACTACTTCATGGATGGATGGGGCGGCGAAGAGGCGCGACTCAACGCAAGCGGTAAGGGCTACTACTACGTGCTGGCAACCCTCGTCGTGGAAGGAGATCCCGTCACCACCGCGGCACCGGTGTTTGCCCCTCAGGAGGCAGACCCGCTGTGGAAGGAGACGCCGGATGTCACTCGCGTGTTCTCGCTGGAACAGTTGGCTCAGGTGGAGCAGGGCGGGGACATCGACATCGACAACTTCTACGTCAACGGCAAGAAGTTTGGCGAAGGGGTCATGCCGCAACTTGAGATCGGGACGGTCGAGGAGTGGACGATCCTCAACGCCGGCCCGCTGAATCATCCGTTTCACATCCACCAGGGTGTGTTCATCGTCACGAAGATCAACGGTTTTCCGGTCGATCCCGACATGACGTTTCCAAATGCCAATGCCGCAAACTATGTCTCGCCGTACGATGTGCGCATGGTGCCGGCGTTCGGCAGCATCACCATTCGATTCCGGGTTCTCGACTTCCCGGGCAAGTACGTCTTCCACTGCCACATCCTCGAGCATGAAGACGAGGGAATGATGTCGCCGGTTTTCCAGTTCGGCAACACAGAGGGCCTGCGGCTGGGGCTGGGAACAACGTCTCAGTCGACGCTCGTCCTCAATGGCAAGGGCAACGAGGTCGGCACCATCACGCCTTTCGCCGGCTACGAGGGCCCCGTGGTGACGGCCTCCGGCATTGGCACATCGACCGAGCCAGCACCACAGGCGCCACCCTTCGCTGGGACTGCCGAGCAGATCAATGCCTACTTCAGGGCGAAATACACCAAGCAGACGATGGCCGTCGGCAAGGGGTCACAGGACTCGGGTGTGAAGGTCTATGAGAACGGCTTGCTGGTGCCCTCCGCCGAATTCAGTGCCTTCGCAGGCGAGACCAGCGGTGTGAGCCTGGCGGTGGGGGCGCTTGGCCCCTATGGCACCGTGAATATCGTCGTCGGCTCCCGCACCGCCGGCCCCGCCAATGTCCGTCTCTTTGACACCAAGGGCACGCTAGTCCGAGAACTCAAGGGCGTGCTGCCAGGCAGTTTTCCTAACGGCGTGAACGTGGCCGTCGGTGACGTGGACGGCGACAACTACGACGACGTCATCGTCTCTGCGGGGGCTGGCCGGGAGGCGATCATCACCGCGCTGAGTGGCCGTGACATCGTCAACGGTGTCGCGGATCCGGAGAAGTGCTTTACGTTCACCGCCCCAGGCGGAAGCCTCGATGGCGTCAAGGTGGCCGTCGGCTTCGTGGCACCCTCGACGGTGCCTAGTTACAAGCCGAACCTGATCACGACCCCGGAAGCAGGACAAAATGTTGGTACTGTGAGCGTATGGAACATCGAGGACATCTGCGACTGCTCCACGGATAGCCACGGCATGTCCGGCATGGCTGCGATGGAGAACAGCAGCGTCGCAGCGCCCGCCATACCCGTGGCGACGTTTCGTCCCTTCGGGACCCGTGGCGGTGCCGTGGATTTTGCCGCCACCTACCAGCGCCAGTTGGGCGGGCAGGCCCAGGCGGTGATCGCGGCTTGGCAGACGCCTCGCGAGGTGGCTTTCACGGCGATCGGACTCGACAACAAGCCGCAGACGGTGAGACGTCTGTTCTAGACAGGGTATTCTGTGCGAATGATCGTTGCATGGGTAGAAAGACTGCGTAGAGAAACACCCCGCCATGAGATTCAGTGCCATCAAGAAACGCAGCGGGCCCGTGCAGGGATTTACTCTCATCGAGATCTTGGTCGTGGTCGCGATCGTGGGCACTCTGGTCGGCCTGCTCCTGCCGGCGGTGCAGCAGGCCCGGCAGGCTGCCGCTCGCAGCCAGTGCCAGAGCAATCTGCGGCAGATCGGCATCGCGATGGTCAGCTACGCCGATGTTCGTCGCGGGCTTCCGTTCGCGTCGGGTCGGCCGCGGGTCGGCACGGTGGCTCATCTCGACGAAAGGCCGGAAGAGGGCATCGACTACATCCGACCACAGTCGTGGGCCATCACCATCCTGCCCTACATCGAGGAGGGGGCGTTGGCGAGCATGTACGAGGCCTACTGCCTGGCCTGTCCTCCCGAAAGTCAGGAGGAAGACATCGTGGCGGCCAGGATCGCGGTCTACAACTCCGCCTCAAAGATGGGTGGGGCCGTCGATTTTGCGGCACTGCTTGGCCCGGGTCCCGCGTCTCCTGATCCAGCTCGGCGGCTCGACGGCTGGTTCTACGGTGCCAATCCACCGCCCACCGACTTCAGCGGCGTCCTCGTGCCTGAGGGCCTTGGCTGGAACGATGCCACGGGTGCGTATGCGACCCCGATCCGCAGCAAGCCGATCCGGATGGCTGATATCACCGACGGAATGTCGAACACCCTCGTGCTCTCCGAGTGCA
>Ga0209829_10004207_pt1 | contig 10237 bp, 11 predicted proteins | sample C_140205_EF_Meta_FD_187311 | JGI IMG/M metagenome (GOLD analysis project Ga0209829, IMG submission 187311) | Freshwater microbial communities from Lake Croche, Canada to study carbon cycling - C_140205_EF_MetaG (SPAdes) (version 2) | ecosystem: Environmental > Aquatic > Freshwater > Lake... | reverse complement strand
CATATTGGTATAAGTGCCATCATTCCATTCAAAAATACGATGGGTATATTCCCAGTATTGATCGAGCGTTTCGCCTTTAAAAGCAAAAACCGGTGTGCCGCCTTTAGCAACCGCTGCGGCTGCGTGATCTTGGGTTGAATAGATATTGCAAGAAGCCCATCGTACTTCAGCACCCAGATCTTTAAGTGTTTCGATAAGGACTGCTGTTTGGATTGTCATATGGAGCGAGCCACTAATGCGCGCACCTTTTAACGGCTTTGCTTTTGAGTACTCTTCACGAATAGACATTAAACCTGGCATTTCGGTTTCTGCAATGGCGATTTCTTTGCGGCCAAAGTCAGCCTGATTAATATCGGCAACAAGAAAGTCTTGTGTATTTAAATTTTGGTTAGTCACTGTATTCATTTTAAATTCCTTTTGAATGCTTAAGTGACCAGCTGGGATGTTTCGGTATCCACCAACACCCCGTGACTGGCACGGTTATAATTGGTGAACGCCGTTTACAAGTAAACTTGTAATCTGAGCCTGGGATTTTATGAAAAAATCTCGCAGCGTTCCTCAGAAGAATTGCATTCTAAATTAAAAATACTGATGGTTCAAGTACTTAAAAAAGATTGTGGCTTAACTTGCAGATTTAAGGATATGTGCTTTATCTGTTGCTTCCCACGAAAACTCTGGTTCATCACGACCAAAATGGCCATAAGCCGCGGTTTTCTTGTAAATAGGGCGTAATAAATCAAGCATCTTCACAATACCTTTAGGTCTCAAATCGAAATGTTCAAGCACCAAAGCCCGTAATTTGTCGTCAGCAATCTTGCCTGTACCATAGGTTTCCACCATCACTGAAGTAGGCCTTGCCACACCGATCGCATATGAGATTTGAACTAAACAACGTGAAGCTAAACCTGCTGCGACAATATTTTTAGCGACATAACGTGCTGCATATGCGGCTGAACGATCCACTTTGCTTGGATCCTTACCTGAGAAAGCACCACCACCATGAGGAGCGGCCCCGCCATAGGTATCGACAATGATTTTACGTCCAGTGAGTCCGCAGTCCCCTTGAGGGCCACCAATCACGAATCGACCTGTAGGATTCACGAGGTATTTGATGTCACCTTTGATTAGCTCTTTCGGCAAAATGGGTTTAATGATTTCTTCAATCACTGACTCACGAATGGTCTCCAATGACACTTCGGGATCATGCTGTGTTGAAAGCACAACGGTATCAATTGAGTGAGGCTTATGATCTTGATATTTTAAAGTCACTTGTGCTTTAGCATCAGGACGAAGCCAAGGAAGTCTGCCGTCTTTTCTTAAATATGATTGTCTTTCCATTAATCGATGTGACAACCAAATAGGCATAGGCATCAACTGCGCTGTTTCATCACACGCATAACCAAACATAAGCCCTTGATCGCCAGCACCTTGATCTAAAGGATCATCTAATGCTCCATCCACACCTTGTGCAATATCAGGCGACTGTTTGTCATAGGCCACAAGCACTGCGCAACCCTTGTAATCAATACCATAATCGGTATTGTCATATCCAATATAACGAATCGTATCGCGCGCTACTTTAATGTAATCCACATTCGCTGTGGTTGTAATCTCCCCTGCTAAGACAACAAGGCCAGTATTTGTTAATGTTTCAGCTGCAACACGGGCAGTGGCGTCTTGTTCCAAAATAGCATCAAGAATCGCATCAGAGATCTGATCAGCGACTTTATCTGGATGACCTTCGGAAACGGATTCCGAAGTAAATAAATACTCACTCATAGTTTTTTCCAGGTTTTAAATTACGTAAAGCGTTTAGAATAGCAAAATATCGCGTTTAAATACAATTATGCTATCAAGACTACTCTTATTTTTCATTGCCATACTCTTCAAATTACCGCTATTTGTCTTGCATGGATTAGGAAATTTATTTGGTGATATGGCTTATCGATTTGATCGTCGATTTAAAGAGCGAATAGATAATAATTTAAAACGTGCTTTTAATACATCTAACGAAAATGATTTAAAAAAACTTACTCAATTAGCGATTCGCGAAATTGGAAAATGCTTGATGGAAGCGCCTGCTATTTGGTTTAATGCTCCTCAGAAGAATTTTCGCTGGGTTAAGCAATGTTATGGATGGAGGCATGTTGAAACTGCACTCAAAAAGAAAAAAGGTATTATTTTTCTAACGCCTCATTTAGGCTGTTTTGAAATTACAGCGCAATACTATGCGCATTTCCATCCCATCACTGTTTTATTTAAGCGTCCAAAAAAAAATTGGCTTGCAGATATTGTGCTATCTGGAAGACGTCATCCTCAAATTCATCTTGCTGAAGCGAACATCCAAGGTGTTAAGTTATTGATGCAAGCGTTAAAAAAAGGCGAGGCGATTGGTGTGTTACCTGATCAAGTTCCCAATGAAGGTCAAGGCGTATGGACTCAATTTTTTAATACTCCTGCTTATACTATGACGCTTGTTTCTAAACTGGCGGCATCTTCAAAAGCTACTATCCTCATTGGTTTTGGCCATAGACTTTCAAAAGGTCAAGGATATGAAGTGCATATTGAACCTTTAGGCAAAGATCATTCGCCACAAGGCATCAATGATCGACTTGAAATGCTGATTCGAAAATATCCAACGCAATATCTTTGGAATTATCAGCGGTTTAAAAAACCAAAAAAATAAGAGACAATCATTTTATGAAGATTCATTTTACAAAAATGCATGGGATTGGTAATGACTTTATAGTGCTCGATCATACAAAGTCTCCCTTCCAATTATCCAAAGAAGCGATTCAGTCTTTATCTCATCGACAACTAGGCATTGGATTTGATCAGCTTCTTGTTGTAGAAAAAACAACACTTGAAGATGTTGATTTTAAATATCGTATTTTTAATCAAGATGGTGGCGAAGTAGAGCAATGTGGCAATGGTGCCCGTTGTTTTTATCGCTATGTAAAAGATAAACATTTAACAGATAAAGTATCTATTCGTGTTGAAACAAAATCAGGTGTGATTGAACTTGCTGAAGATCATGAGCGCATGATTGAAGTGAATATGGGTGAGCCCATTTTTAATCCTAAACTCATCCCCTTTCTTTCAGACACTGAAAAAAACGAATACCCTATTTCTATAGATTTACCTGATCAAGAAGAGACGCTGAATATGGCTGTATTATCTATGGGAAATCCTCATGCTGTGATCACAGTAAAAGATACGCACAAAGCTCCTGTGGCAACATTAGGCCCTTATTTGGAATCATATAAGCTTTTTCCAAAACGCGTTAATGTAGGATTTATGGAAATTATTACTCCACATCATATTCGTCTACGTGTTTTTGAAAGAGGCGTTGGAGAAACACTTGCCTGTGGAACTGGTGCTTGTGCTGCCGTGGTGTCAGGGATTAAAAATAAATCGCTGTCTTCCCCTGTGAAGGTCGACATGCAAGGCGGGTCCTTGTCTATTAATTGGAAAGGCTCTGGACATCCTGTGATGATGAAGGGCCCAGCGGTTACTCTCTATGAAGGGGATATAGAGATCACTTAAACTTTATGGAACATAATCCTTTCCAAAAAAGCTATATCGACTACCTCACCTTTGAAAAAGGTCTTAGCAGTAATTCAATTAAAAGTTATACACATGATCTCGCTCAGCTCATCATACTCGTTGAGCATGATCGTTTTGAATCCTTCACGATTCAAGATATCAGACGTGCCAGTGCCAAACTTAATAGTCAGGGTCTTCATGGTAAATCCATTGCTCGCATGTTGTCTGCATGGAGAGGCTTCTTTGATTATCTAATTGAACGTCATCAATTTAAAGAAAACCCTGTAAAAGATGTTCATGCACCAAAAAGCGCTAAAACATTGCCGCAAACTCTATCGATTGAACAAATGGTTAAACTTATTTCAATCGATGACACAACGTTATTAGGATTACGGGATAAAGCTTTTTTAGAATTATTTTATTCGTCCGGTCTTCGTTTAAGTGAAGCGGTTAACGTCAATATCAATGACCTTGATCTTCAAGAGGGGGTCATTACCGTTATCGGTAAAGGCAATAAAACACGAATGATTCCTATGGGCCAGAAAGCCATCTATGCTATTCAATCTTGGATTGAAAAACGTGCAACGATTAAAACAGATGAAAAATCTGTCGATGCATTATTTATTACTGAGCGCGGAAAACGCATGACCCCTCGCGCTATTCAATACCGGATTCAAATGTGGGCCATCAAACAAGGTATTGATAGTACGGTGCACCCTCATTTACTAAGACATAGTTTCGCCTCTCATGTTCTGCAATCAAGCCAAGACTTAAGGGCCGTGCAAGAAATGTTAGGGCACGCTAATATTAGTACCACGCAAGTCTATACGCATTTAGATTTTCAGCACCTAGCAAATATTTACGACAAAGCACACCCTAGAGCGAAAAAGAAATGATGATCACTTTAATTTCTTTAAGCGCTATTGACGCAGTTCAATTCTTTAAACTATAGTGAAGGTATGGAAGCTCAACTCATCGCTTTAGAAAAAAAAATTAAGCAGCTCATCGACTTAATTGAATCTGCGCAGGGAAAAAATAAAGATCTCGAAACGCGTCTAGCTTCAGCTGAAGCAACCCTCTCGAAACTTCAATCCAATATGCAAGAAGCCAGCCTTCGCCTTGAGAAAATGATAAGACAATTGCCTGAGGACAAATTATGAGTTCAAAAAATATTACTGTAACTATCATGGCGCGAGAATTTATTGTCGCATGTCCAGAAGGCCAAGAAAAAAGTCTATTAGACTCTGTGCAATACTTAAATCAGAAAATTGATCTCATTCAATCTCAGGGTTCTATTGTAGGAGTTGATCGTATCATCATCATGGCTGCACTCAATATCACGAATGAACTTATCAATCAAAATACTTCTGAAGGTTTTGATTTATCTCAATTCCGTCATAAGATTTCATCTATCGAACATCAAATCGACGAAGTGCTTGCACAAAACTAAAGATCTGCCTATTCTTTACTAAACATTGCAATGAGCGCGTTTGTTTTTTTAAGTGTTGCTTAGGCTATTAATTCCTTGAACTAGTCTATAGCATCGGTTTTAGTTCTTCAGGTTGCGGTGTGAGCGATCTAAATTGGGCGCTCTTTTAAGACACCCTTGGCGATTGCACCTAATGCACCTTAGGCTTTTACCCCTTGAACCTTTGGTTCAGGATGCTAGTCTAGGCAACACTTAAGAGAATCAACGTAGCTCTTTTATCGACTTACTTTTTTATTTTATAAACTATGCGTTATTGGCTCATGAAATCCGAACCGTCTGATGTATCTATAGACGATTTAGCAAAACTTCCGAAACAAACAATTGATTGGTATGGCATTAGAAATTATCAGGCCAGAAACTTTATGCGCGATCTCATGAAGGTGGGTGACCTCGCTTTTTTTTATCACTCGAATTGTGATGTCCCTGGGATTGCAGGTATTGTTAAAGTCAGTAAGCTTGCTTATCCAGATCGCTTTCAATTTCAAAAGGGTCATAAGTATTTTGATCCTAAATCAACACCAGAAAATCCACGCTGGCTTAATGTAGATGTCACACTTGTTAAGAAAACAAATTTATTAAGTCTAAAAGAATTAAGAGAATTTAAACCATTGCAACATATGCGCTTACTTCAAAGGGGCAATCGCCTCTCCATCACCCCTGTGACTGAAGATGAGTGGACATTCATTAGAAAACATTTGAAATAAAAAACCCAAGCATTGCCTGGGTTTTTTTAAAATAAACTAAAAGCTTTTTTATTTGGCGTTATCTAAACTACCCATCGATTTTGGATAAGCTACAACACCCCATGGAATTTCTTTATTGGGAATATGTTTAGTCACCTCTAATTTTTCTGTATCAATCACGAGTACTTCATCTGATTTTCCGCAAGCAAGTAAGATATCCTTATCATCGGGTGAAAAACTAAAATGCCAGCAACGTCTTCCGGTTGGAATATCTTTTATCTTTTCAAAGTTAGACGTGTCGTAAACTTCTAATGTTTTTGCTTTCGAGGTTGCGACAAACAAGCGCTTGCCTTCCCGATCAAAACTCACACCATAGGGTGATTCACCCGTTGCCACAGTTTTAAGATGCTTAAATTGACTGTCTAACACAATAAAGTTATTACCCATTTCTAAAGTTGCTACATAATATTTTCCATTCGGCGCTACTTTAATACCTCGTGGACGATCACCATATTTTTTAGTTGAAATCGTTTTTAATAATTTGCCACTCTTAAAGTTATGCACTGTGATTGTATTGTCTGCCTCGTTTGTCACAATAATTTCTTTACCACTTTTACTAAATTCGATACCTTCTGTTTCAGGTCCGCCGATAATTTCTCTAATTTTTTTACCTTTAGCTAAATCTACTACCGCAATTCGTGCAGGGATCTTCGCTTCATCTTTATCATCCTCTACTTGTCCAGCCACAGGAGGTTTGCCGGTAGAGGCAGGCTCTGTGGATACAAATACCTGACCTTTAAACACGCGCACAAATTCTGGATTTTTACCTACCGAAATATGTTTCACAAACTGATTAGTTGTTAAATCAATCACAGATAAATTATCGTCATCTTTATTCGCGGTAATTAAATAATGTCCATCTTCTGTGATACCAATACCACGAGGATTTTTAGCTTGGATATCGATTGAACCTTCCGTTTCCATAGTATTTAAATTAATTATACTGACGCCGCCCTCTTGGTTTGATACATAAGCCTTACCTCGACCTTCAGCATTCGCTATTAAAGATGAGATAAGTAATCCTAATATGGCAACTGATTTAATAACCTGCATTTCATTCTCCTAAATTTTTTTTATTATTCAATATTGATACAAAATCTTCTAGGGGATTTCTCCCTTCTAAGCCTCATGAAAATGAGGATGTATTAGCCTAAGAAAAGTTTATAGGCCGGATTATCTGTTTCATCCCAGAAGGGATAGCCTAATTGATTCAAAAAGACTTCGAAATTAATTTCATCTTCGGGTGGCACTTGCATACCCACTAAAACACGACCGAAGTCAGCCCCATGATTGCGATAATGAAATAGACTGATATTCCAATTGTGTCCCATGGTCTCTAAAAATTTCATTAGGGCGCCTGGTTTTTCCGGAAACTCAAATCTAAACACCATTTCATTCTTAGCCTGGGGTGCGTGTCCGCCGACCAAATGTCTTAGATGAAGTTTAGCGACTTCATTGTCCGTGAGATCAATCGTTGGTAAGCCCTCTTTATCAAGCATGGCTTTAAGCTTAGATGGCTCGTCCGTATCATTGGTCGCAAGGCCTACATAAATATGCGCTTCCTTCGGATTTGAGAAACGATAATTAAATTCAGTGATATTGCGCTGGCCTAATAACTTACAGAAATTTTTAAAAGCACCCGGGGTTTCTGGAATGGTGACTGCAAGGACAGCCTCTCTTTTTTCACCAATTTCAGCACGCTCTGCTACAAAACGTAAGCGATCGAAATTCATATTAGCGCCCGATGCAATACCGACCAAAGTCTCATCTTTTAAATTATGTTTCTTAATATAGGCTTTCATACCGGCAACCGATAAGGCTCCTGCAGGTTCTAGAATAGAGCGCGTATCCTCAAAGACATCTTTAATGGCGGCACAAATAGCATCGTTATCCACCACGATCATTTCATCGACGTAAGCCTGACAGAGCGGGAAGGTTTCTAGGCCTACTTCTTTGACGGCTGCCCCATCAGCAAAGAGCCCCACTTGATCAAGCACCACACGCTTACCTTCTTTTAAAGATAAGCTCATAGCTTCGGCATCTTTGGCCTCTACGCCGATCACTTTAATTTCAGGTCGTATCGCTTTGATGTAAGTCGCCATGCCAGCAAGAAGCCCGCCACCGCCAACACAGCAGAAAACTGCGTGAATCGGTTTTTTATAGTCATCTAAAATTTCTTTAGCAATAGTTCCCTGTCCCGCAATGACATCGGGATCATCATAAGGATGTACAAAAGTGAGGCCTTCTTTTTTCTCGATCTCGAGCGCATGTTTATAAGCATCTGAATAAGAATCGCCCCATAGCACCACCTCAGCACCGCGATGTTTTACAGCATCAATTTTAATGAGAGGTGTTGTAGTCGGCATGACGATCACAGCGCGACATCCTAGTTTTTGTGCACTTAAAGCAACACCTTGCGCATGATTACCCGCAGAAGCCGTGATAACCCCCTTATCGAGCTGGGGTTTAGTTAAGCTCGCCATCTTGTTATAGGCGCCGCGTAATTTAAATGAAAAGACAGGCTGTAAATCTTCCCGCTTTAAGAAAATCCGATTGTGGAGTCGAGTTGAAAGATGCGTCTGAAATTCAAGCGGCGTCTTCTTTGCCACGTCATATACACGCGCTTCATTGATACGTTTTACGTAGTCATGCTTCATATGCTAATTTTCAAGAGTCGCCTTGGCGTGTATGATAGATGTTAAAGAGTCATTATAAATAAAATATAAGGATTTAAGTAAAAATGGCATTCACGCAAGACGAATTAAAACAACAGGTTGCAAAGGCTGCAATTGAATATGTGAAGTCTGGCATCATTGGTGTAGGTACAGGCTCCACTGCAAATTACTTCATTGATGAGTTAGCAAAAGTAAAGCATAAGATTGATGGCGCAGTTGCAAGTAGTGAGTCCTCGGCAGATCGCTTACGCAAACATGGTATTGAAGTGTTTGACCTCAATAGCGTGAATAGCATGGATATCTACGTTGATGGTGCCGATGAAATTACTGAACACATGCATATGCTTAAAGGCGGTGGAGGCGCATTAACCCGAGAAAAAATAGTCGCGGCAGTCGCTAAAACCTTTATCTGTATCTGCGATGAAACAAAATATGTCCCCGTATTAGGTAAATTTCCTTTGCCTGTCGAAGTGCTTCCGATGGCTAAAAGCTATGTGGCTCGAGAGCTCACTAAATTAGGTGGACAACCCCAATTAAGGAACTTTACAACTGATAACGGCAACATCATCCTAGATGTGCATGGGCTTGTCATAAAAGACCCCATCGCGATGGAAGCAACCATTAATCAGATCGTAGGTGTCGTCACGAATGGCTTATTTGCAGCAAGACCTGCAAATATTTTATTGTTAGCTACAAGCGACGGGGTTAAGACCTTTAAAAAATAAACTTTTTAGGTCTTAAAAATGTCATATATAAGTAATAAAATATACAGTTAAGTATTGTAAGTATCTATAAAGGCTATTAAACATGGTTACCGAACACAGTTACAAAGAATATGACATAGAATTAGAAGCCGTTAGGGCGCAAGTCTTAAAAATGGGAGGCTTGGTAGAGGAAAATATACTTTCCGCTATTGAAGCGCTTAAAAAAGATGATATCGATTTAGCAAATCAAGTGATTAAAATCGACGATGCCGTGAATAAGCTTGAAATGGAAATTGATGAAGCCGCTTCTCGGATTATTGCAAAAAGACAGCCTGCGGCAGGCGATCTTCGTATGATCATCATGATTCTTAAATCGATTACCGATCTAGAACGTATCGGTGACGAAGCAACAAAAATTGCTCGCACAGCGATTCGTGTAAATGAAAACCCTAATATTAAAAAAATTAAAATTGGTGAAATTAAGCTGATGGTCGAAGCAGTTCACTCTATGCTTAAGACGGTATTGGATTCATTTGCACGACTCGATATTAGTAAAACCGTTGAGATCGCAAAAAAAGATGAGGCGGTGGACGATCAATATCGCGCAACCATTAGAGAACTTCTCACTTATATGCTTGAAGATTCAAAAGCGATTACAGTTTCTTTAGAGTTGCTTGTGGTTGTTAAAGCGCTCGAGCGTATTGGTGACCATTGCAAAAATATTTCTGAACACATTGTCTACGCTGTAAAAGGTGCCGATATCAGACACTCAACAATCAAAGAAATTAAAAAGACGATTGGCGATTAATTCATTTGCAAAAATAAAAAACACTTCCTAGGAAGTGTTTTTTTACGCCCTCATTTTTTAATTAGCTTTTAGGTGGCACATATCCCGATGCATTATCTGCACCATCGCCAAAAAAATAAGCCTCAGTTTGTTCGGTTAAATATTTACGTGCGGCTGGATCCACAAAACTTAATCGGTTTTCATTCACTAACATCGTTTGGTGCTTAAGCCAGCCTGCCCATGCCTCTTTAGATACGTTCTCAAAAATACGTTTACCTAAGGGTCCTGGGTAA
>Ga0209829_10004205_pt1 | contig 10240 bp, 7 predicted proteins | sample C_140205_EF_Meta_FD_187311 | JGI IMG/M metagenome (GOLD analysis project Ga0209829, IMG submission 187311) | Freshwater microbial communities from Lake Croche, Canada to study carbon cycling - C_140205_EF_MetaG (SPAdes) (version 2) | ecosystem: Environmental > Aquatic > Freshwater > Lake... | reverse complement strand
CAGCATCACATCAATATGATAACTCGAAAAAAATACAGGTAAAGGCGCTTGACGCCAATCAAGAATATCCACCATTCAATCAAGGTAATTATCCCGGATTTGACCCACAAAATTTATATGTCGGCGTTTATACAAATATCGACCAAGTCCATGATTCCACAAAAACCGAATCGAATGTTAGTGATAATCCAATGGACCCGAATTGGGGCGGGGTGATATTTACGCAACAAAAAGTAGATGGCGGTAAATACGATGAAAATAATATTACAATCCCCCATTATACTACGCCAAAAACCACTTCTTTTATTCCTGGACTGTATGGAGAACCTATCCCGCCGAATGAGTTTGATGCAACTAAAGGCGTTAAACAAGACCCGGTCAAACACGCAAATAAATAGACCTGTAATTTATCGTGGCACATGTGCCGCCTGTTACATGCCCGGATGTTTTACATCGGTAAAATGCAGTTTTACCATGCTTATTTGTGATAAATCTACAATATCTTTTTCGAACACATATGTTACTCTTGCATTTTTGAGGTTAGAAACCTTCGTTCGGGTTCCCAGCGCATCAGTTTCTGGTCCCGCTACGTCGCGTTCTCTACATGATTCATCAAACCATGCAGTCCACCATGCAGTCCACCATGCAGTCCACCATGCAGTCCACGTGTTATACGATATATTTTTGACTAAAAAATGTCCAAGCGGACACGTAAATATTCCAGTTGCAAATTTGTATTCTAATATATATTCGGACGACAAATCAGTTTCGTCAAAAATATTATTAGTATTGTTAATTTTCATTACAGATTGTAATATTTTTATTATAATATAAGATAGCTATAGTATTGTTTTTACCGATTTCATATATTTTCAGTCGATTGATTTGCCGAGCGTCCTAAATACAATTTAATATTTTGTATGCAAGTTTTATTGATTTTACGAATCTTTCCTTTGGATTCAGAAGTCATGTTCTCTAAACAATTCGGATTTTTTTGTAATTCTTCTATAAAATGGGGAAATGAATTATAATGTTTCATGATTGCCATTGCAGTTACCGAACTGATTCCCGGAATTTGGCATAATATAATTTCGCCAATGTTTTCAGGAGTGACGTTTTCTTTTTTGACCTGTTTTACAACTGTACAATAATTTGCCGGTCCATTCGATTCTGATCCGAATGCTCCGGTAACTTCATATCCGGTTGATTCGAGATTATTCGCGGTTACATTACATCCACTAATCATTGTATTCGATTCTGTATTAATATTACCATTGCCCGGATGGTCTAACGATTTTGCAATAACGCTATTGTAGGGTCTCGATAAATAATATGGTAGTTTTCCTTTCTGAAAGTCGCGGTCGATTTTCTGTGCCATATTAATAATCGTCTCAGCCGTTTCAACCAAAGAACTGGTGCGAAAAACGCTAAACCCTTTGAAAAAATGGAGCGACGTAATGGATGAATATACGATTTTTTTTTCAATTGAACTTCTCAGCTGGGAATACATACCCTCAATCAAATAGACAATGCTATGAAGCGGATAACCACTCGAATGCATTAACCGATATGACTGTTCTTCATAACGACCGTCTTTTATACTCGATAGTAAATCGGATAATGTTTTGCGCTCAATCAACATAACATCTTTGTCTTCGTCGGTTTTAATGAGAATATCGCCTAAAGGAAGCACTTCTTTTGTTAATTGAATACTATATGCAGTGCCTTCACAAAATAGAATCGAATGGCATTTATCATATAAGGCGGTTTCGCGTTCATCGATGATTAATTTCATTTTTAGTGGATGTGAAGAAGTCGAAGACGAATTCACAGACACAGAATACGGAACGTTAGTGAAGTATTCTGTAGAGACCCTTTATAAAATAATATAATAATTATATAAAAATCATTATATTGTTAGTGAAAGTAATATCATAAATGGGTTAAAGAACTGAATAATAATTATAATAATATCCGATAATTTATCGCACTTGCCAATATCCGGGATTAATGTAAGGGCCTTGAGCGGGACGATTTTGGCGAACATTAGGGTTCACGGTTTTACTCATGAACGCAAATGTAGCGGGGTATCCGCGTTCATTGAACGAGATGGTAGTCCAAGAACTTCTTCCAATTTCGTAGGGAAATCCGGCCTTTTTACTCCCCCCGCCTTGATTCTGATTTGTGATGCTACCAACGTAGCGTGCGCGTTTTCCTGCATTCATTAAAACCATTTTTATATGATATATACTGACTAAATATTTTTATTTGAATCGCATAATAAATAACATTTTATTATTTTAAAAAGAATATAAAAATATCGATATATATTATTTATAGAATTCTTCACCAGCATTCCGTATTCATTCTATTTTCTAAATAACATGAATATTTCATCTGGTCAATTATCGTCTTTACATGGAGACGAAGATATTTTTATTGAGAAAAATCAAAACGGCGTAGAAACATATGTTTTTGACCCATATAATTCCCTAAACATTCAAATCGATAAAAATGGAATCCAACAAATTTTAAAAAATTATGGGATTGAGATTGAAATTCAAAATGTTGATTTATACAAACGCGCGTTCGTTCATCAGTCTTATTTACGGCGCCCCGATTTGGAGAATAAACATAATAATATTGTCATTGTACCTAAACCGGTGGATTGCTTGGGTCTATTTACTAAATCGAATCAACGTTTGGAATTCATTGGTGATGGTGTGCTTGAACTAATCACTAAATATTATTTATATCGCCGTTTTCCGAAAGAAAACGAGGGATTTATGACGGAGAAAAAGATTGCACTCGTGAAAAATGAAGCGATTGGGAAAATTGCTCTCGAAATGGGTCTACATAAATGGTATGCTTTATCAAAACACGCGGAGATGAAACAAACGCGCACCAATTTGAAAAAACTGGGCTGCTTGTTTGAAGCGTTTCTGGGTGCCATGTTTTTGGATTTCAATAAAATGCAGGTAAATGACGAAGAAGGGTGGTTCAAAAATGTGTTTGCCACGGGCCCCGGTCTACAAATCGTGCAAATTTTTGTGGAAAATATATTTGAAAAACATGTGGATTGGATTAGTTTAATCCAAAACGACGATAATTATAAAAATATTCTACAGGTGAAAATTCAGAAGGAATTCAAAGTAACGCCGGATTATGTTGAAATGGAGGAACATAATCCCGATAGTGGATACAGAATGGGTGTCTATTTATGTTTGGGTCAACCCATTCATGTGGCGATACATACGAATTCGGTGAATGTCTCGCGTTTTAAATCGTATCGGGAGGTTCATGAATATATGGCGGTTCATAATAAGATTTTTTTGTTTTTAGGAGAAGGGAAACATAAAATCAAGAAGAAGGCGGAACAGATTGCTTGCGAAGAAGCGATTCAATATTTAAAATTATTTTAGGGACGCGACGTATCAGAAAATTTCAAACTCCTTTGCTGCCGCTACGGTTTCTGGAGATTTCCGGAGACGGTAGTCGAAGGAGTTTGTGTCCGAACTCCTTCGGCTCCCTACAGGAACTACGGAGTTCAGTCGCTCACCTGCGCCTTGCTTCGCATTCCGGCTCGCTCCATAACTTCTATGCTACGCAAGTCGCCTTCGTTACGTCCACTAAATTCGTCTCCGGCTCGCTCCAAGAATACTTCACTAGCGTTCTGGAGATTTCCGTAGACGGTAGTCGAAGGAGTTTCAGTGGGCACGTAGTGCCTACCCAGTGGTTCGCCTCGCTGCGCAATGGCGAAAAACCGTATTCTGTTTCCGTAACTTCGTCACGTCCGCTACTAATATACGCAAATAATATATATATATATATATATATATTATAATGGAAGTGGCGGAGGCAAACATCACAGACAATAGTCAAATTCCTTCGACTTCGTCTAAGGAATCACCTATGCCTAACGGTTCCAGCTCGCTACAAATGAGTACAGTCGGTACTGATTTTAGCAATAGTGTCAAAAATGACATTTTATCCGATTTACCAGTACAAACTCAAACACTTGTGAAAGAAATAACGGATGACGCAAAAGAATTAAACGTTGTTGAAACAAATCTTGAAAAAGATATTAAATCCAATAACATAACAGAAACAAATGAAAATGTACAAACAGTAAAAGATAAGGAAAAAGAAGTGGACGAAGGTTTAGACAAGATAGCCAAAGATATAAAAAATGATTTAACTGCAAACCCGTCTAAGTTTAACAAAATTAAAGAACGAGCAAGGGCAATGATAAATTCGATTGGCGAAACAAAATTTGTATATAACTGGTCGATGCCGTCAACAAAAATTATACCATATTCACTTAAAAAACGATTGGAACGTAATATTACGCCTATTTTACAACAAACCGACACGACAACTTTAACGCCATTGCAATTACAAATGTTTAATAAAATAAACCAGTTTGTAAAAAATATGAAAACGGATATTGCATCATATGAAGCCAGAGTACCCTATTTTAGTGATACATATAAAACGGCAGTAACTGATAGAATAAAAGGGTTTTTTAAATGGAGAGGGGGGACCAAGTTAAATCGGAAACAATTAAATCAAAAATCAAAAAAAAATAAAAAACAACAAGGGGGAGATGGAGAAGAATTTTTTGGCGTGGTGGGGTTTGTTTGTCTATTAATTGCGTGTTGTATGACCGTAATCGGATGTGTTGTATGCGGTCCATTGTTATTGGGAATTATATATTTATATTTTTTCCAAAATTCAACTCCTTCGACTACGTCTGCGGAGTTCAGTCGCTCACCTGCGCCTAACGGCTCCGGCTCGCTCCATTCATCAAAGTTGTCTCAAACTAAAAAAACTCAACCTAATAATAAAAATAATAAAATTGGAGGAAAGAATTCAACACAAATGAAGAAAACAAAATATAAAAAGTGGATAAAAAATAAATCTAAAAAAATAGCGTATAGAATGAGATAAATGATATAATATATTTTATGCTAATATATTATATAACGATTGTACCAGTTTTGTCATTTTTATTTATTCATCGTTAAATAATTATGAATGCAATTATACAAAAATATAATCGAAAACCGGCAGCGGGACAAAAATTTGAAACGAATTTAAAAATTAGGCAAGAACCGACTATATCTAACGAAGATGATGAAGACGAAGATGAAACTGGTCAATTTGATTTTAATCACGGCGACCCAACTCAAATTCAACCCAAACAAAAGGAACGAGGTCAGATGATTGTAGATAAACGCAAAGAAATGGAAGTAAACCGGGCATTGATTTTTAGCAGATTGAACCGGGCAATGACCGTACAAATTCAAGGCAAATCAAAGTCAAGGGATGGACAAGATGGATTTGGCCCGAACGTTATGGGCACGCCGATACCGATACCTGGTCCAATTCCTGGTCCAATTCCTGGTCCAAGCATGGGTCCAAGCATGGGTCCAAGCATGGGTCCAAGCATGGGTCCAAGCATGGGTCCAAGCATGGGTCCAAGCATGGGTCCAAGCGCCGTTATCGCCCCCAAAGAAAAGCCCATTGCAGGCAAAACCAAACGAAAAATTACCATTGTTTCCGAATTTGTCGAACCAGAAAAAGAAAAAGAAAAATTGGAGGAAGCAATTGTTGAACCTGAAATCGAAGAAGAAAAAGAAAAAGAAACGGAAATTTTGGAGAAAGAAATAGCTGAACCAGAAAAAAAGAAGGCAGTTGAACCGGAAAAAGAAAAAGAATTGACTGAACCAAAACAAACGGGCAAGAAAAAGAAGATTATTATCATTGAACCGGCACTTGAAAAAGAAAAAGCAGGTCCCGATAAGAAAAAACCAGCCGCCGCCAAAAAATACGAATACGATATCAGCGATCGAACATTAATCGATGGTAAAAAAGTATTGAATCGATTACCCAAACACGAAAAAATTGTAATGCGCGCATCCCCGTATTATATGAGTAATCGTAAAATATTTGTTCAGAAACTGACAGAATTGTTTAAACCATACAGTAAAGAATTGGCCGACCAAAAAGATATCATTTCATGTGACGCCGATAAATCAACCGATTTTAAACTATTGACCCATCAAAAGGTGGTGCGTGATTATCTGAATCTATATACTCCTTATCGCGGTCTATTATTATATCATGGGTTAGGCTCGGGCAAATCATGTACGTCAATCGCGATTGCAGAAGGAATGAAAAGCGATAAACAAATCATGCTCATGACTCCTGCATCACTGAAATCCAATTTTTTCGACGAACTCAAGAAATGCGGCGATTCATTATATAAAAAGGATCAATTCTGGGAATTCGTATCGACAGAAGGCCATCCGGACCGCGCCGATATTTTGACAAAGGCTCTGAATATCCCCAAAGAATATGTTTTAGAGAAAAAAGGTGCCTGGTTACTCGACATTACAAAACCCGAATCGAATTTTGGTACTCTGGACGAAGCACAACAAAAATCATTGGACAAACAATTGGACATGATGATTCGTGTCAAATATAGTGATATCAATTATAATGGTCTGAACCAACGCATTGTGAAACAAATGACCAACGATTTTACAGTAAATCCATTCGATAACAAGGTGATTCTTATTGATGAAGCGCATAATTTTGTGAGTCTTATATCGAATAAATTGAAAACGAAAAAATCGACGTCATACTTTCTTCGATTATATGATTATTTGATGAGCGCGAGAAATGCCCGCATAGTGCTTCTCACCGGAACTCCGATTATTAATTATCCGAATGAACTGGGAATTTTGTTTAATATTTTGCGTGGATACATTAAAACGTGGACATTTCCCGTGAATGTGAACACGGCGAAAAAAATTAATCGGGATGAGATTTTGGAAATGTTTGACCGAGCCGGGCTAAATACCTACGATTATGTGGATTATACAGGAAATAAATTAGTAATTACGCGAAATCCGTTTGGATTCATTGATACGCAAAAAATGGCAAAAAGGGGAGGAGGGTCTGCCAAAAAACGAATTTCAGTCAAGAAAAATCAAACAAAAAAAATCAAATCGACGAAACGAGAAAAACAAGAAAAACAAGCAAAACAAAACGTGTCCAAAAAATCGGTCGAACCATATACGGTCGAGGATGGCGTCATTAAAATCAATCCTATTCCGGATCTCGAAATCGAAGATGATGCGAAAATCGAACGTCAAGACCGCGTAGGCGAAGATATTTACAACGGAGGAAGTGCATTTGACAGTTATAGTGGCGTTAAATTAGACACTAACATTCGTTTTGATGATACCGGCAATTTGACCGACGAAATGTTTGCAGAACAAGTTCGACGGATTTTAGAAGACAATGACCTGGATGTGATTGAAGGCTTAATTGAAGTGAATAATTTAAAGGCATTGCCGGATGATTCCGCCACTTTTATAAATATGTTTATCGATACCGATGCAGAGGAAATGAAAAATCAAAATGTATTCAAAAAACGAATACTTGGCCTTGCATCGTATTTCAGAAGTGCAAATGAAAAATTATTACCACAATATGTAAAGACGGAATCGGATAAAATAATTCATGTGGTACCGGTTGAAATGAGTGAATATCAGTTTAGCGTGTATGAAAAAATTCGTAAGGATGAATCGGATAAAGAAAAATCCAATCGTCTGCGTCAACAAAAAATGGCGAAAAAAGGGGCAGCGGCGGAAGAGGCATATTCTATTTCGTCGAGTTACCGTATTTTTTCGAGAGCAGCGTGTAATTTTGCTTTCCCTGACCCACCCGGTCGTCCCATGCCAGACCATGGAAAAGGAGGTGTTGAAGAATCCGAAGAATCTGGTGACGGTACCGGTGACAATAGTGACGATGAAGATACAATTGATGCTGCAAAAAAAGACGGAGATGATGACGAATTGGAAGAAGGCGAAAAGGGTGAAAAAAAACAAATGGATTACGGCAAGCGGGTTCAAGCGGCGTTGAAAATGTTAGAATACGACCCAAAAAATGCCGAAGAAGAGCAATATTTAACAAAAACACATTTGTCTAAATACAGTCCAAAATTCCAAAAAATATTGGAAAATATAATGGACGAAGAAAATGTGGGATTACATTTACTATACACCCAATTCAGGACAATTGAAGGAGTCGGACTATTGAAATTAATATTGGAAGCGAATGGATTTGCTCAATTCAAAATAGATAAAAATAAAGAATCTGGTTTGTGGGATATTGTCGAATCAGAAGAAGATGTAGGCAAACCCCGATTTGTTCTCTATACCGGGACCGAAACCATCGACGAAAAGAAAATTATCCTAAATATTTACAATAGTAATTGGGACGGAGTTCCGGCGTCGATTACAGCGAAATTACGCGAGAAATCGTCCAATAATTTTTACGGTGAAATTATTAAAGTAATGATGATCACTGCATCCGGCGCCGAAGGAATCAACTTGAAAAACACGCGGTTTGTTCATATAGTTGAACCGTATTGGCATATGGTGCGAATTGAACAAGTGATTGGTCGTGCGCGTCGTATTTGTAGTCATCAGGCATTGCCTGAAGAATTGAGAACGGTCAAGGTGTTTTTGTATTTGTCGGTCTTCAGCGAAGGGCAAAAAACAAACAAACAGAATATCGAAATGATGATTCGCGATGTGAGCCGAATCGATGGACGCCCCGTAACTACTGATGAATCGCTGTTTGATAACGCATCTATTAAAGACAAAATCAATTCTCAATTATTAAAGGCCATCAAAGAGAGTTCGATCGACTGTACTTTGTTTTCAGAGAACAGTCGCGCCGAAAACTTGGTATGTTATGGATATGGCAAAGTGACTTCGAATCAATTCGGATCTTATCCTACTCTGGAACAAGATTTGGGCGAAAAAGAAGATATTAACGCACGCAAAGAAGTTATCAAAATGAAAGTGACAAAGGAAATTAGCGGCATAAAATACGCCGTCGACCCCAAAACGAATAATTTATATGATTTGGAAAGTTATTATGATGCACAAAAGAATGTTAGACCGTTGGTTTTGGTCGGACGATTGGTGAAATCGGGGAAACAATTTATAGTCGAAAAAATCTAAAATTCGAAACAATAATTATCGAAAACAAACAATATATATCAATTTAATATTTTGCATAAACAAAATATAAAAACAAACGCACAGTAATTATATAATATAATATTTTGAGAATTCCTCAAAAAAATGAACGAAGAAAATAATGTATTGACCATAAAAACTGTTCAAATCCAGCCCATTCGCAATATGATTACGGCGATCAAGGATATTTTGACAGATGCAACGATTACATTTACGAACGATGGCTTGAAAATCATTAATTTCGATAAAACACATACCATTTTGGTTAATGTTATTTTACATGCTCATAAATTCGAACAATATGTGTGCCACCCCGATAAGATAATCGTTTGCGCCAATACATTACATTTGTTTAAAGTGATTTCGACCATGTCGAATGACGATACCCTTTCGATGTATATCGAAAAAGCGGATTATCACGACGGAATTGTTTCGCATTTGGGCCTACAATACGATAATGGAGATATCAAACAATGCTATAGTCAAAAATTGCGATTGATTGAGCCGGATACGGAAGAATTGGTGGTACCGGATGTGGAATATTCGACCGTGATTAATCTACCCACGTCGGATTTTCAGAAAATTATTCGCGATTTGAATGGTATTTCGGACCGTATCGAAATTAAATCTGTCGGAAATGATTTGATTTTTTCATGTGATGGTAATTTCGCGAGTTCGCGTATCTACCGTTCCGAATCGGATGGATATATGGAGTTTATTCAGAAACCTGACGCTACGGTGGTAATCCAGGGCGAATTTTCATTAAAAAGTTTGAGCCATTTCATTAAATGTACCCCGCTGTGTAGTCATTTGGAGATGTATTTGGGGAACGATTTGCCGCTTATTGTCAAGTATGATGTAGCGTCTTTGGGGGAAATTAAATTATGCTTGGCGCCACTGCCTCCATCGTAGTGGACGTAACGTAGTGTTGCGTAGCAGCGAAGTTACGGAGACAGAATGCGGAACACCAGTGAAGCATTCTAAAGGCTTCAACAGTTACACGATTTACTTACAAACATTAATATATAATAATAATTGTTAATATATATTTATTATAATAGCAAAAGAATATATAAAGACATATCTTGTATATATAATATAATATGAATGAAGGCAACAAACAATTTATCTCTACTGCAGAAGCGGCTCGAATCACCGGGTTACACCCTCATACCATT
>Ga0209829_10004204_pt1 | contig 10241 bp, 12 predicted proteins | sample C_140205_EF_Meta_FD_187311 | JGI IMG/M metagenome (GOLD analysis project Ga0209829, IMG submission 187311) | Freshwater microbial communities from Lake Croche, Canada to study carbon cycling - C_140205_EF_MetaG (SPAdes) (version 2) | ecosystem: Environmental > Aquatic > Freshwater > Lake... | reverse complement strand
CTATGCTTACTGTGTTGGTGAAAAAGGTGGTGGTATCTGGCCTTTGATCGACCGAGAAATGCTCAGTACGATTCAGAAGAACATCACTAATCCTTGGGCATGAGCGAAGATTATTCGGTAATCTTTCGCCAGAAGTTATCTGGACAAGCAGAGGTGTGTGCTAGAAAAGCCCTTGAATGGTTGCAAAAAGACCTCCAAGGGGAACATCTTCTAAATGCAGAAGATATTTTCTATCTAGCCTCTGCTGCTCAAGTATTGCTCACTATGCGTGACGTATATGGCAAAAAGTGAATCTACTGATTACATACTGCCAATCTATAAAGAAAGAGCCTTAAAGCATCTTGTCAAACTGGCAGGTGGTAAATCTGTCATCAAATCTCTTGACCAAGATCAATTGCGAAAGATGAAAGTAGCAAGGGATCAAATAGCCAAGGATATGCAATTCAACGCATTGAAATGGTTTAGACCCTTTAAGTACCAAAAGGACTTCTTTGCTACAGGTGCTACTCATGCTCGCAGAGGAATGATTTCTAGCAATCGTAGCGGAAAAACCGTAGCATCTACCTTTGAGACTGCCATGCACCTTACGGGAAGATACCCGAAAGGATGGAATGGTAAGGTTTGGGATCATCCAATCATTGCAATGGCAACTGGTGAATCATGGGAACAAGTATCTAAGACTCTCCAAAGCAAGTTATTGGGTGCTGATGACATTAAACAGAGCTACAAATTAGGCATAGGCTCCATTCCTAGGGACTGTATTGATGAGAAATCTATCCGTACTGATGGGCCTAACGTACTATCAATTGAAATACGACATTCCTCCGGTGGAAAATCAAAACTCTACTTCTCCAACTACACACAACAAAGCCGACATTTGCAAGGTTTTGAACTTGACTTGGTTGTCTTGGATGAACAACCTCCCGATGAAACATTCTCGGAACTCGTTACCCGTACAGCACAAAGAAACGGGCAAGTCATGTGTACATTCACTCCCCTCAAAGGTATGTCGGGGTTGGTGCGGAAGTTCTGGGACAAAATCGAAGGCTACACCCATGTCCGAGTAGGATGGAGTGACGTGCCTTTTGATAATGAATGGGGAGAGAAGTTCTTTTCCCAAGAAGAACGGGATCAACTATACCGAGACTATATGCCTTGGGAACGTGAATGCCGGATAAATGGCATTCCAATGGTAGGTGTTGGGGTTGTGTTCCCTATTTTGAACTGGCCTACATACAAATCTACCGACATTGACCTGAAAAACAACGATAAGTTGGAAAGACTTATCTCGTTTGACCTTGGTATTAAGAACGACCCAACGGTTATTTCTTTCTTTTTCCGTGATCCTGTAGAAGAAATCATCTATCTACATAGGCAAGTAACCATTGACCAAGGGGAAACTCCTGATGAATATGTCCATTACTTGCTAGACAAAGAATCCAAAGGCGTACCTATTGCTCTACCCCACGATGCAGGACAAGCAGGGCGTTATACTCTTACCGAACAATCTGTAAGAGAGGCTTTTGAGGACAATTATGGGCTTAACTGCATAGCCGGGGCCATATTGAACCCTGCAAACGATCAAGGTAAGATAACTAATCTGAAGTCTTACGGTATCAATATAATGCGAATGGGCATGGAAAGGGGTACATTTAAGATAAATGAATCTTGTACTGCCTTTTTGGATGAAGCAAGAAATTATGCTATTGATGAAAGTGGGCGTTTCAGTGATCCAGACGATCATATTGACTCTGCCAGAATTGGAATATTGGCCTTAATTCAAGGTCACGGTGAATCAGTTGTAAGTCGCGCCAATAACTTCCAATATCGCAGACCTCAAGCGGTTGAAGGAAAAGTCCAACGAATATGAAAGAACATCATGTTAGATCGCCAAAACGTAATCGTAGAATACATTGAAGCGCCTGCTGGAAATAAAGGCATTGTCTTTCAAGTCGCGCATGAGACATATTTGAAGATGGTTGACTATTTGCGTTTAACGCAAGCAAAGAATACTTTCAACCGACTCTCTGATTACCATTATCTGAATATTGCTGTTTCCAACAGTACAGAACCAATCCGAGGAATTGATTACATCCATCCTGTTGTAACGCCCGGTGTGGATTACGCTACAGCAATCATTACCAAGTGCCTAATGCCCAACGGCAAGGTTAACTTCGAGTTTGAACGATTCAGTGAAATGGATAGCGAACAAGCTGACCAAGCAACTGAAATGGTCAAATACATGATTAACAGTAAGAACGATTCTTACCAAGTTATTCGTGATTGGGCACAAGACTCCCTCCTTCATAAGAACGGTATTGTTATGGTTGCACCTCTACGGGAAGCAATCACACAATACAAGGAAGTAGAAGGAACAAAAGATCAACTGCGGGTTTTTGAAACTCTTGCTGCTGACAAAGGACTTACAACAAAACGTCAAGAAATGCGGCGTATTGATGTTGATCTACAGGGTGTTTTACAAGAGACATTGGCTGAAGGTTCTCCAGAAGATGCCATCAACTCCAATACTGTTTACCGTGCTAAGTACAAACTTACTGGCTACAGCACAACAGTAAAGATCAAGCACGTTGCCCAACATTATTTTGTTTGCAATCCAACTATCTCAAACATTCAGGATCAGGATTTTGTCGGTTTCTATGACCCGATGACCATCCATGAATGTGCTTCTCAATTCCCCTTTGTTGACATTGAAAAACTCTCCCAACACGCTGCTTATGGCCCTGCTGGAGCCTACCAAGCAGGAGCGTTGGAGAATGACCTAGCCCTTCACGCTCGAGACTCCACACCAGTCCCAGGACAAGGTGTTATTGCTTCTGCTGGTGCAGACAAGTACAGCCGGGTAATCATGCTCACTACTGCATGGTTGCGTAAAGACGTAGATGGTGACGGAGAGGAAGAAATCGTAGAAGTCTGTTTCTCCGGTTCTTATGTTCTGTACGTCAAGGAAGTAGACTTTATCCCTCTTGCTTCCATGTGTCCAAAGCCCATTACCGGGAATTTCTTTGGTTACTCTCTTGCTGAACGTCTTGTTCCAATGCAGGAATATGCAACCTCTATTGCTCGGGCTGAAATGGCTTTTGCAATGCAAGCATCTACACCTAGGGTTGGTGTAAATCCTGAGTTTATAGATGCAGAAGAAATCCAACGTGGTGTCTCTGCAATGTTTATCTTGGATCGCAAGTTTGATCCTAATAAACACATTTTCGAGTTTCAACCCATGCAGGGCAATCTTGCTTATGTTCAATCCTCTATGGAGCGATTTGAATCTGACAAGATGGCAATGATTGGCATGACCAGTCCCAATGATGTTCTGAATCCAGAAGTTATGAAGGATGGAAACTCTGGATATAAGTTGCAATTGGCAATGGGGCCAAATCAACTAATCCAAGACGAAATGGTCAAGAACTGCGCTATTGGTCTACGTCATGTTATCTACATTACCTGGAAAACCCTTATTCAGTATGCAGATGACTTCAATATCCAGCAGTTGGCCGGTATCTGTAAGAAGGGTCAACCTTTCATGGATGCCAAATCTGTTGAGAATTTTGAATTCATTGACCGAAAGATTATCAATATCGACCTTGCTCTAGGATTCTTGTCTGAAGAAAACCGTCTTACCAGACAACAACTGATTACTCAGACACAAACAGCCTTTGCTCAAGCAATGATGCAACTAGACCCAAGCATTCCAGAACTATTCTTGAAAGCCCGTAGACCATTTGAAGATACTCTCCGAGTATTGAACGTAAAGGATGTTGATGCTTATCTACCAACGATGGAAGAAGCAGCAAAGATTGCCCAAGCCAAGGCACAACAAGGCCCGAATCCTGACCAACAGGAAACTCAGTCTAAGGTAGCAATGAACAATGCCAAGACCCAAGAGACTCTTGCTAATACAGGATTGATTAAGAAAAAGATAGAAGATATTGATGTAGACAATATGTTTACAGCAATGGCAGCAAAGAATAAGAAACTTAGCGCAGTAGAAATGGATTGATTATGAAAAGCATGGTACTTAGAATTAGGGAATATTTCAATAAACGCACGAAAGTCGTTGACTCTCATAAGGAGGCAAATGCCGAACGAAGAACTTTAGTAATTGAGAATGGCGAATGCGCCAATCGCCTCATGGCAAATGAGGATTTTGCATTGATGTTTAATCTTTACCGATTCAACATACTGGAACGTCTTGAAGATAGTAAAGACGACCAAGAACGTATTAGCAACGCACATTATGTCGCTGGAGTTCGTGATTTCATTGATTTTATTGAAAAACAGGAATTTCTCGGTAAGGTTGCTAAAAAAACCAACACTTAACGAAAATAGGATAAACTTATGTCAGACGTAATCGCAAATGCGACCGCCACTGAGCAAACTGGTAGTGCCGTAGATACTATCGCTGCGATGATTGCCGCTAACAAGCGTAACAATCCGCAACCCGATAATAGTGCCCCACCTCCAGCGGGACAAGATTTGAAAGAATCCCCCGAGGCGACTTCTGTCGAACCTGAAGATAGCAATGCTAGTGAACCGGAATCTACAGATTCGGAAAATGAAGCTGAATCCTCCGATGGAGTAAATGAAGCAGTCAATTTCCTGGAGTTTGCAGAACAGAATCCAAATGTAATGTTGAAGATTCCTAACAAGGACGCTGAAGGCGGTTTTGTGGAATTGACAGCAAGCAAGGCGGCTTCCATTCTTGGTCAAGGCAGCGCAATCCATGAAAATGCTCGCAAGCTGAAAGCTGAACGGGCTGATTTTGAAGAATATGAAGCTAAACGTCGAAATGAACTAGATGGTTTGCAGATAGGGTTGGAATTAACCATTGTTCCTCAGCTACAAACAACTGCTGATGAACTGGTAACACTCCAACAATATAACCAGCAATGGCAGCAAATCTATCAAAATGCGACTGACGAAGTAAAACGTAGTGAGGCTGAAGCGGCAATCCGTCAAAACTCACAGTTGATCCAAGAAAAGTCACAATTCATTAAGGCGAATAGGCCGAAAGTTGAGCAGTTTTATCAGCAACGATCTGCGTATGTTCAAGAACAACTTGAACACTCTCGCCAAGGGTTTACTGATAAAGAACTCAGCAATAAGGCTAACTTTACTGAACTTAGAGATAAGTTGAGTAAGGAGTGGAAAGGTGCTAATGGGTCATTCATTCCTGGTGTACCGAACATAGATTTAGTATCCAGTGATGAGTATCTATTAGGATTGGTTCGTGATGGGATGAAATTCCGTGAAGGGCCAAAAGTTCGTAATGCTGGTGGATCGTTGGCAGCAGCTAACAAGACAGTAGCAAAGGCGAAAACTGCTCCAGAAAGTAAAACTGAAGAACTTCAAAACAGATCTAAACAAGGCGATAAGAATGCGACACATGACCTTTTGGCAAGTATGATTGCTGCTAATAAGCGGCGTCGATAAACAGGAGTAAATTATGTCTACGATTACATCTGCAAATCTCGGAAACGGGAATGGTTCCTATACGACTGATATTGTCGTTAAGGATTTGGATATGACGGTTTCTAACTACGTTAAAGACCGTACACCCCTTACTAACATGGCTATGAGCAAAAAGCGTAAGGTCAATTCGACCCTGCACATCTGGCCTGTTGACTATTACCGTGTTCCTGCACTGAACGCTAAGTTGGAAGGTGCTGCTGTAACCTCTGCATTGGCTGCAGATAATACCCGTGCTAACTGCGGTAACTACACCCAAATCTTCACAACGGTTATCGGTGCTACTGGTACTGCTCGTGCTGTTGAACAAGCTGGTGGTGATCCTCAAGCATACCAAGAAGTCAAGCAATTGACTGAAATCATGTTTGACGTTGAACTCCAGATGGTTCGTGCTGACGGTGCTTCTATCAAGTACAGTGGTCAAGCAGGTACGCAACCTACTGGTTCGACTACCGTTAACTCGGGCCGTCGTTTTGGTTCGCTGTATTCCTTTGCTGGAACTCGTTCTGGTAATGATACCGATGGTACTTCTGTGCTGAATATTGCCACTTCTGATGGTAATGACGTAACCGCTGCAACCAACACCAATCAACCGTTTAACGGTCTGTTGTCGAATGCAGGTTTGGGTTACTTCACCTTCGCTAGTGGTGTTACTACTCAGCAATTTAGCCCGTACCTGTACAAGCAACTCGTTACGACTGCTGAACAACGCTTCAATGCGAAGATCACCAATATGGTGGTTCCGACCTCGATGCGTACTCACATCTCCGACATGATGCCTACGTCGCGTACTATCAACCGTTTCAACCCGGCTGATAAGGGCGATACCATTGGTACTTATGAAGGTGACTTCAACTACACCTATCAGATTGATGACTCTTGGGTTATGGATCAAACAGGCGCAGATAATACCTCTGCACTGTTCCTGAACCCTGATGTTATTCAATGGGGTTCCTTGCGTGAACTTGGCCCGAATAACGAAGTGTTTAGTTCTGCTGACGCTTCGCTCGACCAGTACATTATGGAAGGCACTCTGATTGTTCGTAATCCCGCTGGTGTTGCTGTGTTGGCGGCAATTTCTCCCACTGGCGCCTCGGTTACTGCACCTCGCTCGGCTGCGCAATGTCAGCGGTATTTGACATAGGCTTAAAGTATTAATTTACTTTCTGAAGGGAATCCAAAAGGGTTTCCTTTGGAAAGAAAATATGTACTATACATACGCTCATTACACAGCAGACAAATCTCGTCTTTTCTATATAGGAAAAGGCAAGAATAAACGCATGTATCAAAAATCAGGAAGATCAAACCATTGGAAATCAATAGTTGCTAATAATGGATTGCATATTGAATTGTTAGCGAAGTGGAAAACTGAAGAAGAAGCCTTTGAACATGAAAAGTTTCTTATTGAGTGTTTTAAGCCTTTGACAAAATTGTGCAATTTGACTGATGGTGGCGAAGGAATTTCTGGGTATGTTGTTCCTCAAGAAATTTTGCATAAGTGGAGCAAAAAACCACACAATACTGGCAAACAATGGTCTGAAGAAGTTCGTCAAAAATTAAGAAATGCTCAGATTGGCATTCCACGAGGCCCTCAAACTGAAGAACATTCAGTTAAGATTGCTAAGGCTTTAAAAGGTAAACCTAAAAGCCCTAAGCACATTGCTAAAATGTCAGAAAAAGCAAAGCAACAATCGAAAGTTCTTTTGACTTGTCCTAATTGTGGGCATCAAAATTACGGGCCAAACATTTTTAGATGGCATTTTGATAATTGCAAGGAAAAGCAATGGAACTTAACTTAAATAACGAAGAAGCGAAGGTAAACGAGTCGTATTACACATCTGGAATTTTAGAAGCTGGAATTGATGGAGTATTCCGTCACAACGACAAGTTATTTAATGAAGTTAAGTCAGGTACTTGGTCACAAACCTTTAGTACCCCGAATATTGATTACAAAGTCGGTGCTATAGACGGTACTCGATATGTCCAATACGATCAAAAGAACGTAGAAGCAATCCGTACCAAATGCAAAGAAATGCGTGAGTTTTATAAAGAGCATGGGACTGGTAACCCATTCTTTGCTGGAACCTTTCACGCTATGGAACTGCCTAAGTGTTTTGCACACGAAATCAGTTCAAAGTATTTTAGTAATCGTCCTTGGGAATTGATAAAGCAAGTTAAGAAGGATAAGATACTGTTCTATGCAATAGTGAATGAGTATTACAGTGATTTTGTTTGTCACCCTAGCGGGAAGATACCACTTCCGTATAATCCTGCAATACCTACTAAATAAGGTGAACTATGGCTGCTCTGTTTATCCAATCTGCCAACTCTCTAGTAAGTAGAGTAGCGCAATGGGTTGGAGCAATCCCCACATCTTTGAGTATTACCGTTTCCTCTATCTCTGGTAACACTCTCACAACCTCGGCTGATCCAAGTTCTCTAATCCTCCCAGGAGACTTTATTGGCCCTAGCACAATGTTACCTTATACGGTAGTTCTTGCTGTAAGTTCTACTACCATTACGGTTAGTGATCCTGATGATGTGTGGGCTAATCTCTCCTATCCTGCAACTATTCTGAAGTTGCCATCTCAATCTTCAATGGAAATCCTGTCTAGCATCCAACTAGCAGAAATGAAGATGAGAACCATCGAACTACCTGCATTGCGTAGTGATCCATTCCATCCTACATCACCATCAGTATTGGTGACAGATTCTCAAGGTATGGCAGAGATTCCTACCGATATGAATTGGCCTATTCTGTTTTTCCAAGATTCAGCACCTTCTAGTCAACCTCCCGGTGCAACAGCACTTGGCCCCTGGATTATCTATGACCGTGTTGGAGACAGAGAAATTATCCGTCGAAGGATGATTGACCAACTCTATATCCGTCCCTTTGGTGTTCCTCGGGTTATCCGTGCTTCCTTCTCTGAAGTAGGTACACAGTATGTATTTACACCTAATCCCGGTGAAAACGTAAATATCAAAGCCTACTACCAACGTACCTTTGACTTCTTGTTTAGCGCAACAGGTGATGCTCTACAACCAATCGTACAAATCAATGATGTTCTTTCCTCCTTCCCTGAAGGATATTTGTACTCAACTCTTGCTGCTTATTACGACAAGAATAAGAATGTAGAAGAATCCCAAAAATGGGAAGCACGATTTGATGCTGTATATGGAGTTATTGAAGATCAGAACTTCCGTGGAAAGTGGCGTGGTGGAGATCAACATTTAACCTCAGAATTTCAACCTCGTCAGTACCGTTATAGCTTCCGTTAACAGGAGAAATCATGACTCAAACAACTATTCTTGCTGCTGCTGATACTGCTGCTGATTCTTCTAGCATTACTGTTTCGTCAGGCGCTAGTGTTACTGTCAGTTTGTTTTGTGCTTCAGCATTGCCAATCTCAACATCAATGGCAATCTTCTTGAACACACCTTCTTCCAGTGTTGTTCAGGTTGGATCACTTAGCCATTCAAATCCTACTGTATCTCTTTACAGTCCTGGGGTTTACTTTGTTCGACGCACAGCAACTAGCAATCCTGGCGTAAATGTTGGCGTTTCTTTGGATGCCTAACCATGTTTACCATTCCGATTGTTCAACCAACAACTTTACCGTTGGTTCTATCGATCTTTGATGGTAATCGGCCTAGTCCCGATATGGCATTGAGCAATCTTGAGACTGAGGCAGGAGATAATCTGGTTCAGGAAAATGGTGGGTTTATTCTGTTGGAGTAGTTATGACTATTGGAACATTATTCGGGACAAATGCAGAATCCAATGGTCTGTATGGTTTGCAATCAGGAAGCACAGGAGCGCTTCCATTAGTAAGCAATACATACTTTGAATGGTTTATCTTCAAAGAAGATATTGGAAATCCTGCAACTCCTACTGGTGGAACATGGGACTTTTCCTCTAATACAGGAACCCCTCCTACAGGATGGACTAACTTTATTACCAGTGTTCCTCTACTTCCTGTATGGGTATCTATTGCCTTTGTAGACTCCCGTAATCCAACTGCTATTACTTGGTCAACACCAGGACTTATCAGTTCAAGTAACTCCATCTATGCAACGATGTATGCTGATGTATTTACTGGTGACGGTATTACTACTGATTGGACTCTAACCGCTGATCCTGTTGTAGTAACAAACCTAGATGTTTCAGTAAACGGAGTAACCCAAACTCCTACCACTGATTACACAATCTCAGGAACAACCTTTTCCACAACAACTGCTGCCCCTCTTGGAGCAATCATTCTTGTTAAATACCAACAAGCACTCCCTAATTCATATTATGGAATGGCAAGTAATGTTGGTTTTGTTCCTGTAGGTAGTATTACATCTACCAATGTCCAATCTGCTATTGCAGAAATCAACAGTGATCTAGCATCATCCTCTGGATCATCTTTGATTGGCTACACCCCAGCAGGTACAGGAGCCGTAGCAACTACGGTGCAGACTAAACTGCGTGAGTCTGTGAGTGTTAAAGACTTTGGTGCTGTGGGTAATGGAATTGCAAATGATGCTGCTGCATTTACTGCTGCTTGGACAGCAAGCAACCCAAAAGCTGTATTAGTTCCTGCGGGAACTTATTTAATTACAGGTACAGTTACAGGCAAATTTTACAGTTTCGGTGTGGTTACTATTTCTAGCGGAACTGTTACCAGCATTACTAATCTTGTCCCATAAGGAATAAATCATGACCGACAAAAAAATCTCTGCCCTCCCTTCTGCCACACTGCCCCTAGCAG
>Ga0209829_10004203_pt1 | contig 10243 bp, 5 predicted proteins | sample C_140205_EF_Meta_FD_187311 | JGI IMG/M metagenome (GOLD analysis project Ga0209829, IMG submission 187311) | Freshwater microbial communities from Lake Croche, Canada to study carbon cycling - C_140205_EF_MetaG (SPAdes) (version 2) | ecosystem: Environmental > Aquatic > Freshwater > Lake... | reverse complement strand
AGTCCTGGCAGGTACCTGATCTTCTCTTTTAAGGACAATAAGGCTGTTAGGGCCTCCCTGGTCATCATGGAAAAGTTGCCGGTATTTTCCATATTCTTTAGCACAGCGATATTCCTAAAAATGCGATGAAATATAAAGGTTAGAAGGTTGCGGCTGTTACTCCCTTTGCGACCAGTTCTTTTTGCACTGATCACATCAAATCCTTCCTCCTGAATTTTGCGATACATTTCTGCAAATAATTCAGGTGGATCTTGCATGTCCCCATCCATCATGCCAATGAACTCGCCTGAGGCATATTCTAGTCCGGCTGTGTAGGCCGCTTGGTGGCCAAAATTTCGAGATAGGGCGACGATTTTAAGTTCGGGAAATTGCACCTGAGATGCATGCAAGTTTTTTAAACTATCATCTTCACTGCCATCGTCAACAACAATGATTTCAAAATTAGAGGTGAATGTTGTTAATGCAGCATGAGTTCTTTTCACCAATTCGGCGATCAGCTTCTCTTCGTTGTAGATTGGGATGACAATTGAAAGCATATCCTTAAATAGTTAGGTCGGCATTTAGGGGTAAATTTACATTAATATCTTCGGATATAAATAAAATAACCCCAGTAAAAAACTGAGGCTATTTTAGTAAAATTTATACGATTATTAAAACTAAAGTCTTTTTTATCGTCTCGTTTGTATCAGGTTATTTTGAAGGACTTAGGCGAGCTAATGCGAACTCCGCCTCATCTTTTAGATTTGGATTCTTCGTAAGTTCTTTAATAGCTGAGACACTAATGTCTGATCCCATCCAGCTTAGTTCGCGAAGAAGTAATTTTTTGCCATCATCACTAGCGCTAGCATTCTCAAGCACTTTTACCATTGCTTTTTCGAATTTTGCAAAGTCATCAGCTGTTTTAGATTCTTTGCGAATACGAGTTTGTAAGTCGGTAAAGTATTTTGTGCTTTTTGTGATATCGTACTGTGATATTTTATTAAGATCCTCTTCTAGCGTCAGTTCTTTGTAGTCAAGGCGGTATGATGAACCTGCAGCTGTTGGGAAATCATACGGTATTTTTTGTGTTACTTTTCCTGATGCAGCCCATTCAGCACCTCTTTGGAAGGTAGTTATGAATCCAACACATTGTAGTGCTGGACCCCCTTCTTTATCAGGATGACCTAAGGTCGTATGGAATATTCTTCCTTTACCGTAGTTGATGACCATTAGGATAGGTTCGCTTCTGCCTGTACCGCCCTTGGCTGTGTCTGAATATGCAGTTGCGATGATTTCCATATTTTTACCTGGTCCCCGCAGCTTAGCGTACAATTCATCGGTTCCATGGATCCATCGTTGAGGAAGCCCTTTTAAGATTGGATGTTCAACATTGCGAGCTTTGATTTCGAATTCATGTCTTTTACCATGAGCTCCTCCACTTCCTGCAGCAGTGTCGATGACCATTTTATCACCTTTGTAGTAAACGTAAGGTCCATCTTTTTGAGACCTGCCTCCCCATCCGCCTAGGCCGATCATTTCGTTGTATTCTTTCCAATCAGGGAATGAATTATCTCCAGCATGAAAAGAGACTACGCCTCCACCATTCTTTACATATTCAACGAATGCAGCCTTGGTTTTTTCAGACCAAGATTCTCCATTGTAATCAATAATGACTACGTTATACTTCGAGAAATCGGGATTAAATGTATTCATGTCACCACCTTTTTCTGGTGTTTTTGCAATTTCAGCGTTGAAGATTCCGGTTTGCACAAGCACCTCTTTAAGGATTGGGGAACTAGATTTCCAATTGTGGTTATTTTGCCCTGTGATAATTAATGCTTTGTAGGAAGCACCGCCAGTACACGCACTCAATACAACGACTAATGTGACTAATACAAATAGATATTTAACTAGATTTTTCATTTCAGTTTTAGATTAAATGGTTGGTACATTCCAAGGTTGACGGTATGGACGAGTTAGCAATCGGCTCGCTTTTGGGTTTCCAATAATCTCTTGTTTTACGGGGTCCCATTGAATTTTTTGTCCGGTAGACATTGCAATTTCTCCAAGTAGTCCGACAGATATTGAGCGATGTGCGATATCAACAGGTGCTACAGTTTCGCCGCGTGATTTTACGCAGTCCAAGAAGTTTCCAATATGGTCGGTGCTTTTATAGAGGTGAATCTCATTGTCGGCGATAACTTCTTCAAGAATTTTTGGGTCAGAAGCAGTTAGTGTATTTCCTCTGTTGACATGGATCCAGCCTTTATCGCCATACCAAGTTGCTCCGGCACCTTTTTCAATACGAGCCTCATTGGCTACGCGCATCTCAATACCATTGGCATATTTACAAAGGAAATCATATTCAACTGGGGCATTGTAAATCCCGTCTGTCGGATAAACAGCCTCACCAGCAATTTCGATTGGTCCAGAGCGTTCCATTCCAATACCCCATTGTGCGATATCAATATGGTGACCCGACCAGTCTGTAAGTTGTCCCCCAGAGTAGTCTAAGATCCAACGCCAGTCCCAGTGGCTAATACCACGGTAAGGGACTTTCAATGCTGGACCTAGCCACATTTCCCAGTTAAGTTCAGCTGGAACCTCTTTAATTGGAGGTGTTCCAACGCCTCTGTTTCCGTTTGGAAGACCTACTTCAACGCGTGTAACTTTTCCAACTCGACCATTTACGGCTAATTCAGCACCACGTCTGAAGTTTTCACGAGATCGTTGCCAGCTACCAGTCTGCCAAACAATATTGTTTCTTTTGGCTGCGCTAACAATGGCTTGTCCGTCATGAATTGTACGTGCCAAAGGCTTTTCGCCATAAACGTCTAATTTTTTATTTGCTGCTGCAGTATAGATCAAACCATGCCAGTGGTCAGGTAAAGCAATTGATACTCCGTCAAGTTTTTCTTTTTCAAGGAACTCACGGTAGTCGCCATAAGCTTTGCAGTCGCTATTCTTATTTGCGGTGTCGATCACTCCTTTTGCATTTGCTGCATGCTTTGAATCGACGTCGCAGATTGCAATAAACTGCACTCTGTCGAGGTGATTTTTTAAGAATTCGCGAAGGTTTCCAGTTCCCTGAGAACCTGTTCCGATACATCCCATCACAATTCGATCGCTAGGGGCAACTTTCCCGCCCATGCCTAATGCGGTTGAGGGAATCAATTGAGGCAATATGATAGCACCAGCTCCAATGGCCGTTGATTGTCTCAGAAAATCTCTTCTGGTAGATTTGTCTAACATGTCAGTTGATTTTAGTTGTTAATCGGTTAATGGTATTAAACGTGCGGATCAGTTCCAGGAATCGGTGTCTGAAATACCATATCCACTGGTCCGAACTCTATTTTTTTCGGTCCTAGATCCATATCTGACTTCATCATCGCCTCCCAAGTGATTAATTGACCAGTATAAGCGGCTGTTCGTCCCATGATTGCAGTAAGCGTTGAAATAGCAGTAGCTTCTGCTTGGTTCACATAATTACCTGTTCGGATGGCGTACACCAGGTGCATATGCTCTTGAACATAAGGCGAAATTTTTAATGTGGTCATCGCATTGCCATTATCGTCTTTTGGGTAATCAAATTTCCATTTAACTGTTCCATCTAGATTCCAGATGGTATTTATACAGTTTGTGTAGCCTTCGGTTCCATTGATTACTTCGCCAGTTCCATTGGTGCAGCTGTCTAATTCGCGACACATGCTATGAGAACTTACGCCATTTCCGTAGTCGTAATCGACGCTGAAAAAGTCATATTGATCTCCAGTAACTCGGCGTGCCCGGCCACCATAACCAATTGCTTTTTCTGGTGGTTTACCCATAAACCAATTGATGACATCGATATTATGAACGTGTGTGTCAAGGATAAAGTCACCACAAAGCCAGCTAAAGTTATTCCAATTTCGGATCATATACTCCATGTCGTTCCATCCCTCTTCACGGGTTCTAAACCAAACATGTTCTTGATTCCAGAATGCTTTAGCTGAAACGATCTTGCCGATAGCACCATTCATAACTTGTTTATACGTCTCAATATAATCTTCTTGATGACGTCGTTGAGTTCCGGTTACGACGCAAAGTCCAAGTGCCTCCGCTTTTTTAGCTGTTGCAATCATCAGACGAGCACCTACAGGGTCTACGCAGACCGGTTTTTCGATAAAGCAATGTTTTTTATTTAAGATAGCTTCTGCAAAATGCTCAGGGCGAAATTGTGGAGGAGTTGCTAGAATTACCACATCAATATCTGGCATCGCCATTAACTTTTTGTAGCCATCAAATCCTATAAAGCAGTTCTCCGCTGGAATAGGGAGATCAAACGAAGCAAATCGTTTACGACAATTATCAATCTTATCTTGAAAAACATCGGCGATTGCAACAATCTCTAGGTCAGGCCCGGCGCTGATAAAATTAATTGCTGCTCCTGTTCCACGGTTTCCAGCTCCAACAAGACCTGCACGGAGCTTTTTACCTTTAGGGGCACCTTTTAAAATTGGAGGCAAGCCTAAAGCTAAATTATCTAGCTTTTTTGGACTGCAAGAGGATAGGATAGCACTTGCGCTAGCTGCTCCAATGCCCGCTAAAACGCTTGCACCTAAAAATTTCCTTCTGTTGATATTCTTTAAATCGTTTTTCATTGTAATATACTTTTATTGACCTGAAATACTATCTGCTTCACATACTATTCTAAACCCATTGTCTACACAATCGGAATACCACCAAACGCTTTTCGGCATCTGAGGATCGGTTGATAACCAAGCTTTTGTCTTGGTAAAATCTCTTGCTGCGCTTCGAACATCCTTCGCATCGCTTTTAAATGAACCTCCTCTGATCACATGTTCTTGACCTGATTCAGGTCCTTGTGGATTTACCACTAGTCCAGTTCCTGCTTTATAAGCATCAGGCGCATAATAATCAGAGCAAAACTCTGCAATATTACCCGTCATGTTCTTTAGTCCAAATGGGTTTGCTTTTACTGAATTTGGATCCATTGTTTTAGAAGCCCCATTTTCTTTATATACAATATACGAATTAATTTTTGTGGTATCGGGACCAAATATTTTCTTCAGAAGACCATTGGAGGTGAATTTTGATGGATCGCCTTCAAAGAAATATGGAGTTGTCGTATTTCCTCGACAAGCATATTCCCATTCTGCTTCTGTTGGAAGGCGATATTTTTTACCCGTAACCTGAGACAGCCATTGGCAATATGTATTTGCAGAACGCCATGACATGGTGATTGCAGGTCTAGATCCTTTGCCCCATCCTTGATCAGGAGCACCCCAAGGTGGGGTTGGACCAGTAATGGCATCAACTTTTTTATTGGCAAGTACTTGTCCTTCGGTTCTTCCTTGAGAGGCAGTAGCCATAAAGAAGGCTAGGTATTCATTCCATGAGACTTCAATTTTCCCCATCCAGAATTTTGAAAGCTTCACTTTTCTGACGGGTCCTTCGTCTGATTTCCGAAGTGGCTCGTTATCTGGACTTCCCATGTTGAATGTCCCTTCAGGGATCGCAACCATGTCAAATGCAACCGTGGTTCCAGGAATCTTTTCTGTGAAGTTTTCAAATTTGGTAACCTTTGTCGCGCTGGCAAATTTCTCTTGACTTGCGGCAGCATCAACACCAAAATTTGTGTCATGTTCGTGCTTGACATTCTTGTCATAATGGCCTACGTTAAGGTGGCAACTGATACATGTTGGCTTAGGATCTTCCTTCGAATTTTTATATTGCATATGGGCATTGCTGCCATTTACCGAAAGGGTCACAGGGAAAAGATTGGAGTGACATTTAATACAAGATGCTTCATAGGTGAATGTTTTTGCATTCTCCAATAATCGTTTGTCTGCCCAGTTGATTTTAGCACTATCTTTAAATAGGTAGCCGTACACATCTTTAGCACCATGTTTTGCTTTTGCTAACAGATAGCCTTCGCCTTTAGGCGGAAGATGGCAATCCACACAGTGAACTGTTATCCCAGTGCGGTTAAAGTTGTGCGGCGACAAACGCCAAGTTTGCTCGGCCCAAGGATGGACGTGACACGACATGCAATAGGTATCCGTTGAGGTTTTATCTGACACCGTGTTAATCGTTCCAATGGCAATTAGACCTATGAGGACGCCAAAGATGATCAACCACAAAGGTGTTCTTGACCCTTGCTTCATTCGATCTATAAGATTTTTGATATTCATGTATTTAGGGTATTGTATTTTAAAAACACAAGCAGTCGATTCCGTTCTGTTGCGTTAAATTTATTTTACTTATTTTATTTTTTTATAGAACTTGATCCCATTCACAGCTCATTCGGCCAATAAATTAGGATGTTTTAAGCCGTTCTGATCCGTTCTGCAAACATAGTGGTTTTTTTATTTTATCCAATACGGCATTTTTATGTTTTAAAACATTAAATAAAATGAGCAGATCAATGGGCAAGGAGCCAATTTTCCGCGGCTTTGAGTTCGATCTCAAGCGGTACCGTTAATTTAACAGCTTGTTCCATTTCAGTCTTTATAATCTCTTTAACCACTTCTAGCTCGGTTTTTAAGACGTCGAAATTTAACTCATCGTGTACCTGAAGAACCATTCTAGATCTGAGGTTTAGCTCTTCGAATCGCTTGTAAATATTGATCATCGCTACTTTGATGATGTCTGCAGCAGAGCCTTGAATTGGTGCATTTATAGCATTTCTTTCTGCGAAAGATCGAATAGTGGCGTTTGCTGAATTAATGTCAATAAGATAACGTTTACGACCCATAATTGTTTCCACAAAACCTCTCTCTCTCGCCAGATCAAGTTGGGTATCCATGTAGTTTTTGATGGTTGAGAAGTTGGCATAATAATCATCAATTAGCTTTTTGGCTTCTGCTCGCGAGATTTGAAGCCTTTGCGATAGACCAAACGCTGAAATTCCATATAGAATTCCAAAATTGGCCGTTTTTGCTTTTCGCCGCATTTCTGAAGTTACATCCGTCAGTTTGGCATCAAAGATCTTTGCGGCCGTAGCAGCATGAATATCTTCCCCATTTTGAAAGGCGTCAGTCATCACCTTATCGCCCGAGACGGCAGCCATAATCCGCAATTCAATTTGTGAATAATCGGCTGATAAAAATAAGTGATCACTATCGCTAGGGATAAAAGCCTTTCTGATCTCACGTCCACTTTCGTCTCGAATAGGGATATTCTGTAGATTCGGATTCGTAGAACTTAGTCGTCCGGTGGCCGCAATAGTTTGATTAAAGGATGAGTGTATTTTGCCTGTTTTAGGATTTATTAATTTAGGTAAGGCCTCGACATAAGTAGAGAGTAATTTTTTTAATCCTCGATACTCCAGAATTTTATTGACTATTGGGTGTTTATCTTGAAGATTAACTAGGATCTCTTCCCCTGTAGAATACTGCTTGGTTTTAGTTTTCTTCGCTTTCGGATCAAGAAGTAATTTTTCAAAAAGAATGGTTCCAAGTTGTTTAGGTGATGAAATATTAAACGGTTCTCCGGCTAATTCGATGATTGCATTTTCAAGTTCATTAATTTGCTCTCGCAAGATAATAGCGTAGTCATCGAGTGCTTTAGGATCAATAGTCAACCCTGAAATCTCCATCTGCACCAAGACTTTTAATAACGGCATCTCAATAGTTTCAAAGAGCTCTTTTAAATTCGCGTTAGAGAGCTCTTGATCGAGAATCTCTTTTAATTGAAAAGTTATATCGGCATCTTCACAAGCATACTCTTTGATTTGCTCGAGCTCAACATCGCGCATCGAGAGCTGATTTTTCCCTCGTTTCCCGATAAGCTCCTCAGTGGCAACTTTTTTATAGTTCAGGTAAACATCACTAAGATAATCTAAGTTATGACGAAGATCAGGTTGGATTAGATAATGGGCCACCATGGTATCGAAATATTCACCTTTGATCTCTATGCCATAGCGGGTAAGCATTAGAATATCAAATTTCATATTCTGACCTATTTTCAGAATATCTGCCGTTGCAAAAAGCTCTTTGAACAGGCTTACTCGCTTTAGAGCTTCATCTTGGTCGAGAGGCAGTGGCACATAATAGGCCTCTTTGGCTTTGAAGGAGAAAGATAATCCAACAAGTTGGTCTGATTGGGTATCTAGTCCGGTTGTTTCGGTATCGAAGCAGAAAGCTTTTTGCTGGCTTAGCGTTCCCACTAACTCTTTAATTTTTTCTTCTGAATTAATTAAAACATAGTGATGATCGGTAGAATTAAGATTCGATTTTTCGGAGTATGATTCTGGAATTGTTTGTTCAACTTCACTGAAAAGTGTCCCTTGTGCAAAGGCCAGTGGGGCTGCTTCGATTGGCTTTGCTGCTGCAGATCCCAATTTTTCAGCCATTGTCCGGAACTCAAGCTCTAGAAATAGCTCCCGTAATTTAGCCGTGTCGGGAATCGAAAGAAGCAAGTCCTCCTGATTAAACTCAACTGGGACATCTAGTATGATCTCTGCTAATTTACGAGATAGGCGTACTTGTTCTTCGAATGTTTCGAGGCTCTCTTTTTGTTTTCCTTTTAGCTGCTCTAAATTTTGGTATACGCCATCAATTCCTCCAAATTCTCCCACAAGTTTCATCGCCGTTTTGGGACCAATGCCAGGGCAACCTGGAATATTATCTGACGCATCGCCCATCAGGCCTAGGATGTCAATAACTTGTAATGGATTTTGAATCTGAAAATTCTCACAGACCTGTTCCACTCCTAGGATCTCCATCTCATTACCCATTCGTTTGGGCTTATACATAAAGATATTTGGTGAGACTAATTGGGCATAATCTTTATCTGGTGTGACCATAAAAACTTGAAACCCTTTTTTCTCGGCCACTTTTGCGAGTGTTCCAATAACATCATCGGCCTCAAAGCCCGCCTTTTCTAGGATTGGAATTTGATATCCTTTTATAATATCTCGGATATAGGGTATCGACTTTCTCAAATCCTCAGGCATTTCATCGCGATTAGCTTTATAGTCTGGAAACATATCGTGCCGAAATGTCGGCCCTTTCATATCGAATGCAATCGCAATATGTGTCGGCTTCTCCGTCTTTAGAAGTTGTTCAAGCGTATTCACAAATCCAAACATAGCGGACGTATTAAGTCCTTTAGAATTTATACGTGGGGCATTAATAAATGCAAAATAGGAGCGGTAAATTAATGCATATGCATCGAGGAGAAACAGTCGGTTCATGGTGAAAAGGGATAATTAAGAAAGAATCAAAACTACGCAAAAATGTCTAAATAATGAGATAAAAACTTTGGTTATTGAGGATCTCTTTCCCTTCTGATTGGAGATTTTTCCCATTTGTTTTAAATCTTATTCGAGCGCCTTCAAATTAAATTTCTAATTTTCTAGTGCATTGAATATTAAGTTCTTAGTTTGGTTCGATTTATAAATTCATAGTTAGGCTTTTGATGAGCTGCTGTATGATTGGAGTAGATTTTATTCTATTTCATCTTTTGTCTCTTGCTAAGCTGATGTATCAAATGGCTTTATGTTCGATTTTTATAGCTTCTATCTGCTGAAATGCGATCGTTCTGAAGTAAAATTATTGCTTACCTTTGGCCATATTTAGATTCGAAAAGCATACAATTTAAGACCGATGTCATCTAAGGATCAAATCACCGCGCCGATTCAGCAAGAGCTAATAAACTTTGAGCCATTTTTTCAAAAGGCGACAAAGAGTGATTTGCCTCTTTTGAGTACGATTATAAATTATATTTTAAGGCGCAAGGGGAAGCAAATGCGACCTATTCTTGTTTTTTTAGCTGCCAAGTTAAATGGCGATTTTAATGAGCGTTCCTACCATGCGGCTTTAACGATTGAGCTCCTACATACAGCCACCCTTGTTCATGATGATGTTGTTGATGACTCTTCACAGCGACGTGGATTTTTCTCAATTAATGCGGTTTGGCGAAATAAAATTGCCGTTTTGGTCGGCGACTATATACTTGCTAAAGGGCTTTTATGGTCTATTGATCACCGCGATTATGATATCTTAGGTCATATTAGTACGGCGGTAAAAGATATGAGTGAAGGGGAGATACTTCAAATTGAGAAGGCACGAAAATTAGATATTACCGAAGCGGTCTATTTTGAGATAATACGTAAAAAAACAGCCTCTTTATTAGCCACAAGTGCTGCTGTAGGAACTTGTTCAGTCACAACCGATGAAGAAGCTATTGCACGAATGAGGCAATTTGGCGAATATGCTGGTATGGCATTTCAGATTAAAGATGATCTTTTTGATTATCA
>Ga0209829_10004197_pt1 | contig 10249 bp, 3 predicted proteins | sample C_140205_EF_Meta_FD_187311 | JGI IMG/M metagenome (GOLD analysis project Ga0209829, IMG submission 187311) | Freshwater microbial communities from Lake Croche, Canada to study carbon cycling - C_140205_EF_MetaG (SPAdes) (version 2) | ecosystem: Environmental > Aquatic > Freshwater > Lake... | reverse complement strand
TTCTCTTCAGAAATAACAGTAGGAGCATCCGCAGAAGACGTGTTCACTCCAGGAGGAGCAACAGCAACCACAGAAGACGTGTTCACTCCAGGAGGAGCAGCAGATGTTTTCTCTTCAGAAATAACAGTAGGAGCATCCGCAGAAGACGTGTTCACTCCAGGAGGAGCAACAGCAACCACAGAAGACGTGTTCACTCCAGGAGGAGCAACAGCAACCGCAGAAGACGTGTTCACTCCAGAAGACGATTCAACTATTACATTTTTCATAAGTATAGATGTCATTTCTGCGGTATTCACATTGTTTATTTTCTTATATACAAAATATCTATTCAAATAAGAAATATTTTTTTCAATATCACTCATTTGAAAAGCATCTCCATATTTAATTTTTGATTTCGGATTATACTGGATTTCATTCATCATTTGTGTATATAATACACTAAACATTTCAGAACCACCTGGCAAATCCTTGCTTTTTGCTTCTTCGTGTGTAATTTTGACAAATCCATAATCATTCAAAAGTTTATTCAAATATTCTGAATTAACGAGATATTCGCGAAATGTTTTATTAATAGACTCTTGAAATACATCAATAGCATATCCAACACTTGACTCATCATCTAAAAATCTCTTCTCATCATATTGTTTTGTAACAGACCATATCTTTTTATTATCATTATTATTATATATTTCACTTTCTCCCTTTTCTTTATTCTTCAATTTATCAAATATAGTTTTTCCATCATAACAAGTGGCAATAAAGTATCCACCTACTTTTGTAGTTTCGCTTACATTTCTTAAAAAGTTTGTCAATGTATTCATATTTTCAAACATATAATGAATTGCGAATTGAATAGAGCATACATCAAATCCATCATTCGCGATTCCATAATTTCTGTAAACCCCTTTTCCAAGTTGATTCTCATCTTTCGCACCTTTTCCAAATATAGCATTAATAATCATCTTATCTTTAGGATTAACAACAGCATCTCCATTTTTTATATTCTTCGTAGAATTACCATTAATAAATAAAGCACTAGGCATATCACTACGCTGAGTCGTTTTAGACGTATTCAAATATCTAGCACACGCACCATCTATTCTATTTAAAATATTATCCTTTGACACATCAATACCCAATACGAATTTCAATCTAGATGAAATCCATTTATGTAAATCACCTGCTTTACCAACAGCCAAATCAATAAGCGTGTTTCCGCGTCTAGATACATTTTGTATAAGCATCTTTTTCACATATTTATTGTGAAAATCTCTCAATCCTCTTGTTTGATTTGACGAGGTCTTATCGTCTTTGTAATAGACTTCATCATCTTCGTTTTGGGATGTTAATATATCAGATCCATTTTCCATTGTTCCACGCTCAATCATCTTATTTGTAATTGGATAATGAATAGAATGCCAGTTACTATTTGCAACGTGATATGCATTACCAAAGTTTCGTCCATTTGCACGTAAATCGGCGGTTTTATCATATCTAACACGTAGAGGAATCCATCTCCACCCTTCTGGACGTTCTTTATCATAACGAAACTCAACAATCATCTTATCTTCTATAATTTCTTTCGCTTCTGAAAGCATATTTTTTTGACCGGTTGAATCTTCCTTTAATGCGATATTGCATATTCCAGCATTTGGGTCTGACGGATTGGTCGGTAAGAATTGAGCTGGTTGATATCCTCCATCCTTGTCTTCTTCGTTATTGTCATTTTCATATATACGACCATCTATCAAATCCTGACATGGATTTAAATAACCGTGTTTCTTTTCATCAAAACCCACCCGCAATATCACTGTCTTGTAATCAATCATAGGCGAACTTGCATTAACTCCAGAAGTGAATAAATGGTTAATACCATTATTTTCTTTACTTGTTGTCACTAAGAAGTCGATTGTATTATATTCAGTTGGTTTCCACTTAAAAGACGAGTTCCACGTTTGTTTAAACATTTCAGGTTTATATACTTCCGTTGCGGAGTTCATACCAACTGCAAAGTTAGCTGGAGTAAATATAAGACCATCAATAGTGTATTCAAATACACCTTTTGTCTCGTCATCTAAAATGGATTTACAACATTCAAATATGGATGTAGTTGAATCGCTAACTTCAAATCGTTTCATATCGATACGAAATGGTAATGTATTATTATTACTATTACTTAATGATGCAATAGATTTCATAGACTTTTGAATATTTTTAACAGCGGTATGTAACAAATCAATACGATATATCTTTTTCTCTGCTTTGGATTCTGAATCAATATCAATCGTGCTAATAATTGTTTTTTCTTTTTGTGAAATTGTAAATATATGATTACGTACATCTTTTTTTTCTGAAAAGTAGATATCAAATGTCATATACAAATTGATGAACTCATTCTTTTTATTGTGACTAATCAGTTCTCCATCAATAAGCGTATTACGTAATTCTTTATTATCTGTTATACATCCTGTAAACTGTATGTTCATATTACTGTCTATAAAATACATCCGTCCGTCTCCATTAATAAATAACAATTTGCGTTCTCCATCTGCTTTATCTGTTACTGTATAATTATCTCGGATGTTAGGTAACTTCTTATCTGAATCAATCGCAATATTCTCTATTTGAAGTGTATAAGATGATGGACCAATAAAATTACGAGGTTTTATATACATTCCTCGTGTATCGTAATTCTTACCGAAAATAATTGCCATATATTCTTGACTGATTTTATACTGTTCCGAGTTAGATACTGGATAATTTGTTCGTTGAATGCCCGATAGAATAAGTGTAATGACTTTCTTAACAACTTTATAAAGTTTATCACCTGAATCATACTCAACTTTTATTTCATGTTTTGATAATTTTTCGCTATCCATTTCTATTTCAATCTCATAACGATCTGGAGAATTCATTACATCTGCTTCTATGAAATCAACAACTGCTTCAATACCTCCTCTGGCACGTCGCTTGGATTCTTTGACTATACTTATATCTATTTTTACTGGATAGTCTGGATGAGTAAAAGTGTGACGATTTATATAGCGAAATGTCTTTTTTATTTTCTCCCATTTTTTAATTATTTCATTCGTGATAAGATATGGGATATTTTTACGATATTCTGATTCTATTTTAAGTGAAGCATTAAAATTAAAGTCTTCAAAATCAACTTGTGGATTCATTTCTCGCATATCAAAATATTTTTTTTCAATAATTTTTGCAATAAACTCGCCATTCGCATTTGTCAATCTGTTGCTTTTACAGTATTCAGAAATATTACCAATACCATTTATTTCTGTTCTTATTCTGTCATTTGTAAGACTACCGCCAGTTGCGAATATTCGTAGAATCGCATCTTGACTATCGCTGCGTACGAAGCCTGCTGATAATATACGTTTAATAACATTGTCATAATCTAAACGCGTAATACGTTTCATATCTTTTCCTGTTCCAAATTTTATTTCCATTTCGAGTTCTTTTTTCTCATATTCTTTATTAGGATTTTTGATATGATCCTCATTATTATAGTCTACAAACGTAGTTACATAGTCTAAATATGTATCTAAAACATATTGCATATGTGCAATATTGTTATATTTTTCTTTTGCAAACATTCGTATATATATTGATACATACTAATATTTATATTGATATTGATTCAATTTTACACTAATCAAAAATGTTTCAGAAGTTCTTGGTATAATATTTTCATTGTTTTTTTCTTCTTCGTCTCTGTATCCTCCAATAAGATTCCCATTTTAGTGGATATTTCTTGCAATTCGTTTAATGAATATGCAGATACACCTTTCAATGGTTTATTCACATTTTCCATTTTCCAATATGTATCGCGAATATTTTTTATAAAAGCATCATCAGGATTTCGGTGGATTCCATCTTCTTTATTATCCATATTAAAGATTACAAATGTTTTAGCATCAGGTTCGTTATTATATATGAATTCACAAAACTTTCTACCTGAAACATATAGGATAGACATTTCATAAATCATACAAAATACTTGCAATCCGTTTAATGATAGTTTTTCTTTATTCATTAATTCATCTTCTAAATCAGCCACTTTTATTTTATTCGTTTTAAGTATTTCTTTTACATCATTTAACTTTGCCATTGTATCCATTTTCCATTTCTTTTCAATTGCAAATCTATTATTTTTTGCAATATTATATTCGTATTCACCTTGTACGAAAATATAAAAACACCAGAATAATTTATCCTTTTCTTGTGGAATAAAAAAAGGCGTTTCTTTTATAGGCTCTACAACAACATTGGTACGTGTGCCGGAAGATACTCGGTCAATGTTGTTTTTGATTTTATTGTTATTTTTATGACTATTATCATCAGTATTGTATTCAATATTCATATTTTTATGAATAACATCTGGATAAAACATATATTCTTTTAAATGATTATATATGTTTTTATAAACAAGATTTGATTGTGTTTTATGATTGTGATTCATTTTATAAACAGTTTTCGTGTGTGTATTATATTAATATAATTACTTGTCTTTATTATCTTTACAAAAAATCTTTTCAAGTCTTAGCTTTTCATTTTCAACGATAGAGAGTTGCAATTGTTGTTCATTAACATATTTCACATATTTTTTAAGTTCAAGTATAATATCAGGCGATTGTTCTGTAAGATTTATAAATGTTCCATTATTATTTTCATTCAAGTATACTTTATTTGAAATTGAAAGAATGCGCAATATTTCAATTTGATGAAACTTCGACATTTTTTCAATATTCTCTTTTAAGTTTTGTAATTCAATAGAATTATTTCCTACAGCATTACCATAAAATGTAACATTCGTATTTACTCCATCCGTATCTACCAATTCAGATAATGAATTATCATCCTTTTTATTTAAAAAAATAGAAGAGTTCAAATATTTATTTTTGATATTAAACGCATTTGATATACTATTTGAATTTAAACCCGAGATTGAGCTTGAGCTTGAGTTTGAGTTTGAGTTTTCATACAACTCATATCTGACAGACATATTTATTTAATATTATATAAATCATTATTTTTAAGTCATATTATACCATTTTCAATTTTGGTTTTTGAATAATATCAGGAACGATCAACTCTGCAATAACTGAAACATATTTATCATTCAATTCAAAACGCTGACCTATTACGCGAACGTTTATTTTATCATTCAACTTAATATTTGAGAAGTAAGAAGAATCAGTGTGATGGTCTCTTGCCAAAAATATAATAACCGGAGTTTGTTCAAAATCTCCTTTCACATCACTTGATTTTATTTGTATTTCTGCGCGGATGCCTGCTTTTGTAATATTTTTTGCAATACAACTAATTTCCATACCTTCAACAGGAGAACATACTTCACATTCAATAACAACATCAAATAATACTTTTGCGCCATATAGCTCTCCACTTGAATAATTTTGTACTCTTACTGAGTTTTGTTTTATAAACCCTTCTACTACACATTTACCTTCTAATTGTTGTACAACAATTTTTTCGATAACATTGAGAATATCATTTCCGATATTTACAATATTTAATTGTATTTTTCGTGTAATTAGCATTTTACTATAAATTGATTTTTTACTTGCTTTGTTATCTCTCATTGCTTTGTTAGATGATAGACTCATTTTGTATAATATAGTATAATAATATAGTTTTATATTATATTCAATTTTCAGATAAACAATTTCAGATAAATAGTATTACATAAATAGTATTACATAAATAGTATTACATAAATAGTTTTACAAGTTTTCAATATTACTCAATGTAGATTGTACTGGATCAAAAAACCATATTTTTCCATTTATTTTGTTTTCATTGAATATATATAACATCAATTCTTGTACTATACAAACTAATTTTTTATTTTTAAAGATTTCATCCTTTTTTCTCTCAATAAAAACTTTATTATCTTTTATTTCACCTAAAATATCGTCAAATAATATAGTTGTTGTTTCATCTAGAGGTTTATGATCACATCTAGACCCTTTACTACGTTCAACTGTCAAATTTTTAGTTTTAAATACTAAATTATTCATATCTTTAAAATATGTAATAAATCCGATGGTTTCATTTAATTTTGTTTTGTATTTTTCCACTTCTTTATCAATAATGATTTTAGAATCTACCATTGAAATATAATCTGTTAATTTGTTCGTTTCATCCCATTTTCCATTATTATACATAACCAATACAATACCAATATTATTTAATTTTTCTTGTGTGTTAAATACTTTATCTTTATTTTTATCTTTTTTATCTGCTTTATATTGAGGTATAATATTCTTTAATAACAATATTCCTTTTTTATTTCTTTTCTGCATTTCGGATGATGATGATGATGATGATGATGATGAATAGGACGGAAAATCTTTTACTAAAATAACTTTATCAATCAATTTTATAACACGTGAGAGAAATACGTCCATTTCTGAATCAGCATTAACTATCACTCTGCGATCATCGTATAAATAATTTAATAAATCAATCTTATCGTTAAATGACAATTCATTAATTATATGTATAACTACATAATCATATAAGATTCCAACATCTATTTTTAAAAAATCCAATAATTCAGGATTATTCAAGTAATTTATTATAGAATTACAGTTAAAATACCAATTCATTTCTTTTTCTTTCTCTCTCTTCGTTTTCTTTAATGGTTCTTCCTTTTTCTTTTCAGGCTCTACAACTGATATAGCCATTTTATAGTTATTAATCATTGTTTTTATAATTTTAGATATATCAGTTTTCCTTTCTATAATTGGTTGTTCTACTTTTCTCTCATCATCGGCAGCAGAAGCAGAAGCAGAAGCAGAAGCAGAAGCAGAAGCAGCAACATCTATAACACGTTTTAAATGCGGTTGCTTGTATTCAGATACGCTTATTTTATTAGGGAGTTTAATATTCAATACTTCTCTCTTATAATCAAGAGGAACAGATCTATCATAGAGAGATATATGTTCGTTATTCAATTCAATCGGCTGAAATAAATACAGATCATCTATATTTATAATATGACCGTCTCTCCCATAATGGTCTTTGAATATTTCATAATTATCTTCTACGATTTTATTTAAAGCGGCGTTTATTTGGACTAATTCATAGGGTTTAATAGCAATAATATGTGAAACCAAGTCATTCTTTTTATAAAAAAATCGTTCTTTAAATAATTGCCGAACTCTTTGTATAATTTTATCAGTATTTGTCATAATAAATACTTTGTTGTACGTATCTAGTGATACCTCCGACTTGTCACCCGCGATAGATGGAGTACAAGAATACATACAATTATCCATATAATCACAAGCGGATGTATATGGTCTGTCACCTATTTTATAATCCGGAATAATTATACCACTTGACAAGTTTTGTGTCACTTTTTTATCCATATTTTCAACTGTAAAACCTATTTGTCCTGAATTCAAAATACAATCAACTGCGGTTTCTTTTAATACTCTGCTAACACGCCCTATTTGTATTGCTTTTCTCTCTGCTAAACGATAAATATAAATATCTGCACATTCTTTTTCTTTTTCTGAGAGAATAGAACCATACAAATATATTTCTACATTGCGTTCTTCAAAAGGGAGGTCTTTATGGCTGCACGTTCTTACACCTCTTCCGATAATTTGTTCTATTCTGTTCATGTTATACCAAGGATCTAATACGTGTATTTGACGAATATATTTAAAATCAATACCTTCTGTTCCTGCTTGAGAGATTAATACGACTTTAATTTCGTCTCCGTTTTTGTTTTTTATATCTGTAAGTGATTTTATATCTGCTGCATTGTCTGGAGACAGTGATTTATCACCAGTTATAGTAATATATCTTAGATTTTTAGGTGATATATTTACTTGTCCTTCTGCAAATAATGAGCTTCGTGATCCTGTTCTAGTAAAACCTAATTCTTCTAATGCGAGAGAAAGAGGGACTATACCACCATCAATAAATTGAGAATATACAAGAATAATACCTTTTGAAGTCATAATTTTATCGCAAATGGCTTTCATCTTTCCACTATATTTACCCAACTCTTTTGGAGAGAATATATGCGGTTGATTTTTTTTATATTTATAATCTATTTTCATATTTTTATTAAATTCCACAATACGTTTTAATCCCTCATTACCAACTAGATTTTTAGTATCAAACATATAGTCTTCACTATCTATAAATTCATCGTCAGGATATACAATATTTAAACTTTCTAACGGTCTTTGTAAATCAGTATATTTAACAGCATCTGCTTCTTCACCTATGTCGTCAATTTCAATCTCTTCTACTTCTGCCGCATCCACTTCTGCTTCTGCATCCACTTCTGCATCCACTTCTTGTACCGCATCCACTTCTGCATCCATTTCTTGTGCCGCTTCCACTTGTGCCGCTTCCGCATCCGCTTCCGCATCCGCTTCCGCATCCGCTTCCGCATCCGCTTCCGCATCCGCTTCCGCATCCGCTTCCGCATCCGCTTCCGCATCCACTTCTGCCGCTTCCGCATCCACTTCTGCTTCTTCCGATGCCACATCTTCGAGTACGGTTTCCATTACTTTTCCCTTTTTTATTCTATTTTTTCGTTCTTGTTGTTGTTTTAAATATGTTTTTACAATATAATCATAACACTTTTGTTGATATTCTCCAACATCAACTAAATAAATAGACAACAACTTTAAACTGTCTGCTTTATTGATTTTATCACCATTTAATTGAATCGTCGGTGGAGTTAACCGATCTCCATCTTTCTTTTCTTCTATAATGCCTAATTCGTTTCTATCGTTGTTATATACAAATGTATTTTTTTTATCAAACTCAGACGCCCATATACGATAAGGGAATGTATATGGATTCTCTCCACGAACAAATGATATATATCCAGTTGCTTTTCGTATAAGTAATTCTTTACCGATTTCTTTACCATTTTTATCTATTTTAAAAGAACCATCTGAATTGAATACATCTTTTATTTGAAACGATGGTCGTTTGTCATTTTGATTCATAATGTTTAATAACCATACGATTTCTTTATAATTGTTAAACATCGGTGTTGCTGATAATAGAAGAAGACGTAAATTGTCTGTGTTTTCCACGACTTTTGAAATTGCGTTTGCGACTAATTTGTTTTTCTCATCTGAATTACGAATATTATGCACTTCGTCTATAATAATGAGACTATTATTAAAGGTATTTTTTAATTTCATTCTTATAATATTTCGTTTTTTATTTTCATCAATATCACTTTCTATCGTAGTTAATTTATGTATATAATTTGCGAATTGTATATAACCGAGAAACATATAAGATGCATTTATAATACGATTAATTTGACTTTTCACTCTCTCTTTTGTTAATCCTTTCATATTCATAGGATTAATTTCTTTCAAAAGATTATTTCCTGTACACGCGCGTATATTCCAAATACCATCTATTAATTTTAATTTACTATCATCAAACAATTGGACTCTGAAGTTTTCTTGGACGTTAGGAGAAGCTATAATCATAATACGTTGAGAGATATTCATTTGTTTTAAATAATCTCTCATCTCTTCAGCAACATTAATAGCAGAACATGTTTTACCACTTCCAAGTCCGTGATAGAGTAGTAAACTATTATAAGGTGTTTGGAATGAAAGGAAATTTCTGACAAATGCTTGATGTGGTGACATTTCAAAATCGGCATTACATAACATATCTGCGTGTTTTACAATATCATCTACAATCTTTCCGTCGTATTTTGTATCATTAAACTCTTTTTTATTTGCGATTTTTATATTAAAGTTTGGATCGTCCAAGTTAGGATATAAATAATTATATTCATTATCTTCATTTATAAAGAAATTAGTATTCATCTTTTCTTTTTCTACATTAAAATTGTGTAATTCTTGTTTTTTTCTTTTTTCATTACTTATATCGTGTAACTTTTTATATTCCTCTTCTAAATTATAAAACTTATCATCTTTTCTCTCTTCCTCTTCCTCTTCTTCCTCTTCCTCTTCCTCTTCCTCTTCCTCTTCCTCTTCTTCCTCTTCCTCTTCCTCTTCTTCCTCTTCCTCTTCCTCTTCTTCCTCTTCCTCTTCCTCTTCCTCCTCTTCTGACTTGCTTTCTTCTTCTTCATTGCTTGATACAAATGAAAATAATTGATTTTTTTTGTATAATTTTTTTTTAATTGTTTTTTTTTCACTTTCTTCTTTTTTTTTTCTCATAGCCTTATTTTTTTTTTGTTCTT
>Ga0209829_10004192_pt1 | contig 10261 bp, 12 predicted proteins | sample C_140205_EF_Meta_FD_187311 | JGI IMG/M metagenome (GOLD analysis project Ga0209829, IMG submission 187311) | Freshwater microbial communities from Lake Croche, Canada to study carbon cycling - C_140205_EF_MetaG (SPAdes) (version 2) | ecosystem: Environmental > Aquatic > Freshwater > Lake... | reverse complement strand
GGTAAACAGCAAAGACGGCAGACCATTTATTGCCGACTTAGAGTGGATACTTAAACCATCCAATTTTGCAAAAATCGTAGAAGGAAAATATCATGGCACTAACTAATTTTCGTAACAATGTAAAACAAGAATCTGGCTTTGATGAAGAGCAAAGATTGATGTGTAGTTATCCTGGTTGCCACAAGCGCTGGACAGTCCATGTAAGCGGTGATAAACCTAAATGCTCAGAGCATCAATGGGGCAAAGAAAAAACAACTTACTCGCATCCTACTATTGAGAAATCAGTCACCCAGACTGTCCAACAATGGTATGAGAAGGAGGAGTTTTGATGACTAAGACTGAAGCACATGAATTACTTGATGCAAGACGGGGAGGACTCTCAGTCCTACCGAGCGCGATTGATACAGCACTATTCCTCACAGGAGACCTTGGAGGAAATGCGTTGGTGTTTAGCGAGGGAATGGATAAATCGTTACAACAAGAAAGTCAAAGATGTTGGCAAAGTCAAGGCAACAACATGGTGGCACACTCAGGCCGATATTATGGAAGCGAAGAATGGTTTAGAGCAAATCACGGATTTAAAGAGGCGGATGAATGAGATACGCAAAAAGGGTTGACGCAAACCAAGACCAAATAGTCTCAGCGTTACGCGCAGCTGGCGCTTATGTCTGGATTATTGGGCTACCAGTCGACCTTTTGGTTGGCTACAAAGGGCATACCTTTATTGTTGAGGTCAAAGATGGGTCTAAAAAGCGTTTAACAGCCCTACAAGACGATTTCTTTCAGAATTGGACAGGTAGTACCTTGGCAAGGATAGATAGCCCAGAAGCCGCGTTAAGAATGATAGGAGTTTTGCGTGAAATACCAACTAACGAGTGAAGATCAGGCAAGGGCGCTTATGACCACGCTGTGGCCAAAGGTGCTAACCGCGCTAAATGCAGGCAAGGAGCTGGTGCTAGAGGTCAAGGCTGCGGATAAGACCAGAGAGCAAGAGCTTAAATACCATGCAATGATTGATGAGATAGCCAAACAAGCCAGCCACATGGGTGCTAAGTGGTCATCTGAGGATTGGAAAAGGTTGTTGGTAAACCAGTTTTGTAAGGAAAACGGGATAAAGACAGGCGTAGTTATCCCTAATTTGAGTGGCGATGGGATTGTGCAATTAGAAATGCAAACACGCAAGTTCACAAAAGAGCAGGCAAGTGATTTTGTGGAATTCTTATACGCTTGGGGCGCAGATCATGGCATTACCAATTCAAAAGTTTAAGTATCTAAGAAGTAAGAAACATTTACAGAATGTGGCAAGCCTAAACTGCCAAAACTGCGGATCAGGGGAACAGGTACAAGCAGCTCACAGTAACTGGGCAGAACATGGCAAGGGAAGAGGAATTAAGGCAAGTGATGAGTACACGGCAGCGCTTTGCTACACATGCCATGCAGAACTAGATCAGGGGATGAGCTTGTCAAGGCAAGAGAGAAGAGAAATGTGGGACATGGCGTATGCCAAAACTTTGGTAGAGTTATACAAGAGAGGGCAGTTGGTAAAATAAGTGCCAAGACAAATAGGGATTAAGTCTCTATCTGTGTTGGTAACCGAGTAAGGGTTAGCGCCTTACCTTTCATGTTGTGCAAATACAGAAAGACGGAAACTCTGCTTTATGAGGCGGTTATCAACTCCTAATCAGTGTAGTAAAAAAGCATTAGTAAGGCAGAACGGTATTGGGATTAGGTAGGAGATAGTAAAGAGATTGGTAATGCAGTTGCCAAGTTTATGTAGGAGCTGTTAAGTCAGCATTCGAGGATGTCAACGTAGGGAGTTTTCTGACTTTCCGCCCTACCGAAGCATAAGACCAAATCGAGGCTCCTACGCCTTTTCAAGAAGAAGAATAAAGAAATGAAATGTCGGGGGAAGCGATTTTCGGCGACAATTCGATTATTTACGCACACGCGCACGAATGAAACATGAAAAAACTAGCTGAAAAGACAACCAAATCTGGTGCTGTGATGGGCAGACCAGAGAAGTGGCCAATTGACAGTCCGATCTGGACAGAAATAACAACGCGCATCTCTGGTGGCAAGAGTTTGTCTACAGTGCTAAAAGAACCAAACATGCCAGGCTGGGCAACCTTCCAAGACATGCTAAAGATCAATGAGCAGCTCCGCGTTGCCTATGACAAGGCGGTGCAAGACAGGGCTGATAAGTTAGCAGACGAGATCATTGAGCTATCAGACGCTGTAATGCCAGAAGGCTTACGAGGACCAGAGGCAAGCGCTTGGGTGCAACAGAAGAGGCTACAGGTAGACGCTAGGAAGTGGGTGGCCAGTAAGCTCAAGCCAAGAACCTATGGTGACCGCATAGATGTCAGCGTTGTAGACCAACGTATCAGCGTGATAGACGCTATCAACGAGGCACAGGCTAGGGTTAGTTACGACAGAAGCAATGTGACTGACATCGAGGTAAAAAACGAGAACTAAAGCGTATGGCTACTTTACACTATGTTCATTATGTAAAGTTATTTATGGGTTACCCACAGGTTTGTAAGCAAGATTGTGCATAACTGATGGGCAAACCATGCGATCTGTGGACAACTAGGCACTGGCTCTGTGGACAAATGCCCCAAGCGCCCATGCCGTCCTCCATCCAAAAGTCGAGGGGGGGGGTAGGTCCCGTGAGGAAAGGTCACAGGAACGGTAGTAACGTGAACAATTTTTTATTTTTTTTTGCTAAGATCGCCCTATGCCCGTAAACAACGCATTGACTCCAGAAGGCTCTAACGCGCTTGGTGCTGCGTTTGGGTATTACCCACAGCTTAAGAAGTACCGTCAGTTCAATGATCCTGTAGCGTCATCTGAGATGCCTTTACAGTTTATGAGGAGTCGGTTTGCTTCCACGATGGGGGCGATTCCCGATCTAATGAATTTGAAGCGATCTCTCTTGCCTAATGAAGCTGTGCAGGCTTTGGAGTCTTATGGGCAGATAGCGCCAGAAGTCCCTTATGGATCGCAATACTTCCAAGAGAATTTGCCTCTACCGCCACAAGGCCCTGCCCAACAAATGGCGGCGAATGTGGGATCGGTTGTGCCATTAAGTCCTGCCGAGATTCTGCAAACTGCGAGACTTGCTAGGAAAGCGGCTATGGCTGGGGGTGCTACTGCTAAACAAGCTGGCCGTCTGGTGGGTGAGGAATTAAACGCTGCCATGTTGGGTGAAAGACCTAATACCTTGTTGGGTGCTATCACTCCAAAACCAATGTTTGCGGTAGAACCAAATGCAAATCAATTGGCGCAAAGCGTAATGAAGCCAAAGGCTGAAGTCTCTCCACTTGGGTTTTACAGTGCTGTGGAACAACAAGCCTTGAATATTCCTAGAAAACAAGGTACTGGCGTATCTTTCTTGAATGACTTGTCTAAGGGTCAGGATGTCAAGAAGTACGAAATGGAAGCTATGGGATTGGAAGACTTCCTTAAAAATAAACCCAATGTAACCCGCCAAGAAGTACAAGACTTTATTGCTAACAACCGCATTAATGTGCAAGAAAAAATACTTGGAGGAAATGAAGCCCCAAGCCAAGATTTGTTAAGTTGGATGAGTTCTAGAAACATAATGCAACCAAGAAATCCTGAAGGATGGCAAGAACTTAGCCAAAAATTAGAACGCTATGCACAACAACACCAAAAAGCTCAAGGAGCACCAGAATCATCACAAAGATATTTCACATTAAGTGAGGAAGCTGGACGAATTTCAGAAGGTTTAGATGCTGGTGGTTCAACCGCTGGTGCTACTAAATATCAAAAATACCAATTACCTGGCGGTGATAATTACCGCGAATTATTGTTGACATTGCCAAATCAATGGGAAAAACCAAGGGCTGCTCAAATTGCAAACGAAGCAAAAATTAAAGCATTGCGTCAAGAAATGTATGGCACTAGCGGAACAGATGAAATTCGCAGTGAAATAAGCAGACTACACAATGAAAATACGGTTTTACAAAAGCAAATTAGTGACGCGCCTATTTACAAATCATCCCACTTTGACGAACCAAACATCCTAGTTCACATGAGGGTAAATGATCGTGTGGATGCTGAAGGCAAGAAAATGCTGCTGATTGAGGAAGTGCAGTCGGATTGGCATCAAGCTGGGCGTGAAAAAGGATACAAAGGAAAAGGAACTCTTACAGAATTACCTGATAATTATTTTGTGCAAGAGTTAAAAACAATTGATGGCGATACCATGTATGTGGTTAGAGATAACAGCAATCCAAGCGTTATTATTAACAAAGATTACAACAGACAGAGCGCTATCAATGGCGTTATAAATGAATTAAATGCAACATCGGCTGGTGGTGTACCAGACGCACCATTTAAAGACACTTGGCATCAACTAGCCCTAAAGAGAGCAATCAAAGAAGCTGTAGACAAAGGTTATGACCGAATAGGCTTAACTACTGGGGCGCAACAAGCAGAGCGTTATAAGTTAACTAATGAAGTTGATGAAATAAATGTAATTAGTAGGACTGATGCCCGTACTGGAGAAAAATCAAGACAAGTTGCTTTAGATTTGAAATCAGGCGGGTCGTATAAATTAGGAGTCAATAACGAGGGAATTATTGACAATGTAAATATGCTTGAAATAAACAACTTGCAGGGTAAAAAACTTGCTGATGTTGTTGGTAAAGAAGTTGCTAAAAAAATAATGGAAAGCAATTCGCAAACAATCAAAGGAGAAGGTCTCAATATTGGTGGCGAAGGCATGAAGAAATACTACGATGAGGTTTACCCTAACTACCTAAACAAACTAGGTAAGAAGTATGGCGCACAAGTAGGCGAAACACGCATCAAAACTGGCCGCGGAGTGCCTGGTGGTGAACCAGTGCGTTATTTAGACATTACTCCAGAAATGCGTGATGCCGTTAAAAAAGGTCAACCATTAGCATCCATTACAAATCATCTTGCAAATGCTATGGCATAACTAAATGCAACTACCCATCTACAAAAGCGAAGAAGAACAAAAACTGATGGTGGAGCTTTGGTCGCCTGCCATCTCAGACGATCCAGAAGCCTTTGTCTTGTTTGCATTCCCTTGGGGGCAGAAGAATACGCCTTTGGCTAACTTCTCTGGTCCGAGGAAATGGCAACGGGAGGTCTTGCGAGACATAACCGCCCACATAAAGAAACAAAAAGGCTTAGTAGATTACGACACCATCCGAATGGCTGTCTCCTCTGGTCGCGGTATCGGCAAGTCTGCCCTAGTATCTTGGCTTATCCTTTGGATGCTGACCACCCGTATCGGTGGATCGGTGGTGGTTAGTGCTAACTCAGAGAATCAACTGCGCTCGGTTACATGGGCAGAATTGACCAAATGGGCAGCTATGCTGATCAACAGTCATTGGTGGGAGATTTCAGCGACAAAGCTAGTCCCTGCCCAGTGGTTAACAGAACTTGTCGAGCGCGATCTTAAAAAAGGCACAAGGTATTGGGCGTGTGAAGGCAAACTCTGGTCAGCAGAAAACCCTGACTCTTACGCTGGTGTCCACAACCAAGACGGCATGATGCTAATCTTTGACGAATCTAGCGGTATCCCTAATCCTATCTGGGAGGTGGGTGCAGGCTTCTTTACCGAGAACACACCAGACAGATATTGGTTTGCTTTCTCCAATCCGCGTAGAAACGAGGGCTACTTCTTTGAGTGCTTTCATGCCAAACGGGACTTTTGGACATCTAAGATTGTGGACGCTCGGACGGTGGAAGATACAGACAAGTCTGTCTATCAACAGATCATCTCTGAATATGGCGAGGACTCTAGCCAAGCCAAAGTCGAGGTCTACGGAGAATTTCCATCCGCAGGCGAAGACCAGTTCATTAGCCCGATGATTGTGGATGACGCAATGAAGAGGGAAAAGTGGAAAGATTTAACCGCCCCTACGATTGTGGGAGTTGATCCAGCCCGTGGTGGCGCAGACTCCACCGTTATTGCTGTCAGACAAGGGCGAGATATTGTGGCCATCAAGCGCTATAAGGGCGAAGACACAATGGAAATTGTGGGCAGAGTCATTGACGCGATAGAGGAATACAAGCCTGCGCTCACCGTTATTGACGAAGGTGGTCTTGGATATGGCATCCTTGATCGACTGACAGAACAGAGATTTAAAGTGCGTGGTGTTAACTTTGGAAACAAGGCAAAACAGTCGCAAGCATTTGGCAACAAACGCGCTGAAATGTGGAACGACATGCGAAGCTGGTTAAAATCTGCTAGTATTCCGTCAGATCGTCAACTAAAAGCTGATTTAACTGGGCCAACAAAGAAGCCCAATTCATCTGGCACGATATTTTTAGAGGGAAAGAAGGAAATGAAAGCACGAGGGTTGGCTTCACCAGACGCTGCCGATGCTATCGCTGTCACTTTCGCCTTTCCTGTTGCACACAGAGAGTACACCGAACCTACTCACCGCATTAATGCACAAGGCAGTTCGGTATCAACAAGTTGGATGGGCGCATGAAAAAGACCGTATCTTTAAGCGTTGGACGAGGCGAAAAACTCCCAGTATCCAAGGGCGCAGGACTGACCGCCAAAGGCCGCGAGAAATACAACCGTGAAACTGGTAGCAATCTAAAAGCGCCAGCACCAAACCCAAAAACCAAAGCAGACCAAGGTCGCAAGGATTCCTTTTGTGCAAGAATGGGCGCAGTAGCAGCGAACGCCAAAGATGGTGAACGCGCCAAAGCAGCCCTTAAACGATGGAAGTGTTGATCATGGCAACTAAACCTGGACTTTATGCCAATATTCATGCAAAACAAGCTCGTATCGCTGCGGGTAGCAAAGAGAAAATGCGTCCTGTAGGCGCAAAAGGCGCTCCGACTGCCAAAGCATTCAAAGAATCTGCTAAAACAGCAAAGAAAGCCAAATAATGCCACTCGTTAAATCTGCAAGCAAAGAAGCATTTCGCAAGAATATTAAAGCCGAGATTGCTGCTGGTAAACCAGTCAAGCAGGCTGTGGCAATTGCCTACAGTGAAAAACGCGCGGCTCAATCTAAACCAATGAAGAAGAAATAATGGCAGATTACACAGGCATCGCGGCAGCTGGCGCAGTCTCTGAGGGTGGTAAACCCAAAAAGAGCAACTCCGACATATTGGCCACCGCAAGATCACGCCTTGATATGGCGATGTCTGCCTTGTCTGAATCCCGTGATGACGAAAACAATGACCTACGGTTTTACGCTGGTTCACCTGATAACCAATGGCAATGGCCAGCAGATGTATTGGCCACCCGTGGTGCGGTACAAGGTCAAACCATTAATGCCCGTCCTTGCCTGACAATCAATAAACTGCCACAGCATGTGCATCAAGTTACCAATGATCAGCGCCAAAACAGACCCGGCGCGAAGGTAATTCCCGTAGATGACAACGCAGACGTAGAAGTCGCAGACATCTTTAACGGCATGATTCGCCACATTGAATACATCTCTGACGCTGATGTTGCCTATGACACCGCCTGTGAAAACCAAGTCGCTTATGGCGAAGGCTATATACGCCTGTTGACAGAATATTGCGAAGACAATACCTTTGACCAAGACATCAAGATCGGGCGTATCCGAAACAGTTTTTCGGTCTACATGGACCCAACAATCCAAGACCCGACAGGTGCAGACGCTAAGTATTGTTTTATTACTGAAGACCTTACAAAAGATGAGTTTGAGCGCATGTATCCAGATGCGTCACCCATTACGACTTTGCAATCATTGGGCGTTGGCGATCAATCCATCAGTAATTGGTTAAACGAGGACACCATCCGCGTTGCTGATTACTACTACATAGACTATGACCGCGCTACGCTGAACCTGTACCCTGGCAACCAAACCGCATTTGCCGGCACACCAGAAGACAAAGACTTGAAGGCTTTTTACGGTAAACCATTAAAGTCACGCGAGTCTGACCGTCCAAAGGTCAGATATTGCAAGATCAATGGTTACGAAATCCTTGAACAACGTGATTGGGCAGGCAAATACATCCCCGTAATTCGTATTGTCGGCAACGAGTATGAAGTTGATGGACGTTTGTATGTGTCTGGATTGGTGAGAAACGCCAAAGACGCACAACGCATGTACAACTATTGGGTTAGCCAAGAAGCTGAGATGCTTGCCCTAGCGCCTAAAGCGCCATTTATTGGTTACGGTGGTCAGTTTGAAGGTTATGAAACTCAGTGGAAGACAGCCAACACCACAAATTGGCCGTATCTAGAGGTAAACCCTGATGTAACAGATGGTCAAGGCGCTGTCTTGCCGTTACCGCAACGCGCACAACCGCCAATGGCTTCTAGTGGTTTGCTACAGGCAAAGGCTGGCGCATCTGAAGACATCAAGTCAACAACTGGTCAATACAACGCTTCTCTAGGAATGGGAAGCAATGAGCGATCAGGCAAAGCGATCCTTGCCCGTCAGCGCGAGGGTGATGTTGGCACTTACCACTATGGTGACAACTTGGCTCGTGGTGTTAAGCACATTGCGCGTCAACTGATTGACCTGATTCCTAAGATTTACGATACCCAACGTATTGCTCGAATCATTGGTGAAGATGGCGATACCAAGATGGTCAAGATTAATCCTGATCAACCACAGCCAGTTAACAAAATCGTTAACCAAGAAGGTGTTGTGATCGAGAAGATTTACAACCCTAGCATCGGTAAATACGATGTGGTTGCGACAACAGGACCAGGCTACGCTACCAAGCGCCAAGCAGCTCTTGAGGCTATGGCTCAACTTCTGCAAGGTAATCCTTCGCTCTGGGCGGTGGCTGGTGACTTATTTGTCAAAAACATGGATTGGCCAGGGGCGCAAGAAATGGCCAAGCGCTTTGCCAAGACGATTGATCCTAAATTGTTGTCTGACGGTGACGAAGACCCAGCACTGCAAGCGGCTCAACAACAAATCCAAGCGATGGCACAAGAAATGGAAGCCATGCATGGAATGATTACCAATGTTGGCAAGTCGATTGAGATGCAAGACCAAGAGCGCAAAGACTTTGAGGCTCAAGTCAAGGCATATGAGGCAGAAACCAAGCGTATCGCTACGGTGCAAGCTAGTATGTCACCAGAGCAAATCCAAGATATTGTCATGGGTACAGTTCATGGAATGATCACATCTGGTGACTTGGTGGGCGAGATGCCTGGCCGTGAACAGAATGAGATGATGCCCGAATCTGCTGAATATCAGCAACCCCAGATGCCACCAGAAATGATGCCCCCACAAGGAATGCCCAATGAAAGCCTGTGATTTTTTAGGATTACTGTTTTTAGCCCGTGATGTCACGCACTCGGTGCATCTGAACACTCGCAGTTTCAGCAAACACATGGCGCTTAACATCTTTTATGACCGCATCATTGACGCAGCGGATGACTTTGCTGAGTCCTACCAAGGGCGTCATGGTCTAATTGGGCCAATCACTTTGCATTCGGCTAAGAAAACATCTAACATCATTGAATTCTTGGAAGACTCCTTGAAACAGATTGAAGATGCTCGGTATGAAGTGGTGGATAGAACTGATATGTCGTTGCAACAACTGATCGACAATATCATTGAAATTTATCTTCGCACTCTGTATAAACTTAAATTCTTGGCATGACAGTTACTGTAAAACATTCCACGCCTGCGGATAGTTCTTTTAGTTCTACCGGAACTACCGCATGGAATGATGACCACACACTAACTGGTGTTGGCACATTAGCAGAGCAAAATGCAAATGCTGTAGCTATTACGGGGGGTTCGGTTGACAGCACTACAGTGGGTGCTACAACAGCTTCTACTGGTGCTTTTACGACATTAAGCGCAAGTTCTACTGTTTCAGGTACAGGATTTAGCACATATTTGGCAAGTCCACCTGCTATTGGAGGAACAACTGCAACGACTGGTAGATTTACGACTGTAACTTCCACAGTAGCCACAGGAACTGCGCCTTTTACTGTTGCATCAACTACCCCAGTAACTAACTTGTCTATTGGTGGCAATGCAGGAACTGTTACCAATGGTGTATACACAACCGATACAGGAACTGTCACCAACACAATGTTGGCTGGTTCTATTGCCAATGCTAAGTTAACTAATTCAAGCATTACCTTTGGTTCTACTGCACAAGCCCTTGGTTCTACTGTAAGTGGATTAAGTGGTGTAACGATAGACAATGGTGTTATTGGTGGAACTACGGCGGTGGCTGGTACTTTTACTACGCTAATTTCAAACAGCACAGCTCAGTTTGGCAAAAGTTCTGTA
>Ga0209829_10004191_pt1 | contig 10263 bp, 3 predicted proteins | sample C_140205_EF_Meta_FD_187311 | JGI IMG/M metagenome (GOLD analysis project Ga0209829, IMG submission 187311) | Freshwater microbial communities from Lake Croche, Canada to study carbon cycling - C_140205_EF_MetaG (SPAdes) (version 2) | ecosystem: Environmental > Aquatic > Freshwater > Lake... | reverse complement strand
TCCATCACTGCATCAACCTTGGGAAATAGTTCATGAGTTAAATAATGTGCAAGCTTTGAACTTACTGGACCATCTTCATTACCTGGAAAAATTCGATTGAAGTTAACGCCATCTGGCCAGAGTCTGGTTCCAGCGCGCGAGGCCTCTTGAGATAGACACGGAATAATAATTACTTGACCATTTATCTGATCGGGCTGCAAATTGCGCGAAAGAGTAGTCGCAGCTATCTGGCCCTCGTACTCGTCGCCGTGGTTGCCGCCAAGAACCAGAGCTCGCGGTCCAGCACCATTTTTAATTGAGATGATCGGGACGTTGTATGTAGTCCAGCCACTGTTATTGGTTGAGTCGCCAACTTTGAGATAGCCCGCTTGTTTGCCATCTTGGGCAAGGTCAAATGTGCAATTAACGGTTCCGCTCATGGGGTGACTATAAAGAATTCTGATGAAATCCGATAGGTGGTGGTGCTTCCCGTATGAAAGTGAATTACCCAAATGTACGAACGGGACGAATTGAGTGATCGATCATATTTGGATCACTACTAGATGCTCCGGTTGCTAAGTCCACAGCCCAAGATCGTGTTGTTGAGTCTTGCGATGATGACCAGTATTCAGAGCTACTCGAAATTTGACCGATGAAATTCTTCGCTTGGAATAGTAGAAGAAGTTCATTCTTTGAGGGAAGAAACCAGTCGGACTTACCTCCACCGCGGTAATTTGCGGCCACTCTGGCTGCCACAGATTGGTCGGGCGTTGCATCGGAGCATTGAGAGAAAATTATTCTTGTGTTGGCCGCACCTGTTCCTATCGGTAACAAAGTTGCTAACGTTGACAGCGAGGCTGGGCACCATGGCACTAGCGGATCTATTTCACCCTTCCAATTTAATGGTGCAACTTCTAAATACTTCCAGGTGCCAAAACTTGTTCCACTTTGAACATAGAAAACAACGCCACCACCTGGTCCTTTATCGCCTACGCTGCAAACTCCCACTCCACTTTCACACGTACTTACTGCACCACTTGAGGATGTAGCGCCGCCCATTGAGATTGGTGCAGGGTTACTAGAGGAAGGTGTTGGTGAAGGTGAAACCGCCAACGGTGTTGCACTTGGACTTGGAGGTATCGATGCAGTTGGTGACGTGGTTGGAGAAGGAGATGGATTTGGTGAATTAACGGGATTTGCCGCAGGGCTCGGAATCGGAGATTTGGATGGAACGGGTAATGAAGAGGGTGCAGAGGGCAATTTTTTGACCGTCACGCCAACATTCCAAACGAGTTTGCCCTTTACCTTTATGCAGGTGAATTTTTTCCCAAGGGCAATTGAAGTCTTTCCTAATTTTGGACAGATAGAGCCGGCCTTAACCACAGCCTCAGAAGATGGTGGAAGAAGTGCCATAAATAAAATTATTAAGGCGGCGGTAATGCTGGATCGGCCTCTCATTTCTGCATTCTATTGAACCTCTTCATTTTCATACAAGAAATTCTCAGGCGCAGGCCATGGTGTTACTCTAGATCCGGTACGACCAACGTGTTTTAGTATGAGAAATCGCTGTAATAAGAGTCCTTTTTAAGGAGCCAAGGTGCGCGAGCAAGGCCATGACGGCGATTCCGAAACGGAGAGTGAATTAAAACGTCGTCGTCGTAGAGTTGATCTCGCGATGGGAATTGCTCTTCTTGCAATAGGTTTAGTCGGCGCTTCCTTGGCGCAATCAATTTCATTGAGCCCCAACGATAGAGTCGAATTTGGGCAAGGGGCAGTGACCGTGAAAGCTTGCGATTCATTCATTACGATTTCATTAGAACCTTCTCCTGCAACTTATTCGGGCACGCGCGCAAACGGACAGCCCTACAGCAATATGTCCCGTGTCCGAAGTATCAAACTAACTGGCTTGAACACCAAGTCGTGCGCTGGGAAAAAGCTAAAGATTCAAATCTTTAACAGCGAGACAACGACGGCTATGTCCCTTTATACGGACGCATCAAACCTGACAGTTAACCGGGCCTACTTTGCAATCACTAGCAATAACACTATTCCGCGAGAAGATGCTTTGACTTTGATAAATGGCAAAGGACAAGATATTGGCTACTTTGACAGCTACCAATACCTTAATTACAACTCTAATAGCGCTGAGTACACCGTGATTTTTACTTACCCGCTGGCTTTAATGGCTGATGTGACTCGGGTGAACTTGGAAACAACAAATGCTTAAAAAAATTATTTCGATCTTTCTTTCATTGGCCTCGACTGTTGCATGCCTTTCTCTTATTTCGCTCCCTTCTGCCCAAGCGGTCACAGTTACACCTTCAGGTACCTGCTCAGCCTCTTACACCACAGTCTCCGGTTCTCCAGATGCAACCATCCTAGAAAGCGTCACAGCTGGAAACACTTACTGCATACTTGTATTCAAGTCTACGGATGAAAGTTCACCAGCCGTAGTTAATTGGACTGCACCAAACGGTGTTAACTCATTTCAAACATTACTTGTAGGAGGTGGCGGTTCCGGAGGTGCTGGACGTGGCGGCGGTGGTGGTGCAGGCGAATTAGTAGAAACTGAAATCCCTACTGATAGTCCAAGCTTCACTCTCACCGTCGGAAAGGGTGGCAATGCGGTTTCTAGCGGTCTGGGAATAACAGGAGATTCGACAACAATTTCCTCCAGCTACATAAGAAGACAAGTCCGAGGTGGCGGTGGTGGTGGCTCCCACTCCGGAACCGGGAATATCAACATCGATAAAGGTTTGTCCGGTGGTTCCGGCGGAGGTTCTGGAATGAACTACTCCACGTACAGCTTTAGTGGTGGCGTCACTGCGACGCTAGCAGTTGGGCTCGGAAACGACGGTGGTGGTGCCTATAGATGCGCCACTGGGTCACTCAATGATCAAATTCGAGTGACGGGTGGTGGTGGTGGAGCAGGAAGTGCAGGAGTGAGTGGCGGCAACTGTGGCTCAAATCCCGCGACTTTTTTATCTAACTCTTGTATCCAAAGCGACTGCTACGGCGCAGCTTCTCCAGCTGGCGGCAGCGGCAAAGAAAGCAACTTGTTGAACGGCGTTAATGCATCTTTCAGCTATTCAAGAAATTTATTTGCAGCCGGTGGTGGTGGAGCACTTGGGTTAAGTGGTACCGAATCTTGTGGAACTAACTATTGCAGTTTTCCAAGCGGGTATACGAACGGAGACAGATCAAGTGGCGGCCCAGGAGGTTCAGCGAGTTTGGGAGGAGCTGGCGCTGGTGTAACTGGAAATGGTGTTGCCGGTACCGCCTCAACTGGAAGCGGCGGCGGTGGCGCTGCGACTGGAACTTCGGGACGCGGCGGATCTGGCGTAATCGCAATTAAATATTTATTGCCGAAGACATCGCTATCGGCGCCTACGATTCCAGTGTCGACTTCGCAACAGAATGCAACTTTCTCTTCGAATGTGGCAAACCCTTCGGGTTTAACTCGCCAAAAACAATGGGAAGCTTCATCTGATGGGGTCAATTGGTCTTCTGTCACAGGAGGAAGTGGCGCCACTTCGGATACTTTTACAACTTCCACGCTGTCAGTGTTGTCGAACAACGGTCAATATTATCGATTGAAGTTTGTCGATTCAATGAGTGTTAGCAACATAAATGGTGGTACTAGCACCATCTCAACTACTTCTTACACTTCTTCCGCGCAATTGACTGTGAATAAAGCTGCGCAATCCAATTTTTCTCTCTCTACACTTTCAGGAACATATTTAACTGATTTGAAGCTAGGTACGACTGGAGGAAATGGCGCGGGCGCCGTTAGCTTCTCAGTCACGAGTTCGAACGCGGCAAACTGCTCCATAACGAACGTAGATTCTCTCACCTCCACTTCTGCCGGTACTTGCCAAGTGGTTGCAACAAAAGCCGAGACATCGGAATTCCTGCCTACGAGTGACACTCAAACAATTACTCTTGGGAAAGCCAGTCTTCAGTTAACCGCTACTGTCTCCGGATCGTCAATCATTAAATATGGTGGTACAACTTCGGCTTCATTCACTACTAACAGATCTCTAGGTACGGGAAGTATCGCCCCTAGGAGTGGAACAATTTCATACTCAGCGACGGGAAATGCCTGTTCTGTTGATTCATCGCTGGGTTCGATTTCTATGAACCGAGCATCTGGTACATGCTCAATCTCAGTATCGCTCTCGGGTGATTCAAATTACAGCGACACTTCATCTGCGACTATCACGTTAACTGCAGCGAAGGCGGATACGCTCACCGTAACAGCTTCGGCTTTGACATTGACCTACAACGGAAGTTCTCAAAATATTCCTTATGCCTATTCAATTAGTGGGCTTAAGTTTTCCGACACAGTTACTGCACTTTCTTATAGTTATTCCGGGACATCTAATGCAAGTAATTCGATAAGTGGCACAACTTCAATAACGGCGGCTGGTACTTACACAGTCACTCCATCGGCAGCTAGCCTCTCAAATTCTGATTCCTACACGGCGATCTCTTACGCCACTGGAACTTTGACGGTAAATCGAGCAGCAAGAACTATTGCTGGAAGTGCGACTGGGACTGTGAAGTATGGAAGTCAAGAAACTTTAACAGTTACTACAGTGCCATCTTCAAACTCAGATGGGCTACAAAATTTCACTTCTGGTGCATCTACAGCGTGCTCTGTTGGAAGTAGCACAGGAGTCGTGACGATGAATCGCGCCGCTGGGAGCTGTTCGATTATTCCGAGCATCGCACAAGGAGCTAACTACTTAGCGGCCACGGGGGATGCAGTCTCCGTGACGCCCGCCAAAGCGGATGCCATATCAGTAACTGCAGCGGATAAGTCTTCGACATATACGGGGTCTGCTTCGACAATTACGCCTACTTATTCAGTATCAGGGCTGAAATTCTCAGATACGGTTACGGTTACCTATAACTATTCGGGAACGGCAAATAGCGGAGCAACTTATCCACTCTCAGCTACTACGCCAACAAATGCAGGAGTTTACTCAATTGTCCCGAACGTAACCTTGACCAACTCAGACTCATACACGTCACCGTCGGCTAATACAAATAACGGTACTTTGACGATTAGTAGGGCGGCAAGAACTTTAAGCTCTTCGACTTACAATTCGAATTTGCTTAAATATGGGGACACAGCAACAGTAACTTCAAATGTGACCTCCCCCAGCTCGAATTCAGATGGATCGTTTTCCTACATAGTGGGATCTAGCTGCTCAATTAACTCTTCGACGGGGCTTATTACCGCAACTAAATACTCTGGATCTTGTCTTGAAACCACGACAGTCACTCAAGGTAATAACTATGAGACAGCCACAGCCACGGCAGTGACTTTCACTCTAAGTAAAGCCGACACAATTACGGTGACAACTGCTACTCCTTCCACGCTGACGTACACAGGATCTTCTGCTGTGGTTACACCGTCGATTGCCGTTTCAGGCCTGGTTGCTGGAGATTCTGCAACAGGTGCGACGTTCAACTTCAGCCGGACGCCGACATGTGCCCAAGGAGGGGCTTGCCAAGTTGGTGACACCGGTCCAGGTGGCGGCAAAGTCTTCTACGTGTCAGGTTCAGCGATAAATGCCGTCGCAGGGATAAGTGGTGGTGGAATTTATCTAGAGATGGCACCTGCAACATTCACAAAAACAACCTATAAGTGGTGTCTTGGGCCAGCAAATCCAAACACGACACTTTTTGGAGCCACGGCAACTGCAATTGGAACTGGTGCGGCAAATACCAAGATAATGATTGATAACTGCTCGGGCGGCGCAGGGTTTGAGGCAGCTAATTTAACTTTAGGAGGGCAGTCCGATTGGTTCCTTCCCTCTTTTAGCGAGTTATCGGAAATTTACGCTAAGCGAAACATGCTTGGTTTAGGTTCCGGAACGGCTGCTGCTGGATATGTCTATTGGTCTTCTACTGAATCCACTTACATGTTTGCTGCTTCTCTAGTCCCCTGGGCGGGAGTTGGTGCACAGAATAAAGATCAAGCAACTCCCTATCTTCCAATTCGTGCTTTTAGTTCGACAGTTTCAACTTATAGCGCGTCAGTCACTCCGCCAACAAATGCGGGAAGCTACGCAATTACTCCCTCCGCGCTGACTTTAGGTAGTGGAGTAACCACCGATTACTACAAGGCAACTCTTTACGAGACAGCCACTTTGACAATAAACAAGGCCAGCCAGGCCGCATTTACAAGCTATCAAACGCTTTTGGGAATTTTTGGAACTGCATTCACTATCTATACATTTGGCGGTAGCGGTGATGGCGTTGAGACAGTCACGGCTACAAATGGCACAGCGACAGGTTGTGTTTTAAGCGGGACAGTATTAACAGTAGCGGCGGCAGGTACATGCGTAATTACTGCAACAAAGGCAACTAGTGAAAATTATCTGGAGGCTAGCTCCACCTTTTCAGTAATTCTGTACTACTTCGTTCCAGAGGCTGCAGCACCGGTTTCAAATACACCGACGCAAATAGCGGTTGCAATCTCAAATGGGTGGAGCCTTAACCCATCAATAGGTCCAACCATCACCGGAATTTCTCCTACTTCAGGTCCGGTCGGAACTGTGGTCACAATTTCCGGCACGGGTATGGATGGCGTCGACACAATAAGAATTGGCCGCAAGAATCTAACTTCAGTTACTGGCATTAGTTCTACCTCTGTCAGCGGCGTCATTCCGGTCGGGGCTGCAACGGGACCGATTTTGGTTTCAAATTCTTTGGGAAGCCATTTTGACGCGAGTGGATTTACGGTCACGCCATAGAACACCACGTCATTAAGTGAATTTTTGAAATGTACAAGTCCTAGCTTCTTGCCAGACATCAGCTCCACCGTTCCAGCCCTTGAGAGATGCCATGCGCTGCGACATTCCGGCCTTTTCTACGTCGAATTCCAGGCAATGTTCGGGGTTTACAGGCAGGGTGATCTCCGAGAGTGACCCACGGGGACCCCTCCAATAGAATGGCCTCAGTCTGTTCTGGCGCTTCAATTCCAGGGGCTCGTGGGATCTACAAGAAGTGGGGGTTGTCGAGAATATGACAATTCAACGCCATTTCAAGCCAGGTGCCCGAGTCAAAAAGAAGTCCAGAGTGCTTCTCGCAGTCCTTCTTATTTGCAATTCGCTGGTCGCTATTTTCGCGGCCGCTCCAGCCCACGCTGGAACTTTTAGCGGATCCTCTTCAGTCAGCGTGACTGCAAATAGCACAAAACTCGTCCTCGACGACTTAACTCTCTCCAATACCAGCCAAAACTATGCAGGTCAAAATATGACATTTGCGATTACATCGCCAGCTGCTACTGAAATCCTTTCGCTTAAATCAGTTGGAAGTGCAGATACGGCTTTGAACGCGATTTCCATCGTTGGCAGCTCTGTTTTTAGAGGCACAGGCTCAGGCTCAACCCTGATAGGTGCTATCGACGGCACTCTTGATGGCACCGCAGGTAAAAATCTGAAAATAAATTTTACCAACTCATTCGTTAACGGTTCATTCACTGATTCAACTATTGTTTCTACCGTAGGAAACGTTGTAACACTGAACGGATGGACGGTATACAATCAGAGAGTTTACTTATCTGGCACCGGGCAAAGTAGCCCCACAATTATTGCTGGGTTTGCAGCACCTGCAGATACTGCCTTCCCATCTCCTCTCAACGGTCAACAACCCTACGATCGGTCGCCGGCAAATAATCCATTCAGCTACAGCAATACTTATGCGCGATCTGGATATGGATACGCACTTCAGCTTTCCAATATGAATGGAAGTTGCATCACTAACAATCAGGGTTATTGCATCGTTCGGGGTCCTTATGTTGTCAGTAATAGCGCCGTCTATCTCACCAGCGCGGACTCGGTATCATTCTCTTGGTACACCCAAGGTTCGAGTGATTCGTACGATGCTTTTGGATACTTGGTAAACACTTCTACAGGTGCGACCATCCAACTACTTAATGCAACAGGTGCAGATGCATACGCTACCCGTGCATGGGGCCCGACCACAGTTGCGATGAGTGGTGTCGCAGGCTTCACCGCAGGCTATTACAAATATGTCTTCATCAATGGCACATGGGATGCAACCGGTGGCACAGCACAAGGAGCTTTTCTAGCAATTGACGATGTTAGCGTTACTAACTCGGCGGCTGCGCTCACAGTTAGCAACGCAGATGTGCAAGCAGTTGCGCGACTTCTCCAGTATAAAAATGCAACTGCAACACCTGCAAGTTCCACGAGGACACTGGGTGTTTCGACAACGCTTTCTGAGTCCACTTCAAAAACTATCAACGTCGCAAATCCAATATCTCTAACTGCAACATCAGCGACTTTAAACCTCAATGTCGGAGTTGCTGGATTCGATACAGTAACCGCTACTTCGGGTACAGGAACAAAAACTTTTACCTTAACGTCCTCGCCAACGAATGCTGGAATTACAGTTGATACAAGTCAGGCAAATATTGCCGTGCTCAATGTTGCTAACTCCGTGCTCTCAGGAACCTATCTCGAGACGGTGACCGCAACCGATCAGGCTGGAGCGACTTCTGATTATTTGATTACGGTAAGCGTCACCAAGCAGAATCAAGCAACGTTGTCGATGACTAATGCCAGTACTGCGCGATACGGTGAATTACTCCGGCTCACATCGAGTGGCGGTTCTGGAACAGGAGCTTTGAGCTACCTCGTTGCTAGCGGCACATGTACCGTTTCGGGTGACTCGCTCACAGTTGGAGTTGTGGGATCAACCTGTATTGTCTACGCCTCAAAAGCCGCAGACAATGCCTACAACAGTGCAACTTCTTCCAATCAACAAATTACCATTACAAGAGGGCCACCAACCCTGAGTTTGATTTATCCCAATTCAAACTCGGTTACCTACTCTTCCGGTGGAACGCTTACACCTTCTACGGCAACTCGCACAGGTGATGGAGCAATTACTTACTCAACTCCGTCGTCTGCGTCGATCTGCACCATTAGTTCGAGTACCGGTGTAATAACGACAACTGGTGGTGGCACTTGTTCCGCAGTCATGAACGTTGCGCAAGGAACCAACTATCTTGCGGCCTCAGAAACTGCAACAGTTACGATCAACGTAGCGACTTTGGCTCGCCCTTCTGCGCCGGTTGGACTCGCGGTTTCTGGCTCTTCAACTTCTGAAACAGTCACAGTCAGTTCAATCTCTGGTGCATCTTCTTACACGCTACGTGTCTATTTGGCGACAGACACTTCCACGGTTATTTCTGGAGGAACAATCACTTCCTTTACATCGGGTGGAACAGTCTCAGGATTGCAACCTGGCACCGGTTACCAATTCACTGTAACCGCAATCGGTGATGGCATTACGTGGAATAGCTCTACTGCATCGCCTTTTTCAGCCACCGTAGCTACAAACAAAGGGAGCTTGTCGCAACCAGTAGTTACTGCATCGGCAACTTCTAATACGCCAAAATCTATCGACGTCTCGTGGGGTGCCATAACCAATCGAAGTTCCTATACATTAAAGTTGTACAACTCGGCTGGAAATACTGTTCTTGCGACGCTAACTGGTTTGACGGGCACCTCCCGCACAATAACTGTCTCAGACTATGCATCGCTGGCTGGAGCCACTAGTTATAAAGTATCGGTCACTGCAATCGGCGGTTCGCAATACAACGATTCGCTTGAGTCGACTCCGGCTTCCGTGACAACCTTGGATACGCCAGCGACTGCTCCTACAATTACCTCACAGCCAGCAAGTGCAAATAAGAGCGTTAGCCAGACTGGTACCTTTACCGTTGGCTTAACCGCAAATGACTCCGGAACCATCACTTACCAGTGGCAAGTATATTCTGGTTCTTCGTGGTCCAACATCGTCGGCGCAACAAGTAGTTCTTACACAACCGCCGCCTTAGCTATTGGTGATAACGGCAAGAAGTATCGCGTCATCGTATTGAATACAAAGCCTGATAACTCGACAGCGACTGTTACATCTGACGGTATTGCGACACTAACTGTAACCCGCACTAACATCAGCCCACCGGTTGCTCCTACTGGCTCTGCAACGAGTGGCTCTGCCTCATCGATTAACGTCACACGCTCTGGTGTTGCTAACGCCTCCTCCTACACCGCACGGATCTATCTAGCCAGTGATACCTCTACTGCGCTGCAGACCATTACCTCATTTAGCTCTGGCTCTGCCATTACTGGACTGAGTGCTAATACCGCCTATGTGGTGACTATTACCGCTATCGGTGATGGCATCAGCTATGCCGATTCAGCAGCATCACCATTTTCTGCCTCGATTACTACTAAC
>Ga0209829_10004190_pt1 | contig 10263 bp, 8 predicted proteins | sample C_140205_EF_Meta_FD_187311 | JGI IMG/M metagenome (GOLD analysis project Ga0209829, IMG submission 187311) | Freshwater microbial communities from Lake Croche, Canada to study carbon cycling - C_140205_EF_MetaG (SPAdes) (version 2) | ecosystem: Environmental > Aquatic > Freshwater > Lake... | reverse complement strand
AATCATCAACCATCAGGACTCTTGTCTTGAAACATTCAAGTCAGTTAACTTTTAAGGAGTTTTAAATGTCAGTTATCAACACAAACACAAAAGCACTCGTGGCACAAGAGTCGATGCGCGTAAGTAACCTGAGCTTAAGCCAGGCTATGGAGCGTTTATCTACGGGTAGCAAAATCAACTCGGCCAAAGACGATGCTGCTGGATTGGCGATTACAAATCGCATGACTTCACAAATTCGCGGAATGGCTAAAGCGATCAACAACACCAATGACGCAATTTCTATGTCTCAAACTGCAGAGGGTGCATTGGGTAATGTAGGAGATATATTGCAGCGTATGCGTGAGTTGTCAGTTCAATCTGCGACTGGAACTATGAACGATAGCGATCGTGCTTCACTGCAGTTAGAAGTTTCGCAATTGAAATTGCAAATTGATGATATCGCTAATAAAACTAATCATAACAATATTAAACTACTTGATGGGTCTGCTAGAAATATTACGATTCAAACTGGCACAAAAAGTGGCGATACAATGAAGATTGGTTTTGACTCAGTAAAAACCAAAGACATAGGTGTTGGCTCAAAAGTAAACTTGTCATCAGTTGGTGGAAAATTCACTGCAGCTGGTGCACTAGACGCCTTAACCAATAGCTCACTTTATCTTAATGGAGTTGCCGTTGGTGCTTCATTAGCAGTGGACGATCATGCATCAGTTGCTAATGCAACAACTACTTCAACTGGGGCGGAGAGCGCAATTGCAAAAGTGGCTGCGATTAACAAAGTGTCATCTTTAAGTGGAGTTTATGCGCAAGTAGTTGGAACGTTTGTTTCCGGTGCAGCTATGACAGCCGACGCATCTAATGTATCAAGCGGCACATTGACAATTAACGGCATTACCACAGACACATTCTCTACCTCATTAGACACAAGTTTAACAAGAAAAAATGTTGTTACGGCAATCAATGCTAAGTCTGGTGCTACTGGTGTAGTGGCAACGGATACGGGCGATGACACTTTGGGCGTCACATTAAAGGCTGTCGACGGTCGAAACATTGATTTAACAATGAACTCAGGTTTAACTGCTTCTACTTTGGGTATAGCTTATTCAGCAGCAACCACATACATAGGTTCATATTCTTTATTCACATTGGATGGGCGTGATATCAATGTATCAGAAAAAACAAATGCATCATCTGCATCTGCAACCTCTGGCTTGGTAATGGGCACATACAAGGCAGATACAGCAATATTTAATACATATGCAAGAACTGTTCAATCTACCACTGCTACGATTGCTTCTACAGGTATGCTGACCGCAAGTACGATGGTAATCAATGGCGTTCAAATTTCAGGTGCCAGTTCTAATGATGATGCGGCTAGTTACGTTACGTCCTCTTCAACAAGAGCAGCAAGTGCAATTGCTATCGCAGCTGCAATCAATAAGAGTGCTGCGCAAACAGGTGTTACAGCCAAAGTTAATGCAAATATCGTAAGGTCAAATTCTGATACAGCATTTACCGTTTTAGCTGGACAAAGTACAGCAGTTTTAACAGTTAACGGTACTTCAATAACTGTGAATATGCAATCAGTTAATGGTGTTGTAGATTCAATTAATACCAAGTCAAGCGCAACAGGAGTTACTGCTTCTGTTTGGGGTAGTGGAGTTCAATTAACTGCTGCTGATGGAAGAAATATTGTTCTAAATTCTTCTGCAAGTGCAGTAAACTTCGGATTGGGAGGAGTAAATGTAGGAGATGCGGCAACATCCTCCGCAGGTACTGTCTTCTACTCTTCAATTGCATTAACCTCTGACAACGCCTTTACAGTGAAAGCTGGAGCAGGCGGTGTTTCGAATCTTGAGAACTTAGGATTCCGTCAAGGTACTTATGGTGCAACTGAGTCAGGAATGAAGATTAATCAGATTGACATTTCAACGGCCTCTGGTTCTTCACAAGCCATTCAAGCAATTGATGCTGCGATCAACACTGTGAGTCAAGCACAAGCAGTTTCTGGTGCATATAACAACAGACTTGATACTGTAATCAATAATTTGACTGAGTCAAGCAAAAACATAACTGCCTCAAGAAGCCGTATTCTTGATACTGATTATGCCGTTGAAACAACCAATTTGGCTAAGCAGCAAATTATCCAGCAAGCTGCAACAGCCATGTTAGCTCAGGCCAATCAGTCATCGCAGTCAATATTAAGCCTATTGAAATAATAGCTTTTTGGCTTAAAATGGGGTGGAGAAAACTCTCTACCCCATTTTTTTTATGAAAAAAATCGATAAATTAAACAAAAAAGTCGAAGAAGCTATTAATGATGGACGCTATGAATCTGCCATTAATCATCTAACTTCTCTAATAGAAATAGAACCTCTAATTCTTGAGTATTATTTTAAAAGGGCTAATGTTTTTCTTCGTCTCCAAAGATTTGAAGAGGGCCTCAAAGATTACGCATTTATAGTTAATAAAGATAACGCCAATATTGGTGCGCTTACAAATTTTGGAGCTTGTTTATTTAGATGTAACAAAATAAATGAAGCCAAAGAAATACTTGAATATACATTAGAAATAAGCCCAGATAACTTTGATGCACTGATTAATCTTGGATCAGTTTTTCAAGCAATGAATAAACCTGAAGAGTGTTTAAAAATAGCAATAAAAGCAATTCAAGTGAGACCGAACGCTGCGATTGCATACAATAATTTAGGAACTGCTTTAGGTGACTTAACCTTAAACAAAGATTCAAGGGAGGCTTTTTTAACTGCCAATCAGTTGGATCCAACTTATACGACAACTATCATAAATTTAGCTCAACTTGAGGTTAAATTAGGAAATAATCACAAAGGAATAGAGCTATATGAAAAAGCATTGAAGTTGCCGAATATAACCTCACTTGAAATCGACCTGATAAATTACTATCTTTCATATTCATATCTTGAAGAGGGAAATTTAAAAAAAGGATGGCAAAATTTTGAATGTGGTTTTAGTCAGCTTATACCGTTAGGCGCAAGAAGATCAATTCGAAAATTTAAAGCCAAAAAATGGGATGGCCAAAATATAGGTAGCTCCAAACTCATGGTCTGGCGCGAGCAAGGACTTGGTGATGAGTTAACTTTCAGCAGTTGTTTTGTAGATTTACATGCGGATAAAAATTGCGTAAATGTAATAATAGAGTGTGAAGGTAGGCTAATTCAAATATACAAAAGAATTTTTCCAAAATTTATATATAGGGTACCTAATATAGATTCAGAAGGTTATACAAACGAAGATTTTGAGTATCAATGTGCAATGGGTAGCTTGCCTAAAATTTATAGAAATAATATTGAAAATTTCAACTTTCCTCCAATGCAGTTTAAGGCCTTAGAAAGCAAAATAATTGAATTCAAAAAAAGACTGAAAAACTTTGAATCAAAAATGCTTGTTGGGATTTGCTGGCGAAGTGGGTTGCTTAATGTTGCAAGGAACAACGACTACACAGCACTAGATGACTGGTCTATTCTTTTGTCTGTTCCCAATATTCAGTTAGTAAATCTTCAATATGGTGATTGCGAGAATGAGCTGAAACTTTTTGAAGAAAAAAACAATATATCAATATTAAGATGGGAAGATATTGACTTAAAAAATGATTTAGAAAGTGTCATAGCAATTTGTAGCGAATTAAATTGCGTCGCATCGGTTGCAACTGCAGTTACTTACCTTTCTGGTTTTAGTGGAGCTAAAACATATCTTATGACGCACAACGGTTGGAATTTATTAGGTTCAAAAAGTAAATTGCCCTGGTGCAATGCTATTGAATTACTCATTGCAGATTTCGAAAAACCCGTTGCTACTTGCTTAGATGTACTGAAATTGAAGTTATTGAACTTTACTAAAAATTGATCTTAAAAAATTTAAATTCAATTGAAATGTTCTTTCATGACGGGCATACCAAAATTAACATTTTGGATTAGTCGTTTACCAATTATTTCATCATAGTATTTAGGTGGCAAACCAAAGCCAGGACGCACGCTTCGGATATGCTTATCTGTAATGATTTCCCCTGCTAAAGCATCTTTTACAAAATATAAAGATCTACGAAATTTAACATTAACCAATTCACTGGCCTGTCTTTCATAGCTCACATCGCCTAAAGCTTCCCAAGCCGTTTTGACGCCAAAACAAAGAGCTTTCAAATCAGCAGGCTCTAATGAGAAGGAATCATCGGGTCCACCGCCACGACGATCTAATGTGAAGTGTTTTTCAATTATCGATGCTCCCATTGCAATACTCGTGATTGCAGTAGTATTGTCTAGGGTGTGATCAGATAAACCTGTAACAACTCCAAATCGAACTCGCATATCTTGAATGGTTTGAAGGTTATAGTCTGATGCAGGAGCTGGATATCCACTAACACAATGCAATATGGCTAATTGCCTACACCCCGAACATTTTGCAGTGTCAATAGCCTCTTGTATTTCAACTTCGCTGGCCATACCGGTAGAAATAATCATCGGCTTACCAGTTTTTGCTACATATCGGATTAGTGGTAAGTCAATAGCCTCGAATGAAGCAATTTTATATGCAGGGGCATTTAAACTTTCTAATAGGTCAACAGCTGTAGTATCAAAGGGTGAACTAAAAATAGTAATTCCCACTTTTTTTGCATGATCAAACAATGGTTTGTGCCATTCCCAGGGCATATGTGCCTCTTCATAAAGGTCATAAAGAGTTCGACCGTCCCAGAGACCACCTTTTATGCAAAATTCATCAGTATTACATTTGAGCGTAATTGTGTCGGGTTTGTATGTCTGAAGCTTAACAGCATGAGCGCCAGCTGATTTAGCTTCTTCTATGATTCGCATAGCAGTATCAATATTGCCATTATGATTGGCTGACATTTCCGCAATTACATAGGGCAAAAAGTTTGTTCCAATAAAATGATCATTTATTTTAAAATCAGATAATTGCATAGAAAACATATATACTTTTTTGAGTTAATAATATTATTTGAAAATTAAATATTAGTTTGACCCCAAAGCACCATTTCTTTGTTATCAATCATTTTTCCTTCAAGTCCAAGATTATCAAAAAATAGTTTCATCACTGAAATTTTATTTAAATCAATTGAACAAGGTTCTAATAGATTCAACATGGATTGCACATCGTAGAATGCATTAATACAGTTGTATTCAGAAGTCTCTTTTAAATTTAATCTAAAACTATTGCAGCCAAGGTTAGTGCCTTTTCCAAATCTATAGTCTTCAGGAGTTCTGAATCTACAAAAAACATATCCGCCAGCTCGGATTGATGGACCAAATTGCTGAATTACTTCGCGAGCTCTTAAGAAATGTATATAGTAAATACTGCCGGGCATAAGTAAAACATCTATGGTACCAAAGTCAGGCAAAGGATCGTTCATGTCTTTAACTTCTAATCTAGCCGGTGGGTAACCCTGTAATTCAAAGTTTCGTTTGCCTTGAGTAATGAGGTGAGTAGCCATGTCCAAGCCTATGCATTCCCAGCCATAAGCAGCAAAAAGTGATAAATTATTTGCATTGCCACATCCTAATTCAAGAACGCGTCCAGTTTTATTATGAAAACCATTTTTGAAAAAAAATCTGGTTACCATCTCATCGGGAAACTTTAACCCTTCTAATTGGGATAGTATATTCATGGTAAATTGCTCCTTTTGCATAAATCAATAGTTCCTGAAGAACAAATCACAGTTTTAGATTCAGGTCCAAGGTTAAAAATTATATCTAATGTAGACATATTGGCTAGGAAATTACTGCCTTGATAATAAACAGGGTGAGTAAAGTTCTGCCAACAATGAGTAATTTTATGAGAAGCTAATTGGGATTCGTTAACATAATCTCTCGCACCCTCATTAGATAAATAGTGATCCGCACCTACAGATTGACACATCTCAATAAGCATTTGAGTTTTTGCTCCGGATATTTGAGGGAATAAATAACTCTCAACTGTAGGTGTTTTAATATTGATCCATTTGCAAATTAGTGATATCAATGATCTATTAAGGTGACCCAATGAGTCATATTTGCGATTGATGGCATCATCTAACTCCGGGTAATATTGATTGAAGAATGGTCGCTTCACATACGCTTGACGTATCGAGCCTAAGTGCTTACGACGCCAAGGCTCTTCACTTAATTGAACCTCATCTATACACTGGCCAAATCTATCGGCCTTAATGACGGGAACGGAGAGTAAATGTTCTTTGCCATTGAGAGCAATCCGATTCCTTTGCTGCCAACTTTTGGGACTAAATTGGACATGGCCAACGTACATAAATAAATCAGAAAGAGCTAATTTATTAAAAAATATAATGCCGGGTAAATAAACCGGTTGATGTCCAGACAAGATCAATTTAAGTCTCCTAATAATTGATCTAATATCGAAGCTACACGAATCATCCCTTGTCCATCAAAGCATGAATTTTGACAGGTACTCATAAATAATAAATCTTCTGGGCTGTTTATTAACGTATTGACAGCCAAAATTGCAGAATTAGGACTTGGTTGATTTATTGTTAGATTGTGACAAGCTCCACGTTCTGAAAACCAGGTAGCCTGCGGGCATAAATCCATAATTTGAGGAAATGCTACTACAGGCACACCAGTAGCCACGGCTTCGTAAAGACCTGTGCCAGCTGTAACCAGAGCAACTTCTGAAGTTGAAAATAAATGTGCAACTTCATAAGCTTCTAGATTCCTAAAAAGAGATACATCGCTTAATTTACATAAACTCTCTAATTCAGTAAAGCCTGTAAATGCATTGCCAATAATTAAATTTACTTTAGCTGCAGCGAATCGTTCAGTGCGATGACTTATTATGTTTAGTATCCAATTACGCGCATCATCACCGCTACCAATTAGAATAGTTAAAATACCAGAAAACAAACCTGTCCAAGGAGTTGAGGAAAAAATAGGGTGAACTAATGAATATTTTGAACCAATATAAAAAGTTCTTTTCATCTCCACATTTTCATACACATGATATTCTGGCATTACTGTCCCATTAAAAATAATGTCTGCTGGAACCATTCCGCCGTGATCATCAATGGCAATAACAATTGCGTCTTTGTAACGAAATTGAAACCAATTACATTCTTTGTAAATTGGTATATCGCATAAAATAAAATCTACTTTTTCAAAATTAAAGTGAGACCAATTAATATGCAACCAGCTATCAACAGATTTGTGCGTTGCCTTTGGAAAATATTTAATGAGCGATGCACCACAACTCACAACTGAAAGTTCAAAAGGTCTTTTCAATAATTGCAGCAATCTTGAGCACCTAATGACGTGTCCCATGCCTACATCGATACCACCTTCAGTCAGTAAAACAATATGTGAATTAATATTTCTATTCATAATTTGAATTTAAATTATTTCTTAAAATATGTGAATTAAATAATAATTCAGCATGAATCCAATCTTCATGAGTATCTATATCTTGAACTCTTGATCTTGGCAGTATTAGTGGTAACGAATATGAACTAAATACTTTTTTTTCACAAAGCCATGAATTAGACTTGCCCCAGTAAAACTGACCAGCATCGTGCCAAGCCACTTCTAAATCTTGAGACCTTGTATTAAATTGTTCTGGATTAAACATTTCCACATGATTATTGGGTAAAATTCTCAATGCGCGTTGAATTGGAAATGGATAATTTGTAACCGAAAATGCGTAGTCTGCATTACCCGCAATTAATTGATCGAGTCCATTTTTTATGTCTCCAGGTTGAAGGAATGGTGCTGTCGCATAAATGCAACATGCTTCACTTACTACAATCGAATTATTGTTAATCCATTCGATAGCATGTTTAATGACTGGAATTGTACCTACGTGATCATCAGATAACTCTGGTGGTCGAATAAATGGAACTTCAGCGCCATATTTTTTTGCAATCATAGAAATTTCAGCATCATCTGTACTAACAATAATACGATCAAAGCACTTGCTTTTATAGGCGGCTTCAATAGACCAACCTATCATTGGCTTACCGCCAAATGGCAATATATTTTTCCGAGGTATTCTTTTGCTACCTCCTCTAGCTGGGATGATTGCGAGTCTCATAACTTTTTTATTTTCTTTTAAAAAGTTGAAGCTCTGAATGAAATCCATCTACTGTCACAAATCCGTAGGGGTAAACATTACGTTCAACCAAATCGTAGTTGGGTAGCATTGACACATAATCATCTGAACGAATTGGCGTACGAACGCCAACGTGTCCATCTTTTTGAATTTGTTTGCCCTCGCGCATATTACGTAACAAAATCCATTTTGTATTTAATCGTTCAACATGTTTTAAATAATTTTTTACAACATGAGGCTCCATTTCTTGAAATGAAATAAAGTTTATAAATAAATCAACTTCACCTATCAGTTGCTCAATTTGCCAGGAACATAAAACAGAAGCAGGCTTCAGTTTCTCGATATCAATTGTTTTGTGATCTTTTACTTCTTCAAAGCCGGTTACATTTTCAGAACCCAAAACACATTTCAGATAATAATCAGCCACAAATTGTGTGGGTGGAATGTCAATGTCGATGTACTTCCAATTTTCAATCCCAGCCTGTGACCATATTTCACCTAATGTTCCAAAGCCGCCACCAATTTCTAATACGGTTTTTGGAATTTCATGATTTAAATATTGTTTTAAGAAACTCATTCCTAGAAGATAGTTGAGTGCCGAGCGACTGTATCTTTTACCGTCCCATTCAAATTGCTCTACGGGTTGCCCATGTGTACTTTCGCTAAAGTTATGTAATGCCGGCAACTTGTTTTTTTGATCGCTAGCCAGAAGCACTCGGTAATCTGATAACGCAGATTGCTTGCCTGATAGAAAATGCTGTAAAGTTTGTTTTGATTTCTTGTCTTTTGGATATACAGTTTCCCAATTTTGAATTAATGAATCTACTTGGTTCTCGCTGAATCCACTTGTTGGTGGTCCATATCCGGGTACAAAAAAACTTAATGCAGTAGGTATTCGACGGAATTGATCAACTCCTACCTCAATAATTTCTTTGCTTATCTGATTACTTGCCTCTGCCCAAAAAGATGTGGGTTGGTACATTTCGTTTTGTTTTTTTAGTAATTTGACTGCTAAATCTAAATTATTTAACTGCAGCATAGTTTTCTCCATTTTTAGTTAATTTTAAATTTTTTTTCTTACTTAGCATTTGAATTCCATCTTTTAATGCTTCACATACTGCGTTTTGTTCACTGGTTGTCATACTTGAAAATAGTGGAATACTTATGCAGTTTTTAAAATATTTTTCTGCAATTGGACAATAGCCTTTTATAAATCCTATTTTTTGATAATACGGCTGTAAATAGACTGGTATGTAATGCAGGTTTACTTGAATATTTTTTCGATGCATCCATTTGTACAATTCTTTTTGTTGTACATTTGCTTCCTGTATATTTATTAATACTGGGTATAAGTGGTATGCAGATGCGCTGTCATTGGATTGAAACGGTATTATTAATCCAAGTTCTTTTACTTTTTCATCATAAATACTTGCAAGATGCCTGCGTTTTGCTATAAACGAATCAAGTCTGTTCATTTGGCTTATGCCCAATGCAGCTTGCATTTCTGTCATTCTATAGTTATAGCCTAAATCTTTTTGTTGATAATTCCATATTTCATCTTCAGGACAAGTGTCCATTTCAAATATATCGTTTGTTATTCCATGGCTGCGCAACTTTTTCATGCTATTGCTGAGTTGAGCATCATTTGTAACGGCCACACCACCCTCTGCAGTTGTAATTATTTTGACTGGATGAAAACTAAATACTGTGATATCACTGTATCTACTATTACCAACTGGTTGATTTAAGTATTGAGCTCCAATCGCGTGAGATGCATCTTCGATAATTTTGAATCCGTATTGCGTAGATAAGTTACGAATGGCTACCATGTCACAACTCTGCCCTGCAAAATGGACAGGAACGACCACTTTTGGTAACTTCCCTTCTTTTTTTGCTGCTTGTAGTTTGATTTCTAGTTTGATCGGACACATGTTGTATGTCTTCGAATTAATATCCACAAAGTCAACTTGTGCGCCACAGTAACGGCCACAATTTGCCGATGCAACAAAAGTGATGGGACTGGTCCATAGCCAGTCACCAGGTCCCAAATCAAGAGCGAGGCAAGCGATGTGAAGGGCGGATGTTGCGCTATTAACGGCAACGGCAAACTGGGCTTGGCAATAATTTGCCACCGCTGTTTCAAACCTCGGCACCATCGGGCCT
>Ga0209829_10004189_pt1 | contig 10264 bp, 11 predicted proteins | sample C_140205_EF_Meta_FD_187311 | JGI IMG/M metagenome (GOLD analysis project Ga0209829, IMG submission 187311) | Freshwater microbial communities from Lake Croche, Canada to study carbon cycling - C_140205_EF_MetaG (SPAdes) (version 2) | ecosystem: Environmental > Aquatic > Freshwater > Lake... | reverse complement strand
CATCAGCCTCATCCCTCCCCATGCCGTCACCTTCTCGTCGCTGTACTCAATCTCGTATTGCGGGTTCACCATATGGGTGATGCTCCCTTCTCTGTTATCCCATGCCTATCGCAAAATCTGGGTTAAAACACTACCCGGAGAGTTATTACGAAGACGAAAAACCGCTTTTTGGCACCTTGGTAAATGACAGAACTCAAAAGCACTAGCCCTTGCTTCTAGGGAATAATCTCTGTCCCCACGCCTTCTTCTGAAAAGGCTTCGAGCAGCACCGCATGAGGAACTCCTGCCCCGAGGAGGTGGACTTTGCCGAGCCCATTGACCAGCGCCTTGGTGGCGGAGCGCACCTTGGGAATCATCCCTCCGGCGATGACACCACGATCAATCAGTTCCTCGGTCTGCGCAGCGGTGAGACCGTGAATGAGTGATTCGGGATCCAGGGGATCCTGCATCAGGCCCGGCACATCGCTCAGGAAGATCAGTTTGCTGGCCGGCAGTGCAGCGGCAAGAGCGGCCGCTGAGACATCGGCATTGATGTTGATCGGCTCGCCGGTTGGCAGGGCTCCGAGTGGTGAAATGACTGGCACTGCACCAGCCGCAAGCGCCTCTCGGACAGCCTGAGGATTGACCTCCTCGGCTTCACCCACGAACCCCAGATCGATCTCCCTGTTTTCAGGTCCTGTTAAAGGAGGCAGCTTACTAGCGATGAATACCTTACTGCCGGAAATCCCGACAGCCTTTACACCGAGAGCCCCGAGTTGCTTCACGATCCCGGGATTCAACTCGTCGTCGAGAACTGAGCGGACTATCTCTATAGTAGCAGTATCGGTGACGCGAAGACCGTCAACAAACTGAGGAACGAGTCCCTGCTCTTTCATGCGGGCATTGATCGCCTTGCCACCTCCGTGGACGAGCACGACACGGATACCTGCGGCATCTAGGAAGGCGATATCGATCAGGAAGCGTCCGACCTGCTCCTCCGAGTCCATGCTGCTCCCTCCGTACTTGATCAGGAAGATGCTGCCGCGGAATTTCTGCAGGTAGGGAAGGGCCTCGACGAGCGTCTCGGCGCGTTGACGTGAAGTGATCTGGGATGACATGAAAGATTTACAGTGAAAATTCCGAGAGATTCAGGCGCACATACTCCTCCGTGAGATCCGTGGTGAGTAAACGTGCCTCACCCTTGCCGAGATGGAGATTGATTGTGACTGAGAATTTCTTTTTCGCAGCGATCTTGCGAAGGAGGGCCTCACCCTTCGCGTCTTGGCATCCCGTGCCGTTCTTAGCGGCGAGGATTCCGTCATAGGCGATCTCCACCTTGTCGGGGTTCAGAGCTGCTCCGGCATAGCCCGCTGCATCGATGATCCTACCCCAGTTCGGATCGCTTCCGGCCCAAGCGCATTTGACGAGCTGGGAATTGGCAATAGCTCGCCCGACCTTATGGGCGTCGGCCTCAGACTTTGCACCCTTCACAGTGAGTTCGATCACGCGGGAGGTTCCCTCCCCGTCAGCGACGATGGCCATGGCCAGATCCCCGCAGACAGCATGCAAAGCCTCGGCGAAGGCTTTCCTCTCTGCAGCCGTGCGGATGGCCACCCTGGAAAGGCCATTGGCAAGTGTCAGAACTGTGTCGTTTGTACTGCAATCGCCGTCCACGGTAATGCAGTTGAAGGTCCTGGAGGTCACCTCTCCGAGAACCTTGCGAAGGAAGGCCGCTGGCACGGAGGCATCCGTGGTGATCACGCAGAGCATGGTAGCCATGTTCGGGGAGATCATTCCCGCTCCCTTGGCCATGCCTCCGATACGGAACGACTTGGCACCGATCTTCACCTTACAGGCCGACTGCTTCGGCACGCTGTCGCTGGTCATGATAGACTTGGCTGCGGCCGTTGCAGCAGCGGGAGATGCCTTCAGTGAAACGGCGGCTGATAAGATTCCGGGGAAGATTTTAGCAAGGGGGATCTGCACGCCGATGCGTCCTGTGGAGCAGACCAGCACCTCGTCGGCATCGATGCCGAGAGCCACGGCGACGGCATTCGCCATCTGTTCCGCAGCGCGATGCCCCGGTGTCCCAGTGCAGGCATTGGCATTGCCGCTGTTCAGGATGACGGCCCGTGCTTTCCCATCTTGCAGATGACTGCGGGAGAGGATGACCGGAGCCGCCTTGACGAGATTGGTGGTAAAGACACCGGCCGCTGTCGTGGGAACCTCCGAGACTACCAGGCAGAGATCACTGCGGAGAGGGCCTTTTGTGGGAGAAGTGCGTTTGATGCCGCAGGCGCTCGTAGCTGAGAGAAATCCCCGTGCGGCATTCACTCCACCAGGGATACGTTTGAGGTTCATAAGGATTATGCTTTAGAAGTTGAAAATAAAGGGATGAACCAAGCCCGTGGGAACGGGCGCGGAAGACAACGATGAAGTCGTTGCCCGCAGGGCGGCACAGCTTGCCGGGAGGCAAGTGCCGTCAATGGGATGAAGTATTCCTGGGGTCATTCAAATTAAATTTCCTTTTCCTCAAATCAGCCCCTCGGTCTCGGGCAGACCTGCCCGGATATTGAAGCACTGCACGGCTTGTCCCGCAGCTCCCTTCACGAGATTATCGATCACAGAGAGGATCACTACCCGACCGCTCCTCGGTTCCTCGTAGAGAGCGATATCGCAGAAGTTCGTTCCGATCACGTGCTTGGTCTCGGGCGGTTGCTCCCGGATCCGCACGAAAGGTTCGCCGGCATAGGCAGCAAGAAGAGCAGCTTTCAGGTCGGCGGCACTTTTCCCGACAGCGGGTGTCGCCACGATCGTCGAATGGATCCCCCGATTCATCGGAGCAAGATGAGGGATGAAGGTAATCGCCACGTTCTCGCCCGCCGCATGCGAAAGTTGTTGCTCGATCTCCGAGAGATGACGGTGCCGGGGCAGACCGTAGGCCCGCATGTTCTCATTACACTCAGCGTAGAGGTAGTCGACAGCTGCTTTCTTTCCCGCACCACTCACGCCACTTGCACTCGAAGCCACGATTCCCCTTGGATCGAGTAGCCCCGCTTTGAGAAGAGGAATGAGTGGGAGCTGGATACTGGTCGGATAGCACCCGGCGCAGGCGATGAGGGGAGAGGATTTGATTGCCTCCCGTGAGAGTTCGGGAATCGCGTAGATGGCCTGCTTCAAGAGATCCGATGCGGGGTGTTCACCTCCATAGTAGTCGGCATACACTTCCGGATCCCGCAGTCTGAAATCCGCGCTCAGATCGATCACCACCTTGCCAGCCCTCAGTGCCGTCGTCGCATACTCAGCCGCAACTCCATGGGGCAGGGCCAGAAAGACCACGCCGGCATCACATTCGGCGACATTGGCAGGATCGGCCTCGGTGAAGAGTAGTTCTGCAATCTTCAGCCCTGTGAATCTGGGCATCACCTCTCCGAGGGATTTGCCTGCATACTGCCGGGAAAAGACCGCCCTGACTTCGGCAGAGGGATGCCGGTCCAGCAGGGCACAGAGCTCCTCGCCGGAATAGCCGCTGGCACCCACGATCGCGACCTTCAGCAGCGCTGGGTCAGTCTTATCGTAAATGGAGCTCATGATCGAAATACACTAGTAAAACTACTGGCCAGCGCAACGGCCGAAACGCGGCATCAGAAATTGATCTGGCAGAGGGCAAACACGCAGAGAAGAGTTTTTAATATGGAACTCATGAACTCATGAATCTGACAATAAATAAAAAAACTATTGGTAATACTTGTTTTTCTTACTTATTGGTAATACTTTTCTGTGATGAGTACGCTCGTTACCACCAAGGGTCAGGTCACGATCCCAAAGAAGTTGAGGGATCGCTATGGCATCCGGCCTGGTGCCCTGATCGACTTTGTGGTAGGACCCGATGGTATTCAGCTTCGCAAGGTCGTGAAAAGAGAGGGGAAAGGAGTCCTGGGATGTCTGAAAAATAAACTTTCCGGACACAGCATCTCCGCACTCCTCGATGACCTTCGGGGTGAGGTCGTGGTACCCAAGAAACCAAAGTCATGACCATCATTGCCGTGGATACCTCCGTACTGCTCTCGATCTTCAAGGGAGAAGATGCAGGCTCCGAGTGGCTCGAATTTCTTCAGGCTCTTGCGGAAGCCAAGAGCCTCATCGTCTCATCGGTCGTGGTTGCGGAGGTGAGATCTTTTTTCCCTAACGATGCCCAATGCATGAAAGCCCTGCGCGCGCTGGAACTCCGTCACAGCCTTTTGGAGGAAGAGACGGCGCTTCTTGCCGGAAAGATTTTCCGCTCCTACCGCAATCAGGGTGGACTCCGCACCACCATCCTGCCCGACTTCCTGATTGCGGCTCATGCCACTACCCAGGCCGACGCCCTCGCCACAGAGGATCGAGATTACCTACGCGCCTACTTCCCCTCGATCAGACTGCTTAAACCATAGGAAATGTGGCCGCAGGCAGGCCTCCCGCAGAGGCGCGGAAGCGTAGAGAGGGATAAATTGGTATCATCGATAAACCATGAGAAACATCATGATGAAATCAATCCGAGGGCTTTTTGCAGACCTAAGTAACCGCTGATTTAATCGCATAGAGGCCGTTGCGTGAAGAACTGGCTGCGGGGCAAGGCGGCTTCGCGGGAGCATCCCCGCCGCGGGCTGTAACCGCGAAGCCAACACAGCCCCCGGCCGGTTATCTCCGCAACCCTATGGGCTGAAGTCCGTTGTCGATTTTTGTGGCGTTGCTCGTTTGGGCGAGACCGCTGCGGGTATCGCCCAGCGCTCGCGCCTTCAAAAATCAGCAACTGGCTTTCAGCGGCCATCATGGGATTTTAATCAGCGGTTCCCTAAGCTCTGCACTGCGTCTATTAATCTTTTCTATCCTTCATCTCAGCGCCTCTGCTCAGCGAGAGAGCATTCCTTCAGGTCGCAGCAAAAGGCATGTCGGAACATGGCTTAGTCATTCGAGGGTTGCCCGAGAAGTCCGATGGGCAGCAGACACGAGGATGCCTGGTCGGAGACGACCGGCAGACAAAAGGATCTTGCACGTTACCGCAAGAAACCAGATGCTTTCTGGCTCGAGAACGGGCTGTAGCACAGCTTGGTAGTGCGCTTGAATGGGGTTCAAGAGGTCGTGGGTTCGAATCCCGCCAGCCCGAGTCTCGGTTTTTTAAGAGGACTTCTTCGCTCTGAAGATGTTCCAGAGGAGTGGTGGGGTAGATAGGGTGCGTAGGTCGCTACAGGATCGCTACAGAGACGTTTCTTCAGTTCTTCTCTGTAGGGACAGACTGAAGGGAGAAAAGAAGGGGAAATGTCTTGCAGTATCTGATGACGCTCCGATGCTTAATCCAATCCCCTCGAACTCGGATGGACTTCTTCAAAACTCTTGCGATGGTTGGGTTGGTGGGTGTTGCTTCACTCACTACTCTTGATGCTGAAACGATAGAATTTACGATCTCACCAACTGTCCGTGGGTTGGGTACAAATCCTGTTTTAAATTTCAAGATAGATGGGGAGATTCTCTCAGGATCTATTCCTATATCCCAAGGTTCCAGATTGGTCGATCAGTCCGCTCAGGGATTTGCCAATCCATTAGATGCGGTAGTGTTCATTACATGGCTTCAGCAAACGGGAAGGTTTGATGAATACAGAACATTCATTAACAACTTTACTACAGTTGCAAATGCCGACCAAAAAATGTGGAATCTGATGAATTCCGATCAGATACTCCTTCAACAACAACAAACTCTCAAAAGATGTTCAGTAATAAGACCATTATTATTAATAAACGGAGCAGAAGGCATCAAAACTCTTGTGTATGTTGTTGAGGGGGAGAAGTTGAAGGTTGTTTACCCTCTTCCATTTAAGAAAGAGAGAAGTATATGCAGATTCAGTCTATTGAATTTAGGTCATGATAACGATTCAAATATCATTACTGCTCTCATAGAGCAGTACGGTATGAATCATCAGGAATGCATCGAGTACCATACAGTCAGACCTTAAGAGTCTGCGAACCCATCCACTTCCAAATCCCGATAGAATCAGCTTCTACGAGGATAGACACCCCTCGAATACTCGCTGAAACAAAACAATCCCCCACTCTCCAATGAACTTCTTTAAGATACCTGCCTTTCAAAACATTGTTAGCATGATTGGGATCATACTTTTGTTGAAATCCCTCCGATTAATTGATGCCTATCAATCTCATCCACAATTTTCTAATGGATTAATTGCAGTCTCAGTTCTGGTAGCTTCTCTGCTTTTTATTTTTAACAAAAAGATCACTGGGTTTCTGATTAAAAGCGAAGAGTAGTATTCCCTTCCACCCCCCCACTCCCCAATGATCATCCTTACCATAGGATTAAGATTCTCCAATGCACCTTGGACGGTATGGGCATCTTTTCTACTCTTGGTTGTTCTGCTCTTTCTGTACCTAGGACTCAGAACAGGACAGATGGAGTTGTACGTTCTGTCGGTGGCGAAAGAGGAAAGACCCATCCTTTACTGGTCTACGATGGTAGTTATGACCATTGCCGCTGTGGTCTTCGGATTCTATCTGATCCAGAACCTCTTTTGACCTCCCCAATGAACTTCTTCAAAACACTTGCGTTGGTTGGGTTGGTGGGTGTTGGGATGGTATCGGAATCTCTCTATGCTTCTGATCTTGAGATCATTCAACCCACCCTATCTCCGAAAAAGGATTATGCCTTCGCACGAGGAGAAGACTTCAAGGGTGACTATGCAGTTTTGGTACGTACTCCTCAGAATAGTCCAATAGGTCATCAGTTTCGGTCTGTTGCAGCTCTGTATAAGCCGAACAACAAAAACCTATCGAGCGTTTGGGATTCCGATGAAAGCTTTGTAGCAATTAACTGGTCTACCAAACACGGTAGTAGCGAAGTAGAGGTTTTCCATCGTACATCTGACGGGCTTAAAGAATGCGAATTGCCAGATCTGGAAGCATGTATTCTCGCAAATACCATGGATGCCATTGGTTTGAGTAGAATCTATCCAGTTGCAGTCAAGTGGACAAAAACAGGAATTCTTAATATTGATGTAAAAGCCATTGTCATTAAAAGCAGGAACGGGAATCAGTTGAATACATTCGATGTAAGATACGATTTTCAGATCCAGTTTTTACCAAATGGAAAGTCGCATATCGTTTCCGTGATGAGGAGCTTCATTAGCGACTAAGCCACCCACTAAAGCCCCATAGAATCAGCCTCTATGAGGATAGACACCTCTCAAACACTCGCTGGAACAACAAAACACCAATACACAATGAACAAACAAGAATTGACATGGCTATCTATTAGAATCTTTGGACTCTATATGATTGTCGAAGCTGTCAAAGCTCTACCTGGAGTGTTTTCAGGCTTATACAGAATGGCAATATCCTTCAGTATTCCTATTATAAAGGGACAGGAAAACCTGTCCGGGCAGATAGGCGATGCTTTAAAAGCCGTGCTAGTAAGCTCAGTTTTACAGCTAGTTATTTACACTATCGCTGGAGTGTATCTACTTCGAGGAGGTGTTTTTCTTTTTAAACTGATTTGTCCTTCGAACGAACAGGAACACCCTTCCAAAACCCCATAGAATCAGCTTCTACGAGGATAGACATCTCTCGAACACTCGCTGGAACAACGGAGTCCCTCACTCCCCAATGAACTTCTTCAAAACTCTTGCGATGGTTGGGTTGGTTTATTCATGAAGAAAAAGTTCATCTTGTGTGATTCAATGAAAAATCTAAATAGAAAGAGGATTATATATTGTGCTATTTCAGCAATAGTGGGATATGAAATAATGGAGTTATTAATAAAACACCATTACATTTATAACTAGTCACCTTCTACAACCCCATAGAAACAGCTTCTACGAGGATAGACACCTCTCGAACACTCGCTGGAACAACGGAGTCCCTTCCTCCAACGGATTCTCGATCCGGTCAGCAATCTCCTTCTCAACTCTCTTCACCTCTTCCTTCTGTTTGAGGTGATAGAGCAATTCCAGATCGAGGAATCCTTTCTGGTGAACATCTCTGAGTAGGAGTTCGAGATTCTTTGGGTCCTTCGGCAATACCAATCCGTTCTGGTTGTAATCCATCTCCGCTTTCGTCGGATATGGGGCTGATGGAACTACATCCTTCTTCTTTGCTTCGGTTGTGATCACAGGATTATTTAAGCAATCCTCTACGGAGCTTTAAGTCTCCCTGTGTTTTTCTATGAGTCAGCGTAGAATACTTTCGATGTATCGAAAGATGGAAATTGCTTCTTCAACCCATCAACGAGACCTACGAGAAAGTCTGTCTGGGGAACAACGTTGGGAATGTCAGCGTTCTTTGTGCCGATGTTACTCAGAGCAGTGAATGTTCCTGTAAAACTCAATGATGTAAGAAGATTATCGAGCTTCCGATAGCTCAGGTAGGATTCATCACCTTTCTTCGGGAGACCATAAGCACCGTTGGCATAAGCCCGAGCAAACCACTTCTTGAACTCGTTGAGAGCAGTGTTCTTTCGAGCAATGTTGTGACCCTTACGCTTCTTTGTTGCCAACTGCTCTCGATAGCTCGTGGTAAAGTCAAAGAGTGTTGAAATCTCTTTGAGAACCACCTGTCTCTCTTCAGCAAACTGCTTCCAATACTCTTTGACGAATCCATACTCGGTCACTGTCTTCCATGGAACTGTATCGAAGTAGAGATGATCCACATCGAGAATCTTTCGAGTGGTGATGGATGAGGGAATGGGACACCTCTTCCAATCATAGTCCATAGACAACCGCTTGCTGGCATCGAAGTTGTAGAGATCAGTCTGCTTCTCAACCATCTCTCGAACACCAACGAGAGTGTTGAATTTATAAATCTTTCCGTAGAAACGATGAGCGAACTCGTTGACTATCCAATCATTCTGCTCGTCCTTCGAATCGACATCAGGTTTGAAGCTGGACTTCGCCAGAATCACCTTACCCTCAGGTTGTCTTTGTAGAGTTGCTTGTCCTCGGGTTCTCCATCCCAATGGCTGAGCAATCTTACCCTTCTCTTCAAGAGGATGTATCAAATCATCCCTCAACAACTTTCCAGACTGTAGATACTCCAGACACAACGGACCCTTCGTAGCTTTGGCAATATCTTCGGGAGTTGCGTTGGATAGGAATCCATCGGTGGTACAGCTACAGACAGTCACCGATGATGGAAGCGAGTTGAGAATCTCTGCCAGTGTTCCTCGACAGAACGACGTGGTGTAAGCAGCGAAGAACGGATTGGTGATTCTCGATGGTGGCAATTGCTCATACTCCTGAGTAGCGATGTTGTAACCAGTCCTCTTCATCAACCCCTGAGCCAGCTTACCATACATCGAGTTCGCCAACTCCTTCCACAGACTGTTGAAGACTGAACCCTTCTCGAACTTGTTTCGATTCTCAACACAGTAGGTTATGTAGTCGAGGTACGGTTTGATCTCCTTCTTCGTTGGAATGATGAGACCCATTTGAACCTCCATCTCAACTCCGAGATTCTTTGCTGCCAACAGTTCAGGACTACAACAGAAACTGATACCCTCCTTAGGAAAAGCAACACTCCCTCCTTCGTTCACAGGGAAGACAGGGAAGCGAACAGAGTCCGGATGTTTGAAAGCAACCATCGCAAAGCTGAACTCATTCTCCACGAGTTCATTGATGTCCGTTGAAGTTCTGAACTCATCCCAGAGTGGTGTTCCGATACGAGACATCCCTGTTGGATAGGCACTGGTTAAATCGTAATCCGTCCACTCTCCTGGGATTCCAGCTCCAAAGATATACTGCTCGTTACGACCACCGTGATAACACTCAGTGGCAAACCGATCGTAGATGTGACGAGTTGGATGTTGAACTGACTTGTCGTAGTAGAACTCCCACTTCTTTTTCTTCGTGTTATAGCGATGCTTCCTCTCTGGTTTTATACCGTTGATGTCGTTTTCGATGTATCCCTTCTCCTTCCATACATTCGTAAGGAAGGAAATACCGAGTGATGTCAAAGTGACTGGAATCTGAGGATTACCACCTCTTGCTGTGGAGATGTCGATTACCTCCTCAACGAACTTCCGAGCAATCTCAGCATCCTTCAGAGCATACTCCTCGAAGAGTTCGAAGTTGGATTTCATCAATCCAATCATGTTTCGTTTCTGAGCTTTGGTGACCTCGGAGACTTTCGGGATTCCAATCATCTCTCCGATTCCTTCGAGACTCTTCGATCCACTCGGAGCCAATAGCATCGTATCTCTGATACAGAGTTTCACTTCCTTCGACCGTCCATTGACCTTCAGTTT
>Ga0209829_10004188_pt1 | contig 10264 bp, 10 predicted proteins | sample C_140205_EF_Meta_FD_187311 | JGI IMG/M metagenome (GOLD analysis project Ga0209829, IMG submission 187311) | Freshwater microbial communities from Lake Croche, Canada to study carbon cycling - C_140205_EF_MetaG (SPAdes) (version 2) | ecosystem: Environmental > Aquatic > Freshwater > Lake... | reverse complement strand
CAAATACATTTTTATCGCCCGTAATTGTTTCACTATACCCCTTCATTAATAAATGGAATATTTCAAATGAGTGATAGCCGAATGAATATAATTTACTTATATTTAAAATTGTTATTTGAGTAAATTTAAAATATAATTTAATAAACTTTAATAAAGTTTCTTTATTTGGTCCTAGCAATTGTAATTTATACAAATTTATTTCAGTGGAAGTGAAATAACTTAAATTATGTTTTTCAAATACGTATGAAAGGTTTTTGAAATCTGAAAATATTTCACAAAACATTCTTAAAGTACTGCTGTCATCAATAAGGCATACTATGCTGTTGGAAAATTTAAGCGTATCTTTTGTTTTAAAATTTTTATAATAATACAATAAAATAAATGGGGTTAAAATAATTCCATTTATAAAATAAATTAAATTACATTTTTTTTTAAATAATTTAGAATCGAATGCTTCTAAATTATTTTTATAAATATCAGTAAAATTATCATTTAAATATATTTTACAATTTTCATTGGGAAAATCATTTTTATATTTCTTTGCTATTTCAATAAATTCATATTTATTGTATAATTCATCAAAAAGATATTTCTTCCATATTATATCGGCATCAATTGAAAATATTTTCCCAATTTGGTTAGTCCATTTCTTAGTATCTTGATTTTCAATAAATTTAAAAGCATTATCATACGCATTTTTACGAATATCAGTTGTGTATTCTATTAAATGGAAATCACATTTTTCAATTTTTGCTTCTAATTTGTTTAAAGATATGAATTTAGAAAATAATTTTAATGCAATTGATTTCTTAGAATAAGCTACTTTTTCATTCTTATTATATAAAGAAATATAATTCCAAAAACTCAATTCTTCTATAAATAACATCTAAATACCATTAATATCATGAAAAGATTTTACTAAGCTCGCTTCAATTTGATAGTGTTTGATAACTTCTATTATTTTATTACTTGTATTGCCATTCTCATATGGGTTTTTAATTTTTTTGAGCTTATTCTTAAAATCATTAGATAATAGTACTTTAATTGCTCCTATTATTGCATTTTTTTCGGGTATTGCGTTTATTATATTATCACCGAATACCCTACCTTTTTGTCTATTCCCTATATTAATAGCCCCTTTTTTTAAACTAGGTAGCTCAATGATTGAACTTGATGAGTTGCCAATTACACCATCACAATATTTAATAAATGATAGATAACGTTTACTTCCTAAAGATGGTATAAAGTGAGCATTTTTATTAGCTTTACAATATTCATTTATCATACTTATTATTACCCTTCCATCATTATCAGCATTTGGATATGTAAATAAAATATTAATATCTGGAAAAGAATTCAATGCTTTTAATAACTGATCGAAAACTTTAGTTGATGAGTTGACTTGAAGTGTTTCTGGATGGTAAGTTACTAGGATATTTTTTTTGCCAAATTTAAAAAGTATATCATCTTCTAGTTCTTTTTTGGTTAGAAACTTATGTTTACTTATAATTTGGCATCCTAAAGCGCCAACATTGAAAACTCTTTCCGGAGATTCTCCAAGTTGTATTACTCTATTTTTATAAACATTAGTTGATACAAAATGTAAATAAGAAATTTTAGTTAACGAATGCCTTATGGCCTCATCATATGCGCCCTCAGTAATTTCTCCTCCATGAATATGTGAAATTGGTATTCTAAAAAACATTGCGGCAACTGCAGCTGAGAGCGTTTCAAATCTATCTCCTAATAAAATAATCATATCAGGATTGAGTTCTTCAAATGCATCCGCAAAGCCTATTATTCCAAGTCCTGTAGATTTAGAAATACCTACAGATGAATCAGAGCTTAATAACATTTCGACCTTCTTATTGATTACAAAACCATCCTTTTTAATTTCGTTTATAGTATATCCAAATTCGGGGGATAAATGCATACCCGTAACAACTGTTTGCAATTGAAGGCAATCAGTTTTACTAATATCCTTCATGAGGATTTTTAATAAACCATATTCTGATCTACTACCTGTAACAACACAAATTTTTTTCTTTACCATTCTATTAAATCATCTAAATTATAATCGCGTTTTGCTTCTTTCCCAATAATTTCATCCCATTTATATGGTGAAATACCATTGCCCGGCCTTTTAACTGTCAAATTTTTTTCTGTAAAAAAATCACCCTTTTTTATATTATTTAAAGCCACAATAGATTTACGTGCAATATGTAAATTTTTGTATTCCCCAACTGAAGGCATTTTTATAGCATTTCCTAAAGCATCTTCAATATTTCTAATAGAAGATACCATAGACTTTAATTCAATAGGCTCCAAGGAGGCTTTTTGATCTGGGCCACTTAAATTCCTATCAATTGTAAAATGTTTCTCAATTAAAATGGCACCTAAAGTAACAGCTGCAATGGGTACTTCAATTCCAAGTGTATGATCAGAATAGCCTATCTTAACCCCCAAGGTATCCTTCATTGTTTGCATTGCAATGAGATTCACATCTTTGAATGGAGTTGGATAGTCTGTATTGCAATGTAAAACAGTGATTTTATTTTTTTCTTGACCTGCCGAGATAAGAAAAGATATTGAAAGTTCAATTTCTTCCATTGTTGACATACCGGTGGAAAGAATTACTTCTTTATTTTTTGAACCAATAAATCTTAAAAGTGGGACATTTGATATTTCACCTGAAGGAATCTTTATTAAATTAATGCCTAAATTAAAAAGCATTTTCAAACTTTCAATGTCAAAACCTGTAGATAAAAAATTTACTTTTTTTAATGAACAATAATTAATTAAATCAACATGATCATCGTATGATAATTCTAAGCGTTTAAGCATTTCATATTGACTTTCCTTATTATCTGTATTCTTTAATTGATATTCGGCTTTGGCGGTATTTTTTGTAACCAAGTTTTCAGCTTTAAAAGTCTGAAATTTAACATAATCAACACCTGCATCAGCAGCTACATCAATTAATTTTTTGGCAATTTCAATACTTCCATTATGGTTTACACCAGCTTCGGCTATAATTATTGTTTTAGCCATTTTATTTTAAATAATTATTGATTGTTAAGAATACCATACTCAATTATATCAGCATATATTCCATTCTTAAAAATTGCGTTTTTTCTAATTCCTTCTTTAGACATTCCTAGCTTAGTAGCTAATTTTTGCATACCAACATTTAAACTTGACGTACCACAAGCAATTCGATTTAAATTTAGTGTTTTAAAAGCGTGATCAATTAATAATTTACCACACTCATACATAACACCCTTACCCCAATAGTCTTTTTCACCTAAAATGAAAGCAATTTCCGAAGTTCTATCAATCCAATTTATGGATTGTAAACTTATATTTCCAATATGTTTATTGTTCTCTAATGGGTCAATAATAGCAAGTACAACTATATTATTTAAGTTATTTAAACTATTTACATAATCAATTAAATATTTTTCTGTTATTGGAAATCTTGCATGTGTATTGTACAAATTAACTTCTGGATCATTTAGCCAATTTTTGTAATTCCCATGAACATCCTCAATTGTTAAAGGTCGTAAAATATAATTTTCACCTTTTAAAAATATAATTTGATTCATCTCTTAATCTTAATATATAAATTTTATTTAGATAATAAAAACCAAGTTATATCATCTTGAGGAAAAGCTGTATCTCGTTGATAAGCAAATCCATAATCTATTAATTTCAAATCGGTGTATTTATCTAATAATTCTCCGGCGAAATCTCTTTTAAATAACTTATTTGTATGTCCACGATATGAAATTGTAATTGGAGTTTGATTATAATATTCACATATTAATATGTACTTATTAGTTGTATTATATAAATTTTCGTAAACGCGATCTAAATTTTCCGGATTGATATGGATTAAAACACCTTTTATTAAGGCCAAGTCAGATTTTTCATGACTATTAGGGTCGAAATTTAAAATACTTTCACGATAAACATTTTTTTCACCAATGATCTCACTCAGTTTATCCGCTGCCATTGAATTAATTTCGATTCCTTTCAAATTAATATTTGGAAATAGCAACTTAATAGCTTTTAAATTCATTCCGATGTTTGTTCCAAATTCAATGCAAGAATTAAGATTACTACTTTTTGCTAATGCTTTTGAAAAAAAGGAGATATTTGATGATAAATATTCATCACTTTTATTTCTGGAAAAATAATCATTTCCAAATTCGCCAGCCCAGAATTCTTCTTGTTCAGTTTTAAATTTATTCATTTTGATTTTTTATTTATAATTAATGCAATTTACTAGTTTTTTTAATTTTATAGATTTAATTAATTATTTGATACGTCTTAATACTTTTTTGTAGTGAATTTATGAACTGATAATCAGATTTACATATTTTACCAATATTTAATTGCTCCAATGGATCCATGTTACTTTTTTCTAAAAATCTAATTACATCCTTACCTAAAATTTGAGCTTCGATTAGAATATTTGAAAATATTCCTACAATGATATCACTATAAAACAAAAGTAGTCTTGTGTCTACATCTATGAGACATATAACATTTAATCCAAAATGCTTAAATAAAGGAAGTACATATTCAATATTCTGATTTGGATGTGGCTTAAAAATTACAGTAATATTTTTTTGTGATTTTACCTTTAAAATTGCTTTTATAAACTTCTTTGCAATTATGATTTCATCTGTACCAAATTTTTCAATTCCACCTGCATTAGATAATGGATCTGGAGCAAAGGTTATTAATAAATCTGTTGATTGAATTTTATTTTCTTTCAAAAAGTATTCTTTAGTACAATTCGGAGTCCATTTTCTTAAAAATGTATGATATGGATTAGGAAGAACTTGTAATATTTCTTTAACAATGCCTTCTTGTATAGCAATTTCTTTAGCCCTATCATCTAAAACAAAAATGATATCTGGAAGGATTATTTCTTTTTCATTTGTAAATCTTTTTAGAATATTTGTCCAATGATCAACGAAAGAATATACAGGAATGCCTATTTTTTTTGCTTCTTTTATATACCTAATTTCAAAATCAGATGTATAAGATGTTCCTGTAAATACAAAATCTGGTTTAAAATCATAGATATTCGAAGTTAAATCTGGTATATCGATTTTTGTTGAAAAATCTTTAAAGAATGGATATACTCTATCTGAAACAGCAATTATAGCAGTTAAAGTTTCAGAATATTCATCTGCCAAAGTTAAAATAGGTTTTGCACCACCCGGATCACTAAAAACAAATAATCCCCTTCCAACTAATTTAGGTGTTATCATCTAAGTTCGTGAATATTTTTTGAAACTTTATCGATTGCATTAATTACATCCATTATATCCTCTTTTGTCATTCCTGGTCGGATATACTCATGTGTAATTAGTTCTTCATAGTGTAATTTTTCTGCAATAGGACAAATCCCTTTATTATAATTCACTTGTCCTTTGTATTTTTCACAATTAAAAGAACAATGGGTTGCTCTTTGTTGATATAAAGGTTGCAGATACAATGGCCTTACATAACCTGATCCCATTAGAGGCGTATCTTCTCGTAAAATAGCAGAAGGAATTTCGGCTTTAACAGCTTCAACAAATGTATTACGGTCTATTCCAATAATTTGCTTATCAAACTTTAACGCATGTAAGTAAAAAACATGCTTACTTCCCAATTCAATAAAAGGATTAGTAATACCCTCAATTTTTTTTAGCTCATTTGAAAAATATTTAACATTTTCAAGGCGTTCTTCTACAAGAGCTGGTAATTTTTTAAGTTGCTCAATTCCTATGGCAGCTTCAATTTCAGTCATTCTGAAATTAAAGCCATGTGTATTAAATATATCCTGAACTCCTTTAGGCTCAACAATATTTTCACCATGATTACGAATTAGATAAATTCGCTCAGCAATTTGTTCATCATTAGTGGTTAAAATACCGCCTTCTCCAGTATGAATATGCTTATGATAGTTAAGACTAAAAATACCAATATCCCCAATTGTGCCAACTGGCTTCCCTTTGTATAATGCCATGGGTGCCTGAGCACAATCTTCTATAACTTTTAAATTATATTTACGCGCGATGGACATGATTTCGTCCATTTTAGCAGGATTGCCAAAAAGATGAACAACTATAATTGCTTTTGTACGAGGTGTGATACATTTTTGTATACTTTCTGGACTTAGTCCGTAATTCAAATCATCAACATCAGCAAAAACAGGTACAGCCCCATATATAATCGGAGCTAAAGCACTAGCACTCATAGTATAAGGTGATACAATAACCTCATCGCCTGCCTTAATACCACATGCACCAATTGCTGCAAAAAGACCTGATGTATTTGAATTTACACTAATAGCATATTTAGAGCCAAAAACTTTTGCCCAATCATTTTCAAATTTCTGTACAGTTGGTCCACCAAAAAAATCCTTATGCCAAGCACCAAGAAACTGAGATAGGTTTCCACTTTCTAAAACCCGTAAAACAGCTTTTTTTTCAGCTTCTCCTATAGTATTATATGCTGGAAATAATTTTGTTCTTACCGGAGTCCCGCCTTTAATTGCAAGATTTGCCATTTAATTAATTATTTAAAATATTTAAAATTGTTTTATTTAGAAGAATTGATTCATTAAAATTATCTTCCTCATTATTTTTCAAAAGATTTAGAGCCTTCTCTACAACAGGTAACATGTAGTTCTCAATACAGTTTGACATATTATTTTCAGATTGAGCCTTGTTTTTTAATAACCCATTATGAACATCATCAATGCCATAAAATATAATATCATTTCCAGAATTTTGTATTAAAATTTTAGTCTTATTAAAATAAAGATCAATTTCAAAATTTGAATACTTTACATTATGAAGCCCATGTATATTAATATTTGCATTCTTCCATTCGCAACAGCCACTTATAGTAGGGTCATTTTCAAAATGCTCGAAATCTTTTCGATTTATTATAAAATTTGTGGGAATAAATTCTTCCTGAAATAAAAATTGTAATAAGTCAAGGGCATGGCTACAATTATTTATAAATCCCTTTTGGTATCGAATTGAAACATTAGTGAGCACATCTGATTTTTGAAGTATAGATATAATATTTCTTACTTCATGAAAAGATTTCTGAAAACGTCTTATATAATTTATTAGAACTTTTGATTCTGAAACACCATATAAATTGATTAGTTTATCTATTTCATCTGTACTAGTTGAAATAGGTTTTTCACATATAATAACTGGTATTTTTCTTTCGAGTGCCTTACACAACAAATTATAATGTGTAGAAGTTGGCGTGCAAATTGAAATTAAATCGTAAATATCGTTTTCAAACGCCTTATTTAAATCAAAAATTACATTACCATTATATCTTTCAGCAACCATAGTAGATTGTAGATTGTTTACATCAAAATAATCTACTTCAATTGATTTAATTTTAGAATATGCTTTAGCGTGAGTTAATACATACTCATTTTCCCAATCATACATTGCGCCAATATTTCCACAACCAATTAACAACGCTTTATACATTTTCTGACTTAAGCTTTTCTATTAAAAAAGTGTATTTTATTTCTGCAACTTTCCAGTCTTCTTCGTTGTCAATATCTTGCACTTCCGATTCTGGCATTTCAAAAGGTATTGTAAATTCTGTAAATAGTTTTTTATTTTTTAAAAAGTTTTCAACTTTAATGAAATAAAATTGACCACAATCATGAAACGAAGGTGGTAAATCTTGTGATCTAGAATTCATATATTCTGGCCAATTCATTTTTACTAGCCCTTCTTCAATTTTAAATGACCTTAGAATTGGAAATCCAAATTTTACTACTGGCACAACGGAGTCAGCGCCACTAATTATTAACTTTTCATAAGCTGCTTTTAATTTATCCTTTGTAATAAAAGGCGCAGTTGGATAAATACAACAGCAATATTTATATTCTTTACCTATTTTCTTATACTCATTTAAAACCTCAGCAATTACTTCAGCAGTATTTGCATGGTCATTTGATGTTTCAACCGAGCGTATAAATGGAATAATAGCACCCATTGAACTGGCCAATTCCCCAATTTTTTGATCATCAGTTGAAACCATTACTTCATCAAAGCAACCTGCATTTTTTGCAGCTAATATAGAGTACTCAATAATAGGCTTACCTAAAAATGATTTTATATTCTTTCCGGGAATTCTTTTACTTCCGCCTCTTGCTGTTATTATTGCTAAACAATTTTCCATATTTATCCAATTAAGTCAAAAGATAATGCTGTGCCTTTTATTACATTTTGATTAATTTTTTTTCCTAAAAACGTATCAAAGTGTTGAGGAGATGCCCCAAGACCAGGACGAATGATTCGGATATTATCTTCTGTAAACACATCCCCTTCTTTCATATCCTTGACAATATATATCGATCTCTTGAATGTTAAACTTTTGAGTTCATCAGGTAAAATTCCATATTTTACTTCTCCTAGACTCAAGAAAGCTCTTTCTGATTCTTCAACCAAAGATTTAAATTCGTGAGGCTCCATTGAAAAAGCCGAATCTACTCCGCCCTCCGCTCTATTAAGTGTAAAATGTTTTTCAATTACACGCGCACCCAATGCAACAGAAGCAACAGAAGTTCCAATTCCTAAGGTATGATCAGACAAACCAACATGACAGTTGAACAAGGCTGACATATGAGGAATTGTAAAAATATTAGTATTTTTTGGAGTCGCTGGATAGGTGCTTGTACATTTTAATAACATTAGTTCAGTGCAACCATTTTCTCTTAAAGTATTGACCGCAATTTCAATATCCGAAAGTTTGGATATACCTGTACTCATTATAACTGGTTTCCCAGTTTTTGCTATCTTTTTAAGAAGTGGGAGATGGTTGTTTTCAAAAGAAGCTATTTTATAAACGGGCATTTCCATTTCTTCTAAAAAATCAACGGCAGTATCATCAAAAGGAGTACTGAAGCAAAAAATCCCTTTATCTCTTGCACGGTCAAATAGGGCTTTATGCCATTCCCATGGTGTCATTGCTTCTTGATACAATTCATACAAATTTCTTCCAGTCCATAGTGATTTTGTATCATTTATTTGAAACTCACCATGTGAAACATTTATTGTTAAGGTATCGGGAGTATATGTTTGAAGTTTTACTGCATGGGCTCCAGCATCAGCTGCAGCATCAATAATAGATAACGCTTTTTCGAGTGATTGATTATGATTTCCACTCATTTCGGCAATTATAAATGGCTTGTGTTCTTGTCCAATTATAACGTTTCCAATTTTAATGTCTTTCATCTAATTTTTCTTCTTTATTAAAAATTGTCGTAATTGCTGTTTCAATGGTTGATAATTTTACAGCCCCATTAGGTGTTTTAATTATTGGCTGACTTCCTCCATTCAAAATAGTTCCATTTTCCTGTTTAAAATCAAAACCCATTTCACTATATTCTATTTTATGTATAATTACTTTGCTATTGTTATAATAAGTAAATGCACCTGGGTAAGGGCTTGATAGTGCACGAACCCAGTTATAAATTCGCTCTTTTTGCCAGTTCCAATTTATTTCTCCATCCTCAGGAGTTCGTTTTCCAAACCAAGTAGCCATTGTTTCATCTTGTTCAACCAATATAATTTGATCATTTTCAATCATACTAACCACCTTTTTAATAATTATGGGGTATAATTTTATAAATTGTTCTAGAAGATGTCCACCAGTAGTGTCTGGCGAAATCTGAATTTTCTCTTGATAAACGATATTGCCCTTATCACATTCCTCGGTTATAACATGTGCAGTGATACCTGTTTCTTTTTCATTATTAATTATAGACCATATATGTGGAGTTCTTCCTCGATATTTTGGCAAAAGAGAACCATGAAAATTTATAGCATATTTTCGTGGAAATCTAATTAAGTCTGAATCAATTATAAAAAGATAATTAATTGACAAAATCACATCTACGGCATAGTCTTTAATAAAAACAAAAACTTTGCCATTTCTAGGATTTCCAATAAAATGAGGAATATTATTTTTTACGCAATATTCAACTATTGCTAAAGACTTTTTGTCTGTTAAAACAAAAGATACCCGACTAAAATTGTATACAAAGTCTAAACACTTCAAGCCAAGTGCGCCACTCACTAATATTCCGTATTTGAATTTTGTCAAGCAGCTAGGTTTTTAAAAATATTTAAAATTCTTTTAGGGGATAACCCATCAATGCACTTTGATTGAGCGTCAATTATTTTTTGAACTGCAGAGATATCTTTTAATGCACAAA